>Ga0314771_100025_pt1 | contig 113966 bp, 128 predicted proteins | sample MetaGCB42018_FD_204522 | JGI IMG/M metagenome (GOLD analysis project Ga0314771, IMG submission 204522) | Cryopeg brine microbial communities from Beaufort Sea near Barrow, Alaska, United States - CB4 2018 | ecosystem: Environmental > Aquatic > Marine > Coastal | place: USA: Alaska | collected...
CATCCTGGGTCGTGACGACCCACTATTAATAAAGTTCGAACGGGCCCTAGTGCCAAGCAAAAAAAACAAGCCCGGGTCGTGGCGATCCACTATGAGTAAAGTCCGCCTGGGTCGTGACGACCCACTATTAATAAAGTTCGAACCGGCCCTAGTGCCAAGCCAAAAAAAAACAAGCCCGGGTCGTGGCGACCCACTATGGGCAAAGTCCGTCTGGGTCGTGACGACCCACCACCAAAAGCATCAGTTTGACTCTCAACCACGGGTATCTTCGGAAGGTGCGAGCCTGGGTCGTGACGACCCACTATTAAGAAATCTCGAAGGGGTCCTGGTTCTGCGCCGAACAAAAACCAGCCTGGGTCGTGACGACCCACCAAAGTTGATCGTCCATCTATAGTCAGCTATTTTTAATTAAAGTGATTAAAAACAGGGCAGGGGAGGGCGTTTAATGCCAGGTGATTAGTTAGCTAAGACGCTGATTCCAGTAGCTAAAATAGTTTAGCTGGACTATTTGACAAGCCTGGAAATTCAGCGGGAAAACACTAATGGCTTCAAATATGTAAAGTGAATTCGGAAAGGACTAAAGGCATCAAAAAAGATAATAATCGTCTTTTTGGTTTAAAAATACATGACCTAAAAATGAGAAAAGACTGATTTGGTCATAGGGATAGATTTAGGTTTCATGCCGAATTCAGGAGGAATATCTGAAGCCAGTTAAGCTGGCCAGGAAGCCCGAGATGACAAAATAGAAGATTCAGTACTCCGTCGAAAAAAACCTAATAAGGAATTACAGCCCGGGATTTGATCAAGAAAGTCATTCAGAATTATTCAAAAATAACGGTAATTCCATAATTATTCTGTCTGGATCCCCCTAGGAATAAAAACAGAAAATCTGACAGATCGCGATTAAATCTAATGGTGTCACGGTCAGCCAGTATATTCTCAGAGGTCGTGGTAAAAGGATCAGATTAGTGAAGCAGGGAACGCCGATGAAGTATTTCAGCGTAAAGTTCCATAAAGACATAAAGGATAATAATTCGAAGGCCTTTGGCATGTTATTGCCGTATAAAAATCTTACATCCTACTGGTACATAATTATTTTAAAGGTATGAAAAAAAACAGATTTTTATGTGTACCAGTAGAGAACCAGGGTTTTATATTTAATTGCATTATGGGATTCATTTTACTAATATTGAGCCACAAATTAGCCACCGGACCAACAATGGTTCAGCGCTATTCAGCTGATATTAAAGGGTGAATTTACCTTTGTGTACCAGCAAGGAGTTTTTTCAGTAATGATCCACAAGCTTCTTAGCATAATTGAGGACTGGAGGCTTCCCTCGTCTCTGCTTTCAAGGGTATGGGATATAGACGGTGTTCGTGTTTGTGACCTGAAGGGATTTGCTGTGGACAACGGCGTCGGAATGGGACACCTGGAGTGGAGAATAATCGACATTTTTGTTCAGCAAAATGGTTATGACGACCAATCTTTTCTTGCTGAAATATTTTCGAAGCCGCTAATTCCCATTCAAAGTTTACGTAGGGAGCTGTCTAAAATAGGCGTAAAGCCGGCAGACTCACAAAAGGCGATCGAAAAATGGCTAATGACACTCGATCAACTTCACGCAAAAACAGGTTACTCCACTAGTTCAGATGAGCAACTGGTGAAAAAAAAGACGAAGAAAATCAGCAAGAAAGCCACCGAACAAAAGAGCGATCTGAGTCAGGCCATTGTTAACAAAGAATTGGACGAGAGTTTGCTTGAGATTGAGGCAAGGAAAAACCTTGGCCTTTATGAAGACGACGATTACATCATTGACGAAGGCCCTATGGAGGTCCACAGAGCCAAAGAGGGGCTAGGTCCATATCGACCTGTTGATATCAATAACAGCTTCCATAATGGCTTCCTTTACTACCCTGTTCAAACCGTAATAGGGAAAAGGCATAAGAAGGGGGACGATAGTCGAATAGCAGAAAAAGTGGAGACTGTTGTCATACGTTCAGACAGAACGCTTCAGAAGATAGTTAAGAGTGACAGGCTTCAAGATGGTGACGGAGGTCAGGATGTCTATAGATTGACCGACGGAACCCTTATTCACAGCATACCAAGACCAAATTCACACGGAACTTGGTCTTGGGAGTACATTGACCAATTCCTGAAGGGAGAGAACCAGCAAATAAAACTTTCCGAAGCAATTAAGACGTTCAGAAAGCACATAAGATCAAGAGTTTGGCTGCCATTGGACTCAGACTACACTCTGCTGGCCATTACAGCTGTTGCCACATATGTTCAGAGTATTTTCGATTCAGTACCCCTTATCCTCTTGATGGGGCCCCCAGGATCTGGAAAGTCAGAAGTGGCATCAGCGATGGTTGATATGAGCGCTAATGCGACGCTCATCGGCCAAGTGACAGCTCCAACCATGATGAGACTTATCGATGAAAGTGGTGGCCTTTGCGCTATCGATGACCTGGAGTCCGTTGGTGTCTCGAAAGCAGGCCCAGGGGGAAAACAAAAATTCAGCGAAATCGCCCAGGTCCTTAAAGTCTCCTATAAGAAGTCAACCGCAATCCGCATGGTGACTAACCCAAGCACCCGGCGAACGGAAATAATGAACTTCTTTGGGATAAAGATAGTGAGCAACACGAAGGGCGTAGATGACATTCTTGGCAGCAGGATGCTTCACGTTCACACGCGTAAAGTTGATGTGGACACCCTTGAAAAATTCCAAGAGCGAGAAACTGTTGAGGAAGAAGAGCTTCAGGACTTGAGGAATAGGCTACATAGCTGGGCCTTTGAAAACGTCGACCTTGTGCACAGAACTTATATGGTGATATCAGCAAAACAATCAAACAGGGAAGACGAAATATCGCAACCTCTTAGAACGATGGCGAAACTGTCAGGCGACGAAGATCTTATTCTAGATCTTGAGAGGTCACTGTCAGCCCAGGCGAAGAGAAAGAATAGATTCAGGTCACCAATTGAAGTTCTAAAAGACATTGTTGAAACACTAGTGATCCACGGCTATGAATCATTTTCGATCACCCATGTCATGTTAGAGCTGAGAAGAGAGATGGACCCCGGTTACGTCATTAACTATTCAACAGAAATGCCTGGATGGTCAAAGCAGGAATGGATAGGAAGAAAGCTGAGAGAGCTCGACATAACTGATCAAAGTAAGTCTTTCAGGAAAAGAGTTAGAGGCCAAAATCTGAGGTTCATTACATTAAAGAAAGAGTACTTAAAGTCGATTCAGTCTGGAATGAAGGGCAGGGAAGTCGACATCAGGAAACCAGAGTCATTTTGTAAAAGTTGTGAGTCTTGCCCCTTTGCCAGCCACTCTTGTGAACTAGCTGGGTCAGGGGATCTCAGTCAGGCTTCATGACTGAAGGCCATCAGGAAGGGGTCGGAGAAGGCTCCGCACCCTTCTTCCCGATACCAAAGACAGACGCAATTTTATCAGTCATGGTCTTAATACAAGCGGCCAAAGATGGGTATTTATCAGGATTAATTATTGTTTGATCCTCCATTGTGCTCTTCAATTTCGTAGAATGCTTTTGAAGCCGAACAGATGCCTTTTCTTTTGATAGAGGAGAAATGTCTCCGGCTTTTTCTGCCAAGTCAGCCGTTCTACTTATTTTATTAGAAAGCGCAATTGAGCCTTGCAATACACCGGCACGAAGATCTACCGAGCTAGGATTTTTATCAAGATCGCTTAGCATGGTTGTAAGTTTCGCTTCATCATTCCGTATTTGTTCCAATCGCCGATCTAAAACTCTAGATGCAGAAGCTGCATTCGGAAAACGACCACTCTCTTCTGCTATTTTGTCACTTCTCGCTCTAGCACTTTTACCCAGCACACCGATAACATTACCTGTCGAATCACCAATAAACTCTAGAAAAGTTTTCCCTACAACATTTATAATTTGGGTTCCAATAGCCCCAACAGCACCAACTTGGCTCGAAAACTTCTGATGAAGCTCACCCAATCTTAATGCCGCTAACTGATCAGGATTCAGTCCTTCAGTTTCTTTGCTTTTACCTTCGTTCTCAATGGGCTTAGTATCTCTAAGATCACTTACAATTTTATTCCGCATCTCATTGGTGAAAACAGTGTTTTTGTCTTCAGGATCATCAATCTGATCGCCTTGATCTACTTGGTCGCCTTGATCGCCTTGATCGCCTTGATCACTACCGGAAACGGAATCCTCGGGTACCTCAGTAGATTCATTTGGCCCGGATTGAATGGTATCTGTGCGTGATTCTGGAGTTTTTTTAGCGGGGTTCGATGAGCCATGGTAACCGGAATAATCTGACGAGCTTTCTTCATGAATTCCATCAAGCTCTTGAGAGAAATCACGATCTTTAAGAACAATTCCGGCATTTTCTTGGAAAAACTCCTGAAGACCTTCATAGCTTTGAAGCTGCTGGTGGCGACCGGAAGTAAAGTAGTCACCAAGGAATTGCTGGTATTCGGGATTCGACTCAAGTTCAGGCCTTGAAAAACCCTCTTCTGAGAAAAAAAGTGGATCATCCATAACCTTATTCAGAACCTGTTCATGGTTTATAGAAAGCCCAGGTCCACTTTCAATGAACGTGTTCTCAATGTACTGTTTTATTATTTCTTTTTGATTATCACTAAATAATGAATTTTCAGCCATAAAATTTTCCTCCAATTTTAAATCAATAGTATCAGAATCAACCTTTTTTCAGCAGCTGTAGCAAAATGGCTGACTCGACTGACTCACTTGTCAGTGATGACTTGAATTGATCAAGTTGTAGCCTGGCTTTTACAACTTTCTTATAAACCTGATCTCTAATTAGTTGTGTCGGTGTTGTGGTGTTTCCATTACCAATGGCTTCAACGGCGTTCGGATTGTTGAAGTCATCCATTACTTGTTGATATGCCGCCATTTTAGATATCTGATCATCACCTGTCCCGGACGAAGTCTGAGGGGTTCTCTGAATCAAAATATTTTCAAATATTGATTTAGCAAGAAGCATTGGAATTTCTACCTCTGAAATTTCAAGCAATTCACGATCACTTAGGTCATCGACATTTCTATTGTTAAATTTTATCCCTGGGATAATGAGCTCAATAAAGTTGGTTGACGCCTCGTATTCTTCTTTCGATAGGTTCATTAGCGCCTTCGAAGAGCTCATTAAATATGATGGATCTAATGACAGCGGCTTGTATTCTTCATTCAAATTAGTATCGTTAGGACCAGAAAATAAATCAGAATGCCCGTCCTTTATCTTCTTCACCAAAACGTCAGCCTTTATTGCCGCAAGCTTTTTAGATTGCTGAAAAGCTCCTCTTGATACAACACTAGATATAGACTTGGAGGAAATCTCCTCTTGCTCCTCACAGCCGGAATTCCCAAGGGAAAATGACGCTGAAACACTTCCACAAAGAAAAGGAGAAGGAGAAATTGCTTCAGCCAGATCTTTACCTTCGATATCGGCTGTTCTCATCCCGGATCTAGCCATAAGATTTGCAAATCCGCTATTATTTGCGTCCACTTCTAGCTCGGAATTTTTTCCAGAAAGACTCATAGCTTTTTTCTTCATGTCAGATTTCTCAACCCATTCCTTCATTTTAGAGATAGCATTTGCTATTTCGGCCCCAAGTTTAAGTGGATCAAGATCAGGAAAAGCACTTGCAGGCGAGCTAAAAGCAAGAATGCCAATTAGTGAAGTTATTTTAAGTGCCTTTACTATTCTCATGAAGCTATCCTAGGATCCGTTTTCTCGAATCTTGCAAATGGTGTCAGATAAGCCCCACAAGGCAACAAGAAGCTTTCCTGATCTTTCCATAAGCTCATGAATAGAAGGGGCAAAGGAAATGTCAAGAAAAGAGGCGTCTATCTTTGAGTCAACAATCGACCAAAACACATCAAGTGTCATTGGCCTAAGGCCTTCTCCTTGCATGAAATTAGAACTCTCTTCATCAGTCATTTTTGAAATACGATCAAGTAATTCATCACAGGCTTCAGCCCATGACTCAGATAGAATTTCATCAAATCTTGAAAGTCGAAAGGATGCACATGAAAGGTTTATGTCATTCGAAATTAATGAGGAATTTTTGTCAAAGAAAAGCTTTTTTGAGATAACAGAAGCAATCTGTTCAATTAGCGCTCTTCTAGAAAAAAGGATGTCATCATACCCCATGTCCTGATCCAGAATTGAGCCAGTCAAAAGCTTTAAATGACCAGATATAAAAGATGGCTCTGTGGATAGAAGGGCGCCTGGAAGTGATAACTTAAGAAGATCGAGCCAGGCTACCTGAACAATGCTCAAGCAGTGAGGCAAACTTCCTACAAAAAGCCGTTCTCGGTCCCAGACACTTCCTGCCTTGTCATAGTTGTAAGCAAGGTCTTTAGCCAACTCAACACCGACAGTGATCTGCAATCCGAGGTTCTTTGATCTGTCTTCGTCAGTAACCCCAACGCCTCTTAAAATTCGATCAAATCTAAAAGATTCAGGAAAAGCGGCCAGCTTTACGGAGACAAGAACATCCTCAGAAATCCCTGTATCACCGGATTCCAAGATGCTTTCTATGTGTCCTCCATCCTGAACTATCCGATCAACCCTATCTGCAACAGCAATAATGGATGACTCATCCTGGTTAGTGTCTTTGGATTCGGCAACCAGTTCACTGATTGATCGTCCATAACTCACCAATTGAGGAGCGTTCGATAAAGAGTCGTAGTCGTATCCAAAATGATCGCTAACTTCTTTATGCCATCGGTTTTGCTTTCCAACAAGGCTTATTAAATCGTCAGAATTAAGACCACCAGATTCCAAACATTTAGACACAATCGGGTGATACTCAGAAAAAGCAGACATGAATCTCACATGCCTATCTGGGGTAGACATCTTGTCTTTAATAGCGCTCTTGGCCTTACCAAGTGCGGAGTTAAGAAGAAAGCTTTCCTTTGAATCTCGTTTTTTCATCAATAAACACTCAAATAGACGGAAAATCGTTTTTAAATCCAGGGTATCTTGATAAGGCATTAAAATAGCTTATGGCAATACCATTAAACTCAACAGAAAAAACAATATCATCGCTAGGAAGCTCCAAAATAGAACCATCTTCCTCTTTAACATTGCAAAGGTAATACATCGGGAGTGGCCGCAAGCTGCACTCTTTTTTTTCTCTGTCGATCTGTAATGTCTTATGGATGGCGTGTTTGCAGAGGGCCATAATTATGAAGCTGGGTGGTTTTGAAACCTCAGCAGAATCTTTGTCGATGGCATTAATCCCACACAATGTGTCACTATCTCGCTTATAATCAACAGACCATAAGCCAGAACCAGTTAAGGTCTTCGACTCAATATCCATCCTCATCATAAGTGGAGAAAGCCAAGCAGTTGAGTCGAGCAGGTGCTGAAGCATAACACCAGAGCCTAGACCAGGAGTGTGAAATGACGAGATACCCATGTTTTCTGACACGAAAGAAAAAAGCTCTTCAGCACAGCTCAATGATCGACCATGAAGCTCAGTTGGAAATCGAGAATTTGTCATCATTTTTCGAGGGATACCCCGTCCTTAAGGGCGGGTAGAGATAGCACGTCGTACGCCAGTACAACCTATTTTCCCCGACCCCGCCTCCTTTTTATCATTGGTTTTAATGTTGATTGCCCTAGCCAACAACTTCCTGAGTTAACGTGCAATGCTTATTGGGCATGCCCAGATTATCAACTCAACTAATCAATTGGGCTTAATAAGGCGGCCTCTACAAATCACGTATTTCATGGATTGCCGGTTTTAAAAATATCCTCCTTGAATATACCATAGTTTTAATTATAATGAATGAAGGAAAAATAGGCAATTTTATAGGATGGAAATGATGTCAAAATCTCAAAGAACAAAGATCCGAGAGCCTTATGATGCTAGTAAGTATCCTGAAATGTCATTTCTAGACATGGTGGCCCATGAGGTTGAGAACTTCAAACCAGGATTTTCATCAAAATTCAAAAAAATAAGAAAAACATTCATATTATCAACTACCTTAAGTGCAAGTTTTGGGATAGAAATCTCTGAGGAAAGAGCGTTTATCGGCATCCCGAAAATATTTTTCGACTCTATATACTCATCGAGAATTGACTCAATCTGCACGATCAATGGGCAGGCTGGAATATTCATAATCCTGACCATGGGGCCAATGCAGGAGGTTGTAGCCATAAGAATATTCTGCACCAAGAAAAGAGCTGAGCTGGTTTCGAATTGTGAAAAAGCAGTGATCATGGCCATTGATGATCAAGGAGAGGCACTTCCAGCGTCTGAAAGGAATACTTTCGAACTTGGGATAATCTCAAAGAACAACATCGAGTGGGAATGAGAATTTTTGGAGATCTGTTATAATATAAGGTGTAGAATATGCAAGCCCAAATTATAACTGGTACCCCTAAATGATCATCATCTATGACGCGAAGAGTCTCGAAAGACTTTCAGATAACGACCTAAGAAAGCTTGTCGCCAGGTACGCCACGGGTAATGTGGGTGCTATTGCAGGTGAAATTGAAAGCGAAACTCTAAAAGAGATCGTGCTGAAAAATGGTATACAGACTTTAGATTCTGGCTTTGAGGTCGATGAGATCTGCATGCTCGCCGAAAAATACGGATCAGAAAACGATGTCTTAATCGTGTCGCACAACCCGGTCTCTCTATCCGCGCTGTCAGCCGAAAAAAGAATTGAAGTTGAAAGTCCTCTTGAGATTAAAAGATACCGCTATGACAGCCTGGTACAACAGACCGGTCTCGCACCCGCCAATGTGATGGACTTTCTTTACCTTTCAGGGTCCGAAGAGGCAAGCATAAAGCCTTGGGCCTACATTACACCATCGATTGCAGCAGGTTGGCTTGAGCAAAAAGGTTCCCTGGCCTCTATCATGCGTAGCGATAATTCGCCGGCGATGTCCAACCCATTGTGGGAAAAAATGAAAGCTACGGCACCTGCCGTTTTGGACATTCTTGAAAAAAGAAAACTGAAAATTAAAGGCAAAATAAGCGCGAATATCGACATAAAAAAAGAGATGACACCAACAGAATCTGATATGTCAATCGAAGACGGGCAGTTGGCATCCATTATTGCAGTAGACACGTTTTTTGAAAGAGCGGCAGGTACGCCCCTGGCAATTTCCCTGAAAGGGGACAATATTTCAGAATCTAAAAAAATATCATTGTCTCTGCCTGAAATGATTGAAGATATTGCCGAAATTGAGCTAACCTCAGAAAATAATGAAGCAAAAACCATAAAAGTGAAAAACTTCAGAGGATCTGAAGACAGGCTTAAAGAGGTCATTTCAGAAAGCTTAAACAAGCACGGAAATGTAATCACAACAGATAATTCAAAATTACTGCATGGGTACCTTATGGGCTCGGGCATAGATATGGTTTCGCCAGTTGATGACGTGATCATTATGGCCTATGCGCTTGATGCTAGGAATAAAAATTCAAGCATCAAAGACCTGATGAGTAGTCTTGGACAGAGTGAGGATGACTCAGCCTCAAAAAATGTAATGATTGCACACAAGAATCTTATGGCTAAGGCGAATGCCCCCGGATCGGAGCAGAACGCTAGGGGATACATTGAGCGGGATAGGCCTATCTCAAAAATAATTGCAAAGATGGAAGTGAAAGGACTTCCTGTTGACATGAAAATGCTTGCTCAAAACGAGAGCAGATTAAGAACAAAAGCCAGCAAAATGAAAAAAGCCATTGAACAAAAGGTAGGGCGAAGGATTTCACTAGATAGCGACAAAGACGTAAGAGAATTGCTTTTCGGTGAACTTGGAATTAAGCCTATTAAAATGACAGCAACAAATATGGCATCAGTGAGTGAAGACGCTCTCAAATTATTGTCAGAAAAAAACCCAGTGGTTCGGAGTGTTATAGAATATGGCGAAATAAACTTGATCGTTAACAAGTCTTTTGATCCAATCAGAAAACACGTCAGGAAATCTACTCAATCTCTTCACGCAACATTTGATCAGTCAAATACGTCCACTGGACGACTGTCCTGCTCCAATCCAAATCTTCAAGGTCTTCCTGTTCACAGTAAATATGCAAACGACGTCAGAGAGGCCATTAAGGCATCGAAAGACAAACTTATTGTTAGGGCAGACTATTCTCAAGCAGAACTTTATGTTTTGGCTTCTTTATCTGGTTGCTCAAAACTTCAGAATGCCCTTAGGAGTGGAGAAGATATACACAAAGCCACAGCTGCTGAAGTTTTCAATAAACCAGTAAGTGATGTTTCTGAAGCGGAGAGGACGGCAGCAAAAGCAGTTAATTTCGGACTTATATATGGAATTACTGAGTATGGCCTTGGAAGTCAGCTGGGCATTCCGCCCAGAGAAGCCAGGGACGTAATCCGTGCCTACTTCAAAAAGTTTCCGGTGATCGAGGGGTACCTAGATTGCCTTAAAGAGCATGCCTCTGAACAGGGCTTTGTTCTTAATGGGATGGGAAGACGAATATACTTTGACAACACATCACAAGATGCCAAGGGAAAAAATGAGATGCTCAGGAGCGCGATCAACGCCCCAATGCAAGGAACTGTGGCGGATCTTGTAAAGAAAGCCATGGTTAATCTGGATGTTGCTATCACAAACCACCCAGACCTTAAGGAAGAATACATTTGCCTACAGGTTCACGACGAAATAATGGTTTTGGCAGACAAAAATAATGTTGATATTGTACGTGAACTAATAATCAAAAGCATGGGCGAAGAACTTATTACGATAATGCCTCCGGTTGATATCGAGATTGAGCAAAGTCTTATAAAAAGGAAGAATGACATTAAAGTGAAAGAACTAAATTATGGGTAAAACCTCGTTGACAATTAATGGCTTGCGAACTATACTCTTGTGAAAATGGAGTACATATTTTAATGTCTGAAATAAATAGCGCCCAAAACTGTTCTTTTTGTAAAACCACACCAGAGAAGGATAAGCCACAGGTAATATCCCCTGATGGACAGGCCTCAGTATGCGGAAATTGCAGCAGTATTATTGCAGACGCCTTTAGTTCACAGCTTAGTGATGTCAGTAAGAAACCCAAAAAAGCATTTCCAAGAAGAACGCCAAGAGAACTTCTAGCAGTCCTCAATGAATCCATTGTTGGCCAAGATGAGCCCAAGAAAAAGGTGGCTTTAGCGGTCTACAATCACTTCAAGAGGCTTAATGCCATGGAGAGCAATTCAGAGATTGTTTTCGGCAAAAGCAACCTTCTCCTGCTCGGTCCCACCGGAAGTGGTAAAACCCTAGTGGCAGAAACTTTAGCAAGGGCACTAGACGTCCCGTTTGTTATTGGTGACGCCAATACCCTGACGGCCGCAGGGTATGTCGGAGGTGATGTTGAAACCCTGATTAAGAGATTGATAGAGCAGGCTGGAGGCGATATTAAAAGAGCCGAGCAAGGCATCATCTTCCTTGATGAGATAGACAAGATTTGCCGAAAATCAGAAAATCCTAGCATCACCCGGGATGTCTCTGGTGAAGATGTGCAGCAAGCACTCCTCAAAATGATTGAGGGCTCGGAAATGCAGATTCCGACAAACGGCGGAGGAAGAAGGCACCCTTCTGCACCAACAGAAACGATTAACACAAAAAATATACTCTTTATCTGTGCTGGAGCGTTTCCTCACCTTGAAAAACAGTTGAAGGATAAATCCTTAAATCAAAAGATAGGTTTTTCAGCCTCTTTTGATGACGATAAGGATTGCTCTGTCGATATGAGCAACGTTTCTACAGATGACCTGGTTAAATGTGGTCTGATACCAGAGCTGATTGGGCGTCTTCCAATCGTTTCGACGTTCAGCCATCTTGATAAAAAAGACTTGGTTCGAATTCTAACAGAGCCGAAAGACTCACTAATTAATCAGTATAAGCAGATGTTAAGAATGGAAGGGGTCGACTGTCATTTTAGCCCAGAGTACTTGGATAAAGTGGCAGAAATATCTCTTGAGAAGAAAATAGGTGCACGCGGACTTAGGTCCATCGTCGAGAAAAGTCTTCAAGAGCTTCTTTTTGACGCCCCAGAAATAGGCCCTGCCTCGGTATTGATAGGCCCGGGGATAATCGAAGACCCATACAACTACAGTCTGGATGAAAAGGCCGCCTAGTAATCAGAGCTTTTTTCTTATCAGTACACCACCCAGACCTGTTTGGGTGGTGATAACTTGAACTACTCGCGGCCGGAAGAAGTCACCTTTATTGAGACACTCGCGAAGGCGAGGGTCCCGGTAGTCAAAAAGCCTTTCAGCGTTGTGACCGTCAAGCCTTATTTGTAAAATATAACGTTATGGTATAGTTGTGGTCACTTCATAACGGTTATTTCGTCGATGAAAATTTTCAATAATTTACAGGCAACTCTTGTGGGCGGGGTAACCCTCTGGGAGTGGAAGCGCACCTACGCTTTTATGCGTGATTACGAAACAATGTCGGAGCTTGCTCGCTATGTTGAAGACGTGGCGCTGTCCTTCTCCGATGACGATCTTACTGAACTTCTGACTGGAAGTTACGACGAGCTTCTTGCCAACAAAAATATTCGAGAAATCCCAACCGATGCTTTCGATGAAAACATGCCCTCAACGTTTGGTGCGTGTATCGAAGCAATTGGCCTGGATGACCTTGAAATATTCCAAAAATATGTGGCATCTAGGATATTCAATAGGTTGGACCTGAATAATGTAAAATATATCGTTTTTTCCGGTGGAGGGGAGAAAGGAAAGGGGAGTGCAGGGGTTCTTAAGGCTTTGGAACGAATAAAGCCAAACGATCCAAATAACAAAAATGTGAATCTTTATGACCAAATTGAAGCGGTGTCAGGAGCAAGTGCAGGGGCTCTAATTGGCCTGCCTGTTGCTCTCGGATATACTCCAAACGAAATAGAAGATATTGTTAAATCGAACAATTTTGCACATTTTATGGACGAAAGCCAGGCTGTAAAGAGCAACATTCTTCAGAGAAATATAACGAAAAGATTGTTTTCAGCGCAAGTGAATGCCGAGCTTAAATACTTGTCTGCGTTCTCAGAAAGCTTGATGAGAAACATAATTGATTACTCAGTAAAACTTCTCCATGAAAATGAACCTGAAAACGATATGGAAAAGAAGAGATGGAGAGTCGAGCAGCTGGCGCATCTTGAAACACTGCCATTCAAGGCCATTGCAGAATTCTGTGACGATCTTATCGGACTCCAAGACTCACCTGTAAAAAAATGGATATTAGAGGCTGAAAAAGAGGCGGATAAAAAACACCGAGTGCTTTCAAAGCTTCGTAATTTCTTTGGTAAAAAGCCAATTGATCCTTTTAGTGGATTTCTGACTGAGCGGGAATCAATGATTTTCACTATCAGAAGAGCATTTGGTGAGGATAAAATAACCGCTTTTCTTGAGGATATGATCGAGGATCGTCTTGATAAAATAAGTAACAGCGACCTTGAGAAAATTCTCCCTTCGGTAACAACCCAGGCCGATGAGATGCTTGAAAGAAATGTACTCTCTCTTCTTTCGATAATGGCAACGCATAGCTTCAAAAATATTTCTTTTGATGGAGGCCACGCCATAGGAACCAAGGCCTGGAAGAGAGACCTCATAGCGTCTGCACGCCAAAATGATGGATCTTTGATTCAGACATCTTCCCCGGGATGGGACAAACTTTCAGAGCTCAGCGATGTCCAAGGAAGGGAAATGACAACCGCCCTGAATGCCATCATTCAAATGCCTTCTCATCACATCGCCAGCATTGGTTGGATTGCCAATGAGAGAGGAAAGTCACAGTTCTCAAACAAATCATTAATACGAAGCTACATCTCAAAGCCAGCCTACGAATCACAGCGCTCATTATATAAAAGAAATCTGAACTTTCAGGAGCTAGAAATTCTTGCCGAAGCAACACCAGATCTGGGATTCAAGAAGCTTCATATAACAATGAGCCGATATCAAGGATGGGGGAAAGTCCTATTTTCTCCAGTCAATAATGAGAAGAATGGCGGTCCTGTGTCGATTAAGAAGTCAGAAATAGAGCAAGACAGAAAGAAACGAAATTCTTGCACTGGGTGTTTAGTTGGGCATTTTACGGGCGCCTGGGATTTTATGGATTCTCACAAAATTTCTTTGAGTCATCGGGCTGAGCTAGAAACAGCCAATGGAGATAGTGAAAGGTATCAGAGGATGCCCTTGAGCAAAGCGGTAAGGATCTCAATGAGTATACCTTTTGGCGTATTTAAAGCAGTTGAATACGAGGGTGAAAAATACGCAGATGGTGGCATTCGTTCCAATTTGCCAACTCACCCTTTTATTAGTGATGAAAAAGACGGTCAAAATGAGACGCTGATCTGCATGATAGGCGATGATGATTTTTATAGGTCAGGAAAAACGATAAAAGGTGCTATACGAGCCGTTCCAAGTCTTGGCCGCCTCTGGCGGTCCATGAAGCCCCAAAGTATGATGGATTTTAAGTTACTCGTCAGGCCACTGGCTATCGCTGGTAATTGGCTCATGTCTGAAGGCCACTACTTCATGAATCCCAACTATAAAAGCCTTTCCCATGACGATGTTCTGAGAACAATAGTGGTGAGGTCTTTTGACGTCGGGATGACAGATTTTGGAACAAGCGCGGAAAAAACGCAGGAACTTATTAACAAAGCCATGATGAGTACAAAAAACGCCCTTGAAAACGGCAATGACGTACAGCTTTCTTTTCTTATGGACAAAATGGAGCTCTTGGAGAACGAAATAAATCAGGGCGTGCTGAAATACACAAAAGCAAAAATTGAGAGGTCTGAAAATCTTTTAAAAAAGCCAAGATTAACTCCGGGGGTTTTTAGTAAGGGGCGGATGAAATCACTTCACAAAGAGATGGGGAATAAGCAAAGAATCAGCAAAGATGAAATTGCCATAAAATCGGCTCGCAGAGATAAAACTCGAAATGAACGCCTCGTCATGAAAGAAGGAGCAATTGGGATATGAGCGTGGAGTCCAGGTACTTAATTATAACCAAAAATGATCTGGCTGAAATTTCAGGACGTGAGCCCACTAATAGTGATGGATTCATTATTCTTGGCGTTTTTGGCCCAGGCTCCAGTCCGCCAGTGAGCATTTCTGCCATTAAAGATTCAGGTTTCCTGGAGATTTGGTCTGACCAGGATAAAATTAGCTCTCTGACTGAAAGTGTCTCCACAGAAATAGCATCAAGTCATGCCGCAGGGAATCCATTAGATTTTTGGGTATTGTCTTTCAGTGACGACGATGCCTTGGAGGAGTTTTGTGAGGACCAGCTGTCAATAATAATAGGGGAATTTAAGGATTCACCAATCCCTTCACCTATGACAAAACCACAGCGGCAAAGATATCTTTCAAAAATGGCCCTCAAGGAGTTTATCCAGTCAGGGTGGATTACCTACCCCTTCCTTGTTTGCACAGGATCCATAGCAGAAGGAATTATTGATGGAGCTGAATTTGACCTTAAGGGCGCCTGGGGAAGCCTAAAGGCAAGAAAAAGGCCAGTCATACTGACTGGCCTAAGGTTGTAGAAGAAAGCTCCTAGATTCGGTCTATTACATCCTTGGATATTGCCCTGAGCCTTTCAACCCGCCCCTCAAGTTCTTCAACATATTCAAGAACTCGGTCAAAAAGTCCGCCAATTTCTGAGGAAAGACCAGGAGTATCCTCACCAATAACGCGCTGCAAGTCAGATTTCAGACCCTTCACTTTCTGAGAGTCCATTTTCAGCTCTACTTTCGCCGATTCCTTTGGCTGCTCTACGGGGGCGGCCTCCCTGACTACAGGGCGCTTCTCATTTTTCACATCAGGAATTTCAGGCTGTTTTTTTGCTTCAGCCTTTTTGACTTCTGTCTCAACTTTTTCAGGTGATTTATTGGCTATTCTGTACAGCCCTGGCCTCTGGCTCCCAGAATCATCTTGTCCTACTTCAAGCGAGCCATCACTAATAAGATTCAGAAATTCTTTGCCGATCGTAGCTCGGCCGAAGCTATCAAGCTCCAGTGACAGATTTTTCGCCACGTTAGACTTAGAAACATCACCTCGAAGAGCGACATATTCCAAAATCTTTTTCCTGAGGAGCGAGAAATCGCGTTCACCCGATGGCCGGCCCGGAAATTTCCGGCCCTTGGCTAATGGTAGTGTTTCAGACTTCTGAACTGGCTTATCAATTAATTCAGAAAGTGCTGAAATGACATTTTCCCCAATGTCAGTAACGTCGAGAATGTCCTCATCAAACTCGTCCATCGTTGTCTTGCTGAAGTATCCTTTCTGAACCATCGTGTCTATGGATTGGTCAATTTCACTCGCAGAGTGATTTTCCTCTAACTTATCCTGAATAGAGCTTCTCGCAATCTTTTTGCGATCTTGAAACAGGCCAAGCACCTCAGTATCAATGTCTGATAAATCGAGGGAAACCTTTTTCGACTGATAAGTCTTTGCCGCAGAATGCTTTTCTTGGGCATCCATGGGAGGTGAGTCGCTAACTTTTTTCCCCGATGCTTTCACAGAAATGCTGACATTATCAGGAAGCGGATCAAGAAAATCCCGATCACCCACAAAAGTAAACTTATTTTTGTTCTCCTCGCTCACAGAGACCATCGGAGGTTTTTGCCTCTTGGCTTCAAAAAGAGCACGGGAGACAAGTCCTGGCTTAATAGACAGTACGTCGGCAATTTCCCCTGGGCTAAGATCGCCAGAGCTTCCTGCCAAAACATGGATGACTGCCGCCTTAATTTCATTTTTATCCGATAAAGTCGCCATTTAAAACTCCCAAGAAGGTTATTTCACATCTGATAAAGATCTTAGTGCAACATGGACAGTTTGGCAATTTGTTTTGACAAAAAAAAGGGGGGACAAATTAATGACCCCCAATAAATGACCGATAAGCACATTCTATCTGATCATCTTTCGCCAGAGTTCGAATTCTGACCAGTATTTAGAGCAGACTTTTGTGCTTGAACTACGGCACCAGGAAGAGACTGCATCTGCGAACTTAAACTACCAAGACTTGCCTCTGCGCTGCCATCGATTCGGCTTTCTCCAAACTGACGGCTAACACCACCCGCAAACCACTCACCGATTCTGTCCGGTAGCTGATGCATGGACTCAACCATTAATTTACAAAGCTGGTAAGTCGCCGAAACGTAGAGAATCACAATAGCAAATATGTCGAATACCGTTCCGCTCAGGACATGCTCTGCGGCCTTAAAGAAAAAGGTATTCATCATCCCAAAGGCAACAAAAGAGACGGTCAGTCCCGCAAGCATGCCTAAAACCATGAATGATGGTCTTAGAATAGACATGGCGACTAACTGCAAGGCCCTTTCAAACCTAGACCCTGCGATACCCTGTCCTTCTGGGGTAAAGAGCAAGACAACAGCCAGAGGCGCTGCTGCTATTGCCTCCACCACAGTAAGCATATAGCCGGCCATCATCATAATCCATGTCATGACCGGCATGAAGGGAACAACATACGCAAGAAGGAATCCTGAGCTCATAGCGCCCATTACGATCATGACAAGAATGGATGCTCCGACGGATAGAGCAGATGTCCAAGAATTCTGTATTAAGCCGAAAAAGAATTTTTTGACTTTTGAGCCGGGCACTAATCCGGTCACTTTATCGATAATGTCGCCATTTGCCGGATCCCTGATGTCAGCCACTGTCCTCACTACGGCAGTCGTTGCAATATGAGCCAGAATTGCTGAACTTCCAACATAGTTCATCGTATGGCCAATCTCAGCAGCAAAAAGAAATGGCGAGCTCAGTCCCCCTCCATCGTCCATTGGGTTAGCGTTTTCTGGGGAATCTCCTAGCCCTCCAAGCAGCATGCGTGCGAGATAGATTGCAAGCCTGTCCGTTGCCCCTCCGGATCCACTACAACCACCTTTGTCTGAGCATATTGTAGAAGACGCATCCATCGGCGTCGTGAAGTCAACATCGCGGTCTTTTGTCAGGCGATCTAGGTACATATCAGCAATTAAATAGCCTTTTTCGGCACCCTCTTCCATATCGCTACAATTAGACCAGAACGTAAAAATCCAACAAAAGTCTATGGCCTCCGGCATTATCGATTCGTGCACTGTCCTTACCGTGTTATAGGTCAGTCCAGGGAGTGCACTGATCTCATAAAACCAAAGCCCGGCAACCGCCCATCCGCCGTAGGCCATCTCATCATACATTTTCTGAACTACCGCTGGACTTCCGGAAGCTTCTTTATGCACAGCAGGTACGATATCAACGGCGTAACGTCGAGCTGCTTTTTTAAAGTGATCATAGCCATTGTAGTAAGCTTTGAACCCAGCGCTTCCAACATCTGGATTACTGTCAGTCAGCTCATCAATAACGTCGCCATAAAAAAGATCATCATCATCTCCGGCGAGTTCATTAAGAGCAGGCTGGAGATCATTAATTATTTTCACCAATTCACGGGCATAAGCTAAAGCGCCTGCCTGAATCGCTTGAGATTTGTAGTTCAGGGCAGCAACCCCCTCAGACCCAAGAAGATAGCTGTTTTCCCGTGAGTCGTCAGCCAGGCTGTTGTCAGACTCGTTAAAGTTAGCATATTCTCCGGCGGTAACATCCACGGTGACATCAGCGCTAATAACAGGGAAGGGAATGGACCCACACTCTCCATTAGGACCGAATTTGAAGGATGTAGGAATTCGTCCCTCATCAAACTGGAAATCCTCGTTCCCCCACATATAATCACCGCCACCGCTACCAGTTGACGATAAAACCCTATCGGGTTTTCCAGTTGTATAGTCAATGACATAGATAGTTTTTCTGTCCGAAACGTCCTGACTTTTCTGTCCGGCGGTCAAACCATTCCCAGAAGGTTCATCTCCAAAATAGTCATCAGTTCTCGATCGGATTCGTGAATCCGTACACACCATCATTTTAAATAAATCAGCAGTCTTTGCTGCACCAATTTCAAACCGCGGTGAAATAATTTCAGTTCCCTGTGTTATTTCTGTAATCACCATCGTCCACAAAACCGATGCCGCATTAGAGCCTATCATCAAGAGCCAAATGACGGCGACTTGAGAGAAAGACATCGTCATACCCCCAATGACCTTAAGCGGTGTTATCAGTGCAAATCCTACAGATGTTCGAATCATTAGCCAGGGGGTGTTCCACTGCTTCCCAAGAACTTCGCCTTCAGTAGCTGTGTTTATTGCGCCACCGACAACCATGTAGTAGATGATGACCAAACAAAGAATTATAGAGAGAACATTTGTGAAGCCGAGGGCCTTGGATAGAACGGTTATATCATTGGCGTCATATGCTCCGTTGTCGATGCCCATCTGATTCCAGGGAGCAAAAATAAAGCCCCCCAGCATCTGCTTCATCCAAAGATGCGCATACTCAAGATTGTCGCCCTCTATTCGGACAGGGTAATTAAAGATCCCTTCAACTTCCTGCTGAACATCGATTCCGCCGCCAGTAGACTCATTTGAGAACGCCGGGGACGAATAGACAGATGCTATGGCCATGAAAATAAAAAGTAAAATTGAAAAATATTGCCTTATTAGAACTTTGTCGGCCATTTTATACACCCCTTGTTTTATTTATTTTAACAGATGAAAAGGATAACGGCTTAAACATCGGAAAAAGAACAAGCGGATCAGAGATCGAAGCATCGAAAACTTCGGATGGACTAGTAATTAGGCAATCAAACCTGCTTTCCCACATTCCAGCCACTTCTCTGGCGCGGTAACCCCTTATGACAAAGGAGAAGTGCCATAAAGCCCCAACGATACCCATGGCCAATCCCGTAACGATTAGCATCAATTCAGGCCTAAGAGCCATATATGCAGAAAGCCCACATAAATAGCTTGTTGAAATTACAGATGAAATCTGAAGGTTTCGATAAGACTTTGCAAATTCAGACTTTGTTACAGATTTGGAAACTGCCGGAGCATCCTTATGAACCATTTCCTTGCGATATTTTACTGAATCGTTGCGCATGTCCCTGACAAGACCTGGAAGGTTTGATCTTCCAACGGTTTCTTTTCGAAGAATGCTTCTGAAAATACCGATAAAACCCATAAATATTCCTTAGCAGTAGTTCAGGGCGATGAAAAAAGAGAGGAGTTGGCAAGATAGCCATTGCACATTAAGGACGGCTATTCCGCCGATCATATGACCTGCCGCTCTTCCACCCTGGGTGCGGCCGTCTTGACCCATAGTCCCTGCAAACCTGAATAAGTAAAGCCCCTTCAGGTACGCGTAAAGACCAATTGAATAAATAAACATTGTCAGAACAAGAACTGAATTTACAGGAAGAAAAGACAGCATCGCATTATCGCCAGAACTAATGTTCTTAATAGCTGCTTCATCAACGTTATATAACGCTACTGAGCTGTCCCAGCCAGGCGCAAACGTATTTATCGTCATTACATAAAAAGCTGGAGAAAGTAGCAAAAGAAGCCCAGCTGCAAACGTCCACAAAGCAGAGTTTGGGTTGTTCGTATTCTTTGTCTTATCAATTTGACCAAACTTCATCCAAATAGCTTGGCCACATAAATATAGACCCAGTAAAAAGGATATGGATATCATTAAATATCCAATACTAGAAAAGAACAACGTAATTTTAGAAACGTCCATCGTTTTAATTCCTGACTAGATTGGCTCTACCATCAGTGAAAGCATGGCTGCGCTTAGTGATTCTCTTCTAAGTTGACTTTTAAACTGTTCTAGCTGGAGGACAGCTGTCCAGCGATCTATTTCAAGCGATTTCCTCGCCAGCTCAGGAGGGTAGGCTCTCGTATCTTCTTCTGCTGTAGGCTGAGAAACTGCATTGCCGTTAGCATCTTCTTTTAATGTTCCTCCACCGACCCTCATTACCCATCCAGCACCCCGTTCAGAGACCCATCCATCAAGTCCAGCCATTTCACTCGGTTCCGTCTCACCGTCAGACTTTTCTACTGGTGCGTACCACTTTTTAACTTCATGCTGAGAAGCAATGGCAAGAGATCTTAGGTTCTCTTTTCTGCCTTCCTGAAGAACTGTAATATTGTAAATATCAGATCCTTCTTTCATTGACGCTGAACCTTTTTTCATTGGAACTGCGCCGGCCATGATTTCTATAGCCTTATCCATTGCTTCAGATTCATTAACAGTAAGTGTTGATCCGGATATACCACCGCCAGTTAGTTTTCCAACTTGAAAACAGTCACTGTATTGAAGTTTTTCTGCGGCTGTTTCCAGGTCCTCGCCGTCAATTAAGGTAATGCTTTTGCATGTTTCTATCGTTTTAGTGACCTTGGCCTTAGCGTATCTATTAAAATCGTCTCCTTTGAGACCAAATCTCAAATTGTCAGAAACTGCGTCATAAGTTCTATCCCGGGCCTGCTCGTCCATAGAACAACCAACATTTGCACTGTGCAATGAATAGCTCACATTTCCGCAAATATCCGCATCAGGTAACATTTTCTCCAAAAGCTCATTGTTTTGAATCTCTTGGTACATCCGTCCTGTTCGCGCCATCAAATTGGAAAAGCCACTGTTCATAGCATCGATATTGAATTTTGAAAGCAATGACTTAAGGTCCATGTCAGCAGTCATAATCGCCTTCTCTTTACCCCAGCTAATAACATTGCCGATGGTCTCGGATACCTGAGCACCAAAATTTGGAGCGTCTGCAACCATTGCAGCAAAAACCGGCGGAGATGAAAAAGTAACAAAAAAGAATAATATTATAGGCTTAAATGTATTCGAGCTCTGTTTTTTCATGGCGCCGACACCTCAGGAGCACTAAAAATAGGTTTTGCGTAAATGCCAGGGTTACGATTTTTTGCCTTGGCGTTGAATTTAATGTCGATACCAAAATCTACTGCACAAAGTAGCAATTTGCGTGCTGCAAAAAGAGCCCCTCCCGCCTCTCGCTGTGGGTTCATGTAGGATAATTTTTCTTTAAGGTCGCTATAGCGACTAACCGCGGGAGGCACATTGAACTTCATTATTCTATCCCTTTAAAATTCTATGATGTAAAATACAATCATACTATTAAATAATTCTCTATGAAAAGTATACCTAAAACATAGGCCGTCCGACATGAGTTCTAAAGATATTTTTAGTCCAGAAATGCAAGAGTCCTTCTGGAAGAACGCAGACCCTGACGCAATTGACCTTCTGAGCCTCTTTGAAAAAAGGGAAAGCTGGACTCTTGGTTACGAAGAACTTCCTGATTTTTATAGGGAAATGGCCTCTATAATTCCAGAAATAAAGCAATTCACTAAGGAAGGAATCCCTTCAGATGATTTTATCGAGCGCTTAGTACAGCTTCTTTCGAGCATGTCTCTTAAGAATAATGTTGCTGCCCTCGTATGGCTTGATAGTGGGCTTGAAAGCGAAATAACTATTGGCTGGAGTACAATCGTATACAGGCATTGTGAATCAGCCATGAAAAATGACACGTCAAATGAAAATGCAGCCAGGTGTGCCAAGATAGTCACTGAAAGAATTCAGTTGATGGTACGCCTAAAGCTTCTGGTTTCAGTTTTTTGTTCTGGAGGAAGAGTTAATGATTAAAAAATCAGTTTCAATTTTGTTTTTATCAATTGCAATACAGGGTTTTGCAGTTGCCCAAGAAAATAACGTCGATGAAGACATACCGGAAATAAAGAGGCCACCTGGTCTCTGTTACTCCGAAAGAACCAAAAGCGTTGAAGACTTTTTCAAAGTTAAGTCTGATTTTCTATGCGACAATAAAATAGATGCAAATCCCGACATAAAAAACTCACTATTTTACTACGAGAGCCCTGAAGCTAACGATTGTGACCTCGGGCTGTCGTTTCCAGGCATGCCTGACTTCGGGGCAGGCCTCAATGGGTTAGATGCGTGTTCACTGGTGAAAATGGTCACAGGGCCTATGGTCGATGCGGCAAACGATCAGATGAAAGAAGGGGTGGATGCAGCCCTTGATTACTCCAAGGACAAAACAGGGCTCGACAGCTTTGATATAAGTCTAGATGCCAACGATGTTATTACAGGGAAAGAGGATTTTGGTGGACTCAAGAAAGACTAGGCCGCCAGGCGATCTCATTATTATTGAGAGCCCTAAGAAGATTGTTCATCTGAATAAACTTCTTAGGGGAATCAATAGGGAAATGAGGATAGAGGCGACAATCGGTCGCCTTTTTGACATTGAGCCGATTGATCCGGCTCAGTTTATTCGGGAGGGCCGCATACAGTGGAGCCCAATAAGGCCCAGTATCGTTGGGAGAATCGTCAATTCAATCAATCAATCCAGCGAGATATTTGTTGCCACAGACTCAGATGTGGAGGGGGAAGTCATAGCCTGGCATATCCAGAGACTCGCAGAGTCTTCTGGCAAAACTGTACGGAGGATCCACATAAAATCACTGAACCCTGAAGGCCTGACTTTAGCTTTGTCACAGGAATGTCCGATTGACTTCAAAAAAGCAGAAGGAGGTGTATCAAGAAGAATTTTCGATAACTTCAGTCAGTTCTCGGTGGATGACGACACAGCCAAGAGGAAGCCTTACCTAAGAGGTTCTGTAGGTCGAATTATAACCCCGATACTATCATCGATTGCCAAGAGGCCATTGGAGGACCTGATCGTAAGAAGGTCATTCCCTCTTGGAAAGACTGATATTTACGTAGGGGCCCCAGTAAGCCTGAACAATGATCAAATACTCAGGCGCATGGAGTCACTCCCCCCACCAGTGGTTTCCGGCATTAAGACCAGTACGGAAATTATGACTGGGGGATTGAGCCTATCTGATGTTATGACACGCTTCCCAGGAGCACTTAACTCAAAGCCTTCAGAAATCTATGAGAGTCTTAATGAGTTATATGGGGAGGGTAGGATCACCTATTTTCGGACAGACTCACGACGCATGAGCCCAAAGTCAGCGAAAAGCCTTTCAAAAAAACTTACTGATTGCGGTATACACGGGAAGGGGATTGCAGGGCATCCTGAGGCGGGCAAGCAAGATGCACATGAAGCCATAATGCCACTTAGTATGGATTCGAACCCATTTTCACCTATCTCCTCTCTAAATAGCAAAGACGCCTTGATGAGCCTACTTTGGCGGCATTATGCGATGGTTCAAAGTGGGTACAAGATTGTAACTGAGAATGGAATTCTGAGCGGCGATGCCGCAGAGAACCAGGGGTGGCTTCGCCTGCAACGAGAGGGCGTTAACCTATCTGCACAGAGGTCTTATGCGAAGTCGACAGAGGGTCGGGAAAACCGGGCCTGGGATAGCGAGCTCATGCCGATGGGGATTCCATGCTTTGAGGCGGTGAACGAAACTCTAGCCTACAGGCGTTATGGTGCTGAGGAATTAATCGTCAGGCGCCTGGTCGAAGAGGGGCTTGGTCGTCCGAGTACGCTGGGTCAGCATGGAAAAAAAATAGCAGATAAATTCGCACCTAAAGGCGCTCTTAATGGAAGGTCATACGGTGCTTTGAATGAGGCAAAAACAACAGCACCTCACTTGATGGCGCCTAGCGTTGCTAGAGCTATAGAGGAAGAGCTACACATTGGTGAAGACGGTGACTCTGTGACAGACCGAGTTTTCAGGAGCCTAACCCGGTCAGGATGGATAAGAAACGAAGAGTTTGAGAATAATGATCTTAAGTCGGTTGAGACTCACCGAAAATTCTCACAGTCTTTTGGCATGTAATAACGCCCCATTTCCTGGGGCGTTATTATCGACAGGTCCGGTAAACGATCAGAGGAAGCCCAGTACAGGCCCAAAGAATCAGACCTCGACCCACCCAGTCAAAAAGTCCACCGCTTCCCAGGAAGTGGAACCAGTAAACTGGATCTAAAAGCCACCTCATGAGTGACGCGATTGTGTCCATTCCCAGATCATAAAATAATGAAACCGTTTTTGAGATGGAAACAATAAGGAACCGGTACAGCCCTTCGATCAAAAACGCTTCGATCAGGCACCAGATCACAATGTACCATGCTGTCTCAGCAACGATATAAGATCCCAGCTCAGCGCTATCTGCCCCCTCAATAACCTTGTAAAACATAACGTATACTCCTTGTTTATATCAAATACTATAGTGATAAAAATCTTAAGTGTCAATTAAAAAATGCTTGACTAACAATATATTGTGCTAAAAACAAAAAAACCCCCATATATATGGGGGTAGGGGACTATATTGTACAGGCAGAGAGAGTTTACATTCCTGGTCCCACTGGGTTTCTTGGTCCTCCTTTAATCAGCCGGTAGTGCTGGCTGTTCTTTTTTTCCTTTTCTGCGGCTGGCCTAAGTTCCTCACTCATGATCTTTAAGTTTTCAACCATGGCCCTTTGATCATCGGTACGGCCAGACAATGCTTCCAGAACTTTCTTCTCCTTGGGGCTGAGAACCCGTTCTTTGGATATCGCCAGCATGTCCGTATCGAACTGGTCAAAGGTGTAGGTTTCATCTATACCCTTTTCAAGCTTCTCAACAAGGTAATCGGCGAAGTCTACAATCTCGGCGGGTGATGTGGTTGGGTCGCTGAAACACTCGCTCATCCACGTTCTATATTTAGCCTGAAGGGCAAGGTCGTAATATAGATCTGGCGTATCCGTCTTTGCAGCCAATGCTGCAATGTTGGCAGTTCTCAACTTAACCTTTCCATCATCACCCTCACGGTGCTGTTCAGACATCAGCCTTGAGGTCTGTGGAGTAGGGAACCCGGGCAGGAAGTAGAGCTTATGGGCTGAGCTACTTGGACCTGGGCCCATATCTGAGGTGTAAGTTTCCTGAACAATCTTTTTTAACTGCTCTTGGTTACCACGGATTTTTTCCATGTTCTTATTAATAATATCAATATCGAGCTTGAAGGCATCTTGTTTTGCCTCAAGAACACGATTGGTGGCTGGGATTGCAAGCGGCATCTTGTTAGCAGTAACGTCAAGCAAGGGGACGTCCATAGCATCTGCACCAAGATCCAATTTGGATGTGAACAGCAATTTATTTAGCTTCTCAGGTGAATGTTCAAAAAGCATGTTTAAGTCTGGGCTGTTCATGTCGACACAAAGCATTTTATTGGGGTTTTTGGGATCAATAATAAGGGGGTATATGGCCTTTGTGTACTTGGAAGCCTGACCATAGACCGTATTGGTGCTGAGCAAAATTCCGTCTTCTCGCAGCATGGAATTGATGTTCTTTTTATCTGTTAGCCAGAGCGCATAATGCCAAAGGTCTGGTTTCCTTTCCTTGATCAATTTAGCCAGCGAGATAGTGGCGTCGACATCGCTCAGTGCCGAGTGAGCATCAAGATGGTCAATGCCATTCGCGGCTGTCAGATCCGTTAACTTTAAGCTGTCAGAGCCGTCTGCTTTTTTTGCCCACTCCAATATGTCAGGCGCCATGGCATAAGCAAGCTGTACGACCTTGAAGATGTCAAATCTGAAGTTGCCGTTCTCAAACTCTGGCTTGTATGCCGGCAGGAGATTGCGGAACCGAGAATGCCTAGTCACTTCATCGTCGAAATTCATCGTATTGAAGCCTGAAATGACCGTATTGGGGCCCTTTTGATAAAGCTGCCCTAGCCATTCAATAAATTCAAACTCCGACATTCCGACCTTTCTTGCCATGTCGGTGTCTATACCGTGGACAAGATAGGCGTAGGGGTTTCCGATTACGTCCGAAGAAGGGGAGATGATTTTATGGTGGCGACCGTCGGGTAGCTCATTCAGATTTTCGTCGACCTCCACGGCCGCGTACTCAACTGGCTTTGCTGCTCCCTGTTTGACCTTGCTGTCTAAATTTTCAGTTTCATAGTCGTGAAATACGATGCGTTGGTGTGCTCTATTCTTGACAGCCATTCTCAATCTCCTTGGTTATTGCAGCAGTATAGCACATTTCACATTGACAAATAAGATGGAGTGGAGGAGAATCGACAAAAAATGAAAGGTGAAAACATGAGCATTACTGCACTTATTACAAAGTATGGAATAGAAGAAGCTGCGATTGACACGTTTGCGGGTATGCTCATTAAGGGTTCAAGTCTCAAGCAGATTTCAGCCTTTCTTGGCATCGATTTGGAAAAGTCTTATAGCTTCTCCAAGCTTTACGCCAAAGAAATTATCGGAGAGCCCATCGATGAGCTTTGCCCGAGCCTTACTGATGAGAGATTCAAGATCAACAGAAAGAAGCAAGATGAGGTAAATATCAGAAATGGAATAACTTTACACAATAGAAAACTGAATGATCTTAGCTCAGAAATACTTATTTTGATCCAAGAAAAAACTCGGCGAGCTTAGCTTGTCGAGTCTCATATCACACTATTATTCTATTTTACCTTTTACTTCAGGAAAAAAAATAAATTATTCTTCTGTCGATCGACCGATGCTATTTTTTTTGCCCAGGAACATGAAATAAGTTTACGTTTTAACGCATGTAACCCAAGCTCGGTAGCCTCCGCCAGCTTCAAAATATCCAAGAGTCCGTCTTACGAAATTTGCTGGGCAACCATATCGAGGATTCCTGCCTTGACACCGGTCATTTGCTCTTGATGAACCTTGTGATGCCATGTGAAGTCCACAAAGGGCGCCCGCTGGCAGATCTCCTCCCGGCTCATCTTTTATGGAAGATATATTGGCACTGGGTCGACCCATTGCATCTTGATTGCTGTATGGGCCGGCAAATGCTGTCGACACAACAAGAGAAGACAAAACAAAACTTACAATCAAAATTATTTTTTTCACATTATTACTCCTTTTCGTACTTTAGCACTTCCTTAAATTCTATATAACAACTATAGCATAACCATAATGAAATTATCGAGGGTCAAATCGATAATCTTTGCCAGAGCCTTACAGATTACAGATTCAAGATAAAAATAAATAAGCAAGATTAGGTAAGTGTGAGAAAGGGAATAAATTCAAACAATAAAATTCGAATGACATTAGCTAATAAATACTTATTTTGACTAAATAAAAAACTAGGCGAGCTTAATTTTCCTAGTTTTTAAGGGAAGTTGAATCCTTAATATTATTGATACCTGTCATGATATTAAGCTGACGTTTTAACGCATGTCATCCAAGCTCGGCGGCCTCCGCCAGCCTCAAAATATCCAAGCGTCCGCTGTGTAAACTTTGCTGGGCAACCATACCGAGGATTCCGCCCCTGACAAAGTTCATTTGCTCTGTCGCTATTTAGTGATGCCATGTGAAGTCCACAAAGGGAACCCAGCGGAAGGTCTCCTCCCGGCTCATCTTTTATGGAGGATATATTGGCACTGGGTCGACCCATTGCATCTTGATTGCTGTATGGGCCGGCAAATGCTGTCGACACAACAAGAGAAGACAAAATAAAACTGACAACTAACATTTTGCTCTTCATTTCATTACCCCTTTTCGTCCCTGAGCACTTCCTGGCATTTTCTATCAAAACTATAGCACGGTCGTAATTAATTGAAAATTATCTTATGCAATAGAAAGCAAGAATCGCTCTTGAATTACTTGCCCATCTGTTCGAAGCAACGGTGTAGCTAAGATTTTCTGCTTTGTATTGAAAATTTGCTCCGGACTTAATAACATACCTTAACTGCCCTCCTGTCCCATTTCTAGTCACTATCTCGTCGAGTAATGGCTGAACTAATACCCTAACATTTCCGACCGAACCGCACTGGGAAATCATGTATCCAGGTGAAACAAGACCATCATGCTGTACTAAATTTGTTTGTACCAATGTGAAGTTTGGTAGAAGCTTCTCAAGCTGATATGCCGTACCGTTTTTCATGACCATAAGGTTTGATACATCAACGGTGCCCTCTAAGTTAAGCTCGCTTCCGCCAACGCCGGATTTATTTTTAAATTCAACTTTATTGGCGGTTATCCCTATATTGTCTCCAATACTCTCGATTTCATTTAGGTCAACCTTGTTTAGAGTTGAAACACTGTTTGGGTCAAGGACAAAAGCACTGTTATTCGAATCTTCAAAGTACTGTGCGCTTATCCAGCCATTTACCCGTGCGTTTCTTCCTGCGATGAGGTCTCGTCCTGCTTCAACGTCGTTGGCTGCTTTTACAGAACCCCCTGTTGACTCGATGTCACTTTCAGACGTGATCTTGCTTGTTACATAGAGCTCACCAAGGACTTTCATGTCGGCATCAATAATAACTCCGTTGGTTCCAAAGGTCGCAAGCCCAGAAACAACGGCCGCATTACCCGTTCTTTTTCCGATAATAAGGTTTTCTGTTCCGGCATTCAGGCCTGCGTCGTTTAGGTTATAAATCCTTGAAACGTTGCGTAAGTGCCGATTGTTTCTGGCGTCAATATCATCAATCCTGGCCTGTATGGAGGGATCAGCATCAGGTGTTTCATTGTACTCAATAACCGATTTCGAGACGTTTCCGTGATCTACCCTCAGCCAGATATCATTAGCGCCATTGTTAAAGGCGTAAGAGACGATCTGATCTCGCTCGGAGAGGCAGTAGGGCGCGAGTCCAGGGGGCATTGGATTCAGGTCCGGACAGTAGAATACGGCACCTGGTGAATTACCTCCTCCAAAATCTGATCCCAGAAAAGTGGTTGACGCCACCATGGCGGCTAGGCCGAGTGTGCTAGAAGCTGTCTGTCCCGCCGCATTTCCGACAAAATTAGACAGAACGGTTCTGGCCTGGAAGCCTTTTGGAGCAGTCGCTGTGGGCACAGGGGTGTGTGATATGACCGTTGTGAATGTCATTTGACCGACTGTGGTTTTCCCGCCAGTGCTTTCAAGGAATCGGCACGGAAGATAGGATGAGACCGCTGATGCGGAGCCCCCGCAAGCAGTCGACTTTAGCCAGTCAAGGCCAACATTGGTTCCGACAATCGATGCTGGCAACTGCGCAGAGTTATCCGTCAGGTATTTTTGAACCGCATTGTTGTAAACAAAAACTTCCGTCATTCCCAGTTTCTTTGCCATTAACTGGTTGGCTTCCTGTTGCATGGACTGTACATAGCCGGTGAACGCAACAGCAGCGAGAGCCAGTACGATCATAAGCTCAATAAGTGTGAAACCTTTCTGTTTGCTGGCATTCATTGTGATCCCGCCTTTTTATCTCGTTGTGATTCTATGGTCTGTCCGTTAAGCAATCGTCTTTTTTGCAGGCCAATTTCCGTCGAAAGCTGCTTTAGGCTTTTTCCGGCCTGTATCGCCATGGCTGCACTTTCAGTATCGATCAAAAAGTTCGCCCTGAGTGATGTCCTTCCCATTGTCTCAACCAATTTTTGATGGATCACCATTCTCAGGCCGCTGCCGAGTAGGTGCCTGGCCTCTTCGTTACCCACATGAGGCGAAGCCAGGGAAACGATACGCTCCAAAGCCATCAGGACGCCACCGGCGTGCATTGTCGTAAAGACTAAGTGACCGTCAATAGCGCTTTTCAGAGCAGCTGCGGCTGAATGGCAGTCCAGTATTTCACCAATAAAAAGAACGTTTCTTGATTTCGATGGATAAGACCTGAGCGCATCAGATATACCCTGGGTAAATTCATCTGGGGTTTCAACGTTTCTTTGGATGCATAATCCGTCGCCATGCATGCCTGTCATCATCATCTCTATCGGGTATTCTATGGTGTTACAAACACCGCCATAATTTTTTAGCTGATCAATTATGATGGAGGCACAAGTCGTGCTTTTTCCGTTCCCGGACTGACCAGAAACAATAACAAGACCACCTTCAGAAAGCCCTGGACTACGCAGGTGTCTTAGGATCTCTGAAGGTAAACCTATGTTCTCAAGATCCATTATTTCAGGCCGCAAGCGCCTCATGGCCAAATAATCTCCGTCCGGAGTGCTTGCTCTAGTGACGCGATAGGAGTTCCCATCGACACTTATGCGGAATCTTGATGATTCTTTGTGTTCTGAAATAACGGCTGACTTAATTTTATCTATGTGATCACTGAGTGACTCATAACACATTATTGGCCCGGGATACGACAACGTTCCTTCAACCTTTTCCAGCGGGAGGAAAAGATCTGTGATTGATGCCATCGCATCCCGGGTAATCATTAGCGAGTTCTCATTACAATTGGGGCAGGGCCCTTTTCGCATTCATCTGAGATTTCACCGATGTTGGTTACAGTGACACCGCCGACCGTAACTTCAATGAAAAACTTGTACACTCGTGTCAGCACATCCTGACAGGATCCTGTTGGAACGTCCTTATAGGTAATAGTGAAGAACTCATCATTGGCGCCACTTGCGTCTAAATCAATACCGTCATCCTCCCATGAGTGACGAATATTAGGTGTTCCAAGTGGACTTTTCATTGTATCTGGAAAATTAGCGGCTCTCAGCATGATTGCGTTACTAAGGCCGGTGTAATTACCTTGGGCAGAACCAAATGTTTGTTTTACCAGTGGTATAAGCGTGTTTAGAGCTCTAACTTCAGCATCCGTCTGAGCTTGAGAGTTGGTTGAACCATAGTTACCAATTGCGGCAAACAGGATAACCGCACCCAGCGCCAGTACAATCATCAATTCGATGAGTGAGAAACCGCCTTGAGAAGCTCGGTTAACGCCATTCTTTCTTTCCATATTCATAAATAACTTCCTTGGTTGGTCACACTTACAATATTACAATAAAAAATAACTATACTAAACTTTTTTTTCAGACACCAATTGAAGCCCTTAGTGTCGTTGTGATGGCCTGGGACCCCGTAACCATCCAGATCATATAGCCCCCAGCAAGCCCCATAACAATATACCGAACCGTATTTGCCAATGCCTCAATGCTTTTTATTGTTGACTCAATAGATGCTTTGCCAATTTCAACCATGGCATCCGTCGAAGCAGCCCCTCTTGTGTACAGGCGGATATCCATCATTACCTCGTTGTCAAAAAAAGATTCATCTAGGGCATCACCAAGATCGTCACCTTGATCCATTATGTCGAGAATATGATCAAGCTTCTTCTGTACATAAGGCGATGAGTACTCTCTAAGTGTTTTTATTGCATCGTAGGCAGCGGTTCCTGTTGCCATCATTGCTGATAACGTGATCAGAAAAAGGCTGGAGTTAACTTTTTTATAAGCTGACCATGGAGGAATTCTGTCGAGGACATTTCTTATGGGCCCGACAAGATTCGCCATACTGAATTTGATCAAAAAAACTACCGTGGCAACTCCAAGGAGAATAAGTGCCGTATTATCGGTTATGAATAGTGTTAGTTCACGGAAGTCAGCAGGGCTGCTTGGCCACTCAGATGGGTCCATCATTCCTTCGAATGCGGGAATGATCTTTAGTTTTGCCATCCACATCATGCCGTATGCCGCGAGCAAAAGGAAAACAGGATAGCCAAGTGCACCTTTAAGCTTTGATATGATCTTAGCCTGGCTCTCATTGGCTTGAATGACGTTATTCAGAGCCTCGACAAGATTTCCTCCATCTTCCCCTGCCTTAATCATCATGGCATCTGTTGGACCTACCCAGTCCGATATCGCCTCAGAAAAATCCTCTCCCGCCTGAGTAAGAGATCCGTTCCACTCTGAGAGCAAAAGTCCTTTGACATCGTTTTTGTCATTTCTAAGATATTCATCAGACATGCTTTCGATCGTTTGCTGTAAATCGATTCCTTCTTCAACATATTTTCCAATTTTCTTGAAAAGAGAAAGCCTGTCAGACTGAGAAATAAAAAGTTTGACATGGATTCCTTGCCACCAGTTGAGAGAATAGTAGTTTGATGATGCCAGGCCATCAAGAAATGGAATTCTCATTATTAATTCCCTCTATTTTTTTTCATTGAGACGGAGTATTTCCGCGGAACTTAAATCTTTTTTTAGATCTGGAGACTGGTATTCTGATTCACCCTGATCTTCTGCTTGATTCTTTTTTCTATGCTCAGATCTTGGCTTTATTGGATCAGTTTTTTTAATAGAACCATTGGGTTTAGGTCTGGATTTTTTTAAATCCTGGTCCGCATAAAAACTACTTGGAATAAGTGGGCCAAGCCGCTTCTCCGCATCTTCAGGGCAACATAGTCCTTCCCTAACTTTATCAATACCATGATCAACAATAAACTTTCCGCCATCCATTCTATACAGTCTTCTCGCCTCGTTCGTTCTTCCTTCCGCGAACAATTCACACATGTCCTCATCAGGAACAACCGTCTCAGCAACAACTGTCATACCCACTATTCCATTTTTACAGTTTTTGCATCCATCTTTATTTCTAAAAACAATATTATCTCCATATCCATTAGAGGAGAGGTCACTGACCCTTTCAAGCAAACCAACCTTATCTGGACTTTTAGATTGTGACTCATATTCATTAAAAGAAAGTGCGCAATCTTTACATGTCAATGGCAATAGAGACTGATAGACAAGGCCTGAAATAAACCCCGCTGTACCGATAACAGACTTATCTACTCCTATTCCTGAAAGTCTTGGAATTATTGAAAACGCACTTTGTGCGTGCAGTGTCGTGTACACTTGGTGCCCGGACTGAACCGCGTGAACAAGAAGATCGCTAGACTGATTGTCCCTCACCTCGCCAACCATCAAAATGTCTGGATCGCAACGTAGAGCTGCCTTCATGGCCGCGGCAAAGGGGCTTTTTCCAGAATCCATCTTTTGGTTTGAGTTGACGGGAACCTGAGTCGTATGAAGTATTTCATACTCTGGAGGGTCCTCAACAGTGATAACCTTAATACCACATCCAGACGGCGTCATTTCATTGTCTATGACACCTTTAAGCATGACAGAGTTTGTAGTTGACTTACCTGAGCCGGTAACTCCCGCAATAATGATTACACCGGTTGGCCGAGCAATCATCTTTTTCAGATCTTCAATTTGATCAGGGGCATAGCCGAGTGAGGTCATGTCAACATTTCCTGTCGAAGACCCCATGCGCAGAACTCGCATCACCATATCGAAACCGCCAGGATAGGCTGGCATCGTATTCAGACGAATCCTTACGGGTATTGTATTAACGACAATGTCAATAATCGCAGACTGCTGCTCTTTTTCGTTAAATGTCACATCCTTTTCTTTTGCGATAACACGGTAAATAAGGCCAGAAAAAAGACGTGTTTCGTCAATCGGCCATTCATGAACGGTACTTAGCTTGGAGTTGACCCTAAATCTGATTTGAGCGTGAGTGTTTCGAACTTCAATGTGAATGTCAGAAGACCCTACATGTAACGCCTCTCCGATCAAGTCATAGACCTTGCCTTGGATAGAGTCTTTCTGTTCTTTTCGCTCTGCCTTTGTTTTTTTAGTACTGCTCTCATATATAATTTTTATTATATCTGACGTTGCATAATATTTTTTGAACGACTTATATCCTGCATTCTTACAGCTTTCAACGACATATAAAAAGTTATTGTCTACTCTTTTTTCGGCTAGAGATTGTTCACAAAGAATAATAACAGAACCACTTTCCTCGGAGGTCAGTAAGGCAATATATTCAACCTTAAGGTCGTCACTGATCTCTACGCCTCCGCCCTGGGAGGTAAGGACTTTTTCGTGTTTTGGTATTTCCTCCCGACGTGACAATAGGGTTGCTTTTAGAACCGGCGAGTGCCTTTTTTTTGATGCGACTAAGTCACTGGAGCTAATTTCATGTCCAGTGTGTTCTACTTTTCGACTGTCATTCTCAGACGCGCTCAAAGAAATTGGTTTATTTTTCTTTTTATCTAATTTAGAAGGGTGTTTTTTTTCCGCTTTAAAAAAACTTTTAATCTCTTTTAAAATATAATTTGTCATGGAATAGTCCAGTGCGTTGTTTTTTAACCCTATCCCAATAAATAAAAACTAAAGAGATAAAAATGGGGGCTCAGCCCCATTTTTATCAAAAGGATGGGATTATCTGGCTTTGCCCTGGCATTTCAGGACTTGATGGGGCCGAGGCGTCATCGGAGCTGGACTTTGTTGACTCAATAACAGCTCTTTTCCTGGTTGTTTTTAGTATTCTATAGGTCTCGCCATTAGGCTTTTTAATCTCAATTCCAGAACTATCAATATTTGAGATAAAAACACCATTCGCAATCTCATCGCCAGATGCAAGGTCATTGAAGTAATTGTCGTAAAAAATGGTCGCCTTGTGATTTCCTTTAGAAGAGTATGTTCTAGTCACAAAAATGTGGTGATGCATGGACTCTACATTTTGTGGGTCTTCAAATTTCGCAATTCGACTATTTAGATTATCGACAGTTAACTGAAGTCCGTAATTCTTAGTCAACAATGTGTCAGCAGTAAGTGTTGAGATCTCAAGAGCTTCTTTGAGGTCATCTATTTCAGACTCTCCCTCATTTACCTCTGGTTTTTCAAGGTTGCTAATGTCCCTCTGCAATTGCCTTAGCTCACGAACTTGCTGTAGATTTATGGTTTTCTGAGCGACATTGTCCATTTCAGAAACGGTGTATCCTGAATCCTGAGCAAATACGGGAGTAGCAAGGATAACTCCAACGGCAGATGCTATGATCGTTTTTTTAAAACTCATAAAATATCCCCTTAAATTCCCAGGCAATTGTGCCGTTAAACTCAATTTTCAGTGTTTTTGCGAGCACAACCTTATTAGATTCCAAAACGCTCGCAATCTTTTTTAAAGTATGAATACTGTTCCCGGTCACACGAATTGTTGAAAGTGAGTAGGATAGGTTCGGACTTTTTGCCTTATCCCGATCAATAGCTTCGATATCCTTAGATGTTTCATATCGAGCCCCAACCTCTAGTGGCCCCATCTCCCAAACAACACTATGCTTATTAAGCTCAGTCATTAACTCATGAACACTTTTACTGGACCCATCAATTTCTGAGAAGAAGTCCACTGAACTACTTTTAGAAACCGCCTCAGGAACAGAAAAAGAAACGCGACCTGATTTACCTGAAAAATCAATGTTTTCTGAAGCACCAAAATTATCTTTAAAGTCTACTGGCGATCCGGATGTAGATACCCACGAGACATATGGGGAACTATCTCCACTGCTAGTGTAGATTGCAGAGAATAGTCTCCATCCATTTTTTACAAGTGGTAGTGACTCGATGTGTTCAGATACGCTATTGATTACATTATAAGCAGAGGTCTTGTTATAAGTATCAAACAGGTGCTCCTTCTCCTCAGCTATAGCTATAGCAACAGCAACCTTCATCGCTTCTTCTTTCACTTTTTTATGATCTATCACCTCTGGCTTTTTCGCATCCTCTGTAGGCTGGATCATTGAGGCCAGGCCTGACATGTCAATATCTTCAGTGGGCTTCGGTGACGAGCCACCATACAAAACATATCCAGAAACGCCAAGTACTACGGCAACTCCAGCTATTATTGAGACATTGTTTCCTGCAACTGGCTTTATTTTTAGTCTTGAAAAATCTCCCGGAAAACTAAGCCCTGAGCTGGACACTAGCTCAGCAATGCTGTTTATTTCAGGCTCTTCGCCAAGACAATCTCGCAATAGCTCAATCGATGCTTCATCAGAAATTATTCTAAATTCTTCAGGGAGATCCGAAATAGAAGCCTGTCCCTCAAAAAATTCCGTGATTTTTCTCTTGACCTCTTCGGATGTAATGATGACATCGTAGCCAATAATAACCTGGCCTCCGACAGCAAGGCACAACCAATATTTGTTTTTCCCAAAGCTCTCTAAAATGATACCGTCATCGACTAATTGGCCAAAAAGTGCCGCAGAAGGATATCCTCCCGCCATCTTTTGGTCACGTGTTAGCCCTACCTGGTGATTGTCACCAGATGGGTTGGTGTATAGCGAACCTAATTTTTTGCCCTCAGATTTGGCTAGAGCCTGTGATTCGCTTTTTAAGTTTTCCGTCGTCAAAGGGTACCAGCTTAGCCCATACGCCAGCTTTGACTTAGATAGTGACTTTGCAGGCATGTTGACCTCAGTTTTCAATAATGTGAGGAGTTACAAGGATGACTGTTTGCTCCTTCTTGACGGATGACTCTTTGCGGCCGCCAAGAAGCCATGAAAAGGGCCCTTCATCACCGGTGATGCTCGCATTCGTAGAGTCATGACGCTCACTGGAAAAACCGCCGATCATGTAAGTTTTTCCTGGAGTTAAAACAGGACTGAAGAATGATGATTTAGAGCTCTTTCTAGGCAACTGAACCTGGTTCCCATCAAAATTTCTTTCTTCAAGGTCTTCAAGCTCATTCAAAGACAACCGAATGTTCATGGATATCTTATTTTTGCTGGTCATTTTGGGCAGAATGCTCATATCAAGACCCGTTACAGCAGTCTGTATGTCAGTCTGAGTTGAGACACCAACGTCAGTTGTTTCAGTCGTAAGTGACGCAACATAGTCCTTGGTTTCTTCATCGAGAATAGGCGTTGATACACCATTCGATGTTTGTGCGAAACTTCGGTAGTGTGTTGTAACAACGCCCCTCTCTCGAAGTGCATTGATAAATGCTTCCGATCCGCTAAAATTTCCCGTTGGGTTAATAAATCCAATTTTCATATTTGAGGTTGCGGAATTCAGCATGCTCGATGTAAATTCAAAACCATAATTACTAGAGCCATTGAAAAAAGCACCCCAATCAAATCCAAAGTTGTTTGAATCCTGATCGGCAACCGTAATTATGTCTACTCTTATAGCAATTTGGGTAGTCGCATCAGCGTTTACCTTCTCGATAAACTCGCCAGCCATCTTTACGTTAGGGGGAACGTCCCTAACCATGATGATATTGAGCCCAGGTATAGCTTGTACCGTTCCAGCTTCTGAGAGCATCGATTTAATAGCCTCAATAAAAGTTCCACCAGTACCTGTGGAACTAATCATCTCGCCGTCATCGTAGTTATAGCTGACAGAACTTTGGTTTTCACTATTCTCCTCACCGGCACCACTTGAAAAAGTGGACTGAAAGGTTTCGTTGATGGCACTAATGTCTGCTTTAAAGTTTTCTGATTTTGTTCTGAAGACTGAAACTTGATTGTTTTTATATCCCCAATAAAGACCTACCTTTCCGGTTATTTTGTCGAGTAGTTCAATCAAATTTCCATCATGACTAAGAACAAAGTAGGTCCCGGCACCGGGAAGTCCCTTTGATACTCCTGATAGTGGATCAGAAATCAGGTCTGAGATTGTTGTCACTTGCGGATCAATCAAAGCATCATCAATGCTTATGTCGCCCTCTGTAACTGCGGGATCTTCACCGAGTGATTCTAGGTATTTAGATGCCTCATCGGTAAACTCTACGCGAACGCTGAACTCACCGGACACCAAGCTGAAAAGTTCCTCAAGGGAAACAGGGTCCTGCTGGGAAAAAGATGTCTCAGCGTAAAACATTGGGGGGAGCAGATCTCGCTCATTCAGCAAGATATGTCTCTCAGCTATATAATAGCCGTCAGAAACGCTAATGGCGCTGTCGTCAGCGGCCATTTTCATTCCCTGATCCAGTATTCTAGAAGCGTCACGGGAGACTTCAGCCTGTTCTTTGCGAACGGAATCCACGTTGACAGAGGCACAGCCAGAAGCCAACAAGGCAGTCGCAAGCGCAGTATAAATTTTTGACTGCCGCATTAGTACATCTCCTTTTTACTTATTTTTTTGCTGATAACAATAATTCCGTTGGCTTCTTTAAACTCGGCCGACAGTGGGGTGTCTGCATCTTTATTGAGAGCGGTCAGTAGCTGGTCAAGAGATCCGCCTTTAACGTTCAATGGGCCAATAAATACGGCCTCAGGGACAGGGTAGTCAACGTCGTAAACCTCAGAAGCGTAAACGACCTTTTTATAGCCACCTAGCTCGGCCCATTCACGAAGATTTTCACGTAAAGTTTTTTTAGGGTTAAGGCGATAGACTTTAGCGTTTCTTGAGGCCAGTGCGTCAGCCACCCGGGCCTCAGCAGCAACACCAATCGATTTATCTGAGTGGTTTACAGAAATGCTTAGGCGGTTTCCTTTAGTAATAGCACTAAGAACCCCTTCCCATGTCTGACCTCCGTCCCAGCTAACGGAGTGGTTCTCCAAGCCCTCTTCGATATTGAAGTTCCAGTCAGCGCTATCAGGAACAACTTTTTCAAGCGCCACGAAAAGAGGGACATTCTCACCAAATCGGAAAACTTTGTGAGCAGAAACAGAATCCTCTGCCATCAAAAATTCGCCATGTACATTGGATCGACCACGGATCTTCTGCGTATCTGAGTCGCCAGAAAATTTAGTGTTTACAGAATTATTCTGCAAACTTTTCGATGAGCTATTAGCGTGGTGTCGTGAAGAACCTGCCTTCTCAGCTTTTTTGCTGTCAGGAAGATCAATAACAACTGAGTCACGAACCACTGGAGATATATAAAGTCCAGCAGAAGCGCTCGATGCCGCCAGGGCAGCCAACACGGCAATTGAAAGTGAATGTTTCTTTAGCATAAAAATAATTGCTCCCTTACATTGTATGTTAAATATTAAATCACATTTAGAATAATCGCAAATCTTTTATTTTTCTCTCCAGGGCGAACGGTTATATCTTTTGCCCCCAAGAACAAGACTAGAAAAGGCCCTGAAGCTACTGGATGGGTAAATCCCCTTCCACATCATAAGGGCAGAAATAGGCAATATAAGAAACGATATCAAAAAGAGATTGAAGTTTTGAATGGGGATGGTAGACATCACTGGAATAACCGCCCATCCAGGAAAAAATCCGAGGAAAACGATGTCTTTATTGAATCCTCCTATAGACATATTTTAACCATAGTTCTGAGAGGCCATTTTGAAGGTTTGAAGGTCAATTCTTCCTTCGTCAAGAAGCTGACGTGCATGATCCACCATTAATCGACCTTTTTCCCGTGTTATTTCTACAGATGCTTTAGCCATATTATCAGAATCAAGTAGCCTCTCTCGAATTTCATTGTTCAAAATAAGGTACTCTCGGAGGGCAACTCTTTTACCATCGGTACTTGGGACAAGCCTTTGAGCAACGATCATGCTTAAGGAGCTGAGTATATCCATTCTCGCTTGGTGTTGTAGCTCGGGAGGAAAGAATCCCGCCATTCTGGTAAGCGTCTCTGCAATATTGTTAGCATGCAGTGTGCTGAAGAGGCTGTGTCCACTAACGGCCGCAGACATCGCTGCGTGCATGGTCAAATAGTCTCTTATCTCACCAACAAGGATAAGGTCTGGAGCCATACGCATTGCCTCAGTAAGGCCTGCTGTAAAGCTCTTTACATGACGACCGACTTCAAGCTGGGTCGACATCTTGATTTCTGTGTCTACATAGTCATATGTAAATTCAACGGGGTCCTCAAAAGTGACCAGGTTGCTATTGTCAGGGTCAAACATCATCCTGTCGGCAATTAAAGACGCTAAGGTAGAGGATTTTCCGTGGCCAGTCGCTCCGACGCAAAGGATCATGCCTTGGCGAGAGGTTCGCACAAGATCGATCATATCCTGATCTATAGCAAGATCGCTGGTCGAGGGTATTTTTGTTGGGATGTTCCTGATCGTGATGGTCATGCCACGGCTATTATCCCTGAGACAAGGCATCATGTTAACTCGGTATCGATAGCTTTTAGTGGAGCCATCGATCTCTTTCTCAAAAGAGTAAGAAGCATTCTGAGCCACACCCGAACCAAGGTCAGAGATCGTGCCTTCACCGCCGATAATTTCAGCAATGTCCTTCATTTCGCTGGATTGAAGAACGCGACGGCTTAGCTTTTTCTTCTTTGAGTGAATCTTAGAAAAAATGGGTCGACCGCTCATAAGAAAGACATCACTGCCATCCATGGTCGTTAAGTTATAGAGCAAGTTGTCGAGTTCCGCCTTTTCTGTGAATCGGTTTGGAACGCCTGCGTCAAGAAACCTCAGGTCTTCATCGCTCACTTCTTTCTCCCCATGGGGTCAATATAAACGCCCTTTTCAATTGGGAAAGCCAGTGAGTCTCTTGCATCCATAATAATAGGCTCCCAAGAACTGATGTCGCCACCCAAGCTTGCATCCGAAGATATGCGATAAGTGTGATTATTCTCTGAAAGCTTATCACCGCCGCCGGTCGTTGCCGAGTAATCGTACGTTACCAGGGTCTGGCGAAGCTTTCCCTCCATGGTAAGTCGGATATTCCTCATTATCCCAAAATAATCCTGACTCATTCTCTCAAGGCGCCGAATCATTTCTCTCTCGGCCATTTGTTCGCCGGTTTTCCATCCTTTGTTTATTGATTTTTTCCAGGAATCCCGCTCGGCAGGCGTTTTAGGAAGAAGCAGTTTGTTTGGGAGATTCGTCTCCATTTTTTTATCATAGAGAAGGTAACCACGCCAATTAGGCGCCCTTAGAGATAGACGTGATGGCCGGACTATCTCATAGGATCTCTCCGCGATACTTATCGTTTTGGAATCCTTAGAAAGCGCTTTTACGCCCTCTGTCTGACTCAGTATGGCTGGAATTAAATATTTACCATTCTGGTTACTACTCGCAAGGGTCATCAATGTCTGAAAATCAAAAAGCTTATCAAGAATATTTTCTCTAAGCCTTATTTCAGATTTCCTCTGCTCAAGTCGAGCATTAAATCCATGCTGAGCACCCACTGTCAAAGCGGCCTGAGAAACAACTTTTAGCCGATAATCTCCAGAGTCCTCTGAAGAAGGGGAGTATGACGCAAATTCCTCCTGGTCTAAATCGGATGAATCAATGCTCTGAAGCGTCTCCATTGGCAAGTAGGCCCCGGAAGCAAGCGCTGAAGACCCGTATATGCAAAGGGCAATAAAAGAAGCACCAGATAGCCCATGCCGAAGAAGTTTCATTGTTTAGTTACCCCATGAGCTGGGCATATTAGACAAGTTTCGACGAGCCGTATGCTCATAAAAAATCTTCCCGGAATTTTGATCAACATTAATCGTAGCTAGGTCTGCTGTTTGGGCTCCTAGCTCACGAAGCGCCTCGTTGAGCGGCTCATTTGAAAGGTGAAGATTAACAATAACGTCATGACCATCACTGTCTCCAACGACAGTAAACTCATAGCCGGCCATTAAAGCGACGGCTTCAGCCACTTTCTCTGCCTTGTCTGTTATATCAAGATCGACCATTCTCTCAAATCCAGGAGGGACAACAAGAGCTTGAAAGGATCTTTGGGCATGCTGTTCATCAGTCATGACCTTCATGGACTGAGCTTCTTTCATTTTAGCCAAGAGCCTTAACTCATGGCGGGCCTCAATGGCAATATCCTCAAGAACCTTTAAAGAATCCAGGTTTGTACTGGCAATTACAGAACCACCTGACGGGGTTGAGGCGCACGCTGTTAACGTCAGTACAGCAGAAACAACTGCAAACAGCTTTATTTTCCGAAAGTTTAAACCTTTAATGACCACAGTTTTAGCTCCAAAATAGCTTTCATAGAATTATAGTATGATTAATATTAAATCACAAACCGACATTTAAATCATCCTGCTATATGGCCGTGCTTCCTTAGGATCTCAGAGCACAAATAATCATAAATATTGCCCTTAATGTCGTCGAATTCGCCCTGTTTGGTTCTGTGCTCGATATGAGGTTTGATCTTACCCCCTGGAAATTCCTTCGCCATCATGCGAAGGGCATTACTCAAACCAACAAGCTTCACCATCCTGCTTCGAACATTCCTATCTTCTGCTGTTGTACTTTGTCCCAAAAGCATCATAGTGCCCTGCTTAAGATTTACGATATGATCAAGCTTGCTACCATCGTCTTCAGACTCGCCTTCGTCTTTTATCTGGGACATGACGAGGTGATATAGACCTCTCTTACCTGGACCCTGGCAATATTTGTCCATCGCCGAAACGACGTCAGGAGCGATGTTCAGTTTATCGATAATGCGAGCTGCAACCTGCTCATTCCCAAGCGACATCACGTAGAAATTCTGAACGAGGTCCACCAGCTCGTCTGGAAGATCGTCAAGACGTTGTGATGCCATGGTTACCTGGATATCGAACTTTCGTCCTTCTCTGCAATCCAGAACCAGCTGATTGAGTACAGAATCGAATTTAACACATCGATGTATTTCGTCCATTACGAGACGCTTAGGTGCCTGAGTTAGATCCTCTATCTCCTTTCGATGATAAACCTTATACATTTCTGGTATTTCATCGACGGTATCTTCGTTTCTGTAAAAATTTCTAGATACTACAAATCTACCCAGCAGATACATGATGCTGGTTTGCTTCACCTCGTGATCCTGATTCCCCTGAGGCGTGACTTCTGAAAGATCTAGTGCCACAACTCGGGCGTTACCGATATCGAATGCAGTTTCAGAAGCTAAAACAGGTAGGTCACGAGCAGCAGCTCGAAGCATTGTGTTTACATAATCAAAAAGAAATTGGTCCCCGTTAACTTTTACTCCTCCGAAGCTTCGTTTCAATATAGAGTCTTCAGAAATGACCTCGGATGCGTCATTAAGATTTGGTACAGCAAATCTTTGTGCCCTTATCGCCGAGACATAGTCATTATTTTCAAAAAGACTATCAACAACAGACCACCAACTCGTCCTTCCGTCATCAACCGCAATTCCATTTCGGATGAGGGATTCGTCGACCTTTTGGTCTTTACCTGGCTCATAGGGTTTTGGCTTACCATCAAGACCAGACTCATCTGTGTAGTGAGCGTACATTCTGTCGACAAGTGCACTGCAAAACTCAGAGAGCATAGGAATGCCTATAGTCGAGAGTGCACCGGTCGGACTCAATACTGCTTTTACAATCCCAAGAAGGACCTTGGCGTCAATAACAATAGGCTGTCTGCAACCAAGAGGCGTGTCGAAAGGGTTTATCGCAGAGTCCTTCCTCATTTTTAGTTTGAAGGCGGCTGCTATGTGCTTCTGGTCTTCCGGAAGAGCCTCTTGGATCAGCCTTATCGTGTTCTCCGCACTCGGCCCAATGTCTAAAATTGCGATAGACGGCATGGTTTTGTAAATAGGATTCAAAAGAAAACTGAGATTGTGATAGCTCATGGTTACCGACTTGCCTCTCCCTGGAGGGGCAAAAAAGTAATCAATCCATGTATCTTGACGACTAGACGTTGGCGATATGCTGTATATCGTATCATTCAAGGATCTACAAAGAATCGGTCCCCCATCAAATGGTGAGGCTACCCTGTCTATTGGTAGCATTCTGTAAAGATCATTGATTGGATAAGGAAATTCTGGTGATAGTTTTAGCGCCCTGTGCGAGAAGGCGGGTATGGATGTAGCCCATGCTCGTGGACTGTCTCCCTTCTCCTCTATGACTTCTACCCCTCCCCAGTTCTGTAAGGTCTTGGCTAAAATATTTTTGTTTCTTTGAGCTTCCAGTATGTCAGCGCCCCAGGTGCAGGCGGTAATACTACAGGAGGCATAAATGTCACCACTCTTAGCTGTGCTTATTATTTCATTCGCCGCATCCACGATTCCAGCTGTCTGTGATGATGACCAGGCTAGCACCATGGCCTTATTCTTTTTGCTGTGAACCTTTGAAAGGACTTGATCATGGCCCGTTTCCAACGTGAAAACCAGGCGTACAGGCACCTCCTTTGGCAGAGCCCCCACTAATTCAGAGAACGAATCTGGACTTGCGGGTGGAGTATCCACAAGAAGAGGTGCCTGAAAGGTGTTTCCAACTTGAACAATCGAGCGATCGTCTTTGCATGGCTCTGGCGTCAGGGGAAATAGCTGATACCCAATTGATGGGTACATGATGTGTGAAGCATCGTACGGATTGGGGCTTTCTCGGGTAGATCTTATCGGCAGACGATTCCCGGCCATCCTTGGTTGCCACTTCTCGCCCGTAAAGTTTGGTGCAGATTCCTTTCTTATAACCTGAACCATCCCCTTGCAGTCAAGAAGCGTGTTTGAAGATATTTTGTTGAGCGCATTCTGGAAGGCATAAGTATTAGCATCGTGCGTTGATCGTAAGGATTCCACAGGCGCCAGCATATTCTGGCAGAAATCGCCGTTATAAACTGTAGATTCAAGATTTTTAGCCTTATTTTCTCGCCGACTTAGAGCTTCATCTTGTCTGTTTTTATCAAGCGACAACAGGTTTGTTGTGAGCAAAATATAGACTTTTTCATAAATAAGATCTTCTGAAAGGCTTTCTTCTTGTTCATCCAGGAAAAAATTCAGATCAAGTCGACGCTGCATCATAGCTTTTCTTAATGGCGCAATTTTTAGCTTAGCCACTTCAGCACCGCGATCTTTGTCCCGAATGTAAATAACATCTATGCGTTGGCCAACATTCTTAATTCCGCTTTGCGTGGACTTGAACAGCATCCTGATATTTTCAGATAAACGCTGTGGGCCTGTATGCCGAAAGGTTCCGTGAACCTCAAACATGGAGCATAGACCATTATCTTTCGTGGCCATAGTTGTTGAGCTTGAGTCTCCGTCTGGCGACTCAAGATTGCAATAATCGTAAGTCCCAGCTCGAAAAAGGGACATGAGTGACTTTGAAACTTGATATAAGCTCATAGGTTTTTCCTAGATATAAACTTCTTCTTCGCCACTAGATGCTGATGAAGAGTGGCTCTCTATTCTGCTGGCAACTTTGGACATGAATTCAGCAAAGGCTTTCTCTCGCTCATGCTGAGGTAGGCTGTCGATTGATTCCAGCTCGGTAATTATATTGTGCTTCATTACTCCGGCACTTGAAAGTGCCGTGGTGACCTTGAAAATATGACTTGATTGCAAATTAAGATCAAGATTCTGGGGTAGGGCATCACTGGCAATATCTGATTCAGGAAGTGACATAATCAGGACTCCTCGCTTTCATTGAGATAACCCATAGGAGGCAGTAAGCCTATATCAAGCGCTGCCCGGGCAACTTTTTCACCTTCTCCAGGCCTTAGAAAGACCACCACTCGTCCCATACTGTAGGACCCAACAACGAAACCTCTTCTTGCCATGTGGGCCGCGGCACGGCCACAGGCGATGCGATCGTAGGCTCTCAGGTAGGCCTCAATTACGGTTCTTTTTGCGCCTGACTGAACGGTTACGGGAGACGCTAAGGCCGCCCATACGTTCTCTATAAGCAGTCCCCTGGCATAAGACATGTCACTCTCACCAAAAACATCTTCAGGAACTAGGTCATGATCGCCCAAGGGACACATGTATCCGCCTTCAATGCTGATCTTCGCATACCTGGAAAGCTCAAGAACCTCAGGCAGAGTTGCCCAGCGGCGCATAATCTTTTCTCCTGAGCCAAACGAGGCGAAGTTTCTATAGAACGGCTCCATAGAAAGAACCCGGGTGCGCAGAAACATGGCATTGGTCTCGCCATAGCTGGTCAGTCTTTCAACAACGGCGCTTGTGTTTCTAAGCCTCTGACCCTGCTCAACACCAAATTTTGTGGAGTTCTCCTTCTGTTTTACCGTTACCCACTTTGAGCTAACAGGAAGAGGCAATTCAAGCATCCATTTTCCGTAGGCTTGGCGAGGAAAGACCAAAGAGATTGCACTAGAGCCAGCAGGGCGCTTAACCCCGGACATTGCCTGGTTGGCCTGTGTTGAGTGACTTATTGCCTCCATGATCTCAGCGCTGTTACGGCCCTCTGGTTGGCGTCGTGCATGCTCAGGGATAAGTCCATAAGACATGGTCTTGTGGTACCGATACCCGGGAGATGATAAGTCAACTCCAAAATGCTCGGCCCCCATAGCAACCACTTTATGGAAGATTCCTGAACAAAACTCAGAAAGACTTTTCAGGTCTGACTCGATTCCGTTTTCAATACCAATCTGGGACACTTTTGTCCTGAAATACTGATCGTCAAAAATATTACCCGACATTCTGAGGTTCAATTTTTGATGAGAAAAATAGGGCAGGTTAGTCACCCAAAGAATATTGGATGCAAGATCGCTTGGTCCGCTAACGCGCTCGGCGGACTCGCCAGATACAGATGCCCAGCCGGATTCTGCATCATCCGTATCATCAAAACAGCAAACGCCGATTTTCACAGATTATCCCCTTTCCAATATTTTACAGATCGATGTGATGGATTTGTCACCCATGTCGTTCTCAGCCCACTTGCCAAGAGTGCTTAAAGCAATAGCCTGCCAGTCCTTTGGTGGTGAAAATACTTCAGACCGCCAGTAAGCTATTTGCTTATCGAAATGAGGCGCCTGGGGCAGGAGTAAGAAGCCTTTAAAAATCTCACCACGCCGATCATATTCATCATCGGACATTTTAGAGAGCATGTACTCGGCAAGAATAGCGGGATCGCTGCTGCTCAAAAGCATGTGAGCGACAATACTATATTGCTTCAACCTCCCAAGAATGGCGGTAGATGGGGAATCCATTTTGAGCTTATTCGCTGACTCATGGATCCAGAGTGCCCGCACAAGGTTGTTCAAATCTGCCTGGGTTACGCCGTATGACGGGTCTATGTAGATCAGTCGGCCAGCCTGGCGCTGACCGGCAAACCCGATATGGAAGACCATATGGCAAATAGGACAAACGGTTACAAGGTTTGAAAGGTCATTGTTACTGTGATCATTATCAAGGTGGTGTACTTCTTGCCATTTTTTTGATTTGAATTTACAAAAAAAACAAGAATCCCCATCCCTTTCAAGGATTTCAGGCCTTAACTTAAGAAACTCAGAATCGCTGTGTTCAGCGGCTGGGTCGTCTATACGGAACTTTGATCTTTTTACTGATAAAATTAAGTCTGAAGGAGCGGTATTTTTAATCATCGTGTTTTTTCGCGGGATACCCCTGAATTTATTCGCGGGGAGGGATGTCGCGTCGTGCTTTAGCAAGACTTATTTCCCCTGGTTCCCTCCTCCTCTTGGTCGTTGGTCTGAATGTCACGTGAGGGCCGGTCTTTCCCGACGGTCAGCCCGTAAAGGCATTTTGGCGAGGGTCTAGCGACTCATCTTCCTTCGGTAATGTCTATCACCGTCTCCCGCTTGCGTGGCTAATAGGACCTTCAATGTTTCCCTTTCAAGCCCCACTACCTTTAGTCATGTTTTGGCTGACCAAAAAACTACCGACAGTTGGTTTTCACGACAAGCCAATACAAAACTGTAATTATTTTATCATACTAAATTACAAAATATCTACACTGAAATAACTTAGCTAAAAATTTGGGTCGGACGCTGTCCGACCCATCATTTTCAGAAATTAAAACGTTGATCCTGTAGTTTTTATCCCGGCATCAGAATTTGTGGATCCACCGTCCATAAATGTATCAGCAGTAAGACCAATAAATGAAGGCAAAACACACAGAAGCACACCAAGGAAAAACTTCCCAATAGCAACGCCAACATTCTCCTGTGAGTTCGGCTTCATTGATTTAACCGCTGACCAAAGCCCGGTACCTGCCAGAAATAGACCACCCAAATAAAATGCCGCAAGTGCCATCAGTTTAAGGACGTAGATTAAATCAATGCCCTTTTCGACACCGGTAACCAGAGTGTTAGCGCTAGCAATGGGAGCAAAGGAAACAGCAATAAGTTGAATTAAAGTTATTAAATTCATGGCCTTATAGCGCATTATTATTTTCCATTTTATAAATCAGATATAATAAAAATAACTTAGTGCATAGTTTGGGTCGGACGCTGTCCGACCCTTCATTTTTAGAAGTTAAAATCTTTTCCTTCATCTTTTATTCCGGCATTAGAATCATTCGAGCCACCGTCCATAAATGTATCAGCAGTAAGGCCAATAAATGAAGGTAAAACACACAGAAGCACACCAAGGAAGAACTTCCCAATAGCGACGCCAATGTTTTCCTGTGAGTTTGGTTTCATTGATTTAACCGCTGACCACAGCCCGGTACCTGCGAGGAATAGACCGCCTAAATAAAATGCTGCAAGTGCCATAAGCTTAAGAACGTAGATTAAACCAATGCCTTTTGTGACTCCCGTAACCAGAGTATTAGCGTTAGCCATGGGAACAAAGAAAACGGCAAGAAGGGCAATTACAGCCGTCAACCTAAGAGCTTTATGATTCATGATTATTTTCCAGTTTGAATGTTTAATTTCGAGCCATGTTTAATTAAAATATACCATAATAATAATTATTTTCCTTTTATTCTGTATTCTCCCACTTTCAGGTTCCCGTTCGGATCCATTTTCGACACTTCTCCAAGACCCGAAATTTTCTGACCTGGCCTAACCGCGTGCCATCTTCCTTCTGGGGATCGCACTAAGTAACGGCTTTGCCCAACTTCCCCACCAACAACAGACCAGCCTTCAGCCCACTCAGCTTGATTTGAGCTCGATTCAATCCTATTATCAGATTGGGTTGGCGCCCTATTGTCCTGAAAATTCTGAACCATAGCCTGATGTTCGGCTCTTGGGTTTTTTTCAGCAATAATATAGTCAGGCTCAGTGACCTTTACGGTCGTCTCGACCCCATCTTTCTGTTTTTTTACTTTTGGTGACGATTTCTTTGGTGACGTTTTCTTTTCTGGAGCAATATCGACGTATGTCTCGTCAAAGTAGAAATAGTTTCCAACCAAAACTCGCGTTCCGCCATTTTGCATACCGGTTACGCGGAACGAGCCCTCACCCCTTACCCTTAGGAGTTCTCCCTCAAAGAATACTTGAACCTTTCCTGATGGAGTCTTTGCAATAGCCATGCGCCCATCATCGGAAGTGGTTAGAATCTTGAACCCAGGAAGGCGAGATCTTTGGGGGTCCACTGGCTCAAACGCAGCCACTACCGCCGCTTCTTTAGGAATGATTACTTCTTTTTCTTTTGAAGAATTAATCATTTTAGGTTCTAAAATAACATTCCGATCGCTAGCGACCTTTTCGTAAGGATCTTCTATAACGGACTTAATTTCAGGCTCTTCAATAGATTCGAACAATTGAGCAACTTGAATCCGAACCTCATCAAGACCAACCTGAACATCTTGAATTGCAACATCCTGCTCTCTGTTTGCCAGGGCTTCGCTTTCTATGCTTTCCTTAAGCTCTGCCTGTATTTTTTCAGACTCTTCCAGTTTATCGTCAAGGTGTTTTCTTACAAGGGCGACTTGCTCTTCAAGATCATCCGAACCAACAAAATCAGACTCTTTTATGTACTCGTCCATCATCATCTGAATGCGCCGATCAGACGCTAGAGGTGCACTATCTTCAGACAAGGCCTTTGATGGCTCTTTGTTCACTGTATTTTTAACTTCTTGAGCTTCTTTCACCAATCCTAGCTCTGCACCCGGAGAAGATGATGCCTCAATAACATTGGGTTCAGAATCACTTTCTGAGTTATAGCTTTCAAAATCAAAATCACCGTCTGAAAGAAAAGGATCCTCTTCAGATATCTTATCGATGCTGTCAGTCGTAACTTCTATGGCCGAGTCTTCAGTAACTTTTTCCGGGGCTTGGTAAATAGGCTCAAGAGATAACTGAGGTGGTTCTATTGCTTTTGATCCGCCTCCTAGGGCGACAAATCCTGCCGCAGATATAGCAACAACCCCCATGACACCAAATATGATTATCTTATTTTTTTTGCTGGCGTCAGGAGAAGATGAGCTGTCCTGCTCATACTCCTCTTCATCATCATCGTCCCCAGTTTTTTCAGGAAGCTCTTCATTAGTTTCACTCTCAGTATTCTCATCTGAAGGATCACTCAGAAAACCGCCATTCTCATCATGTTCGTCCTGATAATCGTCAGTATCTTTTTCGCTGTTGAGAGCGCTATCGCCGTCCTCTTCGAAAAGGTCATTTTCATCTTTCAGAAAATCCTCGACATCAGAAAAATCTTTATCAGAACCTTCAGTACGACTATCCAGATCTTTATCAGACATAAAACGCTCCGCCTTAGGAAAATATTATTTTAATATATAAATTATATTGTAATTTAAGACATGGTGTCAAAAATCATTCAACTCGGATGTCGTCCATAAACATAACCAGAATCGGCCGGCCATTATTAAGTTTGACGGTTGGTGGCCTTGAAAAGTTTTGCTGCATAGCTGGTACTATAGCCTCGGAGATTGCACCGGTTATTATGGCGATCTGCTCTATACCACTAACAGCAGAGGTCCTAGTAGTTTCATCGCCATTGTCGCTTTCTTTGGTTTCTGTATCCCTTACTGAATCGGCCCAGCCAGGGAGGCCAGCTGCAATCGCCAGTGACATGTAACGAGAAACAATATGACGATTAACATCGTCAGCCATAACGCCAGCCTTGCTTTCTGGATCCAAAGCAATGGCGCTAACCGGCTTTGCCTCGCCTTTATAGTTCATGACAGAAAATTCCAGAGAGACGGTTTCTCCTACGCGCTGGGGCTCCGAAATAAGTTGTGCCCCTCTTAGCTTTCCACAATTGTAGTCAAGAATGGTTGCTTTTATGGGGGTTGGCGTATCTGTGTTGACCGGCATATTCAACTGGGCATAACAGAAATCGCCAACACTCTTTATGGGTTTTCCTGCAACTTGATATTCCCCTGCCTCGATGCGCTGATCCTGATATGTCGGTCCACCCATGGATATAGGTGCCGCAGAGGGAGAGTCAGAATCTTGATCTGAACCTCCGAATGCGGATTTTCCAAATCGTTTCTCGACCTCTCTATCAGCCATTGCTTGAGCCATCCTCATGGATTCAAAGTCAGGCGCTGCGTCTTCACGCCTATCCCTAAGGTAGGGCGCAAGATATGGGTCAGATGAAGCGCCAAAGCTTTCGCCATCCGCGCCGACTCCTGGTCCAGATTCGCTTTTTCCCAGGTCAGAAATAGATCCTCCTGTAGAATAGCTACCAAGTGTTGCACTGTATTTTTCTGTTTGTGATGCTATGTCATTGCTCAATGATTCCGCTCGTGAAAGCTCTTCGGCCATAAAAGCATCAACAGATTCACCCCCATAACGATTTACATATTGATAATTTGTTCCTGGAAGAGTGTTTTGACCTCTCGACATATTCGCGCCATTAGCCTTGGCCGACATTTCTGCCAGGCGACGATTACGATCTTCTTGATCTTTGTTAGTATTTCTTAAGTCATCAATACCAGTCGTTACTGGTTTTTTTTTCGCATCTCTTTCCAATCCGTTATAGGCTTCTTGTCGGTTTTCAGCCATTAGAAGATCGAGCAAATCAACTTCAGCTTCTTTTTCCAAATCTGGAGCATTAATGCTTACAGGGTCCATGTAGCCGCCCCCGTCGGTATTCTGAGCCTTGTCGATCTTTTTTTGTCGAGCGTCTTCGACAATTTCAGATTTTGGTGAATTTTCACTATAGTTGAGAGAATCACCAACTTTAGCTTTATCGACACTCGCAGAATTAGCTCCTATATTAACCGATGATTTTTGAATTTTACTTTCTTTTTTGTCTTCATCATTCCCCATACTGGAAAGTCCGAGAACGGTTAAGGCAATCGCACCCAAACTAACGAGAAACATGATTCCTATGAAAATTCGTGCTTTTACAGGAAGATTTTCGGACAGATTTTGGAGCTTGGATTTTTTTTCTTGAGACATGATTAGTTGCCCTCGCCTTCAAATTTGCCAGCTGAAAGAGTTAGTTCCAAGTCATCAACTTTAGTTAGTCTGGCTTCAACTTGGCGACCGTTTACATTTAAGAGCAGGTCCTCACGAGCAGGAGCGATGAAAGCCCTTTGCCCAGACAATAATCGGGATGACCCTGTTGGCCCAGGTATAATAAGCTCGTGGCGAGACCTTACATAGAGCTGTCCATTTCGATAATAGGCTTGTCCCAAATTATCTCCACTAAGAGATGTTATGTCATATGCAAGGGAGTCGCTAACGTGCTCTCCATTCAAAAGACTTAGAAGTTCAGGCGGCGCCTTTGTGGCTACTGCTGCGCCACTGTAACTCGGCTGTTCACTCATAAGAGGGCCAAACTTTGGTACCCGGGCGCTTAATCTAGTATCAACTTTATACTCCGTCCCGATTAGCTTTATAGGAATTGGAATGTCTAGGCCTTTTAAATTAATCATGGCATTTGATTCGGAGAACTCTCGGGTAATAGTAAAAACAACGATATGTTCCTTTTCTCCAGTTTTGAAAGCAGAAAAAGATTCTTTATTATAAATTGGCTCACCAGCGATAGGCCAGGGGTTGCCTACGCTGTCGAAAAATACAACGCTTGATTGATTGTTGGGCGACACGTAAACAGAAAGTGGCTCATTAGATGTGAGCGGAACATTTTCTGTTCTAATGAGATGTTCCACTTTATGCAAAGGAGTATTTTCAGCTTCAGTTATTTCGGATCGAAACTCCCTAACAACTCTGATTTCATCTGGTGATAATTTTGAAATTCCAAGCCTGGCTTCACCAACGGCATCATTTCTCATTTTATCTCTTAGAACCTTCCTGAATATCTGTAACTCCTGATCTTCGTAAAGTTTTTTGGCCACTGCCCGCTTTTTAGCATCAATGGAAACTGCCTCGCTCTCGTAAAGTAGAAGCTCGTAGTCAAGCTCATCAAGCTTTAGAGGCGCCTCGATTTCTGGATCCAGATATATTGTCTGAATGTGAGCCTGGTTGTTTCGAGAACCCTGGGAACTCGACCTTTGACTCTGATCGAGTCCAGATGCCCCGAAAGGATCCTGAGCTAAAACAGGCGGTGCTGACATCAATAGGGTTGAGAAAACCGCCAGACTGATCGCATTGCTTATCACTAATGGTTTAAAAATTCGTTTTGCCATTATCTTACATTCCTAGTCTGGATAAGGATTTTTTCAATAGACAAGCCAATATTGTCATCTAGAAGGCTTGACCTAGTGACAACAGCTGTGACGTTTGCAGTATTTGGAAACGTTTTAGTCGTAGTGGTTAGGGTCAACTGCCCCTCCCCCTGAAGCATCCATTTATAGGGGGAACCCTGGTCGCTTGCAGTGCGAACAACGACTGGGGTTGCTGGGAAAGAGAACGATGAGAATAGTTCGTTCTCCTTGATAGCGTCATAATTACCCGAGCCCTTCAACCCTGAAATTAAGGACTCATACCCTCTTTCGCTGAAGCATTTTCCTTTCATCGAATCAAGTTTTCGGTCCATATTCCCATAGTAAAAATCAAATGTTGAAACTATACACTTATTGAGCCAGTCAGCAACGAAAGCGTTTGAGTGCCGAGGCTCACTAAGGGGGACTAGACTTACAATACGATTCTCGTTATCAATCTGAAAATAAACCGTTTCTTTAGAAGTTGCGATCGTAAAAAATCCAATCGTAACTAAAGCAAGTGCACTTACCCCAGTAACAATGGCTGACATTCTAGACTGAGAAAGCGATTTTCTATAAAAAGATCTACGCTCAGCAACAAGATCAGCACCTTTACCCGATTTTTCATGGGTTTTTTTTATTTTCACTGTAGTCTTTTTTTCGTTTGATTTTTTAATCATTTTTACTTAACCATAAATGGTGAGAGCTTAATGAAGTCACCGGAATAGTTAATTGCCCAGGCAGATAGTCCTGAGCCCCAAAAAAAACTAATAAGCAATAATGATGCTGAGAAAAGGGATACATAATAAAACACAGACGTGGCCGACTTAAGAATTTTATTCGCGGCCATTGGTCCTTCATGCGTTTCAACATCAAGCTGAGGAAGCGAGTCCAGACGACTTTCAAATTCATCCATCCACTCTTTATAGGCATTCGCCTCGTCGCTCGAATATTTGGATTTCATCTTTTTTTCTTGGGATACCCCTGAACTTATTCGCGGGGAGGGATAGTTTTTTGCGCCTCAGCACAATTTTCTTTCCCTGGCTCCCTCCTCCTTTTTGTCGTTAAGCTGAATGTGATGTGAGTACCGGCCTTCCCCTGGTCAACCTGGCTCGCAGGATGTTCCATAGAAGCCCCTACGACTAGGCATTGGGTAGTTGAAAAATACCTTAGAAAAGTAGCTCTACAAAAATATACCATAGGCTAAAATAAACAACAATGTGATCATGGCTTAATATTTCAAAAAAACGAATACAAAAAACTCTTAAAAATGGTTAAAACGGAACTTCCGAATAAGACAAATATCACCGGTCATCCATTCGTCGACAAAGGAGTGAAAAAAGCCCTGGCGACATTTTATTTCATAAAGAAGATAGTCCTACATCGAGCTCCCTGACTTAAAGTCCTTATGAGGGACTGGCTAGGAGCACGCGAACTAACCCGGTAACCGCTCCTTCTTTCCCATGCCTTGACGTCCTATCAATAACGCAGCTGCCCAGTGAACATCAAAACGGGTTTTCCTTTTGTATTTGAGCCGGCCGGACGTTTCATGACTCAAGCCATTGACCAAGTCCAAGATGATCTCAGCTTCGCCTTAAAGAAAGTCTCGACACCAGCTTCGCAGTCGTTCCTCCTGCCTTCCGAGATTGGCATTCTGGCCTTGCCAGGACAATAAGGCGTAGCCAATGATGCGTTTGGGTAGATCGTTCCGGCTGTTCGGCGAGATCAGCCTCTGGAGGTCAATCCAGGCTGTAACGATAATAACCACCCGGGGTACGGAACGCAGATAAAAGCTGGCCCTCAATATTCCATCGCCGTAAGGCAGAAGCCGTCACGCCCAACAAAGCCGACGCAGCACCAATCGAAAGTGGCGACAAAAAAGGCTTATTTCTGAGTTTTTAAAGCATTCGATGAGTGGGTTTTTTTAGATGCTCAAGAGTCTTCTGTCGGCAACCATGGGTGCACATCATTAGTCTGCGAGAAATAAAAAATGCAGTCACATGTCTTAGTAGCAGGAGAGGGGAGGCTTTTTGTTGATCGCTTCATGGCAAAGCAAGCCCAAATGCCAATATTGGCATCTTAAATGTCATTAATGACGCTTAAAATGGCAGATCGGACCAAAGGTAAAAAGACACGAAATTAAGACCGCCAGGGAATTCTGACGAAAAATAGTTCGATCCTTATATTCTATTATAAATATATAATCTTATAAGAATTATAATCATTATAAAGCATTTCAGAACAAAAAACAAGTCTTTTATCAGAAAATAATGCAGAAAAGCAATCGACTCTTACTATTCATATGACATGCAAGCAAAAAAAATAAATTTTAGTGTGGAATATCCTTGTTGATTTTTGACTAAACTATGCAGTGGAAGTAAGCGTTCATTCCAAGACGTCCTGCCATCCCGATGAATTTCTTTCTACAGTAGCCTCACATTTCCCCGCACGAGGTTACCCCCATGAGAAAACACCGACCCCAGGAACAATGGCAGTCCTTGGTTGATAAGCAGCGTGACAGCGGTATATCAGCCATGCAATTTTGCAAGCAGGAGGACATCGGCTATGCCAGTTTCTGTAGTTGGCGTAAGCGCCTGACCGAAGAACCGGCTGCTGATTCCGCGAGCTCCGGCGAGGCCGGATTTCTAGACCTGTCGTCACTGATGGGCGCTTCGTCGTCTGCTGGTTCTGGTCTAGGCTGGAACATTGTGCTGAGCCTCGGCAACGGCGTCGAACTGTGGTTGAGCCAGAACGGATGATCGGGCTCGATAGCCAGGCTCGGATCTGGCTGTGCACCGAGCCCACCGACATGCGCAAATCGTTCCGGGGCCTGAGCGCCCTGGTTCGAAATCAACTCAAACACGATCCGCTCAGCGGCCAGTATTTCGTCTTCGTCAATCGTCGCAAAACCCAGATGAAGATGCTGTATTTTAACCGCACCGGTTATTGCTTGTGGGCCAAGCGTCTGGAGCAGGGGCAGTTCCGGGTGCCGTCCGCCGCCGCGGGTCAGCGAGCCTTGACCCAGACGGATTTACAGCTGCTGATCGATGGCATTGAGGTGCAAAAATACCGTCAATTCAAGCGCTTTCGAGGTTCATAAGTGGCTGACTTGCGGTATAATATTAGCCATGAATTCAACGGCTTCTTCCCCTCAAACTGCACTGCCTTCCTTCTCGGCCCTGGCCGAGGAGAACGCCTTGCTGCGGGAGCAGTTGAGCGCACAGTCTGACGCGATTCGTCAGCTGAAACACCAGCTGGACTGGTTCAAGAAGCAACTGTTCGGTCCCAAATCCGAGAAGCAGGTCTATGATATTCCGGAACAGGACAACCTGTTCCAGCCGGATGAAGCTCCACTGCCTGAAAAGCCTGCTGAGGAAGAAAAGCGCATCGTTAAAGCCTATCAGCGCGGCACCGGCAAGAAGCAGCGGGACGACGATTGCCTGAATGATACTGGCCTGCGCTTTACCGCCGATGTCCCGGTGGAAGTCATCGAACAGTTACCGCCAGAGCTGACCGGCCCGGATGCCGACCAGTACGACATCATCGGCACCAAAACCACTTACCGGCTGGCCCAGCGGGCCTCCAGCTATGTGGTGCTCAAGTGCGAACGCCCGGTGTTCCGACGTAAAGGAACCGAGAAGCCAGTGACAACGCCGGCTCCGTTCAACGTGCTGGACAACAGCCTGGCCGATGTCAGCCTGCTGGCCGGGCTGTTGGTGGACAAGTTCCAGTTCCATCTGCCGCTGTATCGCCAGCATCAGCGCATCCAACAGGCCGGTATCACCGTCAGCCGCAGCACCCTGACTAACCTGGTGAAGCGGGCCATCGACCTGCTTCGACCCATTGTGGCTGCCCAGACCGACAACGTGCTGCGCAGCCGGGTGCTGGCCATGGACGAAACGCCGATCAAGGCCGGCCACCAGGGCCGGGCAGGCCCGCAAAAAGGCAAGATGAAATCCGGCTGGTTCTGGCCGCTGTACGGCGATGCCGATGAAGTGGTGTTTACCTACTCGAACAGTCGAGGCCGACTGCACATCGAGCAGGTTCTGAACGATCAGTTCAGTGGCACCCTGATCAGTGACGGTTATGCCGCCTATGCCCGCTATGCCGAGGCCCAAGAAGGCATTACCCACGCTCAATGCTGGGTGCATAGCCGAAGATATTTTATCGACGCCCAGAAGGATCATCCGGAGAAGGCCACCGAAGCCCTGCAACAGATCGCAAAGCTGTACAGCACCGAAGGTGCCATCAAAGCCCTGGGACTGACTGGCGAGAAGAAGCGTCAGTACCGGCTGGACCACTCAAAGCCGGTGGTCAGCGACTTCTTCCAGTGGTGCCGGGATCAACTGGAACGCGGTGGTCTGTTGCCCAGCGAACCGCTGACCAAAGCTCTGAACTACGTGCTCAGCCGGGAAACGAGCCTGACGGTGTTCCTGGAGGATCCGGACGTACAACCAGACACCAACCACCTGGAACGGGCCTTGCGCCCCATTCCAATGGGGAGAAAAAACTGGCTGTTCTGCTGGACCGAACTGGGGGCTGAACATGTTGGGATCATCCAGAGCCTGATCAGTACCTGCAAGCTGCATGGCATCCATCCATACACCTACCTGGTAGACGTGCTGCAACGCATCAGCCAACACCCAGCCCGCGAGGTGGCGGACCTGACACCGCGACTCTGGAAAACCCGGTTCGCCGACACGCCGTTACGCGCACTGATCGACCCACGCCACCCTGACCGCCAGAGCAAACAGCCGGAGGCCACCGTTCATGCGCATTGAAGACATGAGCATCGATCAGTTACTGGAACTGAACCAGTACATCTGCCAGCGCATTGATGAACTGCAAGAGCACGAAACCCTGCAAGCCTTGAGTCAGTTGCGGGTCGGCCTGAAAGTAACCTTCGAGGGCCGGGAAGGACCTGTGCTTGGGATCGTCACCAAGATCAACCGCAAAAGTGTGATCGTGCTCGGTGATGAAAGGAAACAGTACAAGGTCTCGCCGGGATTACTCAGGCCGCTTCGTGACGTGAAGTAAGTCAACTACGTCGTGGAATGAACGCTTACCAGTGGAAAGTCATAAGAAGAACTTCACCTGGCTAATAATGGAAGGCCAGTGTTAAAGAGATCTTTGTAAATGTGGATCGTCGTGTTTGTAGGGGCGGCATTCCAGAGTACGTCAATAGCTTCGTTGGATACTGCGATGCATCCCTCCGTCCAGTCGAATGCGAGATGGTCGACCGCATCAAAAGGGGAGTCGTTCGGTAGTCCGTGTATCTTTATGCTTCCACCAGGGCTTACCCCGCGGGAGGAGGCCGATAGCCTATCTGCACTGTTTGGGTAGTTAATGTGAATGGATTTGTAGTAGGCGCTATCAGATTTTTTCCACGTAAGAGAATATATTCCTTCAGGTGTTTTTCCGTCTCCCCTTTCTAGCTTATGACCATCTGGGTTTGGCCCCAAAGATATTTGGAATTCACCTATCACTTCTGAGTCAGAGATCAGCCACAGGGTTCGGCTTGTTTTGTCTACAATAACCTCTTTAAGGTTTTTAGCGAAAACGCCGGTAGAGAAGAAGAGAGCTACCATGGCCATTAATAAAAGAGAGTGTCTTGAGGTCGCGATCATTGGTTTGGTGTCGGTTAAAGATTGAGCGTAAAACCATAGTACAAAATAAATATAGCTGCAAGGCTAATCGTCCTTGTAGACAAAGTTCTTGAAGTAGTTAGGCGCAAATGACCATCAACCTAAAGCTCGATAAGTCACGTTAGGGGGTGGTCTGGTCGAGAATAAAACCGCGAGCTTAAGAGAGGCAATGAGCTTCGATCATCGATCTGGTATTTAAGGCATCGATAATATTGATCTGGCCGATCAGGCTGGTGCACACAGTACTAACTTTTGTAACAGCTACGCCTCGTCTCAGCGCCTGCATTTTCAGTGCAGCGCCAACCACCGGTTACTCAGGCAAAACAGCATCCTGTGACAGCCTGCCTGGCCTGGTTCTTTTTTTCAGCCGGCCTTCTTGCCGCGGAAGTTGAGTTTTCGATGACAACCGGCTTGCCGGTGGCCACAGCAAGACCAACGATCTGTTTGTCCGCGGCTTCCAGCTGAGTTCTGTTCTGACGGCTGGTCGCCTGGTGGTCCGCCAGCGGGATTCGGTTAACACCACCTTGTGGCAGGCTCGGGTGAGTTCCGCGATCGCCAGATGATCGAAGTTGAAGTCCACACCAGTTACCCCGAACGATGTCTCCGGAACGGCTGTTTCTGCCACCAGGATGCGCCAGACTTTTCTGTCACGAATAAAAAGAAGGCTAAGCGCCTTCTGAAGAAATCAATTTGAGAGTTGGATAGCCTGGGTTTTAGTTGAAATTTTGAGGTCAAAAAACAAAAAAAGAAGCGAAGACTATGTCCTGCGCCTCTTTCTATTTGGTGAAATTCTAAGGAAAGACAATAATGATTAATCTAAAAGCCATAGGATTAATCTTTAGTTTGGAGAAAAGGTTTGATCAAAAGTTTTTTTGTATTTTTGAAGATTGTAGGGCACACCATCAAGCCCGTATTCAAATGTATACCCCATCTTTCTGATATCGTTTTGAAATGTCTTACAGAGTGCGTAGCCGTCTTCTTCCCCTTTTTCTATTAAGTCGGTGTGCAGACTAATAGCCTTCTGTACTTTGACGGGAAGATTCTCTTGCTGCTCAAACAAATCAACTGCAACTTTTTTATAAACCTTTGGCGAGAAAACCAGTGAGTCTTTAGCTCAGTGGATGAATCGTTGCTTAAATAGTGAGTGTTTTTGCGATAGTTAAAGATAAACTATCTCGGAACACACAAACCGATTGATTCCCATCGACAATGTTGTAAACGCTTTTTCCACTTAACACACCGAGTCGTTGAACTCTTTTAATGCTAAGCGACAGAGCAGCAAACTTGGGAGGCATTCGCTGGTGTCATAACGTAAACAACGTAGTGCTCGAAGCACTTAGTCTAATCACCTATTCAGTCCGAAGACCTATCCCGCAAGTCACCTTGCAAGCCCCTAAGTCTTTAGCTTAGGGGTAGTTGACTAGCACTCATCGTCCATCCCTCAAAAGCTGTAATTATTACAATAATCATAGCACGTATGTGCCAGAAGTCTCATTTGAATCTTTTGGAATGCCAGGAGGGTGAGTGGGGCCTGCGTGCTTCGCCTATTTTGTGCTCATTAATATCATTTCTCTGGCGAATGCTGACGCCAGATAGATCCTGTCAGGGATAAGGTGATGCTTGTCGATATGTGGGCCCATTGATGACAAAGTTATTTTAGTCAGCCTGAGGACGGGGCTGCCTTGATGCTTTGACCCTCATTACGTATCAGATTCGGAAATAAGAATCAGATCCTCTGTCCTTGCCTTAAAAAGAACCGTTAACTGAGCAAGTCTCCTAAAAAGATGTATTTTTGATAAAGTATCGATACAGAGAATTTTTATACTCCAAGAACTCAAACCAAGTGGTGATTTCCATCGATCCTTTACACGTAATTCTAGATCTGGATGAAACATTGATTCACAGTCGAGATGAACCTTTCGACAAAGTTGTGCATGATTTTGTTATTGACCCTCATGATTGTCATTTTTTTTGTTATATAAGACCTGGAGCTAGAGAGTTTATCCATAAGCTTATGAATGATGACAGATTCAGGGTTGGGGTCTACACCGCAGCCACGGCCGGCTATGCGAGCACAGTTATTGACAATTTGTGGCTCAGTGACAGAGATAAACTGACAGCCGTTCTTGCGCGAGACAGGACAACGCCTAGACAAGGACTGGCGATCGGGATGGACGCCTGGGAATTTGCCATGGAAGACCAGTATCAGATTCATCAAGAAAAGACTTTAAGGAAATATCTGAAGGCATCTGGAGCAAAAAGATCTCGAACGATTGCTCTGGATGATTCGCCTAAGGCTTGGCGTAAGTCCTATGGAAATCTTCTGAGTATTCCTGCGTTTGAAAAACCAGAATCAAACGATTTTGTTCTTAGAGGATCTTATAAAATTCTAGAGGCTCTTTCTAAGAAAAAGGATGTCAGACCTACAGAAAAGAGGGGTGCCATCTCATCCTTTGTGAAAAATTTAGAGAGCTCCAAATCATGTAGTCTTGAGTTTTAATTTTAAATTAGGATTCCATGGTCAGCCATAGTTCGCTTCTAGGTTGACGGGCCCTTCCATGAAAATATATCAGCAAGCACTGAAGGTAAGGTATCCCTGCCAGGCAAAAGAATATTGGCCCCAAAGCGTCAGCTGTTAGCTGACGGCCTGCCGGCTATTGTCTTCAAAAAAAGATGATTGGTCCCAATAATTTTGAGATCAAAATCTTTGAATCCAAAGGCGCATGCCGAAGACTGTCGAGGAACACCCGGGTGAAGTTCATTTTTATTTTGGGATCAAAATGAATATTGAATCCAAAATCATTGGGATCAAAGATTATTGGGGCCAATAAAAAGCAGTGTATTGGATCGGGTCCCGGGTGAATTTTGAAATTCTGGGGTAAGGAAGATCGTCTTGGGTCCAAAATAACTTCCGAAGAGAAGCTGGACCAAAACTCTTTCAAGAAGAGTGCTTCAAGCTGACGGCGCGTTCTCGCCGGCGCAATCTAACTGACAAACTCTTACCTGTTCTGGTGCGCCTCGATGCCTGAGGTGGAATCCGGTGGGACGATTACACTCTTACCTGGGGTGCTCGGATAAGCGACCTACACTAACAGGAACTGCTGGCTGAGCAGCCCCCTGAGTTTAGAGTGTTGTCTCAGCCTTGAGGCTGGACCTTGGGAAGGTAGTGTTTTTTGACCCATTCTATTGAGCTTTTTGTCATGGGGCGGTCAGGGGCATCGCCTTCACGACCGTGGCTGGAGACCATCCAGGTCTTAATGTTGTGGTACCAGTGGCTGATCTTGGTTTTGTTGGGAGACATAATGGTCTCTGTGACGTGAAGGATCTCATTGGTATCGTCAATCTCAAAAGTCAGCATCTGTGGTGCTCCTGCAATAAAGGCCCGCGTTTGATCCATTAAAGTAATTATACCACAACAATAAATAAAGTCAACGAAATACTATTAGTAAGTTGTTAATTAAAGTCGATCTCAACAATGGACTTGGCGCCACTGTTGAGTGATATTCGGACTTCTATGGTGGGATTAACTTCCTTCATCGTGTTTTTCGCGGGATACCCCTGTCTTTAGGCATGGGGAGGGATAGCGCGTCGGCTTTAGCCGACCCTGTTCTCGCTCTCCTTTTGTCTGTGCTATCAGGCGTTAATGTAAGTTCCGGTCTTTCCCATCTGACCCCTCGCCAATTTAACGTCCTTGTAAGGCGAGATAGCGAGCAAGCAAGAAGATGTTTAAGGGTGTCTGCCGCAAGGGCACGAATCAATATCAACGCCCGTCAAGTCACACTCATTATCATCAGCTTCATAGGGTGTGATGTCAGGATCGAACCCACGCTCTCTGAGAATTTCGTCAACTAAGGGTTGCGTAGATATTGGGGAGTTTTCAAGAATCGAGGCATAAGCAGCTTGAATGCGGCCCTCATAGAGCGTATCTGACAGCCCACTTCCTCTTAAAGCCTCAGCTTCTGCGGCCTCTATGCGAACTGTAAGCCCAGAGATAAAACTGTCGAGAGGAATGTTCTGCATAGGCTTGTCCATAAAAATCTCCCAGATGTTTCAATTGCTTACTCAATAAGAACATTATACGTCGATAACTAATAAATGTCTAGTATATTATGACTTAAATTAATGCCTATTCCGTCCTGGCTATCCGTTCGGAGGCAGTGTCTGGTCGGTGAGAAATAACAAACAAAGAGAGTTGAGGAGAGGCGGCACGAAAAGGGCCTCCGAGATGTAACTTAAAGGCCCCTGGAAGGCCACAGGATGGGTAGGGACTACCTACTAGGCTTCCTTCCATCAAGAAGGGCAATGGCCTTGTAAAAGGCCTTCTGAAGGCCTAGCTCAATAAGATTGAACCTTACCTTCTGTTCTCCATCACAGAAGCCTTTGACAACAAAGTACGTTGGTATCCCTCTTACACGTTGGACAGAGAGTCCTGGAGGTAGGTCAAGGCTCATAAACCGGGTTTCGGACCCTCTGCGCTTATAGGCGTGCAGTGGTTCCTGTGAAATCTCGAATCCGAACATGCTCTTGTGGGTTCTGTCCCTATCCTCTATCGCCGCGGCAAGGGCTTCTCCGTCAGAGCCGTGTAGTCTCATAGGGAACTTTGAGACATAGACCTTACCGCCCTTACGGATTTCTGTGACCCAGCCACGGGAGTATCGCTTGATGTACTTGTTATTCGTGCCTGGGGATTCGGTCATGGTTTAGCTCTGTCCTGATAAGTGTCCGAAGCTGGGCTTCGAAAAGTCCAGGGGGTTCTTGGGCCTTACAAATTAGCATGGTTTCCCATGTCATGTCGGGACGGATTTTCGTCGACAGGAAATCCATTTTTCAGGATATTTTTTGACATTTCTCCTTAGAGTAAATATAAAATTTGACTTAATTTCCTTATTGTTTACAAAGGAAAAGATGTCCGACCTTCGGTCGAAGGTCGCCAGTTAATGTAAGTGCTGAGTCGGATAAATTATATGGGTCTTAATCTTTTGTGAACGATCTCTTAATTATTTTGTTTTGGACTCAATAAAGATAAGGAGATTGATTTAAAAAAAACAAGGGTAGAGAAATGTAACAAAATGTAAAGTACTGGATTAATCAGTGGTGTAGAGAGATTGCCAAACCTGGATGAGCGCACTAATATCATGATCCGGAGGCACTAATGCATCAGACGAAATTGATTGAGATTGAAAAGGTTCCGCCATTCAGGATCTACTCGTCGCTATTCAGGACGGTTTACATATCCGGCTACCCTCCTTTCGTTAAAGTGAGAAACATTGCGAACCTTGAGGCGCCTGTTGTGACTGGTATGGCGAGCATTTGTGTGCGCGTGAGGGGCATCAAGAACACTGAAGCAATGTGCTCCAGCCCGACGGTAGAAGAGCTCATCAGGCAGGCCAGAAGGCTGTCCTTGAGTGTTTGCCGTGCCATATCAAAGATAGAGGTCGCAGAGCGCGGCGTTGCTTCATCGCTGACGGCCTTAGTGGTTATGAGGGTTTATTGGAGTGAGGATGCACGATGTTTCCATTGCGATGTGACGGATCTTCGAGAGGAATTTGATCTTGGCGAAAAAGACATAGATTTCTGACCTAGGAAGACTGGCTGGCGGCATTGGCTTACTGAGCCCGTGCTGGCCTGCTGGCCTGATTCATCGTTTTTTTTGGACCTCTCGGGTTTTGCTCATTAGGCATTGACGGAATATCGAAAACCAAGGCCCTGCGTGGGTTGGGATGGGCTCCGCCAAAGGACGGAGCCAAACCTGGGCTACCGAACGGCTGGCCTTCCGTGAGTTTGTTTCCGGCCCTTTTTGGGCTCGCCAAGGATCATTTTAAATACCGGTTCAATCAATGCGGCTGTCCCGTTAATCAGGATTTTCAGTGAAGCCACCCCGCTAAACAAGATGGTCAGTCCAAGAGCACCGTTAATATCAACCCCTTGAAGGCTGAACATTAGTGATGCGGCAGATGATGCAAAAAAAACAAAGACAAAGATACGCGACATTTAAGCTCCCCTTTCCTAATGTGCCAAATAATTATAACCATAAAATGCCTCCCTGTCAATTAAAACACCGATTAATGTCAATAAAAATACTGAAACAATATAGTTTGTCTTGTAAAAAGTTTCCGATGGAAATACAATCAGCATCATGAAATATAATCTCTCAGGAATAATTGCTTCGCTTCTCATCGCCCCTGCTTTGGTTTTGGCTGATGGTGGAGGTGCTATACAGGAGAAGGGGAGTGTCGAAATATTCTGCAAAACGACGGTCGCTAGCTACAGCGATGTAATGGAGGGGGAGATCGGTGTCACAATTTTGACGGCGCTTTCCAGGGAGCCTCTATTCAAGAACCTGGACATCTTCCAGCAGAGCGGTTTTTTGCGAATGCTGGGCCTGGTTTCAGGACTTAGTCCTGAGGATGCGGGCAATAAATGTTTGGAATGGATTCAGACGAGTGCGGAAATGATAACGCCTGAAAGGATCGAAAGCTGCAATACCTGGGGCAGACTGGTTAAGGTTATCGGGGATACATCACTGCGAAGCCCGCTAGGTAATGAGGCGCTTTCAGTTGTCCTTACGGAAAAAATGGAGAGCATGAGGCCTGCTGTACTAGGCATAATCGAACAAGCAAGAAGCATGAGGAAAGGGGTTGAGGTCAGTGACCTTGCGGTAGTGTACTATCAGGAGTGCGCAAAACAGGATTCCTTAGGTAAAAATATTGGAGAAGAGAATGGACCGTAGCATTGAAGTAAAAGACAGTGAAAGTCGTGTCAGTCTAAGCAGAAAACTGGTCGTTGAAATGGCAAAACAGCTTCATCAGCATGCCATAATATGGGGCCCTGATGAGGACTTTTCAGTTGTCCTTGAAGACTTCCAGGGTGAGATGGAGGCGATTGGCGAGGAGGGCTTGGTTGACCTGGTTGTGAGTGAGGACGCCCAGGATAAAGAGGTACTCCCGAGTATCGATATAATGTCCTCTTCTCACGTTCTGATTGAAAAGAAGCTCAAGCTTCCTGCTGACCACATTCTAAAGCACGGTTCGGCCCCGAACTATCAGGTTTTTGGCCCAATTTGTGGCTATAGCTCTGTTTGTCATCAAATAGAATCTGGTATTGGGGACGATGGTGATTCTGTAGTTTTCATCAACGTCAGGGTCATTGCAGAAATTGATCATGATGCTTACAGAATAATGCTGGACATGGGTCTGATTAAAAATCCAGATCAACCGTTCGACATGAAACTCAGCGATCCTGAGTGGATTTTCGATATCCCTTTTACTGAAAACATAAGACTGATTTAGGAAAAATTTTGCCATGAAAGAAAAAATATTTTATTCGTTTGTTCTTATTGCTGCAATTATCACTATGGTAATTTTGGTCGGGCTTTACGGTAAGAGCGGGAATACAGAAGCGACAGCCAGCGATCCAGGTGCTGAAAGCAGTGTTCTGGTGGCGGGCCTTATTGAAGGAACCCACTATACTGTTTTTGAACCTTTTGATCCCAATATGCCAGATGTCTCTGTTGTTTTTTGGTACGGATGCCCTCACTGCCAGGCTTTTCGGTCACCTGTCAAAGAGTTTGCCGAAAGAAATGCAAACTTAACAATTAAGCATCGCCATTCTTTTATGAATGAGCGATGGCTGCAAGACGCATTGTTCTTTTACTCGGCCATGCAGCTAGAAAACCCGAATGAAATCAGTGACGCCTATTTTGACGCTCGTGAAAAGACAGCATCCCACCTTGATGCGAAGCAAGTGGCAGGGGTTCTTGATACCCTTGGAATTTCGATCAATGACCTGAAAAATAAAATATCCAGTGATGTTCTTTTGGAGAAGTTGGAAGAAACCAGTGAATTTGAGCGACACTATCAGATCAAGGGAGTACCTGCTGTAATTGCGTCCGGGAAATACCGCTTGGAAAACGGCGCCTTCTCAAGCCAGGAAGATATGCTCCGCGCAGCAGAATCGCTAATAAAAGCCGACCAGGCGTCTTTGACTATGGATAATTAATAGTATATAATGTAGTACAAGTCAATAAAAAGGAGTTTTCTGTGAGATTCTGCGCCCTTATAGTGGCAATGTTATTCATCTCAGGCGTCCAGGCAGCCCCTCACTACTACACTGAGGGAGTTGGAAGCATCTACATAGTTATTGATGGTGACACTCTCATCATGACTGGAATGAGTGATGCTGCCTTCGAGGACCTGTCAAAAAGGGCCGCAAGTAAGTACGTGAACACGAAGTATCGGTCAATCAGGATAAGAATTGGCGGTATTGACACCGCCGAGCTTGGTACCCGTGCAGGTGAAGAAGCAAAGGTATTTTTGAAAGAAAGGGCCGAAAAGAAAGAGGCAGCTTATGGGTGCTACGATGTTGGCAAATACGGAAGACTTATTTGCCACGTTCAGTTCGGACCTGAAAAAAGTGACGTAGGAGCCTTAATGATCGGCTCTGGTCGGTCAATTTATGTGAAAAAGTATGGCTTGATTCCGGTTTCTGAATTGGACAGGCACTACCGATCACTGGATTGAATTATTAGTGGACGGCAGGGAAGCTGTCCGATGATTTCATCCAAGAAAAGGTTCCAGGCTCAGCCTCCATTTCGTCCGCGTTACCACTCATAAGAATACCCGGCAAAAATTTACCCTCAAGATCCCACTTCTCAACTACGCCAGAAAGAGCGCTCTGGCTGGGCTGGGCAGCCTCCACTACAGACAGGAGTCCACGACCAGGGATGCCGTTAATGCTGAACACTGAAGCCCTCAGTGATGATCCATCGTCAATAATGGCAAGAAAATAGGGTGATATTTCCTGCGACCGAACAAGATCTATGGAGCTAACAATAGAAAGCGAGTCGGGGGCGTCTCTTACACAGGGGAGAACGATAATGGCGGCTTTTGCATTAAGTTCGTCTGAAACAAGGCTGGATACGCCAATAGAGAATTTTGCAAAACCGGGGCTGAGTATTTTTTCAGAGTTAGTGGTCATTACGTGAAAAAGGCCTTCACTACCAAGGTGAATAATGAGTGGGTGAATTTCCGAAAACCCAGATTCTGAGAATTGATAATCAAGGATTCTGCTGATTAGAGCGTCAGATTTTTCTCGTTCATGTTTTGACTCATTACTGGTCATGCTTTAACCTTTTTAACGACTTTAGAATAATTACTATAAACCATAAAAAAAAATATGTAAAAAAGTTTGACACTTTTACAATAAAGTAGAATAATAGCCTGAATCTGAACTCAGTCAATAAAACAATGACTGCCTATATAGGATGATGGTTACATGAAGAAGTTCGCGGCCGCCATTGGCGAAATTGAGTATGAGAAGGATGCGGAGCATCTTGTGAGAATGACCGAGTCAATCGCCAACCACATTAACAGTGGATCGGATGTGGCAATGGAAGTGACTGTTCTGATAAGCTCGAAAAAAATGTCGGGACTTGGATACAAAGTATTAAAAGAGTTCCTTGCTATTATTGACAGCATGCATCTTATGTCTCACATAATGATTGAAGGAAAAAAGATCCACCCGGAAATTCTCATGTCGGCTTTGAATGCCGATCAGGTCTCTATAAATGATAAGGCAGTGATCGAGGGGAAAATTAAGGATGCTCACCCTTGCATTGAAGAAAACTCCGATCTGTACCTGGCTATTAATAACAGTAAAGCAAAAATTAAAACATCAGGAAAGGTTGCTGTTCAAAAGATCCGTAGTTCAGGTTTTTTTTCTAAAACTAAAACAATTCGCTCTGTTCCGTCTGTCGACCACCTTTTCAGTCAACACATAAGCCAGGGCTCAAGCCTCGCGTGTTTTCAGCCTTAAAGGTATTTAGTTTGGCAGGAAACGGGAAAAACCATAATCAGTGAAGGAAATATTGCACCAGGCTGGGTCGCGTCATGCCACAAACTGGTGCAAATTCTAGACCATTTGTCAAGATGGCGTCAAAAAAGATTGAAATATGAGCTGAATAAATCCAAAAAGAATTTTCTGTAAAAATAATAACAGCCAGAATGTGCGATAAGTCAATTATTGAATCATTAAATTAATGAAATTAAAGCTATAAATGCGCCGCATAAAAACTTATAATCTTTCCTGATATTGTGATCTCTTCTCAAGAGCGAATTAAGAATGAAGAATGGAGAAGTAGAATGATTGTAAGCAAGAAGCTGCATCATGGAATAAGAACGTTGAAATCGTGGATGCAGAAAGGGACGTCTGTAGCATCATACAAAGAGTGGAGTGCCCTTAACGGCCTTGCAGAGTATCACGCTGGAGCATCAGGATTCATACAGGACGCCCATAGAAATATGGAGAGTTTCTCTAAAATAGGCGATATGATCAACAATCTCCCTGTTGAGATAAGACGAATTCTCCCCGCCGACCTTAAAATAGAAATATCCAAGCAAATGGCCTTAAATGAAGCCTGGATGGATCATGCCGAGAATTTTATCTTCGAAGAGGCCAGGACTGAAAGTGAGGAAGGTATTTTTTTCCCTGATGATGAAAAAGTTGAAAGTCTAATATCGAGAGCTGCTGAGCAAAAAAATATTGACAAACTTGAATGCAGTGAAAGATCTAAAGTTATCTTGTTGTTTCCGATGGCACACTGAAATAACTCACACCTTGACTTAAGCAATTTACTACATTATTTCCCTGAGCATTGCTAGGCCGAGTGAGTCAGCTGTTTTTGATGTGTCCTGCCGCCCGAACATGGCTACCGGGTCCGGCGCGAGGCACTTGGTTCTATCTGTATCTGATGATGGACGTTTACAGTCGCAAGATCGTTGGTCATGAAGTCTATGAAAACGAAACCGGCGAACTCGCACGCGAGTTCATTGAAAAAGCCTACTGGCGCGAGCACCTGGCGTCTCGGGGAAAGCCATTGGTCTTGCATTCTGACAACGGCAGTCCGATGAAGGCGGCGACCTTCCTGGAGAAGCTCTACGACCTGGGCATTACGCCTTCGAACAGCCGACCAAGAGTGAGCAACGACAACGCCTATTCAGAATCACTGTTTAAAACCTTGAAGTTCCGACCGGGGTTCCCGGTTAACGGCTTCAAAACAATCCAGGATGCCCGAGACTGGGTGCTTAAGTTCGTCCGCTGGTACAACACCGAGCATCGGCACAGCGCCTTAAATTATGTAACACCGCAGCAGCGCCATACTGGCGAGGCTGACCATATCCTGGCAAAGCGAAAGCAGGTAATAGAGGCTGCGAAAGCAGCGAACCCGCAACGCTGGTCTGGGAAAATCCGAAACCTCAGCTTACCGGACTCAGTCACATTGAATCCGGAAAAGGCGGCTAATTGTTAAAGAGCTGAGGCCTTAAACGCGCCAACTATGTTGACAGGCTCCGGACAGCGAAAGCTTCCAGAATAGCGATGAGAATCACTGGCGGATTCTCGGATGAGGATAGTGAAGATGGGTGTCCTCATTGGGCAGTCGGGCTTATAGAGGCCTGTGGTCTGCGGATCTGATCCTAACTAATTGTTATGCAATGTATAGAGTAAGATTCAAATATATATTTTTTGCCCTATGCCAGGGTGAACGTGATTCGCAATGAGTTACGCCTGCTTAAAATATCATCACCAGAATTTAAAGTAAGAGCCAGCAACGTTAAAAAGAGGGGGTTTTTACCGGGGAAAATATATCAAACAGAAGTTGCAGAGGTATGTGATTTCGTTAGTTTATGTGGTAAAATAAGTTCTTGGTTAAAGAATGAACCATTAAACTATTAAATAATTAAGGAAAGCCTAATGGCACGTGGCGTAAATAAAGTAATCCTTATCGGAAACCTTGGGCAAGATCCTGAAGTCAACAAGACGGGCAATGGCAATGCCGTTGCCAACCTGAACCTGGCCACCGATGAGTCCTACAAGGATCGCCAAACCGGCGAGCTGGTTTCGAAAACAGAATGGCATCGTGTCGTTCTTTTTGGAAAAGTCGCCGAAGTGGCCCGTGATTACCTTAAGAAGGGTGCAAAAGTCTATATTGAGGGGAAGTTGAGTACCCACAAGTGGCAAGATAAGGAAGGCGTAGACAAGTACAGCACCGAGATTATCGTGGACATCAGTGGCCAGATGCAAATGCTGGACTCACGTCCAAGCGATGGCGTCAAAAACCCTCAGGATGAGGCTAAGCCTGCGTCTAAGAGCAGCGCCACACCCTCGGCTCCGAAAGAAAAAGCGCCTGCAAACGAAGAGTCAGGAAGCTCAGTCGACGATGATGATGAAAAAGATGGCGACATACCATTTTAAAAAATAAATTGTAATCAATAAAAAGGGGCTAATGCCTCTTTTTATTTACATAAAAAAGTACATAAAAAGATTGACATAAGTGTGCTCTGGCGATATAATTGAATACAAGGAATAAGGCAAAGGTCTTATTAAAGAACCGTTATTGAGGAATTTCCTATGGCACGTGGCATAAATAAAGTAATCCTTATTGGCAACCTGGGGCAAGACCCGGATGTCCGTTATACTCCTAACGGCAACGCGGTTGCCAATATCAGCATTGCTACTGACGAGTCCTACAAAGACCGTCAGACCGGACAGCTGGTTCCGAAAACAGAATGGCACAAAATTGCGATGTTTGGGAAAATCGCCGAAGTTGCCGGTCAGTACTTGCGTAAAGGCTCAAAGGTTTATATTGAAGGTAAGCTCCAAACCCGCAAGTGGACGAACAAAGACGGTCAGGATGTTTACACCACTGAGGTGGTTGTGGATATCAGCGGCCAGATGCAGATGCTGGACTCACGTCAGGACGATTCTGGGTCAAATCAGAATAATACGCCGGCCAAGCCAGCTAAGCCTGAAGCCAAGCCTGACGCTAAGCCCAAGGTTGATAATAGTCAGGCTCAATCAAAAATGCCTGATCCAGTAGATGATTTTGATGATGACATTCCTTTTTAGCGAATGATTATCATTCTCATTAAGATTAGATTGAGAGGGTAGGCTTTCGGAGATTAACCTACCCTCATTGTGGCTGGCACCGTGCCGGCCACAATACTGTCCTGAAGGCTTTTGTCCTGGCTTTTTAATTCCAATCTCGTGTGGGGCTTTGGCTTAATATGAACCCGGTCAACTACCCCTAAGCTAAAGACTTAGGGGCTTGCAAGGTGACTTGCGGGATAGGTCTTCGGACTGAATAGGTGATTAGGCTAAGTCTTAAATGACTACGTTCTTTATGTGATAGCACCGTCGAATGCCTCCCAAGTTTGACGCTCTGCTTTCTAGCATTAAAAGACCTCAACGGGTCGGTGTGCTAGGACTGACAAGCATTTAGAACATTGCCGATGGGAATCAACCTCGAAAGAGGCTTAGTTAACTTTTAACTGAGAATTTATATGAGAGTTTTTGTCATTAACCAACATGGTGAAACCTTGATGCCCTGCAAGCCACGTAAAGCAAAGATCTTGCTTCGCGAAGGCAAAGCCAGTGTTGTTAAGCGTATGCCGTTTACAATACAGCTCAAGCATGGATCAACGGGCTACAAGCAGGAACTCACCCTGGGCGTAGACACAGGCCACAGCGAGGTCGGTATATCTGTCGTTTCAAAGACGACAGAAGTGTTTTCAGCCGTGGCTCGTATGCGTAACGATATTTCTGAAAAAATGACTACGCGCAAAATGTACCGCAGAAATAGGCGCAATCGTTTACGATACCGCAAACCCCGCTTTCTTAACCGTGCGTCCAGCACCAGAAAAGGACGTTTAGCACCGTCCGTACAATGGAAAGTTGATGCTCATGCAAGGTTGATCAATCAGCTTAAATCGCTACTCCCTATTACCAAGATTGTTTTGGAAACGGGTACATTCGATATGGCAAAAATGAACAACCCCGATATTACAAATGAGCAGTATCAACAAGGTGTTCAGTATGGTTTTGAGAATACTAAAGCCTATGTGCTAGCCCGTGATAACTACAAGTGCCAGAGTGGAAAGACAGGCTGCTGCGACAAACTGCACGTACATCATGTGGTGTTCAGGTCTAATGGTGGATCGGATGCCCCAGGCAATCTTAAAACACTGTGTGAAAAACACCATGCATCGTTACATGACGGTAAGTGGTCACTGACAGTCAGCAAACACAAGAGCCTGAAATCTGCCACGACAATGAATGTTATTCGCTCAAGATTATTGGCGCTTTTTCCTGATGCGATTGAGACGTTTGGTTATGTTACTAAAGCTAACCGTTATCATCATGGAATTAAAAAGACACACAGTAACGATGCTTTTGTTATTGCTGCCGGGACAAGCCAGTTACGAACAGGTGTTCGTTCGTTATCATTTAAGAGAAAAAATAATCGGTCCTTGCAAAAAAATCGTAATGGTTTTGCGCCAGCTATTCGGCGACAAAGATACGCGATACAACCCAAAGATATAATCACATGGATGGGAAATACTTATACAGCACAAGGCGTGCAGAACAAGGGTGCCTATTTGAAGTTTACGGATGGACTTAAATCTTTTGTTAAATCCATGAAACAAATAGAGGTTGTGTACCATCAAAAAGGCTTGATTTATTCTTGAGTGACCATGAAACAAAGAATCACTCCAAATTTTCAATAACTTATCACATCATTTTGGTCGTGAAATACCGCAAAAAGTTGCTAGGCTTATACGGCGATACCATTAAAAACCTTGTTTTGGAGATAGCAGATCATTCGGATTTTTTTATTTCGGAATTAGAGGTTGATAAGGATCACTTGCATTTAATGATTGAGAGCGATCCTAAATTATCGCCATTGCAGATAGTTCGGAGGCTGAAGCAGGAATCGACCTTCAGGTTATGGAAACACCACCCCGAACTAAAAAAGCATTTTTGGAACGAGAATACATTTTGGAGTGATGGTTACTTTTGCTGCTCTATTGGCAATGCCTCTATCGAAACAGTGAGAAAATATATTGAAGAGCAAGGATAAAGTCAAAGGCAGCGATTCATCCACTGAGCTGAAGACTCACTGGTTTTCTCGCCAAAGGTTTATAAAAAAAGCTAAACCATACCCGATAACTTCGGGTATTTTTTTGTCTAAAATAAATCCAAATTTACGACCCATTCTTTAGGAAGGAAGAAGCCCCTGGATCGTTCGCGACGACGTCGCGGCCAATCTACTTCTTATTTTTTATGTAAACGTATAGAATTATAGAAAAGGAGATATTTAATGAAGGCAATTACTGCCATTGGCATTGCAGGGATTATTTTATCAAATCAAGCATATGCTCAATTTTGTGACACCGAAAAAGTTGAGGGGATGTCATTTCTGATGATGGAGCCGTCAGCGTCCCAGAACTGGTCCGGGTACCGACCAGGATCCGACATCAGCGATGCAATGCTTTGGGTAGAGGATACTAATTGGCTTACTCCTATAGATCATGCTGTTTATGGTGGCCGCAATGGTGTTATCCAGGTCGACCGTTTTGTTCTCAAAAAAGAGATTTTTGAAGGCAAGTCCTTGTCAATAAGGTACTATCCTGCACACATGGATAACTGTGAGACTGTTTTTCTTAGAATCCCTGAGGGTCAGCACCTGGCTCAAAATAGGGAAGTGAAAGGAATCCAGGCGTACGATGACGGTCCGGAGTATCTTTTGAAAAACGGAAATAACATTGGCGCTAGGTTTGAAGAGAACTGGGATAATCTTCAGGAATTGGTTGGCAATAACGTATATCTGCTGCCAAGACCCTATGAAAGGTTCGACCAGGGGTGGATGGCACGCTCAGAGGATGACTTGTCAGGACGTCATGTCAGCTGGAGTATTTTGGGGCCAACATCTGTCAGTGTTGCTGGGATTATTCAGCAGCCATTTATTATTCAGGGGGAAGTGCTGTCCTCATCTATATTAGTCATAGAGGCCGATGACGGCGCTCTCTGGAGGCTTCCGGCTTATCCAATGGACATATTAAAAGCCTCATGGAATCCTTCAAAAGTGTTAGTTGTGGGGTCCAGCTCGAAAGATCTAATGGTTTTGGAGGGGCGGCCAAATTACAAATCAAAGGTTGATCCAGGCGACAGTAGAGCTGGACAGGTTTTATGGCTATACGAAGAAACCGGGAAAGCATACTGGGTTGAAGATAATTTTATAACAAGAATATCTAACATTAAGGCAGTAAAAGACAAATATAGAAAAAAATAATAACAATACTAAACAGAAAATATGTTGACAAATATTAAATATCTTACTATAGTTTAGTTGTGGATTGAGGATTGCAACGGAACTGGAGAGTAAAATGTCAAATATTTGCACCAAGGAAAGCAGTTTTGCTGTGGGCGCATTAGACAAGTCATCGTTGATGATTAAATTAACCAAAACTGCCAAGACAAATGATCAGTTGTTCTCAGAAATGAAGGATGGTTGCCCTCATGCTAAGAATAGGATTATTGAGCAGAATTTAGGGCTTGTAGGGGCCGTGTCGCGAAAATACATTAAGACAAGCATGATGTACGACGACATATTCCAGGAGGGGTCAAAAGGGCTGATTCGTGCCGTTGAAAAATTCGACCCATCCATGGGTTTTAAGTTCTCGACGTACGCATCGCGATGGATCTCAAGCTTTATTGAGTCTGAGATTTCCAGCCATGCCAATATCGTCAATGTTCCTGAGAGAACACGTAAGCTATCAAGAAAGCTTGGAAAAATGTCCTCAAAGTACGCTCAGGAAGGTTATTCTGAGCAGGAAATTCCTGGGAAGATTGCAGAATCACTGGGAATCGACCGAGGTAAAGTCGGCAAGATAATGGCGATAAGGGCGGCAGAAATCAGCTTAAATGCGCCTGTATCGGGATCTGAAGGTGATCTTTACTTCCAGGACACCCTGTGTGGTGATGATAATCTCGAAGAAAAAATCATCAATGATGATCAGTTTACAAAGCTCAAGGAGATTGTAAGCAAGCTTCCCAAGCAAAGGCAGATAGCCGTCTCCTTCTACCACGGCCTCATGGGCGTAGAGTGCGATAGCTTCGCCGATGTGGCTGAATATATGGGAGTCTCCAGGCAGCGCGTGAATGTACTTTACCGAGAGGGTATCAGTGATATTCGCAAGATGATGGGGATTTCGGATGACTGCAACAAAATGAGAATGGGCGAATTAGCCTTCTAGTATTTCTTTTTAAAGGCTAAGCTAAGAGAAAGTCCGGTCATGTGCCGGATTTTCTCGTTAGTCATTTCGATAGATAGAGAGTCCCTTGGGTGGATTATTTTGAAATTCAGAGAGTTCAAATTTCCATGCATCTACGATGAGTAAATCACGTGGATTGTTTCGAAGGTGAGAGTCAATAACCAGGGAGATGCCCAGAATACAGTGATGAACACTTTCAAATCTTAGCTTAAGTAACTCAGGCATTCCGCTTTCGTCAACAAAAAAAAGTATCTTAAAAATGTATCCTGAAGAGGATCTGGACCGAAAAGAGGAGATTGACTTAATCCGATAAAAAACATCTTTACTGGAAAGATCCGACAGTAGTGTTAGTGGATCTTGAGATTTATGCTTCTCCGTCATTTCAATGAATACCTTCAATTATTTTATTCCTGATTCATGGATCATGGTCACCATTGGGCCCGGGTGAAAGCCTGATTTACGCCAAAACTTTTCAGCGTCGCAGGATACACCTTCAATATGACGAGCCATAGGGGCAAAATCTGGCACGATGATGGCGTCAGATTTAGATTCCCAAAGCTCCGCCAGCTGTCTGATGGCTGTGGTTTCAATACTCTTACCTTTGAACCGGGGGCTAAAAGTCACCTCATCAAGGATCGCCAGAATTCCGGTATCACAAGGAATTGATTCAATGATCGATATGGGGAGCTGAGCAGTTGAGGCTGAAGGATCAAGAATAAAGTCTTTATTGTGATCAATATAGCTGTCTTTTTGACAGATCCACCGGTAAGCAATCCGATCGGCAGAAGCCTTAAGGTAATTGTAGCGGGTAAGGAAAAGGTGTCCTACAAACTCGCTATCAGAGAGTACCTCGTAGATATAATGAGTGAGGTATCTATTCCCTCCAAGCTCTATGGTGGGATCTCCTATCATGATCTCAGTCATTTTCAAGACCCCGTTGAGATTGTTACGCTATGGCGTAAAGCTTTATAATGTAGACATTTTATTCAACCTCAATATAGTGTAAGTGCAGTTTTATGACAACAAGTTTATGTATTTTTTCGCTATAGAGTTGTCGGAGTTGATGGGAGGCACTAAGATCCCGGTTAACTTATGGGGTGTCTTTTTGATAAAAAATTACTGGATTTTTGAAAGCAAATCAGAAGAAAAAGAAGTGCACCCAGTGACGGGTGACGAGGTCTCTTATCAGCCTTGGGGAGTTATAGTGGGGGTACAGTGGCCACTGACCCGGGAGGACGGTGAAGTCTTGGCGGTTGTTTATCGGAGCCCTTCCGGGCATCTGTATAAAACCTGGAAACAGCTCGAAGAGGTTCAGATATCAGAGACCAGCAAGAGGGAGTGGGTTGGAATTTATGACCTGATTCTTTGGGACGATGCAAACCCGGAGGGTGCGCCGATGCTTGATCAGCTTATTTTGCACTGATCATCATCTTTCATTTTCCTCATCGTCTTCTTCGCCAAGGAGTTTTTCGATATCGTCATCATAGGTGTTGTCATCATAGTCGTCGTCACTAGAGGTGTCCTCATAGTACTCTTCTGAGTCTGACTCACCGTCGACGTTCCATTCGTCTGAATAGTCCTCTTCGCCAGGTGGTTTTGGCGGCTCTTCATCCTCATTCTCGTCAATGCCGAGTTCCTCAAGGCTGGCATCAGGATCCGAAGGGTCTTTGGTATCACCGTATTCTTTATTTATATCGGTGTCGTCCGGAGTGCCTTGAGTGTCATCCACCTGGGCAATGTCTTCCCCCGGGTTCTTGGCAGTAGTCACATCAGTTTGGCTGTCGTCCATGTCCTTGTTCGTTACTGTCGGGCTCAAAACATTAACGCCTGAGGCTTTTTCGAAAGGCTGATTAGGCAAGTTATTGGGTGTCGGTTTTATGTTGAGAATTTCTGACAGACTTTCGGAAAGGGCGCCTTGAAATCGGAACACCTCTTTTGAAAGCGTGGATTCGGGCCTTTTCCCGATGTCAATGGGGGCATTGGTGTCGTCATCACTAGGAATGGCCTGACTGCACCAATAGGGGAAGAAAAGCATTTGCGACACATAGCGAGCGTTTTCTTTTCCCTTAACCTGTTGTGTAATAAGGTCGGCCAGATCGATAAGATCACTTCTAAGTATGGGCTGGGACCCGGATAGTGAGGCCCCGACGGCGGTGGCTGCTCTGGAAAGATCGACAGAGAGATTTCCAGAATGACTGATATTTTTTGATGCATTTATCAGGGGGCTCAGGCTCTTGGACAAAATAGCGTAATGATGAGTTCCAGGCTCTATTGTCCGCGTCCTTATAAAACCAGAAATCAGAAGAAAAAACAGAAAGAAAAATGTCAATGAGGCCATAATAATAGCGATAGGAACGCTGATCAGAAGAGTCGTGATCGTCACAGCGACCATCTCATAGACTGGCGAATGGGCGTGAATGAAGAGTTCGTATAGGATTGACCCGGAGTCGGAGCGGAATACTCCAGGGCGAAGTAATGGGCGCTTTAGGGACAGTAAAGAGGAAACAATTCTATCCTCACCCCACATAGATTCAGCAATGGCTCCGTAGGCGATCGAGAGGTAGGAGGGGATTTTCTTAACCTGTTCATCCTGTGTTATTGCTATATTTTTAATGGCTGAAATCTGAGGTGATAGGTCCTGAGGATTCAGACTAGCAATACTGATAAGGTCCGACATGGCGCCGAGTATCCGAAAGCCATCGAGCCCCCGGTCCACGTTCCCAGGCAGTCCCGACAATAAACGGGCCGAGTGTTGAAGCCGCCCCAGGTAAAGACTTCGATGCCGTGTCGCAACTCTGATTGACTCGTATACCGACGGTGTGCGGTAGGCGGTTACTATGATGCCTGCGGCAAAGAGAATAGAGGGGACAAGAAGGACTATTATTATTGAAGTTGCAGCAACAGCGCCAACAACAATGCCTCCGAGAATTCCGGAAAGGGGGCCTGCGATGATCGCGATGAGGATGAGTGCAGCCTCTAATACAAGAATGATCGGAAGCCAGGATCGAAAGAAAGCGTCGGCAAGTTGGAACTTAGGCAGTAGCCCACTCAGGTTTTTTCGAATTGGACCAGAATTGGGCGTCAAGCTACAGGCCATCGCCAGTCCAATCTGTTCGTAAGACGTCAGCTGCTTTAGTTTATCCGTAAACTGAAGGATGGCTTTTGAAGCCAAATTTGATGAGCTCTGCATAACTGAACCGCCACTAAAAATGGATAGTTCATTAAGTATATAATTTCATTGATGGTATGAAAAGAAAAAAGGACCCGGCGGGGAGCCGGATCCTGAAGGGAGAATCTTAATTAATTATCGAAGGAAAGGGAGAGGCTAAGATTCTCAAGCACGGGTTTTTGTAATTCATTGCGGTAAGATCCGCCGGCGACACTTTTGTCCAGGAGTCCACGATCGATCAAGAAGACGGACATGATCGGATCCAGAGTCCCATCGACTACTTCAGCCAGAGCGGGGAAGGCGGAGGCCAGAAGAAATCCATTTTGATGATTTTCGAGCAGCTGCATGCCATCGTTATACTGGGCGACAATCAACTTTGGGACGGGCGATGTCGCATCGATATAAACATGAGCGCTATCGCCGTCCACGGTTTTTCCTTGCACCAGTGTACGAGATTCTGAAGGCATAAACTGACTTACGTACAGCCGATGCTCCTCGTGGTGCACGCCCCAGTCATCAGACGAAAGGCAGTTGTGATCAATGTATCCGCTCATTGCGGACTCCTTATTCCGATGTGTTGCCAGGGCTTATTGACCGCGGTGGACTCCGGGGTTCTTTTTTCTGCTCTGTCTTTGCGTTCATGCAATCATTATTTGGGTGCACGGACAGAGACAGATGATTTACATCCAACAGCTGCGAGCAGTTCAAGGACTTTGTCTATCGTCACCGAGCTGTTCTGGTTTTTAATGATCTTGTAGATGTACTGGCGGGAGTAGCCTGTAATCTTGGCAAGATCGATACCGTTAATATTGGACTCCACCATTGAAAGCTTCAGGCCTTCAATGAGGCTTTCTCGCAGGGCGTCGACCTGGTCCGAATATGAAAAAGAAACGGAGGGGTCAAGAGAAACGTCTATTCGAGAAAGTCGATTTTGGCTGGGGGACCGGGTAACGGTCATCCCGTACATTCTGGATCCTTCTGAAACCTGGATGTTGGCTGCTGCGTTCATTTCTGTCACCGTTTTGCGTAGTTCTATCAGGAAACCCGGGGTGCATTAAGCACGCAGAAGCCTGGATAGATTGGTTGGTTAATGGTTTGCTCTTTGTAAAAAAGCAGTGTTTTTAATACGGGACCATTGTCTATTGTCTTCAGGCTTTCGACATCAGTCACCTTAAGGAGCCGGACGCTGTATCCTTTTTCATTCAGAGCTATGGCGTTTTGGTCGACAAGGTAAGGTTGCATCACTCCCTTTTCGTCAAGAAAGACCAGTACATCACTAGTGCCGTCCAAAGAAGACTCTCGAACGATTACTCGAATCTTGTCCGGCGAGCCACTGTCATCAATCGCATGAGTTGCTAGCGATACTGACTGGCAAAGGTCATGAAAAAGGAGGCTCTTAGAAACAGGCCGGCTAATAGCTTCAAGGTCATTGTCACAATCTGCGATGTAGGAGCAATCACGATAGTTCTGGGTGTCTTCAACGACATCGGCTTGAAAGCCCCCTTTACCTTGTGACCTGGCTTCACGAGCCATGGTTGCAGCAAGATCTTGCGAGTCAGTACCTAAAACCAGGAACTTTACTGTTTCTGTTAAATCGTTTGTCATGCTGATGCAGACAGGCATATCCATCTCCTTGAATTCAATTTCTTTCATTAGAATTAATAATACACTTGAAATGCTTTTTTGTCAATCTTTAAATTGACCTATGAAATAAAGCGAGATGCAAATATAGGATGTGATTCTAGATCTGGTGCGCTTTGCGCAGTGGCCAGGGGCTGGCTTCTTGGTTGGCGGCCTTACGCTACTGTATTTTCTGTTTAGCCTATGGCGCGTATTTTACTGACCCTATGGCCTTTGGACCGGAGGTGGCGCTTTATTTCCACCAGGTCTGCCCGACCTTCGTTGGTTCGCATGACTGGAACGGATACTTGTTTCAATTCACGGTTAAATCGGTCACAGATAATAACGGTCATTTCTCAGTCCTGATTCCAGATTAGGAGCTTATTATAGGGTGTTAATTAACTATGGTCAATCGTTTTATTGATTGCCTGAGGAATTCGCTTACTTTTTCTTTTTTATAAACCTTTGCCAAGGTTCCTGGCTCGCGAGTAACCACAAAGACCGACAGCATACAGTCAGTGGTTAGAGCTGGGTTATTGCCCAGGCACCAGGGGTGGCCCCTGGCAATCTGTAGAGCGCTTTGTCCGGACCGGATGGATTGGTTCTGATGGCTGGCCATGCTGGCCTGATTGGCCCTTTATAGAGGCCTTAAGGCATGTCGCTAGTGTGGCGAGACGATCTTTTAAAACCCGGGACTGAGGAAGCATCCCAGGGTAGGTCGTAACGACCTCCGTGTAACGTAGCCCATCTTTAACGTCCGTGTAAGGCGGGATTAGGCTGGCCAACCAGGATCTTTACGGTTATTTTTGCGTGGCTCAGAGTTATTTGCTAATGGTTATTTTTCAATCAGGGCTTTCACTTTGCAAAGGCAATTCATGAAGCTAATCCCCGCGTCTTGACCCCCTTGTTTGCCTTGCCCAAGCCAGTAAACTTCCTGTAAAAGGTCGTCCAGCGCTGGAGTTCCTGTGTCAAAGTCGCATCCATCGGATGAGCTGCTGGCTTGCTGTTCTGCCTGACTCCGGCTAACTCGGACCTCTTCGATGATTCCCTTGAACCACGGCTCGCTGACAAGCCGCTGACCGGTAAAATGAATATCAGCATAGTCAATCGAGCCACCACCCAGATCATCGTCAACATCGTTATCCAAAAAGGGCCCGATCAGATCCAGTCTCTGGGTTGTTTTGATTTCAACTTCTTTATCGATATTGGCCATGGTCGTAATGTCCTTTTAGATTGGCGTTGTTTGATGACTTGGCTTCTCGCATTTTTCTGCAAATTCGGCTTCTGTTGCCCTTACAAACGTCGGGCAAGGCTCAGGAATCACAAACGCCGTAAACTCGACACCCATACCGCCAGGCTCACCGTACCTGTTACAGTCAAAAACCGCCTGTTGAAAGCTGTTGTTGGCGTATCCGATCAGAAAATAACGCTAATTTTTTGCAATAAATAGGGCGACCTGGCTCAGTCGATCGTTGGCTCAATTTCCTCCGTCGAGCTGGCCCCGCGCTTCAACGCTGGCCGTGGGATACCTTTACCCATTTCGTGAGGTAATTATATACCATCAATAATAATATGTCAAATAATGATCGTTTCTTTTAGGTCGAAAAAAAGCCCGCACTTGGCGGGCTTTGATACTGAGGGAGTTTAGGCTGCGTTGGCCCTTGCTTTCAGAAGCTGCTGATAGATCGTGCTGGCCAGTACCACAGAGGGGGTCGTCAGACCTCCAATGCGATCTCTCGCATCGTAGGATTCAAGACCGAAACCGATCTGATACCCGTCCGATCCAATATTGCTTATGTCGGCGCTGGCGAACGGGATGCCGACCATCCAGTCGTCATCGTCATCGTCATCGTCATATTCTTGATCGTCATCATCATTAATGAAGTCGATACGTGCGCCGCCATCTTTAATAAAGGGGTTGAACTCCAGGGTTGTGGCTTCGGCAATTTGGCGAGTGTAGCGCAGTGTCAGTCGCGCCCACTTAACCCGAACGTCCGATTCTGGAACGCCATCATTCAGGAGGGTGGCACTTACTTGGCGTGACTCGATATCGCGCTCGAATACTACAGATACGGTCATTATTCGCTCCCCTCTTGTCCTAAGTCGTAGCCAAGTACGCCGTGATCTCGGTGAACTCGCTGTATGGCGCTCATGGCAACTGAGCCATCGGTCATGCTGATTTCCGGTGCGTTTTCTCCGCGAATGAGTCCGGCGCTGAGGGCCGCGCTCATAAACAAAGGGCCTTTTTCTTTGGTTAGCATCAGTACACCGACAACGTCCACAATCAGGTCACCTGGTTCGCGATGCGGAGTCGCTCGAACGATTTTTTTGCCATCTCGGGAAATGCCTTTGGCATCGACCTGATTAATCAGAACATCACCGTCAGGTTTGCTTATACGGACTAGGAAGGGGTAAAGGCCGCCTACCTTACTGATAACCTCAGCTTCCTGCATGGTTCCAGCGACATAGACAGGCGTATCAAGGTCTTCAATAAAGGCACCGAAATCGTCAGGTTCTTCCTCAGCCTGTTTGCTCGTCACTTCCAGGCTCATCATTACGCCGTTGTACAGGGCGAGCTGGATGGTTTCGGCCTTGCCCGCAAGGAGATTGTAAACAATGGTTTCCACGCTGGGGTCAAAACCTGGGCTATTTGAAATAAAGCTGCGGCTCGCTTCGGTCAGCACATCGCTGCGGGTGGTCAGATAGCGATAAGTGCCATCTGGTTCTGACGCAGACACAAGGCCTTTGGTCAGTGCGCTGTTAAGCTCGTGTACAGTTGTAAGTTTTTTCATCGTGCTCTCCCGAGTTACCAATTAATTATAGTCATAAAATGCAATTGTGTCAACCAAATAATAGACCACAGTGCATTTATTAGGAAGGGCTGACACCCCTCCAAATCCGATTATTTGCCGAAGAAGGCGCGGCGGTGATCAGAATCGGAACTCGGTTTAAGAGTGCCGGTGTCAGTGGGGCGAGTAGACAATTCATCGAACATGATGCGGTTCGCCAGCATGGTCGCTTCTTTGTCGGTTTCACCATCACGACCGTAGTGACTTGAGGCCTCAGTCATTACGTTATACAGGTCGAACGCGGTCAGGTGTCCGGCCAGTGCGGCTGCAACCTTCTGATCGCTAAGCGCACGTCCAGCGTAGTAGTGGCCGAGATTTTTCTTAACATCAACCAAACCGGCCATGCCTAACAGACGCTGGCGGTCGGCATCGTCCAGGTTTTTGGACGAAGAACGTTTATTCAGGATGCCAGTGGCACGAGCCAGTGAGGCAACCGAAGCACGAGTGTTTGCCATTTCACGGAAACGCTGTTGCATGATACCGGACATGTGCGGTTCAAGCTGCGCACGAACAACGCCCATGTTTTCTTCCCAATTACTGATAACCGGAACAGATCGGGTTACGAAAGGGCTGTCGGCGACCATGCCGTTTGCGCAAACCAGACGTTTAACGTTCATGGTGATTTCAATGTTCGGGCTGAAAACAGACCACTTGGCAACCAAAGAAGCGTCGAACTCGCCACCAAGGCCAAGCTCTTTCACGTCGAATCCGAACGGATCACCTTCACCACCAAACATAGCGCCATTAGTGTTACGGGTGCGTACCGAGTCGTAAAGGCCAGCAACGCCATTGCGGTATTTGCCGCCGTTGGTGGTCATACGCATACCGATTGAATCAGCCAGATGTGAAATAGCATCGTTGGACTGAATGAAACCACGATAGCTTGACGGCTTGTATTGAACCAAAGTGCCTTGTTTAAAGGCGTAGGTTCCGCCATCGTAGTGACGAGTCAGAGTCGCCAGATCAGCATCAAAAACCCCTTTGGACTCAGCGGAATCTATCGGGAATGTGTGCTCGAATAAACCCTGGCTTCCACCATCAATAACCAGAGCCAAAGTCGGCTCCATGTTGCTGTGGCTGAGCTTTACGCTTACTTTTGCATTGCGGATAACAATCAAATCATTCATTTTATTCCCCTTCCCCGATTCAGTTCAATTAGTATACCAGAATGGTGACAAAAGTAAATACCATAAACGAAATTAAAGCAGAAAAAAGGCCTTAATTTCGTCTATTTGCCATCTGGTCAATTAGTGGTAGCGCCCCATAATCTGTTCTCGAACAGGCCTGGCTCGTCCAGTAAATTTGGGCGCTGTTTGAACTCGTCAAATGAGGCCAGTGGAATGTTCGTGCCTCGTGCCGACTCAAGAATCAAAGACTCCTCAGACTGCGGCATTAAGCCGTTTTGAAGGCAGCTTTTCATGCACTTGGTTAAATGGCGCAGATTGCTGAGGTTGTCTTCCATGTGGATGAAGCTAAACAACCATCCAAGGGCTTCTTGTGCCGATATGCCAATGGGTGTCATTCCGCGTTTTGAGTCTGCGATTTGGACAAGACACATTTGTCCGGTCGCCTTCATCACGCGGGGAACATTCAAAAATCCGGCGTGTTCCATTCCGTAAAGTTTGCCAACGGTCTTTGCGCTGGTGATCAGAAAGTTGAGATTAGCTTGTGATGGGGCGGTGTCGTGGCACATTTCGTAAAGGGCGCGAATCATTTTTTTACCTTTCGCTTCCTCTTTTGATTGGCCCATTGACGCGCTCGATCTGCCCAATGCCGGTATATCGGCCAATACAGACGAGTAGACGGTTGTATAGTCTCCTGTGTGGCCTTCCAGGCCGCACTCAGGGCGATATTGAAGCAGTATGCCTTTACGATTCCGCAGGTGGTAGAGATTATCCATCATGCGGGCAAGCGAGCTTATGTCGTCTTCTTCTTCGGAAGAACTGATCTTGTTCTCAAGTTTTTCGGTAACTTTTGAGGTCAGCGGTCGGCCAAGGTTGCCAACATTCACAGCTTGGCAAGCGATCAGGTTAAAACAGCCGTCTTTATCCAGTGTGGATATTCCGTCTTCCGGTGTCGGCCAAAAAATATCCACACCATCAATGAAGGCTTCGACGTTTTCAGTTTTTTCGCGCAGGTCGCCAATGGCCTTGGCGAAGTAGCTTTTCCAAGCATCGGCGTTCTGGAAGCCACCAAGGCGGCGTGAGAACTGCTGCGATTCTATGGACACGATGGTATCGCCATAGAAGTTCAGGGCCGCCAGACGAGGGCGTGAGAACTCTGTGCTAAGGCTGTAACGACGGTACAGGGTATACACGGTTTGGCTGATTGGGATGCGGGTAACGATCTGGTCGTTGTACTCGCTCTGACTCAGGCCTTTTGGAGTGTAGGGGTGGCCGTTGCGGTGAGACGTAACGTAAACATAGCCGGTGGTAATTTTTACGATGTAAACATAGACGGAGCGCAATTTGTCGGCATCAAAGTTAATCATGTGCTTTCCCTTCCCTTAATTCATTCTATAAGAAGTATTATATAGATTTGCGCCACAAAGTCAACCAAAAAGCTGACTAGGTGGCACATTTTATAGAATTAATTAAGCGGCTTGCTGGTCGGTGCCAGGGTGAACACGAAGCTGCGACATTTGGCCCCAAGTAGGGTCGTCGCCGCTGACCATTTCTTCTACCCATTCCTCGTTATCATCAAGGTAAAGAAGACGCTCGTACTTGGACAGGCCCACACAGTCCTTAGCCTGTACGCTGTCCATCAGTGGGTTTATCACTTCCCATACGGCGCAAGGGCTGTCGGGGCGTATGGCGCGGCCAATAAACTGCTTTTTCTCGGCAAACGAATTAAAAGTGCGAAACAAAAAAACATCGGTAATATTGGCCGCGTCGATGCCTTCCCCTATACGCTGGCAGTTTACGATGAATTGAATCTCTCCACTTGAAAGTCTGTTTAGCTGCCTGTCCATTTCCGCTTCACTGTCTTTGCCGGTCAGGGAGGCGGCTTTAAAGCCCATACGCTTTAGTGTGGCTGTAATGGCCAAAACTTCCTTTTCAGTGCGGAAGAAAAGGATACCGTTTCCCGCATAGCTGGCGTATTTCTCCATCAACTTCCGCGCCAGTGGGGTTTTGTCCGTTCCGCTGAAATCAACGATAGAGTTAATGCCGGCCTTTTCATTGAATCCGCGTTCTGCCGCTTCGCGCTCGGAAATGGCAACGATCATTTTTGAAAACTTGATGACAAGGCCATCACCCCGCTTGTCCTCGGCGGTGAAACCAATCAAGGGCCGATCTTTCAGGTCATCCAAAAGGTACTGAATGCTCATCATGGCTTCGTGGTGACATTCATCCACAAAGGTGAAATGCCAGCCTGCCTCGATAACGTCCTGTGGGATGCCTGAGAAAGCGGATTGAGGGATAATCTCAAGGCTGTCGTTCTCGGCGTATTCCTCGACTGCCTGACGATTCAGGCGGTGCTTGTTTGAAATATAAAGAACTCGCAATTTTTCGGTGCCATCAATAACTGCCTGTGGAAGCTGGGCGGCATTGCGTACCGACTTGCTCAGGGCGACCAGCTTGGAAATCAGTGTTTTTCCGGTACCAGTGGGCGACTTCACACAGATACGGGTGTGGCCTTCCAGAAGGGCAGTAGCCACGGAGTGAGTGGCGTTGGCCTGATAGTAACGAGGCTGCTTAGAAATCGACTCGGCCAGAAGCAGTGGCGATGTGTATTCGTTGTCGAAAAAGGTGCTTTGCATATCTTGTTACCCGTATCCCTAGACTGTGGACATAGTATACCAGCATTTTAAATAAAGTAAACCAATTTAACGACTATCCGATGATTAATTTAACTTCTGGTATTCTGTACTGAACTTTCCATTCGCCCAGGGTTGGCCCTGGCGCTGCGCAGTACGCACCCCTCTCAATCCAGCCCCGTTAATCTGCCTTAGCGTGAGTGTATTATACTACAGTACAAAATAATGTCAAATAAAGAATAAAGTTTAGGGAGTGGCAGGTCCCTGGATTTGCGCAACGCGCACCAACGTCAGGGATTTATTCTTAAAAACAATATTTATATTGCAAAACTATTAATATCTTGTATTATTGCTGCCATTGCTAATCATCCACAGTTAACTGGCAAGCGCCAGGTCTCAGTATACGACAACCAAAAAGGAAGAGAATTAATGACGACATCGATTTTACTAATTTTGACAGTGGCTGCTATCGCGGCCATGTTCTATTTTAAGGCTCCCCAAAAAAATCTAATAATGGTCGGTGTTGCCGGCCTCGTCATTACTGTTTTTCAAATGGGGCTCTATTATGTTCCCGCAAAAACTTCTGGCCATGTGACTCAGCGGTTGGGCGCTTCTCTTGAGGGTGGCCAGTTGATTGCCAGAGCCGGTCAGCGGGGGGAGCAATCACAGCTTCTTACTCCTGGTATTGGTTATGACATTCGCTATCCATTTCTAATGGATATTAAGATCGTCCCGGATGTTGTTATCCCGAGCGGTCAATTTGCGACCATTAAGGCAAGGGATGGTGCGATTAACCCAAAGATTGTGGCGCCTCGATGGACGAGCAGCCAAGACCACCAGCTCATGCTGGAGAATGTCGACTACTTTATGGCGAACGGTGGCGTACGTGGCATTCAGCAGTTCAAGGTCACCACGGGTAATTATCGGCTGAACCAGTTTCAGTGGGATTTTGAGTTCGTCAAGATGGAAAATGTTGATTCCACGGAAGTGATGGTTATTGAGTCGAAGTTTGGTAAAGCGGCTGCCTTTAAGGAAACTTCCGACGATGAGATTCTGTCCGTCCCCCTGGTGGAGTCTACGGAATACCGCGGAATCGTTAATAAGGCGTTCCCATCCGGAATGTACTCAGTTCACCCTTATACTGAAAAGGCTCACCGGGTGCCTATTATGCTGCAAACGTTTATTTATGGCGGCGGCTATACGGCTAAGACCATGGAACTTGCCATCGACCCTGATAATGACAAGCTTAAAACCATTGCTGACGAAAAAGATATTCCAAAGCAAAAGCACGGCGCAGCCTTTGCGGCAAAAACCCTGGACAATCATACCGTCTATATTGACGTTCGGGTCCTTGGTCAGATTGAGCCCATCCAGGCCCCTCGGTTCGTTGGAACCATGAAAGATATCAACAAGCTCGACGACAGCATTATTGAGCCCTACACGAAAAACATTCTGACGAACCTGGTGCTACAGTACAACGCCATTGATCTGAAGAATAAAAAGGAAGAGCTTGGAAACAAACTGTCTGAAGCATTGCGTGATCGAACTCAAAAAACCGGTTTCCGGACCAAGACAGTGGAAATCACGAATCTTGATATCCCGCCGATTGTCTTGATTTCTGCAAAGATTGCCAGCGCTTCGGATGCTCTTAGGGAAGCTCTTGAAAAGAAGGAAGCATCGGTCAAGCAGGCGATCAGTGTTCGCAACATGCAAGACCAGGCGGATAATCAGACGGAATTAGCCCTGGCTATTGTTGCCAATAAGTCAGCGGATGAGAAGGCCGCCCAAATAATCAAAATGGCGGATGCGAACGAGTACCGTGAAAAAACATTGGCTAACGCGGCTCGTTATCACATTTCGCAGCAAGCATTGGCCCTTAAGGATATGAGCAAGGTCATTGGTGCGGATCGTGCGGCTGACCTGATGATCCAGGAGAAAATCAACGAGGCCGCCGGTAAGTTCAAAGGCCCTGAGGTGTATGTGGCTGGTGGGTCCGGCAGTGACGGACAAGGCGTCGTCGCCGCGCACATGCTTTCCAAAGCGATTAAGTCTGCCCTGAAGGCTCAGTTGGTTGAGTCAGGGAAGTAGCACCAAGATAATTAAAGTGAATTTGCTCGTCCTAAGGCGAGCATTTATTTTAATTTAACAATGGCTAATGGAAAAAACTTCTGCTTTTCTCAATATCTCCGATGATCTCGCGCTGAAGGTTCGCTGATGAGCAGGGTGTCTTGGTGGTTTTAGTTCGGTCACAGGTAACTAAGAGGATATTTCATGAAGAAGCTAGCATTTATTGCTGCAACAGTTTTACTGATTCAAGGCTGCGTAGTAACCGGAGAACGTCATCCCGTTGAACGTCAGTCTCTGACAGATAAGCAGTTTGCGGATCGTATCAGCGCGACTTGTGCGGGCTATGGCAAAGCAGCACAAGATAGCGGTGGAAACTTTGTTGAGGTTTTCGATGGCTGCATGAATAATGCCGTCGCTATCCTTGAAAAGAATGTGCATGTTCAGGAAAATTTATGAGAACAGAATCATGATATTAAAAGCTGCGCTTAATTTTCTTTTATCAACCTGGCTTTTGAGAACTCTAGGAATTTCGCTGTGGCTATTGAGTATGTTCGGAATTGCCAAAGGTCTGTCTGGAAATCTTGAAGAGGGTGAGTTGTGGTGGGGCTATGCAGGCATGGGACTTGTAGGCTTGGTTTTTTCAGCGATTCCTTTCATTGCGAGTGTGCGTGATTGACACTGATTGGGGTTAGGTCTCCGTTTAACACTAGGTTCTTTTGACATCAAATACACGAAAGGAGAAATTCATGGAAGTCAACATTAATGCTTTAATGACAATTGCTTTGGGCGTTTTTATTGCGCTAGTTGCGCGTGACATTCTGAGGTACTTTACCGGGCGATTATTTGGATTTGGAAATAGAAAAGGCGGTAAAGAAAAAAGTTGCCAAAAAGAAAAATCACACGAACAAACTCCATCCAGAGGTGATGAAGGCTAAACCGAAAAGTTTAATCAAAGGCTCAAAAAATGTGTTTAATTAAATCAGAAATTTTGCGGGAATTTATTCTTCCCTTTCTAGGTATTATTTGTGTTCTGACCTTGCTTGCCATAATGGCTTACGAAGGGGCTGTTGATCAGGAGGAAAAAAGTCATTATAAATCTCATGAGTCGATTGGTACGGCTTTATTTTTCATTAATACTGAGTTTCCCTCTATTAACGGCAAAGAGCTGGCGGATAAGACTTTAGTGTCGGATGTTTTGTCGAAACATACGTCATTTCGAAAAAAAATGAAGATCATAAATCGAAGCGCCATATCCAGGAATCGGATGAAGACGGAGTTTGAAGAAGCGAGCCTGACGATTGGAGAGCTTAAGACCATTCTCAGGGAGATCCAGGATGATCTGGATAACGAACTGGGCGGTTTCGACAAGTACCAAAAGAAGCTGGCGCTTTCGGACTACGAGAAGACGCTTTTTTGAAGACCCATCATGTATGTCTTGACTATTTAATTGACGGATTTCATTTCATAGTGTATAATAAGTGCCATAACAGATTGAGCCTGTCTCCCTGGTAGGGGCAGGATCGTCTGGGGCTTTGATCGCCTTGGCAGACGGGATCGCATGGTGCGAGCTGGAAGATCGAACGCAACACATTTCTGACATTGGATGCTTTGCTGCGAACGCGGCCATCGATGCAGAACCCTGTCACATCCAGGCTGCGAACCCAGGAGAGCATGATGAATCAAGGTACCTCTGCACGTATTTTTTACAACCCCGCCTCAGACGCTGAACTCAGCATCCTGACAGTCCGTCTTCGCAATGAGCTGAAAGAGCACTTCTCGTTTGCGCCCAAATCGATCAGCCGCTTGGAAGAGGTGGTTCTCGGAACCCTGGGCATGCCCAATGGCCGCCAGCAGTGGAAGGCGCTTCAAGAGACAACAATCCCTGCGAAGGGTCTTGACAGCTTTGATATTTCTTACCTGTTTTCCAATCAGACAACCACTCTTGCCCGCAAGCTTCAAAGCATTGTCGACAATGGCCGCCAGCAGCGGCAGAAGATTCGCGAGAGTGAATCCTCAGCAAAGCCGCAGACGTCGCGTCAGGACAAATGGAATGATGATTCCCTACAGTTCGCCCGACTGGTTGCAGAATTCAGCATGGCCTCTGATCATGACAATGTTAGCCTTCAGGAAGTGGCGGAATCCATGGACCTGGAGCTGCCCGAGATATTCGAATTATTCGCCAGGGCGGAAACGGCTTTTGAGGAAATCAAGGCGGAACTGAAAAATCCTGATTCAGATACGCCGATGAACTTTGAGAAAGCGCTGGAGGACCTGGAAAACGCCGATGAGCTCAAGCTTTGGGAGTGCGAGATTGGCTTGTTCGACCTGGAGAATGATCCCAATACGGCAGTGAAATCGTTTGTTATCGTCGTGGCGGCCGAAAGCCCCGATGAGGCCAACGAGGAGGCTCAGAATTTCGCGGAAGAAAATATAGCTATTGTGCGAGATATGGCGTTTTCGGGGATGGAAGTGGCCCGAGAGGTGAGCCCCTCGGACTATCAGTAGACATCCTGAACGAAAGAGTCCAGAAAGCCCAGCACGGAGGTCAAGACGTTTACCTTAAGTGTGGCTGGTAGTGTGCCAGCCTAAGGATTCCCATGAAGGTCTGTTTGGCGCGGACCTGTCACTTTAGAACAATCTTTATTCTGCAATATGGTAATTTGGCACCGTAGAATCAAGATAAAGCGCAGTATCAGAGTTTCTTTATTTGGCAAAACATTATTGATTAACAATGGAATCCGAGTATGAGTATTGAAATTAGCTATCCCTACTTCACAAAAGTTCAACGAGTGGCGAAAGACGCAGCCATGTATTCTGCTTGGAGTATCAGGAGCGACTTGAAAGTTCTTTGGCAAAATAACAGCAGCGGCGGCAGCAATCTGTTCGTTCTTACCGACAGAAACATTGGCAAGCAGGGTGTAAAACCCGTTCCCAAAACGGCTGAAGAGCTTGAGCTGGCGGTTACTGAATACAACGAACAATACCCAGATGCTTACATGGTAGGCGTAGAAATCGTACTGAATAGCGCAATATCCGATGCGGTGAAGGCCCGCTATGAGAAAACCACTGGATACGTGGAAAACGAAGAGTGCGAATTTTGCACTGGTGCAGCGGATCGCAACCTCTGGCAGCGTTCATGAAGTTCATTGGAATGCGTTAAGCACTACCTACACCATCATTAATCTGAAATCGGGATTTGAATCACATGGTATCAAATACACCTGATCTCATGAATATTGGCACACCAGCTTCGATAGTCCGTTTATTTCGGGTTGCAACGAATGACGAACTGACGCCAGATCAGGCTCAAAACGCAGAGACTCTTGTCGCGAGATTGGGCGCAGAGGCAACAGTATCCGATTTCGCGGAAGCTGCCGCGAAGACACCTGGACTTGAGCAATTTGGTGCAACGGTGGCCACATTGTTCTCGAAGGACTATTCGTGGGTCTTTGAGCTTGAGCCACAATAAATTACATTGGAATTCGTGATGACAGCCACTGATGAAAGCCCAAACGAAGATCTACCTGCCGATGAAGGTCATCAGGCCTTCCGGGACAGAAAAACACCGGATGACAATCCGTACCAGGAAGACGATTGGCGTTATTCAGAATGGCAGTTCGGATGGGACTGTGAAGAGCAATCCAATCCTGACCTTTTTGACTGGCCTTCTGGCAAATTCAAGTGATGGGAATTCGGCTTATTAATCCAAAATTACGGGAAGTCGCATTGAGTGTTATTGATGGCCGCGAATCGGCTTATGCAGGCGCTGACTCCCTTTCCGCTGAAATGTCGCGACTGATCGATTATGCCGTCTCAAATCGCGATGCGCGTGATGTTCATCCAGAGGAAGCTCAAGCTGCTCGGGTTGTAGCTGAATCAATTCATGCCCTCGGGTACGAAGCCGACACTTTTGTTGGTAGGGATCTCTGGGAGCTGGTTTCGGAGGATTCTCAAGCCCAATGGCTGGCACCACCAGAGTCGGCAGAAGGCGTTTACATCAGCTTGGTGAATGTGGCGAACAATATGGCAAAAGGCCAGTGCTACATCGAATTTACTTAATGGGAAAAAGGAGTATTGCGAAATGAAAGATGAATACGTGACACATACCAACAGTCGATTTTGGTTGGCTCTGGCGGTTATTTCTGTGCCTTTGCTATTTCCCTTTGGTGTTGGACTTTATGTGTCTCAGAAAACCGGTGAAGGTCAATTTATATGGCTCGGCGTTGCAACGTCGCTTCTCTTCATTGTCTCCGCATGGCTCTTTGAGAAAACGATCCGAAGGGAAGGCGCGGCGGACGGATGGTTAGAGGCGTATGAGAAAAATGGCAAACCCTTGAGGATTGGGGAGCCTTACCCGGGATGGAGTTTCCCTAAATTCCCAGACTGACAACATTGGAGAAATTTGGGCACACCAAAACCAAAGCTGCATAGGCCCAGAGCCCAACTCTGAGATGATCTTGTTAGAAATTAAAACCGGATTTATGCGGAAGAAGAAACTTGGTATAGAGAAAGCACCCGATTCGGGTCAAATTTGACTGGAGATCGATCACATGATTACAGACAGCAAAAATGAGCCCGTATGGGTGACTGAGCAACAGATCAACAATCACATTAAAGCATTCGGCCAGCCGGGCTACGATCGTCAATCTGAAAAAGTGAAGGGAAGAACAGAGCCCCTAACCCTGGTAGCGATATTTTAGTCCGGAAGGTAGAAGGCTAGATCGTGGCCAAAACAGTAAGGCTCATTATTGACAAACCGCATACCAAAACATATAATAATCCATGTTGAAGTTTTGGACGCCATCCAATAGTAAGTTAAGGACATGGTCTCGACGATGGAAAAAGCTCAAGGTTGTCTTGTGTAGCTTTGCAGAAGGGAGAAACCATCGAGCCAAAAGAAATATTTTTGCTTTGCTTAACCATGCTATATATTTCAGACGAAATTAAAAAAGACGCCGATATGAAGGATTTCAAAATTCGTTACTGTAAATAATAATCATGCAGAAAAACTCATAGATACTTTTTCGAGGATGAGAAATGACTGACATCTCAAAAAAAACACGTTGCGAAGAAAAACCTGCGGAAGCGTATTTGGACTCTGCTCAAAAAATAAGAAACGTTATATACAGTGGGGCAAAAGACTACACGAGCGCACTTTCTATTCAAGAAAACATGCCTGATAATGCTTTTATTGGTGAGTTAATACCAGGCATGAGGATTCGGCTATTCTCTTTAAAATGTCTTGAGCTTAATTTTGATAAAGTACTCATATTTAAAGGTTTTTTATGTTTTGCTTCTTCTTTAATTGCAGTAATTTTTGCAATCCTATTCTCATTTACTGATGGCACCAGCTTAATAAAATCATCTATTGCCATAGTGGGAGTTGCCCATGTTTGTTATCTGGTTTATTTAAATAATATTAGATTCCTAGAACTATCAGAAAAATTGCATGAAAATGTTGACGTTATTTTGAGCATGGCACCTATTCTTTGCGATGAAACAGTTTCAATCTTTGGATCCTTTGGACTTTCTCGTTCAAAGTTGTCTTGTGTAGCTTTGCATAAGGGCGAAACCATTGAGCCAAAAGAAATATTTTTTCTCTGCTTAACCATGCTAAATATTTCAGACAAAATTAAAGAAGACAACACTAAGAAAGATTTTAGAAATACGTTTTGCAAAGAAAAAGAGAACCCCTGGGCCTTTGCGAGTTGGAATTCTGCCATGGATCGAATCGAAAAGACTGAGGAAGCGCCTCAGTCTGTACCAGGGACAGCGGAAACTTGCGCCGCGGTACCAGAAGGCTGGCAAATCGAGCGCTTTGTTGGTGGCATAACGATTCTATGGCCCGGAGACCGAGGGGGTGTACACATAAAAACCGATGGAAATAACAATTCCATTGCGGATGACGTTTTGCACGATTTGGCAATGGCTCTTGTTGGCGACAAAACACAGTCTTTGTAAAATAATAACAACCCCATAGTGTCATTAAAATAATTGACAATAAATAATAAGGTGGTATAGTAATCCTAACGGGTTAATCGAGATCAGCTGCAATAGCCCAATCACCTGATGGGCAAAATAACCGGAGATCACAATGGCACTGAAGAGCATTCACGAAGCAGGGTCTTTGGTAGGCAAAACTTTTGAGAGAGAAGGTAAGCGCCGGGAGGTTACTAAGGTATCAGGGCTAAAAATCAGCGAGTTTGACGGACGAACGGTTCTTGGTGATATATTTTGGAAAGTGCCGGGCGGAAATGAGCGGAAGGCCCCCACGAAGGCGACAGACTTTGGCGCGTGGCTGAGTAAGGCCAGCGAAGTATCCAATGAAATGGAAGGCCAAATACTGACAGAAGACATTCTTCTGACCGCCGCAATATCGGCTGCCACGAATCAGGCGAACAGAAAAATTGAAAAGCTGGAGGCTGATCTTCAGCGGGCTGTGAACGAGCGTAACGAAGCCTGGTTCCAGCTCGAAGAAGCCGGTATTCGAATCCTGCGGCCGGGTGGCTAAACAGCATAGGAATAAGACGACACAGAATCTTCGACCAGCCGGTGGATGTTTCTGCGCCACGTTTAAAAGTGAGGCTTGGTGACCAGGTGACGTGGCTAGGACGCAAACATGGTTCTAGTTTTAACGAAGCTCAGCTTCAGATTGGGCGACCCTAAAGATATTTTGTAGCCAAGAGAACGTCTTTAACAAAAGGATCAAGACGGAAAAGAACAAGAATACAATATTTTCAGGCGATGAGTTTTGTGGCATATTGGCGCGTGAAATAACATCTTTTATCCTAGGGTCCCCATGAGCACAATTGTAAGAAGAAGAGGCAAGAGTGATGTTTTGTACGTTGAGACGATGGGTGGTCATCAGATCCCTATCTATCGCGTAGAGCTGAGCGATGGCTGTTTTTATGATGTGCCTAAGCATATACGGAGGATCTCCGACGCTAAAAACGCACTGAACGGTTGGCAGATTAGTTTCAACCGTCTTGATACGGGATACTTCAGCAAGTATTTTCCTGATGATAATTCTACACAGCTCGCGCTTGAAAGAGCCACACGCGAATTGCGGAGGTTTTTAAGGGACACGTCAACCACAAGGCGGGCCCGGCTCCGTATTCGTGAGAACAAAAAAAAGATACACAAAACGGGAATTGCGGGTATTCGTCTGTACTGGCGGCTTGGACGGCGAACCTCTAGTTACGAGCTTAGAGTGGAAGCTCGTGCTGGCGCCGTATATTCTGCACATAGCGCTAGAAGTATCTTCGCGGGTACCGAATTCAGCGTCACTGAGGAATCGTTAAAAAAGGCCATGATGGAGGCTCTCGAATTTCGACGGCAGAAACTGTCGGATGCGGCCGCTAACGGCGATACGTTCCCGAAAATAAGAGGGAAAAGGCCAAAGATCATTGTTGATTTTCCGAAGGTTTTTGAGACTCTGAAAGAAGTTAAGATGCGCAGTGCCTCTGTGATTGAAGAGCATGTGCAGGAGAAAGTGGCATCAAGGCTTGCGTCAAAACGTCGCTTTATGATGTTTCGTCACAGACCCATAAGATGGGAGTCAAAAGTAGTCAACGGTCAAAGGGTGAAGGTTCCGGACTTTATTAAGCTGGAAGATAGAGAATGGCTTTTTGAGTACAGGTTACCCAACAGATGCCTCTATGGGGGGAGTATAAGTCTGTCTTTGTATCCAGCAAGCGACATAGAGGAAATCGTAACAGAGTGTTTTACGGAATCTCTGATGGCGACAATAGAGACGCCTGTAGAAAGACTGTATGAGCCCCGGCCGAGATACACCAGTATGCCGCTCGCGGCTATTAACCAAAGAGCTGGTTAAGCATGAGGGGAGGGATTGCTATTGGATATCCCCTGGTGGGAGGAGTAGGCTTTCGCTTGCACTACGAATCCTTCCTTGGCTCCTTTTGGGGTCTTTTTTTTAGAGGATTGTGTGCCCGGCGGTGCCGGGAGGGCCCAGGGGGCGTCCTCCTGTGGGCTCTGACAAGGCCGCCCAGCTTTCTAGAGGCCGGGGTCAATGAAGGCGTTGAGATCGTTATGGCTCGCCACAGCACCAATTTTCAAACCAGCTGCTGGTCCTAAAAGATCATCGACAGCCATCTCGGTAGTCCTGAGAACCTCTTGTGACTGCCTCTCAAGATCTTTTAAGAATCTAATCTGATCCGTGTAGTTGCCTTTTAACTCTCCAGATAAAACCTGATCCTTAATGGTTTCAGTCATTTCGTTAAGGGTAACAAAGTTAAGTTGGAGGGATAAGATTCCTGCCCCATCAAAATCCTTGAGTAAAAAAAGCTTTTTAGCACACTTAGACAGTATTACTTCTACTGCTTCCAATTCAACTGAGATATTTTTTTTTACGCTCATAGTAAAATTACTTTCCTATAATAAATAATAAAAATACTAACTAAGAGCCAAAACCAAGGCTGTTAAAATTGTTTTCTTTTTTGTTTTTTTTGTCTGACTTTTCTTTTAATCTTTTAAGGTGATCATTATTTTTCACTTTATCAGATTGGCTCATGGACTGACTGTTTAACATCAAAGATGGAAGAGCGGCCTTCATTTTGATCTTGTTGTCAGCCATTTCTTGAGCAGTACTGATACTGTCTCCGTAAAGCAGGCGCATTTCTGCTCTTTTAGACGCTCGTGATTCAGTATTTTGTGTTTTTCCATGCTCAGATAGATCATTCAGCTTTGAGTCAATGTCTTTAATTTTAATTCTGGTGTAACGAGCTAGTTTAAGCTGAAGCTCGTGGGTCAGAAATGACGCGGCTGTTGCGGTCGCCATAACACCCACACCGGCCAATAGTGGCATTAAATTGCCCGATGGATTAAATACCTCTTGGTGGGCAGTGCCTGCACCTAAGGCAAGAGTTCCAAACCCTAGAACTACGGAGCCGTAACCCGTAAAGAATCCTGTAAATTTGTTGGCCATGTGGGTTGTTTTCAAAAGGAGTCTCTTACTTTCAAGCTCCCATTTTTTTTCTGTCGAATCATTCGATTTTATATCATTCATGAAATACCCCTTTTTATCTATTTTTCAATAATACCATAAGGCAAACTATTCAAAAAAAATATTTGGGATTGCATTAAATCCACCCAGGAAATTCTCCGTAATCTTGATTTTTGGGCCATCAGGAGTGACTGGCCCATATTTCTAGAGGCCGGAGTCAATGAAGGTGTTGAGGGCGCTATGGCTCGTCACAGCGCCAATTTTGGTGGCCGAGGGGTAGCCCGACTTGATGACGAGTAGCGTGGGGATCGAGCGAATGGCGAAGCGGGAGGCGATACCTGGCTCATCTTCGACGTTGACCTTGGCGATCTTGATGTCCGATCTATCAGCGGCAACCTTGTCCAGCAGAGGGGCAATCATCTTGCAAGGTGCACACCAGGAGGCCCAAAAATCCAGGAGTACCGGGGTATCGCTGTTGGTCACTTCCGCGTCAAAATTGTCTGAGTTGATGTCGATTATGTTCGTCATACAGTTTTCACCTTAGTTTAAAAGTTCAGGCGGCCGGAGCCGTTGCAGTACTGGAGAAAATACGAAGATTAATGAGCATATCACAAATAAAATGCGCATCGATCGCTTAAGCGGAAGATGATGACGGCAAAAGGCCCGAACAAGTCGGGCCAAAGTGGGTTTTAACGAGCCTGATCTTCTGGCCTAAAGGTTTCCGGCCATAATGTGACAGAAGGTCACGCTGATGTGTTTGGTGGAGAGGCTGGCAAACCATTCCTCCTCGCCGTCCTCAGAGGTTCGGTACAAGTCCCAGTCATCATCGGAGCCAGCCAGGATACGGTAGCCTTCCGGGGGCGTTGTGAAGTCGCAAGAGGGTGCCGGGCACTCCGGGTTGTCGCATTTGCTAATGAGAAGAGTGGCCAGGCCTTCAGTCTCAACGATGCCCACGGTGTCCTCATGACCGTCGTGGTCAACCTTGAAAACATGCCAGCTTTCATCCCTGGCCTCATAAAACCAGACCTCATCCATTTCCTTGAGCTCTTCTTTCAGGGCGACGAGCGCGGCCTGGGTTTCCAGTAGTCCGGAGGACTTTATGATAGCGCTCCTGAAGTGGCGAAAAGCCTCATCATGAGGCTTGCCTTTCAGGGTCTCGATAAGGCGAACTGCGGTCAGGAACAGTTTAACGTTGGAGATTTTATCCGGTAGGATGTTGGCCATTTCGACCAGGTGAATGTAATCGAGTGCGGTGGTTTTTCGCGTTTCAAAGTCCATCTGTATTTCCTTATACGAAAGTTCAAGTGATAGGCTCCCGGTCATGCCTTGATGACCGGGGCGGTGTTCTGGCTGACGCTTAAAAGTCTTTGGGGTCAAGCAGGCGCACGTAGCTTACGGATTCGCTGTGGCAGGTCAGATGATCCTGATCGTCGAATTCGTCGAACGGGATGTGCAGCATCGCGATGTACTTTTGGAAAATGGCCCATTGTTCAGGGTGCCCCTCAACGGGCTCGGATCCGCCGATCGTCATGCTGGGAAGCTCTTCGCGCATGGGCAGGATGGCCGTGTAAACTTCCTGGCCAGACCGGTGATCGTGTACAAACACGGCGATCTGCTTGTCGGCCATTTCGTTCGGGGCAAGGTCGGCTAGAGTGGGCATGAGTAATCTCCGGTGTTATTCATAATGTGTGAGTCATTATAGGCAATAAAACATTCCTTGTCTACAAATAACTTGAATAAATAACTTGAATAAATAACCATATCAAGTATAATAATAAATGTCCTGAAGCTCATTAACCGTTGTCGAGAGGTAAGATTATGACCGTCGTAAAAACCAAAAACCTGTCCGGAGAGTCACTGGATTGGGCTGTTGAATACGCACGGACAATCCAGAAGGTTCTGGCAGCCCGAACGGCTGTGAGGCCAGTAAAAACCGACCATGCTGAAGTCGCGCTTCTGATGCTGGAAATAGCCAAAATACCCACTTTGGATCCAGGGGAATTATTCGCCATTGCTGCACAGGAAAGAATTGCCAGCTTCGAAGATTCTGGCAAGTGGTATGCCTTGCCGTCTGATGAGATCGTGGCGTGGCGACGGGACCTGGACGGTGACGAGGCCCAGGCCATGATCTTTAAGGAAGACGTTATTCAGGGAGAAACGCCAGAAATCGCGATAAAGCGGTGCTATGTGAGTATTGTTCTTGGTGAAAGTGTCGAGATCCCATAACGAACAGTCTGGGCAAACACCTCCGTGAGTCTGTGCTTTTCTGCCTAAAAGCGGAAAGGCATGGGTTTTTCGTGCTCAACGACAACACGGACAATTTGTTAACATAATGTAAATTAAGTAAAAAATCGGCAGGGCAGGGAAAGTATGCAGAAGTCAGACGCGCAGGTTTACCTGGTTGGCGGCGCCGTTCGGGACGAACTCATGGGCCGGGCGGTCAGCGATCGGGATTTTGTTGTGGTTGGTGCAACGACCGGGGACATGCAGGCCATGGGATACAGGCAGGTGGGTGCAGACTTCCCTGTTTTTCTTCACCCGGTCACTGGCGAGGAGTACGCCCTGGCCAGAAAGGAATTCAAGAATGGCGTCGGGTACCATGGATTTGAGGTGGACGCTTCGGCCGATGTTACGCTGGAGGAAGATCTGGCCCGCCGGGACCTGACCGTAAATGCCATGGCAAGAACGGAGGACGGCACCCTGGTTGATCCCTATGGCGGGAAAAAAGACCTTGAGGACAAGGTGTTTCGCCATGTAGGGCCGAATTTCTCGGAAGATCCGGTACGAGTGCTTCGCGTCGCCCGCTTTATGGCCCGGCATGCTCATGAAGGCTGGACGGTGGCGCCGGAGACCCAGGATCTGATGACGAAGATGTGCCAGTCTGGCGAGCTTGAGAGCTTGACGCCTGAGCGGGTCTGGAAAGAACTGTCGAGGGCGCTGTGTGAGCCGACCCCATCGGCCTTTGTTAAGACATTGAAGGCGTGTGAGGGCCTTGCGGCGATCCTTCCTGAGGTGGATGCGCTGTTCGGGGTGCCGCAGCCCAAAGTGCACCATCCGGAGATCGACACCGGCATTCATACGATGCTTGTAATGGATCAATCAGCCCATTTAAGCAATCGACTTGAGGTTCGCTTTGGCGCCATGGTTCATGATCTTGGCAAGGGCCTTACACCGCTTGAGATGCTGCCCAGGCACATCGGTCACGAAAAGGCCGGGATACCGTTGGTTGAAGCTCTATGCGAGAGGCTGAAGGCGCCCACCAGTGTCCTTCGGGCGGGCAGGACCGCCAGCGACCTGCATCTTAAAGTTCACCAAGCCATGGCGATGACCCCGAAAAATATCACAGAATTCATGACGGCCTTGAGGGTGAAAACGAACCCGGCACTGCTGGAAGATTTGCTTCTGATCTCAGAGGCGGACGCACGGGGCCGTACCGGGAAAGAAAACGATCGATACCACCAGGCGGACTACTTGCGTGCCATGGCCAAAAAGTTCTGCCAGTTCAATGCCACGGACGTTGCCCGGAAATTTGCCGGGAATGGTGAACGGATTTCGACTGAGATCAAACGAGCGCAGACCAAAAACCTGGCGATCGAGAAAAGCCGATTGCTGGCGGGTCGTGAGTCGCCGTCGCCGAGCTGAGTCGGAGGGGCGCCGGCCGCTAATCTATATTGTCGTTGAAAAAAAACACCTGGAGTCAAATGATGCCAGGTGTTTTCGATCGAAAGGAAATACAAAGTCGCCGATTATGGGCCAGAGGAGAAGGAGATCACCCTGGCCACTCCCCAAAGGGGACTATTCCATTAGGAAAGCTCATTAATCCGACTATCAATCTCCTCCTTAGACATACCTTCGAGCTCCTGATCCTGCTTCTTGGCAAGGATCTCAATCAGGCGTTTGCGCTCGATTGCATTGGCCTGCTTTTTCAGAGCCTTTTCTTGATCGTCCAGGCGTACGGCGATGATGTGTTTCACCAACTCCAGCTTCTGCTCCAGAATTACTTTGGCCGGATTGCGGTTCAACTCAACGAAACTTTCTTCGCTGGCGGCCTTGAGCTCCTGGTTTGCAGCTTGGGCGATATTCTCCAGGTCAACTTTGTTGCTGGCAGTGAGGGGGATGTCCCATAGCTGCTCAGCGGTTAGCTCGCCTTTTGTGGAAGCGAAGCGGAATTTATTGCGAGATGCCAGTTCAAACAGATTCGTCGTCATTATCAATCCTTAAAAAGTTACGTTGTAGTCTTTACGGTAATTCTTGCCTGATACCCGGATCAGAGCAGAATCGTCGCGTGTGGATGAGAACCCGATGCCGCTGAGTTGCTCATTGGTCGGGGAGCACTTGGTCTTCTCCCCGAGAGCCTCAAACACCTTGCGATGCTTATCAAGTCCTGCTGCCAGGAACTCGTTGTAAATACCTCGTGCCGGCGCATCGTTATTGCAGCCATCGAGCGCAAAGAACCAGTGCTTGTTGCCAACGGCGTTGTCGTCCCAATGGTTTGGGCTCAGCATGAGCGTGTTGACCTTCACAAACTGCTCCGTGTTCAGCCCCCACTTTTCGCTGCTAATACCGCCGCCGACCATTTCTTTGATGAAGTCGATTTTCGTAACGGACCCGTTTTTCACGGTAACCGACCCAATATCAACTGTCTCTCCATTATCGACGCCGGAGGTGTAGCTAAACTGCAAAATCTTACCGTGACTTTCCACCTCGATAACGAAACCGGGGTTAGAGTTCGTGCGCTTGGTGTAATTGTTGACCTGGATGGGGTAGACACCATCCTTAGGGTCCATGAAGCTCACGTTTTCTACCGGGTCGTCACTTTTGGGGCCGTTTGCGTTCATGTCTACGTCCAGCATCCCAGCCTTATTGCCGAAGAAGATGTGGTTGCCATTGGGCTCGAAGACATGGATGTCCAGGTCGTCACGGTTGAACCAGGCCAGACTGAATCGCACAGGTGCATTAGTGTTTCCACCCGCCCGCTTCACTTTTTCCTTGATGGAATCGGTGATATTGCCGTCGTAGGACCAGCCGAAACCGTTGGACCATTTAAAGATTGGGCCACCACGATCACTTGCCGGAGCTGTCAGGCTCATGAAGTTCGGTTGTAGGTTGTTGCGAACAAAAACGTCCATGGCGGTGGAGGTCGGAACCACCTTGGCCATAAAGTCTTCAATTCTGATGTCCTCAGCTTTTCCCGTGGGCTTCGCTGTAGCAACAGACTCCATCAACAGGCCTTCAATTCCATCACGCATCTGATCCTGGACGCTGTTGTCGACCCAGAGTACATTGTTGATGCTGACGTCCGAGATGCGAGCGAAGCGACGAATCAGGGAATCTTCAAGGCCAAGACCGCGAATGGTCTTCATGGCGTCATCGACCATGCCTTTGGTAATAAGCGCTTTCGGACGCTTGTAATTGGTGGGCGCCATGATGCGCTCGAAAGCATTGACCGCATGCTCCAGATCCTTTTCTTCTGACAGGTCCTGAAGCAGAGTGCCAATGGCGGTGTTTCGAAGGCGACTACCGTTGGCGCCTGCGTTGGCCCAGGAAAAGACATTTCGAGCCAGGTCGGTGCCAAGATGGGCATAGGCACTTTTCAGTTTTCTGAACGATTTAACCTGCTCCAGGTGCTCTTCACCGCGATACAGGTTCCCGTTACCGATAAGTTCCATCACGGTATCAACGGCGTTGTCTGTGACTTCATCAAGGCCACGGCGGAACACCGAAACGGTTGAAGCGTAAGAGCCGCGATCGCTTTCTGGGCGTTGAGACTGATGGCGGGCCACCAGTTTTCCGTGAAAGTGGTTCCAGTGAATAACCGTACCATCCGGAGCTCGCTCCAGGGTCTGCTTATTACCAAAGCTAGGCTCCTTGGAACGGAACAGGCCGGTGATCGGCTGGCTCTTTACCAGGCGGTCCAGTTCCGCTGCGACCACATCATAAGGCGCCGGAGCGCCGCTGACGTCCCAAACTGTTTTAATCGTATTGCCTTCGATTGCCACCACGTTACCGATGTTGCGAAGAAACTGCTTACAGCACGAGCAGTCATGCTCGGTGCGCTCGCGAAAAATCGGATTGGTGCCTTCAGGGAAGGCGGCCAGGTAGGCGTCCCAAACAGAGTTACGGTCGTCAATCGTGACGAACAGTTCGTTCTTGGACATGTTCTTGAAGTTTTTCGCCACCAGCTCGGCAAAATGATCGAAGCTATCCATTTTAGGTTCCTATATAACGATTGTTCCACTGGCTCAGTCGGGGAATAAAAACCGATCTGATCCGGGCTTGATGAATATGGCATTATTATAGCTAAATAAATAATAAAGTCAATAAATATATACCATTTAAATAATTAAGTGTGCCAGAACGAGTCGGGCAAAGAGGGGCAAGGAGGTCAACGTCTCAGCCGCCCGCGTTCTCTCGGTCACGAAGCAAATAGCTCAGGCCAGCACAAAAAGATTTCGTAGAGACAGCTGCGATCCAGTCCCCTTCTGCATTAATCAGGTCCCAGCCATTTTTAATGTTGTAGTCGACCAGGTATCCCTTGACCGGGACAGTGGTGTTGCAGTCAGGGAGCTGTTCATCAGGTCCGTTGCAATGATTAATTATCATTTGAGCTGTGGCTTCGGAGGCCACCAGGCCAACCTGATCGATATCACCGTCCCCGTGTACTTTGGAAATCTCCCAGACATCGCCATCAGCCTCATAAATCCATAGGGGATCGCACGACATTAGGTTATTGCACAGCTCCGACAGCCCGGCCCTAACATCCTCGGATGAGTGATCTGCGCCCATAATGGCTTTTAGTCGGATGAATCCTTCTGCCTGAGGCATTTGATCCAGAGCCGGGATGACCCTAATCAAGGGGATGTGTAGGTCGGCGGATGAGGACCGTGGGTTACTGAGGCTGGCGATCCTGACCAGGCAGCGGTAGTCCACGGCGAATTCGTTTCTCAACTGGGCGTCCATTCTTAAAATTCCTCGTCGATAATGGAGGTTAGGGCTTATTATACAATCATTCATACTAATGTCAATAATAAATTCAGTGTAATAGTAGCTATATTTATTGACTTCAATGATAATTTATTGTATGATATATGTATTGGTGATTAGGGATTAAAATAGCGCTCTATCATTACGCTATCGGTCAGAGAGGAAATATTATGCCCAGTTTCAACGAAAGACTACGTACGCGTTCCATCAGTAATGACGACCTGTGCGCAAGCTGTGTTCACCTGGAATATCGGCCGGCCGGCATGAGCACCTGTGTTCATTCGAACTTTGAACCTGACTGGGAAAAACAGTGTGATAACGGTGGCCAAGTGGTGACTTGTGAGGCCTACGTTGAGCATACGGACGAGGACGACTCCATGCTTGACGAGCTTTTTGAGCTTACATGCATTCAGTATGAAGACACCTTAAGCGACGCACAGACCAAGCGTTACGTCGATCTTGTCAATAAGCTCCAGGCCAAAGGCGTTGAAATACCTTTTGGCATTGAAGTTTGACGACCGCCGGGAAATCGGACTGAGGGACGAAGGTGGGTATTGATAATCACGCAAAACTTCCGTGGCGAGTGGTCACGGGAGAGCAGGGCGAGCCGGAAATAAAGTCAGTTCCGGAAGATACTCACGTTGTGAGTAATTCCGACTTTCCATCGAGTTTCGAACGAGACTGCGCGAACGCTTATCTGTCGGTGATCGGTGCCAACTTCCACGCCAGGCTCGTGCACGCGCTCCAGGTGGTGGTGAATCAGGACCTGGACGACATGGCCGGTGTGGATGCGATCGCCGAAGCGGCCAGGGACCTGCTCGATGAGATTGAAATCGAAAAGCGGTGTCTCAATGCAGAGATGCAACAACGTATCGAATACATGACTGGATCGCACGATGACTGAAAAGAAGGTATTGGTACCAGAATATTGGGTCGAACAATTAAAATCTTTGGGCGGCAACATGGCTAAAAGGTCGGACCAGTAAGCCCCTGGACTCTGCCCGGCCCCTTTGGCCGGGGACCAACATAGGCTTATTCACTCAGAGGTACTAGTACCGTAATCCTGGGCAGAGGCCAATAGTCACTTTAAAATGCTATTTGCTTAAAATAGGTATAAGGCTTTATATCGATATTTAGAGTGATGTCATATAATTTCAATATTGTTCAGTTTTCATACAACATTGAGATTAACCATGCACAAAGAAACATCTTATTTGATCTATAATGCCCGAGAATTTCGCTCTCAATACCTAAAAAAAGCACTGCGTGAATTTTCAAAAAAGCTTAAAAACAAAGCGTCAGAAAGACAGGGACTGCCTGTTTCTAGTCTTTTAGAAGTCTGAGCCAAGACTTGTCGCCGAAGATTTTTTGTAACATTCCGGGCTTGAGAATTTTTCGCCGGACGTGAAATAAAGACAGGTCATGTCTTTGCGACCAGGCGGCGTAAAAAAGTGAGCCTTAGTGTGGTTATGAGGTGAACGATCAATAATGTGAGTCGACTCGATCTCAATCACCGGAAATTCAGGGCCATCCTCATCGCCAATCGAAAGCGAAAAGTCACCGCCACAGCCAGAAAGAACGGCAGCCAGGATGACGGTTAAGCAAAGATAAAAACGCATCAGTCTTTTTCTCCTGGCTCAGAGTTCTTTTCGAGGCTGTGTCGATTGCCCTGCCAGCCCTGGGTGGGCGGTTTCCAGCCTGCATTAACCTTACGATCGATAACTCCGGCAATCACAGTGCCAGCAGCACTCTTTCCATTGCTGTACAGGGCTTCATTGGGGGCAATAAAAACAGCGCCGTAGGTAAACCGCTTAGCCGATTCACCTTTACCACAGGGTTTCCGGATCAGGCCAATAGGCTCAATCTCGACCATTTTAAGTTCAAATTGCAGGCCGGTTTGACCGGCCGGCCGATCGCCGGTTCGAATGGGGACGCTAAGCTTCATGTGAAAAACCTCAATTGAGCCCTGGGAAGTGTCTTATTGGATGGGCAAAGGATCCGCCAATATGCGACAGAACAACGCAATGCCAGATCTAAAGCTATCATACCACATTGTAAAATAATACAAGCAAAAAATAGATAAAAAATAGCATAAAATGTTGACAAAAAAAGATAAAACAGTATAATGACATCTAAATAGTAGGAACTTGGAGAAGGTTAATGGTACTGATTGAGACCCCGTTCTATCATTTCATTGAAGACCATTATTTCAGCTCTCCGCTTGAGCTCATAGTGGTTAATGTTATGGCTTTAGTGTTGTGCTTCTTTTACGGGGTCTGTGTTCGCCGTAGCCATAACGGAGATGAGACTTTTTTATCGGGCATGAATGTTGCGGTCGACGGTTTTTTGGTTATCCTGGGTATTCTCTCGTTCTTCGTGTACCAAGGTATCTGGCAAGTCTGTTACGATTTTCTACCTGCGGGCCCAGAGTGGCTGAAGGTAATGGTGGCTTCGGTTCTGCTGGCTATGTTTATTCTGGAAGTAATCCTTGGCGCCAAGGCGGTCATTCGAAATATTGTCTTTAGGCTGGCAAAGACAGCGAAGAAATAACGACGGATTCTTGGTTGAGCTGTAGTCAGTTTGAAGATTCACAAACGAGGTTTCAAAAATATGACTGGAATATTTGCGGTTATAGCGCTGGCGGTTTTATTTTGTATTTTTCAAATGGTTAACCATCTCTCTGTTATTCGCAGATATACGCTTGCGCAATTCCATTTAAAGCTTAAAATCTCCAGTCTGGAAGACTCTGACAAGACTGAGTTGGCCAAAAAATACGGATTGAGTTTTGACCCAGAAAAAAACTAAGTGGAAAATGGAGCGTCGAAAATGGCAGTTAAAGCAGCATCGAATCAAGCCAGGTTCAAGTCAGCACATTTGAAGGTTGCCATCATCGGTTTCGCAGTGGCATGTATTGTGCTCTCGTTAGCCGCTCAGGGCCAGTCATTCGGGCCCGGCCAGACCGACCGTCGGGAAGTTTCGATACGCGATTTAGATGCGGTATTTCCAGAGGCTGCGATTGACCGGGTTCGTATGGGTGACCTTGATGTGGATTTTATCCAGTTCATTCCCCGTGCAAACCGGGAATACACGTGTATAGGCCTGGTGAATGACGGGGTCGTGACCGACCTGGAGTGTTTCCCAACGAAGACCAATCCATCACCAACTATGTACTGAGGCGTAACGAATGTTTATTTGTTTTTTCGAAGGTGAATCCATGGGCCGGCGTTTCGATGATCCCGAGCGCATGGGCCTGGCGATTATCGATTTTCTGCACGAACATCCCAATAAGACGGTAAAAACCCAGAAATACGTCTGAAACTAAATTTTCGACCCTGGACAAGGCGCCGCATGCAAAATATTCACCGACAGATAGTCAATATACCGATCCCGGAGGTCCCTGACTGAGACGCTAAGGCGTTGTGACCGATCGGGAATGTTTCCCAACGAAAAACAGCCCACCAAAAAAAATGCATTGGAGGTATGGAGGGCGTTGTTTTTTTAACCCAGCCCTTCCGCTTTTGAGCGTAAGGGCTGAGCATTCCATGACTACACTCGCTTGCTTCTTCCAGCCCCATACTTTGCGTAAAAGTCTATTGCCAGTTGCTTGTTTTTATTAAGCCCTTCAGTACCGCCAGATGCCTGAAATTCATCACTAGATACAGACACAAAGACAGGCTGGACTTCATTTTTTAGGCTGATGGTTAAAGCGATAGATCCATCATTGTTATGAAGGAAGCCAATAGAGTTGATGTCATTTTTTTGCATATAATCAGCCCTTGCGGTTAACTTTTAATGTGCAACTATTATAACTTCAAGGTCGCAAGCTGTCAACATTTCTGTTGCAAAAATAACTCGGTAAATAAACATCATCACTGCTAGTAGCGATAAAAGTAGGGTATTTATCAACATTACATGAATTAAATTAATTGACAAAAGGTCGATGCGGGCGTATAATTTCATTATCGAATAGGGGCACTGGCCTGGAGTCAGAAGCCACCACCACAAAGATTTTGGAGAGAACGATGCCGACCATTAAACCCGGTATTTTCGTAGAAACCGTGCATTTTGCGCATATCAGCATTAATGTTCAGTCGCATGTTTCGGTAAATTCAGAAAATTTTCCGGAAATTATCAACGAAAAAATGCAGGAAATTCTGGACGAGTACAAACCTGAGCGTGTTGCTGTCGACCCTGAATTTTGCTGCAATGCGCTAACGGAAATGGGCCTGGTAGGCAACAACCTCGGCGACGTGATAGCCGCCGCAAACAAGCTGGCTGAGTGGGTAGAATCTCATCCCAAGCTGGAGATGGTCCCTTAATCTTATTACTGGTCGGATTTGGTGAGAAGCTGAGGGGAATGTGGTTGGCAATATCGCCATAGGCTGATCACTCTTTCGGGCCAGGGAAGCCTGACCCTTGTTCTTGTCTCGACAGGATAGCGATTATGGTTTGTAAGCACGGCGAAACGGCTATTGTTTGTGGCTACTGCGACAACGAGATTTTGTCAAAGATTGAACAGAAGCAGAAGGCGAGGCTGAATAAGCTCGATCAGGAAATTGCAGAAGGTGACCTCTATGACGAGCCCTCAGCGGTCATGGAGCCTCTATTGAAAGAGCGAAACCAGATCAGGCGTGCACTCGGCCTGCTCTAAAGCTCAAGGACGCGTAGCTCAGTGGCAGAGCTGCATAGGCGTGGGATAGACTCCCTGTTAGTCCGGCAAGACCTGGGTTCGATTCCCAGAGCGTCGACCCGAATCACATATTTTTTGGATATTATTATGAGCGACCACAAAGCAATCAATACCTACGCGAACTACCTTTTCGCTGGATCTGTGTTGGCAGTTCATGGCGTATTATGCGCTTCTTTCTTAGGTTTATTTCTTCCAGAAGGCCCAACCGTGTTGTCTTTGGTCGCTTTGGCAATAATCTTTGTCGTGGTCGGCTCCGTTTTCTATAAAGGCATCGCTCGCTCCAAAAAAATCGCTTGCGAAACCGCCAAATGAACATAAATACATCTGATATTGCAGCAATCATCGAATTCAAGAAAAGCCTCTCAGCTTACGAGCTTGGGGCTATTGAAGCGCTGGAGTTTTCAAAAAAAGAATCCGATTGGCACTCGAACCCCTACGAGCCTGGCTTCACAGAGTACGATCACTTCACTGAAGGCTGGACTGCTGTGAGAGACGGTAATATCGATGTGACAGCACCAACTCTTAAAGCTCGATTCGAAGCGGCAAAATCAGGACGCCGATAATGACCACGGACGTTGACCTTGAAATCATCATTTCCATCAACGCCAAGTACGCCGAGGGCCCTGATCATCTGGTCGGTGAGATTGCCATCGGCTAACCGGAACGGGCCAGAAAATTCCTGGCCATTTGCTTTCAGTGATCTATCGAGGCCGTTCAAGCGGGCGGAAGAACCCCAGGCCACTCTGACCCCCCGAGGGGGTCAGCCGAATTAAAGATAAAATCGTTAAACTCTTTTTCATGCCCGGTTCAATATGAGCCCTGGTGTCTCGCTGACTTATTCCACCTCGCCTTGTCTGTGGTGAAGCAGAGTTTTAAGGGCCAGGATAGCCTTGGCTTCAATCTGCCGAATACGCTCACTTGTCACCCCATAATCATCCCCAATCTCCGACAGCGTCGGCCCTTTCGTACCGTTCGCAATCATCACACGACGTCGAAGGATGTCCTGCTCCTGATCAGAGAGTTTGGACAGTGCCTCTGCAATGTCGCGGGAAAGGTGACGTGTCTCCTGGTCCTGTTCGGCGAGGTCTTCTGGGGACGGGCTAGGGTTCCGGATCGATAGCCCCTCAAACCCTTTTTCGTCGTAATGCTCGTCTGAGTCTCCGCTAAGGATTGATGCCTGTGTGGTGGAGAGACGGAGCTCCATGTCACGGATCTGTTCATCGGTCACCTTAAGTTCTTTACACACGACGTCGCGCTCTTCCGGTGTCATCCATCGCCCCTCACGGCTATACCGCCTGAGCGAAAAAAACAGCTTTTTGTGCGGATTGGTCGTGGCGATCCTCACGATGTGCTGATTGTCGATAATATAGTTACGGACGCTCGCCTTAATCCACATGCTTGCGTAGACGCCGAACCTGACCTCGGCCGTCGAGTCGAATTTTCCGATGGCCTGGGCCAAGCCTTTGAAGCCTTCCTGAATGAGGTCCTCGATGTTCAGTCCGTAATGACGATAGATCTTGGCTATATGCACGACCAGGCGAACGTTAGACAGGAACAGGGTATCAAAGGCCTGTTTGTTTTTGTGACTTCTCCACTGATCGACAAGAGACAGCTCTTCGTCTTTACTCAGAAGAGGCAGGTCCATGGCACGATTCATAAACGTGTTATAGGTCGGACCTGGGCTTAGTGGTAGGTGGTTCGCCACAATGATTCCTCGTGTTTATTTTGTAGTTAGTATACTTATTTAATTGCAATCAAACAATATATTGTAGGAAGTTAAATAATTTAACTCGGGATATGCTATAATGAGTGACTTAATCGGTGACGGATTTTTTGCTCTTTTCAGCAGTGGTTGATTACCGTCGTTGAATGATTTTGATCCAGTTGTTGCGGCCGGTGCCGCAGAATCCAGGGGGTGTTGTGTACTGGAATAGGAAAGAGGAAGGGGTGACCCACATCAATGCGTACTCGAAGAGTCTGACCTGGCTGGGTCGGGAGCTGTCGAACTTCTCGGATCGACCATTTACTTGCCCGGAGTTCGGAGGTTTTCGATCGATGGAAGGCTACTGGTATTTCTTGCTGAGCGGAAACGAGGCTCTGAAAGAGCTGGCGGGCTGGGAAGCCAAGAAAGTGGGTAAGAAATCCAGGCCCGGTGCACCGCCGCCGTTCTTTGAAGGGCACGTCCGTCGCGCACTTCGCCTGAAGATTGCCGGTCACGAGGACCTAAAGGGCATGCTGAAGGCGTCCACATTGCCGATCGCGCATTACTACTTCATGAAAGACTGGCAGACTGGCGGCATGAAGGTAAAGCCGGCGGACAGTTACCCTTGGGTGATTGAGGAGCTGGAAGACATCCGCGGGCGGCTTCAGGGCGAGTATCGGCCTGAGCGTGTGTGGTTGGTGCCGGAGGTGCCGGGAGACCAGTTCTCGATGTTCTGAGGCCCGGTCAGCGCACCGTTGTCTAGCAATAGATGCGCATTATTCATAGAATGTGAATTAGCTGATACCAAATCGAATTAATGAAGGAGCATTCATGGAAAATCGCTATCGATTCTGGAAGGGTGACAAGATTTCAGCTATGACTGGAAGCAACATCTTTGTGTACGGCGCGAATCCGGAGTTCCGCAACGGCGCCGGCGCTGCCAAAGACGCCCGTGACTTTGGCGCCAAACCGTTTGGCAGCGGTCGCGGCATCGTCGGTAATACCTTTGGTCTGATCACGAAGAACCTGAAGCGAGGCTTTGTCGAAGAGGCCACCGGAATCGTGTATGAGAAGTCCGGGCCGCGGAGTGTGTCCCGGGAGCAGATCCGCGAGAATATCGATGAGCTGTACCGGTGTGCTGAGGACAATCCGACCAAGACGTTTTTTGTTGCGTACAAAAACGACACTAAGAACCTGAACGGTTATTCTCCAAAGGAAGTCTGGGATATGTTTACCGGGGATAAGAAGGTTCCTGGCAACATCCGTTTCCATAACAGTTTTCGACCGCTGGCGTACGATCATAAGCCGGACCAGTCCAGGCATAGGCGCAGTGAAAGCACCTATGGCATGTAGGCTAGCTACTAGTGCAGCGGAGTGCAAGACAAAAACAATATAATTATTGACATATAATGATGATGGCGCTAAAATATCCATTCATTAATAGTTTCAGGGCAAATTATGAAAATCAGCGGGCAGTGGCTAACCGATCGAATACGGGACCTGGTCCTGAGCAAGAACTACCGCGGCGCCATGGGTATGCTGACGGAGGATATTGGGCTTAGCGCGGATCAGGCGTTCAGTGTGATGCGTGGAGATGTCGAGATGAAGAACTGCACGGCTGAGGGCGAAGACCATCTGCTCACGTTGATTCCGACCACCGATCGCGAAGAAACAACCGCTTTCCTGGACGACCTGCGCTACCAGACCTGTGGCATTCTTCGTCAAGAGAACAAGTTTTATCAGGCCGTTAGCATCATTATGGGCTCTGGGCCAGCCAAGGGATACCGGCCCCTCTACTTGACATCCTCCCCTCCCTTAAGTCGCTCCGCGACTACGGAAGAGGATTCCCCTTAAACGTCCTTACTTAAGGGTGAGCCCCAATTGTCCGGTGACTCAGGTTCCTGCTTCATCAAGCGGCTGACGC
>Ga0314771_100028_pt1 | contig 108416 bp, 102 predicted proteins | sample MetaGCB42018_FD_204522 | JGI IMG/M metagenome (GOLD analysis project Ga0314771, IMG submission 204522) | Cryopeg brine microbial communities from Beaufort Sea near Barrow, Alaska, United States - CB4 2018 | ecosystem: Environmental > Aquatic > Marine > Coastal | place: USA: Alaska | collected...
CAGGCAAACTATACCCACATTGGTACTGAATTTTATTTTTGCTCATAACCATTGTCCTCAAAATAAGTACACTATAAATATAGTTCAGTTTTTGAGTAAGCATGGCTGACTTATATGGGTAATCAGGATTGTTTATGACGACCTGACCCACCACGCACGAGCCTATCGAGAGCTGTCGCTTTTGTTACGTCGCCCGCCCGGTCGTGAAGCCTTTCCCGGCGATATCTTTTACATCCATTCGCGCCTACTGGAGCGGGCAACTCACTTAAGCCAAGAGCAAGGTGGTGGATCATTAACCGCGCTACCCATTATTGAAACGGAAGCCCAGGATATCTCCGCCTATATTCCCACTAACCTCATTTCAATCACCGATGGGCAAATATACCTTTCACCCTCGTTATTTGAACTGGGTGTGCTGCCCGCCATCGACGTCGGGAAATCGGTTTCTCGGGTCGGAGGCAAGGCCCAACGAGCGGCCTACCGAGCCGTCGCATCAAACCTCAAACTGGCTTATGGGCAGTTTGAAGAGCTGGAAACCTTTGCAAGCTTTGGCGCTCGCTTGGATGACAGCACATTGAAAACTATCGACCACGGTAGACGCATTCGCGCTTGCCTGAAACAAGCAGAGTCCACTCCGATTTCGATGATTGAACAAATTGCAGTCTTGCTGGCATTAACCGCTAATCTGTTTGATGAAGTCCCTTTGGATGTAATGAGCGAGGCCGAGCTGGCGGTGCGCGCTGCCGCTGGCGATATTCCTGTCGAGATAGCCGCGCGCTTAGAAAGCGCGGAAAAATTAACGGATGAAGATCGCGACGCGATTTTGCAGCCTGTCCGCGATGCACTAACACCATTTGTGCACAGTCAGCCGCTAAAGGAAAGAACATGAGTGAAGGCATTGCCAGTCTACGTCACCAAATCAATAGTGCGGAAGAACTTGAATCCGTCGTGCGCAGCATGAAGGCCATGGCGTCATCGAATATCAGCCAATATGAAAATGCAGTGCGCTCGTTGGATGATTATTATCGAACGGTGCAACTTGGGTTAACGGCCTGCTTCCAGCAACATAAAACCTCTCGCATCATAGCGAGAAAACCGCAGCCGCATAAAGCCGCCATTGGTGTGATCGTATTTGGCTCGGATCAGGGGCTTGTCGGTCAATTCAATGAAGTAATGGTAAAATTTGTTGATGATTCATTAATGAAGTTGCCGGGTAAAAAAACGCTATGGGCTGTGGGTGAGCGTCTTGAGTCGCGACTTGCCGACACCCAGCTGACGCTAGAGCAAGGTTTTGTCCTGCCAAATGCCATTAGTACTATTTCTACACTGGTGGGTAATATTTTAATTGAAATAGAAGCACAACGAGAGCAAGGGGCAATCGACCGAGTTTATCTATTTCATCATCGGCCCCATTCCGGTTCAATATATATCCCAGTGAGCCAACAACTTTTACCGCTAGATCACCATTGGCGACATAACCTTGCTAGTATTCACTGGCCGACCAATAACTTACCCGAAGTCATGCCTGAGCAGGATCAAACACTACGTGCAATGGTGCGCGAATATCTTTTTGTCAGTCTGTTCAGAGCTTGCGCGGAATCACTTGCCAGTGAAAACGCCAGTCGTCTGGCAGCTATGCAGCGCGCCGAAAAAAACATCAACGAACTGCACTCCAGTCTCATGCAAAGGTTTCATCGCCTGCGGCAAAGTGGTATCGACGCGGAATTGTTCGATGTGATCAGTGGCTTTGGCGCCATAAAATAGCGATAAAAATACAGATACAGATAGAAAGTAAAAACGATTGGCTCACCTTTATTCACTGTGTTTTAGCTCAAGATAGCCCTGCGCCAGGAGGGTTGCCCCTTAATATTATCAATCAAGCAATCAAGCCCTATGAGATGTGTTCGCAAATGGTATTCAACGCCACGACTCGGCTAGCGCGTACTCAATAACACCGGGAGCTGCTACACTGCTTTTGATTACTTTTAAATTTAAGATCAATTTTTATGCAGCGCCCACCACTACGTCAAGCCAAAACTATCGATAACGTTTTTAACAGTGCGTATTGGCACCTTGGCCAGCAAGATTTTACCATTAATGAAATTCGCACTAAGCTTGAGCGTAAAACCGACAACCAACAATGGATTGAAACCGTACTGGCCAAACTCATAGAGCACGGTTATTTAAAAAATGACTATGACTTTGCCGTACGCTATTGCGAAATGGCTTTTAATAATGAACTCGGTACCAGCGCGATAAGACGTAAGTTAACCTTGCGCGGCGTCCCCGTTACAGAAATTGATAGCGCGATAGAGCAAGTGATGCACCAGCAACAAGTGGATCCCTTTGCGATGGCCACATCGAGACTGTTAAACCGATTTGACCATTTTTATGGCATCAGCAGAGAAAAAGTCTATGCCCATATGACCACCAAAGGTTTTTCACGAGTAGAAATTGATCACGCATTAGCACAACATCCTGAACGTGAAACCCTGCGCAGTAAATTAGCCCTCAAAGCCGAAAAAGCCGACTTAACCACTGAAATAATCAAACGCTTTAATAAAGGTAAAGGTAAAACCCTTATCCTGCAGGAGCTAAAACAGCGACTGATTGATGTGAGCGACTTTGAAGAAACTGTGTACCAATTAACGCTAACAGAGGATGTCGATTTTTATCAAAGCTGTAAAAATGAGCTGGCTAAAAAGCGCTATGACTTATCAAACTATAAAGAAAAATCCAAAGCGTATGCCTATTTATCCCGTAAAGGGTTCAACAGTGATGAAATAAAAGAAGCAATGGATCCAGACGATGACTAACAAAACAAAAAGCTAAAGCAAACCACTAATTCAACCACAACACATTGATTAGTCTATGGCCTAAGGCCACTAACGTCGTGGCGCTTCACCCATGCACAAGATTGCTGCACAAGATTGCCACCCAAGATTATTGCTGCAAAAATGCGTTCAATTTGTGCGTTTGAATAGCCGTAAAAGGCTATCGCAATGAATGACGCTAGCCGTGATGTTAATGATTATATAATTATGGGTGGCGGTATAACTATCTGTGTCATAAACATCTGATTCATAAGCATCTGCTTCATAGCTCTCGGCTTTATAAATAATGATATCTCATTATAATTCTGTTTTTATATCCCATAGATAATCTTGATGACTAGTGCAAATTTCACTAAATTCGGCACTGTGTTTATTGTCTTTATCATAAAGGGTATCAAGGATATTTTTTTGTGCTTTTAATAAATCAGTATAGTTATCTGCGGTTGCCGTTTGCAATCTACGGTATTTGCCGCCAATGACATGAGATAACCAACCCCAAGATGTGAGTTTTCCTTTACCGACTTGAGCATTGAATACTGGAGCAAAATGTTCTTTGAAAATAGCATCCGCTTTTTCTTCTCCCGAAAAACTACATTCCATGTACACAGATAAGCTTACTTTTCCACGAGTTTCGCCCCCCAAAGTAGGTCGACTCCCGGTCACATACTGCCAAATATAATCTTCATGAGATTGACAACCACGTCCAAGGGCATCAGTTTTTTTCCCCAAAACAGCTTCAAATTTTTTGTTCATCGTCTCTTGTGCAGCAAATAATGAATCTACACTCGGTGCTGCATGGTATAACATTCGACGCCATTCGCCTCCGGTATGATGCTTCAACCATCCCCAACTCGCTATGGTGCCATTGTTAACACCATCATTATATATGGGGGCATAGGCTCGTTGAACTAGCTCGTCCACAGCGGATTCTTGCTCAGGGATGCATTTAAAATAGGTTGAGTAAACATACATTTCTGGCTCTTCTTCGGCAGCACATAACGCTGTGAAGGAAAATAGCAGTACGGCTATAAGTTTTGGTAGAACGTTAAAAGGGTTCATATTGAATCATCCTTAACTATTTCTAGTAGCATGTTCTAGTAGAATTTCTACTAGACTAGATATGAATAAATGAAATGTTTTTCATTCGTATTACCACCAATTAACCATAGTACAATCAAGTAATTTTATTTAATTAAAATATGGTAAAAACCAAGCATAGGATTCAATTCTGGCAAATTAAATATCTTTACATAATTAAATTCAATTACTTGAGCGGATCAAACTGCTTAAGTGAATTAAACGGTTAATCAAGTTTCATTAACGGCCTTGATTGGCCTTGTTGATTAAATCATTGTCTGGGTAAGCTAACCCGTTCCCATTTATGTCCCCAAGTTGGTCTGTGGCCTACGGCCACTAAAGGTCGTGGCCGCAGACCATATCCATAATCAACTTTGGGCAGAAATAAGTTAGCGGACCTTCCCAGCATGAAACAATTCCAAACTGAACATCACTAAATAGCTAAACAACCGATTATGGCTGTCTACGTCTACTTTCTTTAGATATTTAGATATTTAGATATTTACATAGAATAAAACAATTAATAATTAACATAATATCTAAAATTCATCACTAATATTGAAAGGTCATTCTTAGAGATTAAACATGTTTAATTTTCAACCATTATGCTGACTCGAATTGATCTATATCTAATTTTATTGTTCTACGTCCTTGTAAACTGATCATTCAATCGTTATCTGGAAGGCTATAAAAAGGTCTTCCTTATCCTATTATCAAAAAGGAGTCAGATATGTCATTACAAGGAAAAATCGCGCTAGTCACTGGCGCAGCTCAGGGCATAGGACGTGCCATTGCACTTCGTTTAGCAAAAGATGGAGCAGATGTTGCCATCGTTGATCTAAACGAAGAAAAAATGCTCACGGTATCTATTGAGATCGAAGCCTTAGGTCGAAAATCAACGACTTTTAAAGCTGACATTAGCGACCGGAAACAAGTTTATGCCGCTATAGACCATGCAGAGAAAACCTTAGGTGGATTCGATATTATGGTGAATAACGCAGGTATTGCGCAAGTTCAAGCCATAGCAGATATTACTCAAGAAGAAATGGATAAAATCCAAAAGATCAACGTAGACGGAACTCTTTGGGGCATTCAAGCCGCGGCAAAGAAATTCATCGAACGCAAGCAAAAAGGCAAAATTATAAATGCCTCTTCCATTGCTGGCCATAATGGGTTTGCTTTACTGGGCGCATATTCGGCGACTAAATTTGCAGTGCGTGCGTTAACTCAGGCTGCAGCACAGGAATATGCTAGCGCAGGTATTACAGTAAATGCTTATTGCCCTGGTGTGGTCGGAACCGATATGTGGGTCGAGATTGATAAACGTTTTTCTGAAATTACTGGAGCTCCAATAGGTGAAACGTACAATAAATACGTGAAAGGCATTGCACTTGGTCGTGCGCAAACACCTGTGGATGTCGCCAACTTTGTTTCATATTTAGCGGGTCCAGACTCTGATTACATGACAGGTCAAGCACCGCTGATCGATGGCGGTATGGTTTACTGTTAATAGTAACCAAACGATCCCGAAATGCAGGATTGTGTATTTTGATGTGTCTTGGGTATATATGGTTTAAAAATTGTGGGCTAACATTGAAAGTAACATCGTAGCCTGCAGTTTTTAGCTCAACGATTAACAGCAATGTGAAAAATAGGCTGAATTCTAAAAAGCACTACTCTTAGGTGAGCATATCTATTGCTAATCAAGTACCAAACGAAGGCTTTATTTTTCCGCTTACCCTCCCTTACTGTTTTACTTTTAAACTTAATTTCCATTGTTCTCGAAAGTCTTTCTGAATTCGAGAATGAATAAAAAGCGTAATCGCCATTGCTATAAATCCGCCAAGACTTGCCATTGCCATATCTTTGTGTGCATCCCAGACATCTCCCTGCGTACCTAAATACGCCATTCCTAGCTCGCCACCAAATGTTTCTGCGGCGCCCCACTCAATTAGTTCATATAGCATGGATGTTGCCATAATAAGATTTAAAGGCGTTAAATAGCTCCAAAATCCTTTCACCCCAGCAACCCGGCAATACAAATTTCTAACTGGGTATGCCAACAAAAAACCGTATGCAAAATGCATCAATCTATCAAAATTATTTCTTGTCCATCCCATATATTCATTAAGGCTAAAATTGAAATGCGACGTTAAAAATACATCATAGGGAACATTGGAGTAAGTATAATATGAACCAATTTCATGTAAGCTCATAAATACAAAGATCAAACTATAAGAAAGTCGCGATAATGGGCATTTCTTATACGTAAAAAAGATGAAGATGGCAGATAAGACAACTAATACATTCTCAAGCACCCAATCGGCTCGGTCATAAGGCGATATAGAAATGATAAGGAATTCAATACCAAAGATGACTGAAAGGATTAGAAAGTATCGTTTATGTTCCATCATATTTTTAGCCATTCTGAATTAACGGTAATCTTACTGGGTTTAAAAGTCTGCTGTAGATCCCTTCCCCATACACTTTGGGATTCAATGCCGTGTAATCGCACCACTAGCAGGAAGGCAACAGACATTTACGACTACTGAAAAATAATAAACTCATTCTTTTAAATGCTGCATGTAGAATAACTGATTTTGCTCATATTGATGAGTTGAACAACCATCAATAGACTAATAATGAAAATAATACGTTTTATTTTCAACAATAACCCCATGAACAACATACCACCAATTTCTCTAACTAGCCCTGCAATATGTATCAAGTTTCGATTGACGCAAAACACTGGCACGATTTCTGCCTCCTACACTCTGCATGCCATATATGGACGCTCCCGGTGCACTCTGCATGCCACCCATTTTTATGATAATTAACATAACTGCTTTTAGCTTTAGTTGCGACAACCTTCTGGACTATTCAAATGTATAAATTGAACGGGAATTATCAACAAACTGAACGCTAGATGGAAAATGGTGAGTAATGCGGCAGATCCAAAGCAGCACTGGCGGCTTGATTGATATCAAGCTGGAAATCAGGTTATTGTTTTAGTGTTAGTTCTAGTTTTAGAGATTAAGTCTTAAGCGCACAACCAGCGTTGGCAGTTTGATGCACCTTGTCGTCGCTTTCGCTCTAAATGTTCACAATATTCAGTTAAGGCTGGTAACGCCCCTACCGCACCTTTGAATAACGCGCCAAACTCTGTGGTTATTTTTAACCAGTTTTCAGCCGGAACAACAAAAACACATAGCCACCCATTTTTTGAAGTGACAACATAACCCCTTTCCTATTTGAGTTGCGATCACCTTTTATAATTTGCACAACGAGCAAATTCATCAGGATGATTTACAAATTAACACTCGATGAGCAATCCATCAGTAATATAGGGGATTTTAAACCAGCAAAAAAGCTTGATATCAATCAAGTAAAAAGTGTTGTTGTGAGATTAAGACGTTATTGTTTACGCACACAACCAGCGTTGGCAGTTTGCTGCGCCTTGTCGTCGCTTTCGCTCTAAATGTTCACAATATTCCGTTAAGGCTGGTAATGCCCCTACCGCACCTTTGAATAACGCGCCAAACTCTGTGGTTATTTTTAACCAGTTTTCAGCAGGAATGTTTAGTCTATTGAGAATAGCTTGGCTGCTTGAACTTATGGCACCCCGTTTATCCTCTCGAATAATTCGTCCTGTATCTTCAACCAGCACTATGTAGTCTTTAACACTGAACATTAAACCATTAGGCATGTTTACATGCTCATTCCCCACAAAAGGCAATAATTCTGCTGGTTGTTCACCTTTTATCGCTGAGTTTATTCGACGTTGTATACTGGTGTAATCAGAGGTTTCTGGTGTAGATGCCATCTTGGCACGAATGGGGTTTAAGTCGACATAAGCCATACAGGCTAATACTGCAGCTTCATCTAATAAGGCTTGAGATTTGAATCTTCCTTCCCAGAATCTGCCTGTGCACTTATCTTCTTTATTGGCCATTCGAGCAATCGGCTCACTCAAGGAGCGCATAAACCAACTGATATCGACCAAGCGTTTTCGATACTCTGTGATGTATTCATTGACCGTTTGTCGCTCAAATTGGTTGAGGTCTTCCCCTTTAACAAACTTATGAGTTAACAATGTGCCTTTAAAGCCTTTGTGCCATTGAACCAACACTTCTTTATCTGACCAATGTTTCACTTTATCTGCATCAACCTTAATCACGACATGCAAATGATTACTCATGACGGCATAAGCACAGATATCAATGGCAAAGATGGTCGCAAGTTCAAGGATGCGTGAATCAACCCATTCCCGCCGATGCTCAAAATTCTCACCCGTTGAATTATCGATACCACACAGAAAGGCTTTACGCACTACACGTGAGCAACAGTGATAAAAAGGCGTGTCATCTAGGCTAACAATTGTTTGTCTTGGTCTGGCCATCTTCAATTACCATTTTGAAAGGGTAAATAAAGCGTAGCTGAGTGTACGTTATTTAGCCAATAATCGTGGGTGGCCATGTTATCGTCCCGATGAACTGGCAAGAATGGTCGGCGCCTCTAGGCAAAATGTCAGTAAAGAGCTAAAGCAAATGGAGCGTGACGGGCTACTCACCATTCAATACGGGAAGATGGTAATTAATAGCCTTCAAGCCCTCGAAAAAGAATATTATGCCAGCAATTAATTGCGGTGCTATTTTGCCTGTAAACCATTAACAATGTTAGTCACCTGCTCAGCTTCTTCGCTTGTTAAACTCGGCAAGGGAGTTCTAACCTTTGTATTAATAGGTATCCCCATTACGTTTAAAGCGTGTTTAATTTTAGCGTGTGAACTCGAAACATTTTTTACCAGTGGCACCGGGAAAGATGTGAGCAATTTCAACACCCAATATTGCATATTACCGTTTAGCTGCAACGAATTAATAATAGGCAAAACATCTATAAGTTTATCTCTGCATTTTTTAATACCAGCAAAATTATATTCAATAGCATTGTAGTAATCTTGTGCTTGCTGAGGAGATACCGAAGCAATAGGACAAATAGCACCAGCCGCGCCCATCTTTATAACGGGCTCCAACGCTAAGCTTAATCCGCTAAAATACAGTGTTTCAGGTAAGCGGGACAATACACCTCTAGCCGTTGGTATATGCAATGAGCTATCTTTTATCCCAATAATGTTATCGATGTCGAGAATGGCAACAAGTTGTTTAACACTAAAAAACCGACCCGTTATTTGAGGAAAATAATAAAACAGTATCGGCTTTGAAGCGTGTTGTGCAATTTGTTTAAGCGCGTGTAAATATTCAGCGAAAGAGCTGTGATAGTAATCCGATAGCAACAGTAAAACATAATCAACATAAGGCGTGTATGAGGTTATTTTATCTATTGCTTGCTTACTACTGTGAGCATGAACCCCTGCAATAATCACTTTATTGTGGTTCAGGTAATGATACGCTAACTCAATAACAGCATATTGCTCACTATCAGATAAATAGGGTAACTCGCCGCCACTCCCCAGTAAGGTAACACCAGGAATATCTGATTGATTGTAATACTCCAAGCAGGCTTTTAGGCCTTGCAAATCAAGGTTTTCATTTTCGTCTAACGGCGTATGAACAACGGGGTAAATCCCTTTTTTCATCATTATCAGTTTTCACCACAATGGATGGAGCTGTGGCCAACCGTAGGGACAACAGAATCTAAATGTGAGTTAAATTGCTCAATTAAATCGATATTAATATCTTTAATGCTATTCACCCCCATTAATCCCATGGTTGAGGTGATTTCTTGTTGAAATAGCGACAATAATGAGTTTATTCCCGCTTCACCTTGAGCAGCCATTGCATAAACCCAAGGCCGACCAATTAACACACTATTTGCACCTAACGCGATGGCCTTGATGACATCAACACCATTACGAATACCACCATCAAAAAGAATTGAAGTTTGACCGGCCACGGCGTTTGCAATACTGGGTAATTTATTAATGGTCGACGAAACCCCGTCTAATTGACGGCCGCCATGATTAGAAATAACTATTCCATCGGCACCAAATCTATCGCTGCTTTGGCATCGTTAACATCCATAATGCCCTTAATAATAATATTGCCGTGCCAGTTTTGTCGAAGCCAAGCAATATCCTTCCATGTTGCACTTGGGTCGAACTGACTTTCAACAAATGCTTTATATCGATTAAGATCATTGGCACTTTTTACCTGATGCGTTAGATTTCCTAAGCTGTGTGGCTTACCCATCACACCAATATCAAACAACCAGCCAGGCCGTGTAAGCAACTGGGTTAAATAAGATATCTTTCCTTTTACAGTGTTACCTAGCATACCGTTACGATAATCCCGTAAACGCATACCCGGCAATGCAAGGTCAACCGTAAAGACTAACGTATTGCAACCTGATAGCGCTGCGCGATTAAGGATGTCTAACACTAACCCTCTATCACGCAACATGTATAACTGAAACCAAAATGGCTGTTTGGTGGCTGCGTGTATTTCTTCAGCGGAACAGATTGCAACAGTAGAAAGCGTAAACGAAATAGCGTTATTTTCAGCGGATTTTGCCGCCATGACTTCGCCTCGCCTAGCAAAAAGACCTGCCATACCCACAGGGGCGAGTGCCAAAGGCATTGAAAGAGATTCTCCAAACAGTGTTGTAGATGTGTCTATCTTTGATACGTCTCGCATCACTCTTTGCTTTAGGGTGTATTTATCAAAGTCAGCGACATTGGAACGCAGGGTTTGTTCTGCATTTGCACCGCCTTCAATATAATCGAATAAGAAATTAGGTAAGCGCTTTTGAGCTAATTTTTTGTAATCGTTTGTTGAAACGGGAACGACGTCATACATGCTCATTGTTTTCTCCAAGATAAATAACCTGAACTAGGAATAACAAACGATCAAACTGGCATTGCAAACGTTACGATCTGCTTGCAATGCGATATTTCTGTTCCGTTATTTTTTATCTTTAAGAAACTCAATCATTATTCGGTTCACTTCGTCAGGCTTTTCTTGCTGAACCCAATGGCCTGCTCCGTCAACAAAATGAATGTCCAACTGGGTAATATTCGCTTTCATTGCTTCAAAATTGCCATAGCTTTGATAAGGTCCCCAATCTTTAGCTCCTGCAATAAATGCCACAGGAACATCAATGCCTTTACCACTAAAGGTTTTTATTGTATGGAAAAATTTAGGGTTGGTCGCACACCGATACGAGTTCATCGTTCCTTGAAATTGTGTACGCATAAATTCTGTTGAGAACACGGCAAGTTCGTTGTCAGGTAGCCATTCGCAAGCGTCTATTTGCGCTTGCGTTGGCATAAATTCCATTACCTGCTCTGGCATCGTTTTGTCTAAATCCATCACATAATATTTTGGGATTTTTGAAAATTCTTCTAAGGTTTTCGCTTGCAATGGATGTGGTTTATTTTCTGTCCAGTCACCACTTTTGGCGTGATTGTATGCACGCATAAAGTCGTGAACACCTTGTGGTGCATTTATAATTTCTTCGTTGGCGTAGTCAGTGGCAAAATACATTTGATAATGTTTACGTGGCGGGTTAAGTGAACCTAGTTGCGCCTCCATACTTTGCGTTAATGTTGGGTCATAACTTGTCGCATCTTTGGGTAAGTTAGCCGTGTTAAAAGGAAACTGTGGTGTTCCGGGCCAAGGTGTACTCATAATAATCAAAGATTTAAACATGTCAGGACGAATAAAACTGCATAAGGCAGCGGCTGGTGAGCCAAAATCGTGCCCAGCAACGGCTGCTACCGATTTATAGCCTAGCGCATACACCAAACCAATCATGTCCTGTACATTGTTATATAAACTGAATGGCTCAAGATTGCAGTCAAAGCCAGCTTCCCAACCTGTCGTTCTGCCACTGCCACGCATGTCAGGAGCAATAACATGAAAGCCTTGCTCAGCTAAAGGTACAAGTTGTTTTCTCCAACTATATGCCAACTCAGGATGTCCATGCAGTAGTATCACTAACGGTCTATTATCGTCCTCAAACCCAGCTTCCAGAATGTGAACATTTAAACCGTTATTGTTATCAACAAAACGCGATCTGATCGCTGGGTCAAGTGTGTTTGTGCCATATGCATTTTCATTCTTATTTTCAGCGTTGCTCATTATTTACCTCATATTTACTTTTTATTTTTGAGAATGTTCAGGAGTTACTATTTTGACCGCCCTTAGTTGCAAACTAATATATGAACAATAGTGACTTGAAGTTTGTCATGTAACCGACAATTGCACACAATAACCGCCGATGATGGTCGCGAACTTGCTGATCATGTGGGCTATGGCTAACGCACTGACAGTGCGTTTGGTAGTAACAAGGCCACCCAAAATTCTGACTTTATAAGGGCTGATTCAACACTTAACTTGAGGACGTTGAAGACTATTTACAACAGAATGCGTGAGCCTGACAGACCTTTCTCGTACATCTGACCTATATGGATATTGGAAATGTCATTATGATGTCGGGAACATCATTGACCATGTGCTTCAAGGCATTCAGGCATCCTGCCTATCGGAAGCGTTAGCGTTAGCATTTTCACTCTTTACTGCAAGATGGGCCGAAGCAGTCTACAAACGAAGTTAAAAGCTGGATCAATCCCCATGGCGACCTTTTCGCGCTGTTGTTTAAGTCAATCGGGAAAAATGTTGCAGGGTGGCTGGGCCAATTATTTTAAAAAGAGTTAAGAGGGAATAGCCGTTAATTTCCTCTTGGTCTGGTGTGGACGAAGCGCCACGACGTTAGTGGCCGCAGGCCATAGACCATAGACTAACTAACTTTGGCCCACTCGCAACAAACACTGTTATGCCTGCACATCGGCATTGAATTGTCGGACTAGGCCGCTAATAAGTTATTGGCAATACTTGCTGGAGAGTGGCTGTCACTGCAGTGAGTCATATTTATTACGCGGCAGGTAAAACAAGCTGTTATTTTGGTGGGGTTTTAGGCCGTGGTTTTATCTATGTAGCAAAAAACGTTAACTGCTACCTGTTTCCTTGTGGTCGATTGTTGTAAACTCCGCGCCAACAAAGGCTATGTTGGTAAGAGTAAATTTTACCAGACATGTGGATAACAAATTTGTTTACCACAATACTCGCAGGTCACTAACGCTATATGCGCCAAGTGGATCTCTCACCTAAGTCTATTTCGATTGGGGCTCTACCTGCCATAGCCGTTTCGCCAATGAATGATCATTGGTTAACTCATATTTAAGAGATCAAAAGGTATAATATCTATGAAGTCTGAACAGACTCTCTCTAACTCGACTGCTGCTTCTGATCCATTTTTGGATAGCTATTTCAATATTTCTGCCCGTGGAAGTACCTTAAAACGTGAAGTCATTGCCGGCTTAACGACGTTTTTAGCTATGGTTTATTCGGTAATTGTAGTGCCTAACATGCTTGGCACTGCAGGGTTTGACCCTGCTGCGGTATTTATCGCGACTTGCTTAATTGCCGCTTTTGGTTCGTTACTCATGGGGCTATGGGCTAATTTGCCGATGGCCATAGGCTGTGCAATATCACTCACGGCCTTTACGGCATTTAGTATGGTGTTGGGCCAAGGCATATCCATTCCTGTCACCCTTGGCGCTATTTTCCTTATGGGTGTCGTATTTACCTTTGTGAGTGTTACGGGTATTCGTCAGTGGGTACTAACGAACTTGCCAACCGGTATCGCTCACGGTACGGGTATTGGTATTGGTCTGTTTTTACTGCTTATTGCGACCAATAGCGTGAAATTAATTGTCTCCAACGATGCCGGTTTACCCGTACAGCTTGGTGATATTAATAGCTTACCGGTTATCGCAACGATTGTAGGTCTTGCGGTAACAATAGGGCTTGAGCGCCGAGGCATGCCAGGTGGCATATTGCTGGTGATTGTCGGACTCTCTGTCTTTGGCTTAATATTTGATCCTAACGTGACATATCAAGGCTTATTTGCATTGCCTGACTTGATGTCGGAAACATCACTGATCGGCCAGCTCGATATTATGGGCGCACTGAATCCAGTGGTACTGCCGATTGTGTTGGCGTTGGTGATGACCGCAATATTTGATGCCACTGGCACGATTAGAGCTGTGGCAGGCCAAGCGGAACTTCTTGATGAAAATGACAATATTGTGGGTGGTGGTAAAGCACTGACATCAGATTCTGTCAGCAGTATTGTTGCTGGCTTAGTCGGCGGCGCCCCTGCGGCCGTTTATATTGAATCCGCTGCAGGAACCGCAGCAGGCGGCAAAACGGGCCTGACCGCTACCATAGTTGGCTTGCTGTTTTTGATGATGATGTTCTTAGCGCCGTTAAGCTATTTAGTGCCGGCTTATGCGACCGCGCCAGCGCTTATGTATGTTGGATTACTGATGCTTAGCAACGTCACTAAGCTTGATTTTGACGATAAAGTGGATGCAATGGCAGGCCTCACCTGCGCAGTATTTATCATTTTAAGCTGTAATATTGTCACAGGGATCATGCTTGGGTTTGTTACCTTAATGATTGGCCGCATATGCAGCGGCGAGTGGCGTAAACTGCGACTTGGCGTCATCGCCATTACACTCGGTTTAGTCGCTTTCTATCTGGGTGGTTGGGCAATTTAACCCTATAATAGACTCAATAGTGAGGCCAGTCATAAAGGCTGGCCTTTTTGTTATCGGCTTTTTGTTAGCGGCGTAATACGGCTAAGGCCTAGAAAGACGAGATACTTTCTAGTTGCCTACCATAGCGACGTTCAGCTTCAGCAGGTGGCGGGTGCTAGGTGATAGCTGGCCGCTAGCAATATGGGCGTTTGACCATAATAGGCGCAGGGGTGCGGAATTCATCGCGGCGCAGTGATACATCGAAGCCACATCTAGGCCCACATCTAAGCCCGCATCACTTATCCATGTCAGGGCAATCCCCTCGTTTTTAAAGCGCCAGCATCACCTTGAATACACTATAGTGTTAGCTAGACAGCAAAAGAGCTAGGCCCATGAGCAAACCATTGCCTTGACCCATAGGAGGCGCCCACCCTTTCTAGCAATCATAAAACCAAAGATATATCTCAATAGCGTAGCCAGTAAAAATAGCTATCCGCATCACTCTTCGCAAAAATCTTGTGTCTCTAACAGTAATTTGGCATAAGGTTCCATCGGAATGTTCATTTCCTGTTGCAACCATTGACCTTTAGCCAGTAGATCTTGTTCTTTTAGCGCGGGAATGTCATTTTTGAATGCAAGAACAATCGTGTTTCCACTATCGACTTCGAAACTGAGTAGTTGGTTGTCAAATACGCCCGCGAGTAATTCATCTAACTCTTCTCGTAAGTTAACTGTCGTATGCCAGATATTGAGCACGAGGACACCTTGTTGGTTCAGTGCCTGTTTACAATCACGCAAGTAGGATTGTTGTACTTGCTTCGGTTCCATGCCCTTGGCGTTGTAGAGATCTGAAAAGATAATATCGCTTTTTATGTCGGTGTGTTTCATGTAGTTCACCGCATCGTCTATATGAATACACAGGCGATCCGTGTCGGGTAAGTAAAAATATTCTGTTGCAGTCTTGGCCACGGCTGCACGATATTCGACCGCATGGACCTGCAACTCGGAGAAACTACTGAGCAGTTTTTTTGCCATTGAGCCGGCGCCCAGCCCCATAATAGTGGCAGTTTTTACTGTGGGGATAAATAATAAACCCGCCATCATGGCCTGGGTGTAGCCCAGAGCTAATCCATTAATGTCTTTTAGTTTCATACTACTTTGATAGATTTTCCCATCAAAGCTGAGGATCCGGCTGGTCCTGGTTTGGTAAACATAAATTGGGCCGTGCTCATCGTTTATTGATGAGATGCAGTTGCCTTTGATATCCATGATCTTTTTAATACCTTTTAAATACGGGTATATAACGGGTAAAGCATTATAACGAAAAAGAGAGCTAGGTGTTTCTTGGTGATTATTTCGGCTTTAATCAATAAAATCCTTTAGCGGACAGCCACTTTTATGTCTTGCGCTATCCCACCACAAAGGATGATCCTTGGATCGGAGATATCTTGTTAACCAAGCCAATAGGGTCTCGCCAGCGATAAACATCGACCATATCGTTAACTAGCATAATGAGTATCGGCTAAATCATTGATAACGGATGGCCAGTATGTAGACTGAATATGAATCTAAATGTAAATATAAACCTAAATGTGAACCGAATATAAAGATAGAAAAACCACTAAGATGCCCAAAATTGTCAGTTGAAATAAGCTAAAAGTGATACCTTGGCAAGCGCCTAGATCAGTAGACACGGCACGTTTGCTACTGGTACTGGCTGCCGTTCAATGTCAAAAAGCATGTTCGCGGTTTTTGCGAGAACACACACCTAGATGTCGTTGCCATCGAGTCATCTGCGCTAGAACGATATCGCCCAAAAAATCTTAGCGTCAGACACAGATAAAGTTCAGGATTTATACAAAAGTTTGTTATACTCCGCGGCCGCTTATCTATGGCACAAAATTGGCGCTTAATTCAGGCTTAACGTTTTTCAACTATCCTAAGATGTTAATCACGCTAAATTAAGCATAAAATCGACCATTAGATAGAGCTCTAAACCATAAAATTCCAGATTAGCTTGCGAACACTTTTTGTTAACTGATGTTGACTGAATCGCATATCAATCGCTTTGTTTTGATGTACATACAGGAACTGCACCATGAAATTTGAATCTTTTAGCTTCGCCCCAGAATTACTACGCGCGATCGCTGAGTGCGGTTATCAAGCTATGACACCCGTTCAACAACAAGCGATCCCTGCGATCCGTCGTGGTGAAGATGTGTTAGCCAGCGCCCAAACCGGTACCGGTAAAACGGCGGCGTTTGCATTGCCTATTTTACAAAAAATGTGTGACAACCCTAAAGAGACGCTACCGTCTAACACTCGCACCTTAATTCTAACGCCAACCCGTGAGCTTGCCGCGCAGGTTGCTGATAATATTAGCGCCTACAGTAAATACCTTAACGTAACGGTATTAACCATTTACGGTGGCGTAAAAATGGACTCTCAATCAAAGAAACTTAAACGTGGTGCTGACGTGATTGTGGCTACACCAGGGCGTTTACTGGAACACATTGTGGCCTGTAACTTGAGTTTATCTAACGTTGAATTTTTAGTCCTCGATGAAGCCGATCGCATGCTCGATATGGGCTTTAGTGCTGATATTAAAAAAATTATCCAAGCGGTAAACAAAACGCGTCAAAACATGTTGTTTTCTGCGACCTTCTCTACTGAAGTGAAAAAGTTAGCTAGTGAGATGCTTAATAAGCCTAAAATTATTGCCGCTGATAAGCAAAACACCACGGCGGACACCGTTAGCCAAGTGGTTTATCCGGTTGAGCAACGTCGTAAACATGAATTATTATCTGAGTTAATTGGCACTAAAAATTGGCAACGTGTCTTGGTGTTTACCGCGACGCGTGATGCGGCAGATAAATTAGTGAAAGAGCTAAACTTAGACGGGATTGTTTCTGGTGTGGTTCATGGCGAGAAAGCCCAAGGTAGCCGTCGTCGTGCACTGCGTGAATTTGTTGAAGGTAAAATTCGCGTATTAGTCGCCACCGAAGTGGCTGCTCGCGGACTCGATATCCAAAATCTAGAATATGTTGTTAACTATGACTTACCGTTTTTAGCCGAAGATTACGTCCACCGTATTGGCCGTACCGGCCGTGCGGGTAAAACCGGTGTTGCCATTTCATTTGTGAGCCGCGAAGAAGAACGCACCTTAGCGGACATTGAAAAATTAATCGGCCAGAAAATCCGTCGTGTCACAGTGCCAGGTTACGAAGTCGGCAGCCGTGAGGTATTGCTTAAGCAAATTGAACAACGCCGTAGCTTTGCTAAAAAGCAACAACGTAGCGATAACGTGGGCGAGCAGATGATTGCCGAGAAAAACATGGATGGACGTCGCGTTAAAGTCGGTAAAGCCAATAGCACCGTTAAATACAAAAAAATTAAATAGCGTCACGCTATTTAATCAATCAGGCGCTTAGGCGCCTTTTTTGTGTTTGAATGAAATTGTTTGGTTTATGCTATGGTCTATTGTTGTTGGGACATCACTTCACAAGGACTTACTATGCTAAAAACGCTGCTTATCGCTACCGCACTGACCCTAACCAGTTTAGCCAGTGTGGCTAAACCCATTGCCAGTGACGAAAATCATGTGATACCCCTGCTTAATGGTCATCAAATTCCGGCTATTACACTGCAAGATGTTGATGGCAAAGCGGTTGATCTGAGTCAATTGGTGGCCCAAAAACCCACGGTCTTTTTCTTTTATCGTGGCGGCTGGTGTCCATTTTGTAATTCGCAAATGGGTCAGCTCAAAGCCATTGAACCTAAACTCATTGAGCTAGGTTTTCAGTTAGTGGGGATTTCACCCGACACCCCAGAAAAAATGCGCGCCTCGATGACGACTAAAAAACTGGATTATTTATTGCTGTCCGATACCTCAATGGCTGCTTCACAAGCGTTTGGTTTAGCGTATTACACCAGTGAAAAAACCACCCAAACTTACCAAGCTAAGCTGCACGTCGACAATACCCTGTTTACCACGCCACAAGGTGATAAACGCTTGGTGTTGCCTGTGCCTGCGGTATACGTGGCAGACAAAACCGGCTTAATCCACTTTCAATATGTGAATCCCAATTATAAAGTCCGCCCGGCTCCTGAGTTGATTTTAACTGCAGCAGAGCTGTTGGTTAACTAATCGCGCCCAGTGCGCAACAGCTTCAATAACACCGCCAACATCAGCTATTAACTCGATGATGTTGGCTTATTCTAAAATGTTATCATCGCTATACAGACTATCATCAATTGCTTTCCTCTTACTTACCCATAGCGACTGAGCCATAGCGACTGAGTCATATCGACTTATCGCCATAAAACACAATCCCGCTTCACACTTTATGGCCTTATATCATGTGATTTAGCTAAATAATGCGTTTTCTGTTGGATTTATCACACCATCTCTCGTTACACTGTTCGCCATATCAAAATATACCCTATTGAGTAAGGCCGCACATGATCATAGCAAGCCCAACGACGTTTGGCACCGCAAACACACCCGGTACTCTTAAAGCCATGCTATTAGGCTGTGGCGAACTCGGTAAAGAAGTCGCCATAGAATTACAACGTTACGGCATTGAGGTGATTGGGGTCGACCGCTACCCGAATGCGCCAGCCATGCAAATTGCTCATCGTTTTCATGTGATCAATATGCTCGATGCCCAAGCATTAAAAGCCGTTATTGAACTCGAGCAGCCGGATTTTGTGATCCCCGAAATCGAAGCGATTGCGACGCAAACCTTAATGGAACTTGAGCAACAAGGCTTACGTGTGGTGCCAACGGCAAAGGCGACCAAACTGACCATGGACCGCGAAGGTATTCGACGTTTGGCGGCAGAAACATTAGCCGTGCCGACATCGGCTTATTTTTTCTGCGACACTCAGAGTGAGTTTGAACAAGCGGTGGCCACCATTGGCATGCCTTGTGTGGTTAAACCTGTGATGAGTTCATCGGGTAAAGGTCAAAGTGTGATTAAGACGGCACAGCAAATTCAAGCGGCGTGGTCTTATGCCCAAGAAGGTGGCCGAGCGGGTCAAGGTCGCGTGATTGTTGAAGCCTTTATTCCTTTTGACTATGAAATCACCCTACTCACCATTAGTGCGGTTAATGGCATCCACTTTTGTGAGCCGATTGGACATCGACAAGAAGACGGTGATTACCGCGAATCATGGCAGCCACAAGCCATGCCAGCGCAGATATTGCATCAAGCTCAAGCCATGAGTCAGCGAGTCGTTGAAGCGTTAGGGGGTTATGGACTGTTTGGCGTTGAGCTCTTTATTCGCGGTGATGAGGTGTATTTTTCTGAAGTATCCCCCAGACCCCATGATACCGGTTTAGTCACTCTGATAAGCCAAGATTTATCAGAGTTTGCCTTACATGTGCGCGCCATTTTAGGCTTACCCATCAGCAATATTGTCCAACATGGTCCCAGCGCCTCTGCGGTTATTCTGGCTGAAGGCACATCCACCAATATCCGTTACCAAGGCATGGCTGCAGCGCTAGCGCCTGTTGATACTCAACTGCGAATATTTGGTAAGCCCGACATTGATGGCCGCCGCCGTTTAGGGGTAGCGTTAGCCCGCGATAACACAGTGGATGGCGCGATTGAAAAAGCCAAAACGGTTGCCAGTAAGATTAAGGTATTGTTTTAAGCAAAGCTGAAGTGAACTGGATCAAACTAAAGTTAATTAACAACAAACTAAGCCGCAGATTATCTGCGGTTTAGTTTTTTGCAACTTAGCGTTAAAAATTAGGATTTTGCTTTTGGCAGTGGTTTATCAGCTAAATGAAAGTGCACTAACATCAATAATCGAAACAGCGCCTTAAGCTTACGATCTTGCTCAAACTTACCCGCATTAATCAATTTTTGCAGCACGACTATTTTCATGTAGCCGTTTTTAACTAACTCATCGCTTTGATGGCCTAAGTATTTATCAAACTCTTTATAGCCATCAATAGTGCGCAAAGCCAACTTAGCCTGACGAATATGTAATCCCGACTGCATCGCTTTATCGAACGCTTGGGTTTCAAGCCCCTTGATAATGTCGGCAGCACTGAGTTCTTGCGCTAAGCCGTCCACAATGAAATGAATATTGGCTTCAATTTCAAATTGCAGCGCATGGGTATCATGGCGCACATTATCAAATCTGTTGCGTTCTTTATCAACAAAATCAAACAGGACTTTCCATAGTGACATGTGTCGTTATCCGTTCTCGTTGCAAGTGTTAATCAACAGCTGTAAATGACAGCCCTTAACACCCAGTCCTCATTGTAAGTTCTAAACTCTAAGTTCTAAGTTCTAAGTTCTAAGTTCTAAGTTATAAACTCAAGGCTCAACACGCTACAAGTGAGTGATGAATGATCGCGTTAGCCGTTAACCTGATTCAACGCTTGGCCTTGTTGAAACTGGCGTACATTATCAAGCGCAATATTGAGCAGATTTTGTCTGGCTTGTAGTGTCGCCCAGGCAATATGCGGCGTGATAGTAATGTTGGCGGCGCTAAGTAGTGGATTATTGCGACTTGGTGGCTCGGTCGATAACACATCCACGGCCGCAAACCCGTTACCCTTGTTAAGCCACTGGGCTAAATCGGTTTCATTAACCAAGCCGCCACGGGCGGTATTGACTAATAAACAGCCCGGTTTAAGTAGGCGTAAACTGTCGCTATTTATCATGTCTTTGGTTGCGGCGCTCAGCGGACAATGTAGCGATATAATATCGGCTTGCTGAAGTAAGCTGTCGAGTTCACACCATTGAATAGCATCGGGTAAATCTGTTTTTTGGTGAGCACTGGTGATCAACACTTTCATCCCAAACGCCATGCCCAATCTTGCCACCTGTTGGCCAATATCACCATAACCAACAACCCCCAGAGTGAGGCCTTTTAATGAGGTCAATGGCGCTAAGGTAAAACAAAAATCGCCTTCTTCTGCCCACTGCCCTTGCTTTACGGCTTGGTCATGTAAGGCCACCTGTTGATGGTGATGTAGAATATGGGCGAACACCATTTGTGCCACGGCATCTGGGCCGTAAGCTGGAACATTAGTCACAACAATACCCTGCTCTGTTGCTGCCCCGATATCAACCACATTGGTCCCAGTGGCCAGAATGCCAATATAGGCTAAGTCGGGCAGCTGCTTTAAGGTGTCTGCACTGAGTTCCGTTTTATTGGTAAGGACAAGTTGAGCACCTTGGCAGCGATTAACAGTCTGCTCGAGTGTCGTATCATCAAAAATGTCACACTGGCCTAAGGCTTCAAGCGCCTGCCAACTCAAATCACCAGGATTAAGGGTATAACCATCTAAGACCACTATTTTCATTTATTGCCTCTTTCATTGGTAAGAATAAACACCTGTTGCTTGGCACTAGCGCATTCCTCGTGACGTTTTAATGCATTCGTAAGCAACTTGAATATCTTGAGCTTTGGTTTTGGCTAACTGCATCATTTCTGCTGGCAGTCCTTTTGCCACCAGCTTGTCTGGATGATGTTCATTCATTAGTTTTCGGTAAGTTCGTTTGATCTCTTGATCGCTAACAGATTCTTGTAGTCCGAGTAACACATAGGCATCAGCCAATGGCATCTTATTACCTTGGGGTGACTGATGATGGCTAAACTCTGCTTGCCAACGGGCCAGTAAGGCATCAAGTTGGGCAGCAAGCCCTAGTTTGGCGGCAATCACTGACAATATTTGTTTTTCATTGGCATGTAATTCACCATCAGCCAAAGCCGTTTGAATTTGAATTTCCAAGAACATCTGTGCTAACTCAACCCGACCTTGAGTGGCTTGTCGAAATAGATCTAGCTGTTTTGGTAAGTCAAAATCCGCTTGGCGACCTTGGCGAAAAGCCATTTGTGCATCGATACGTGATTGCCCAGACAACTTCAGTTTATCCATCAACATGACAGCAATGCGAATATCGGTTTCGGTCACCCGTCCAGACGCTTTGGCAACATGACCCATCACCGCAAAGGTGGTATTAAAAAACATTGCCTGACGTTCACTGCCTTTAAGGATTAACGAACTCAATTCTTGGCGTTTGTCAAAAGCATGACCTAACCATAATCCTAATATTGCTCCAAAAAAACGCCCGAACATAAATCCAATGATAAAGCCAAAAATTTTACCCCAAATTCGCATTGATTCTTCCACTCTGTTTAAAATAATTACGCCACTGTGCAGCCAATATGTCGGCCTGACTTAAGATGGCATCTGCGAGACTAAACGCGTTTGTAATTGTTCAAGTCGCGCTAGGGTGCCGACGTCACACCAATAAGCATTAAAATGTTCGCCATAGATGCGCTGCTGGGTGATCGACTGCCTTAATAACGGTCCCAAGGCGTGCTTACCGGGTGGTAATGAGCTAAATAATTGCGGATGATAAATCCCCAGTCCAGCAAAGGTGAATTTGGGTTCATTGTGCAAGGTTAATTTCCCTTCGCCAGCAATGGCAAAATCGCCTAACAGATGGTGGTCTGGATTATCGACTAACCATAAATACCCCAAGGCCTCACCTTGGCACACGCGTTGATAGGCCGCGGTTACATCGGGCAAGTCATCAATAAAAATATCGCCGTTAATCACTAAAAAGGGCTCATCACCTAGCAAGGTCAATGCTTGTTTTATTCCGCCAGCGGTCTCTAAAGCCGTCGTTTCCTCACTGTAGATAATGTGCATTCCCCAGCGGCTACCATCGCCCAGCATTTCAGGCAACTTGTGCCCTAACCATGCTTGATTAATCACCACCTCGGTGACCCCCATCAGGGCCAGTTTTTCTAGGTGATATTCAATTAACGGTTTACCCATCACGCTCACTAACGGTTTAGGTAAAGTATCAGTTAATGGCCGCAAGCGTTCACCGCGACCGGCGGCTAAAATCATCGCTTTCATCAGTGGCATCCTACTAGGTCGAGATTGCGCTGCTTGACTCGCGGCAATAGCGTTTGGCCTACCCACTCACTAAAAGCCGCTATTTGAGGATATTGAGCGCCTATGTCGGCAATATAGCGCAAGGTTAATGGAATATCAGCCAGATAACCTGGCTTTCCATCACGATGATATAAGCGCGCAAAAATACCTGCGGCTTTAATGTGACGTTGTAAGCCCATTAAATCAAACCATTGTTTATACGTTGACAAGGCTAGCGTTTTATCAATCAATTTATGTTCTATGGCGAGTTGATAATGATAAGCCATCAAGGGATCGACAATAGCGTCTGGCCAACGCACATAACAGTCTCGCAAAAGTGATACCGCATCATATGTCACCGGCCCAAGCACGGCGTCTTGAAAGTCGATAACCGCTAACTGCGAACCATTAATGAGTAAGTTTCGGCTGTGGTAATCACGATGCATCCCGACGTGGGGTTGGGCGAGCACATTGGCGGTTAACGCCCTAAAGGCTGACGTTATCAGCTGTTGTTCATGCTCGGTTAATGAATAATCTAGATGCTCGTTAACTAACCAGTCGATAAAAATAGCTAACTCTCTGGCGACAAACGTCGCATCAAAGTCGATGAGCGCCCCATTTTCAGTCTGAGTCACGGTTGCAATCGTCGGTAATAAATTTAATGCCTGCTGATAATAGTGGGTCACATTTTCTTTATTTAACACCGACAAGAGTTGTTGCTCACCCACATCGGTTTGCAACACAAACCCATATTCATGGCAGGTTGCCAGCACCTCGGGGACAAGTAGCCCTGCCCGCTGATACGCCTTAGCCATTGCCACAAAAGGTGCTATGGGAACTAAATCTATGGGTGAATCAGAGACAATATAATGCTTACCTTGATGATGTACGCGAAAATAACGTCGAAAACTGGCATCGCCGCAAATCAACTTAATGGCAACTTCATCGTCGAAATATTGGCGTAACCAATGGCTTAACGCGACAAATCTTGGATCAGATAACATCATCTCAATGGCTCTTAACGAAAAATTGCTTTATTATAGCCAGCATAACATTTGGAAACAGCTAAAGAGTGGAATGTTTTACTTAGCTGAGTATCTTTTCTTTCCAAAACTTTTCCGGAATCACAATTCATAAATTATTGACAACAATGCAGATCCGTTATTTTTTGGCACTAAGCCTACTCCCTAATATCGTGTTGGCCGACGAGCCAACAACGACCGAAGCGCCTGCATTGCAATGTATCGTTGCGCCGCCGGTTTCGCGCTCATTCGAAGACCGAGCCGCATTAACTGGCATCTCAGATGATCAGATGGTTATTATTAGTGATTATTCGACTGTTGCTTATAATAACCAGGCTGAGTTTTCCGGTGATGTGAGTTTTAGCCAAGGGCAACGTCATATCGCAGCAGACAATGCCGTATTAAATCAACAGCAGCAGAGCTTAAACGCCAACGGTAACCTCATCTTTAAAGATGAATTATTTACGATCACTGCCAATACCTTAGAAGCACAAATGAGTACCAACAATGCCACGCTCAAAGGGGCTCAATATTGGTTACATGGGCAACAAGTACATGGCGATGCCGAAAAGCTACAGATAACCTCTGACAACAATTTATTGCTGACAAATACCAACTTCACCACTTGCCCTCCCGGTGATGAGTCATGGTTACTCGAAGCTGACATGATTAAAATTGACAACAAAGAGGAATGGGGCGAAATTTGGAATGCCAAACTGCGGATTGCCGACATCCCTGTGCTCTACATCCCGTATATGACGGTCCCGGTTTCAGATAAACGTAAATCAGGCTTTATGTTTCCCAGTTTTAGCACCAGTACCACCAACGGTGTTGAAATTAGTGCCCCTTATTATGTCAATATCGCCCCAGAATACGATTTATTGTTTACCCCTGACTATATGTCATCTCGTGGCTTATTTACCAAAACTGAATTCAGATATTTGGCGGGTGAACGTCAGAATGGCCAACTGAATGTTGAATATTTAGGCAGTGATGATAAGCTTTCGAGTCATGCAGATCGTTACCTTTACCACTGGAGCCATCAAGGCGCGCTAAATGACAATTGGCGGGTAAGAGCAAATTACACCGATGTGTCCGACAATAATTATTTTAATGATTTGAACTCTGACGTTAACCGCTCAACAGACAATCAATTATCACGTATTGGTGAAGCCAGTTATTTTGAAAGAAACTGGGACTTCAATATGCGCGTCCAAGATATTAAAGTCCTTGGCGAAGACGACAAACCTTATCAGGTCATGCCGCAACTTAACTTTAATTATCGTTCAGCGGATCTATTGAATAACATCGACTTTAATTTTAACTCTGAGTTGACCAATTTCCTTCATCAAGACAATGAATTGAATACCGCAACACGCTTACATGTTGTGCCAAGCCTAATTTGGCCAATACAAGGACCCGCGGGCTCTTTCACCAGTGAAGTCAAACTACTACAAACTCAATATTGGCAAAATAACACAGATGCAGACACGACACTCGCAGACACAGTGAGCCGTACGATCCCGCAAGCGCGCTTACATGGTCAAATAAATTTTGAACGTGCCACGCAATTTTTTGATGCCCCTTATCGCCAAACACTTGAGCCTCAATTGCAATATTTGTATGTTGGCTATGAAGACCAATCTAACATTGGTATTTATGATACGGCTCAACTGCAGGACGATTATTATGGTTTATTCCGCGATCGTCGTTACTCAGGTTTAGATCGTGTTGCAGACACTAGCCAATTCACTTTAGGTTTTACGACCCGTTTATTTGATGAAACTAATCGTGAAAAATTGAAATTCAGCGTCGGCCAAATTATCTACCTCGAAGACTCTAAAGTCATCTTAGACGATGCCAACAATGAATCGACTCAATCGACTTCAGTATTAGCCGCAGAGCTCGATGCACAGTTATATAACGATTGGTTCATCAGTGGTTCGGTACAACACGACACTGAACACGGTGACAACAAAAAAAATGAAGTGACCTTGGATTATCGCCCGAGCAATGACAAATTATTGCAGTTAAGTTATCGTTACGTGCCCGATTTACTCAATACCAACACCAACGATCGAGAGAGTATTTCGCAGGCAGGGGTGCGTACATCATGGCCAATTAGTGACGATTTGTATTTTGTTGGTAACTGGTATTATGACCTCAACCAGTCGCGTAACATTGAAACTTACACAGGTGTACAATACGAATCATGTTGCTGGGCATTGCGCCTGAGTTATCATTACCGTATAAAAACCAACTACGATGATGACTTATCGGAAGCGATTGATGGACGAGAAGAATTTGAAAGTGGCGTTTACCTTAATTTTATCATTAAAGGACTCGGCGGCTCTGGCCCGTTAGGTGTGGCTGACATGCTAGATGAAGGCTTATTTAACTATCGCAAACCACTTTACTTAAGGAATTAACACTCTTTTGTGATAGATTGCTGAACCTAGCGATGATCTCATAGTCCAACATCAATGACCGTGTTGTTAAGTCAATAGTCCAAGACCAACAAGCTTGTTGTTAAGTAAAATGAAACTACCCTATTTGGCGATAAATCGCCTGTTTATATTGAATTGAATGTGCCAAAGGATTTAGTGGATGAAACACAGTAAAAAAATGATTTTTGCATTATTAGCACTGGCGATAAGCTCTCCTAGCTTCGCAGCACCAGTGCCATTAGATCGCGTCGCAGTACAAATTAATGATGGTATCATTCTTGAAAGTGAAATCGCCAACATGGTTACCACGGTTAAAGCCAATGCTAAAACAGCCGATCAGACTTTACCCTCTGATGATGCCTTGCGGACCCAAGTTATCGAGCGCCTTATTTTAACCCATTTGCAAATGCAAACAGCTGAGCGTATCGGCTTACATATTGGTGATTTACAATTAGACCAAACCATTGAAAATATTGCTAAAGAACAAAAAATGACCGTTGCACAAATGCAACAAATGCTCGAAAGTGAAGGCTCAAGCTTTAGCCAGTACCGCGAACAGTTACGTCAAGAAGTGACCCTAGGTGAAATTCAACGTATTCAAGTACAACGCCGTATTCAAGTTTCACCGCAAGAAATTAGTGGCTTAGTGAAACTGATCCAAGAACAAGGCTTAAAAGATGTTGAGTTCCAAATGGGTCATATTCTAATTGAAATACCCAGTAACCCCACAAGCGAGCAACTTGAAACTGCCAGTCGCCGTGCCGATATAGTCCTTAAACGTTTAAATGACGGAGAGGATTTCCGTAGCACTGCCATCGCCTCTTCAGGAGGTCCTAAAGCCTTGGAAGGCGGTATATGGGATTTTATGAACATTAACGAAATGCCGACCTTATTTGCGGAAGTGATTAATGACGCCAAAAAAGGTGACATTATTGGACCCATCAAATCAGGTTCAGGTTTTCACATTATAAAATTGGTCGACACTCGCGGCTTACAAACCCAAGAAGTTGAAGAAGTTAAATCACGCCACATCTTATTAAAGCCATCACCGATTTTATCGGAAGAGCGCGCTAAAGCGATGCTAGCTAACTTTTTAACTCAAGTTCGTGCTGGAGACGCTGATTTTGCTAAATTAGCCAGCCAGTATTCAGAAGATCCGGGGTCGGCGGCTAAAGGTGGTGAATTAGGCTGGGCAGATCCAACCATGTATGTGCCTGCATTTTCTCAAACACTGGCGGATCTTCAAGAAGGCCAAATCAGTGAGCCGTTCCGTTCAACGCACGGCTGGCATATCGTCCAACTTGAATCACGTCGAAAAACCGATGCCACAGATAAAGTGAACAGTAACCGAGCTCATCAATTAATCTTCCGTCGTAAGTTTAACGAAGAGCTACAAAACTGGTTAGATGAAATGCGTTCTGAAGCGTATATCGAAATTATTGATCAAACAAACCAACGAGGTTAGGCAAGATTAATGACTAAACGTATTGCAATCACCCCCGGCGAACCAGCCAGTATTGGTCCCGACTTAGTCATCAAACTCGCGCAACAGGCCTGGCCTGTTGAGTTAGTTGTTTGTGCCGATGCCAATTTACTCATGACTCGTGCAAAAATGCTTGGAATGCCTTTACAGCTTAGGCCTTACCAACCATCGCAACCCCCTAAACCACAAGCAGCAGGAACATTAATGATTGCTCCTTTTGCGTTAGCTGAAGAAGCTGAATGTGGGGTGTTGAACGAAGCAAACAGTGCCTATGTAGTAGAAACCTTGCGTTATGCCGGTGAAAAAAACATGTCGAACGAATTCGACGCCGTGGTAACCGGTCCCGTTCATAAAGGGATCATTAACCAAGCGGGTATCCCGTTTAGTGGCCATACTGAGTTTTTTGCCCTGCAAGCCAATTGTGCTGATGTGGTTATGATGTTGGCCGCACCCAATTTACAAGTGGCGCTAATGACCACTCATATTCCGTTAGCCTATGTGGCTAAAGCGATCACTCGCGATAGGTTGCACCATATTATTAGCATTTTGCACCGCGAATTAGTCAGTAAATTTGGTTTAGGCTCACCTAAAATTTATGTCTGTGGGCTCAATCCACATGCCGGAGAAGACGGCCACTTAGGTCGAGAAGAAATTGATACCATCATACCTGCGCTCAATGAGTTACGAGCACAAGGCATGGATATTGTTGGTCCTTTGCCAGCCGATACCTTATTCCAACCTAAGTATCTTGAACAAGCTGACGTTGTACTCGCCATGTATCATGACCAAGGATTACCTGTACTTAAATCATTAGGATTTGGCAAGTCGGTCAATATCACCTTAGGTTTGCCTTATGTTCGCACCTCAGTCGATCACGGCACAGCGCTAGAGTTGGCTGGCAGCGGCAAAGCGGATTGCGGCAGTTTTACCTGTGCATTAAACAAAGCCATCGAATTGGCCTCAAAAAGTAAGTAACCCATTTTAATGAGTAATAAAGTACATTTAGGCCACACGGCCAGAAAACGTTTTGGTCAGAACTTCTTAACTGATGAAGGCATAATTAGCAGCATTGTCGGCGCTATTGCACCTGATAATGACCATGTGATGGTTGAAATTGGACCTGGCCTAGGGGCGTTAACTGAACCCGTTGCTGACACAATTGATAATCTAACCGTGGTTGAATTAGACCGCGACTTGGTTAAGCGTTTACAATACCATCCAGTACTTAAAGACAAACTGACCATTCACCAAGGTGATGCGCTACAGTTCGATTTTAGTCAATTGCAACAGCCTGGCAAAAAAATGAAAGTGTTTGGCAATCTGCCTTACAATATTTCAACGCCGTTAATGTTTCATTTGTTCGAATTTGCCGAACAAATAGAAACCATGCACTTTATGTTGCAAAAGGAAGTGGTTCTGCGCTTATCGGCAAGCCCTGGTACCAAAGCATATGGCCGCTTAACCGTAATGGCGCAATATTATTGCCAAGTGGTGCCGGTATTAGAAGTGCCACCGACAAGCTTCTCCCCGGCCCCAAAAGTTGATTCTGCCGTAGTAAGGTTACTTCCTTACGAAGTGAAACCTTGGCCATGTAAAAATATCGATGTATTAAGACATTTAGTCACCACGGCATTTAATATGCGCCGTAAGACATTGCGTAATAATCTGAAAACACTGCTGACAGATGAAGAGTTTGCCACATTGCAAATTGATGCCACCTTGCGGCCTGAGCAAATCAGTGTTGAGAAATTCGTCGCCATGGCTAATTTTCTGTGTGATAAGAACGATTAATTATAAGGGCATGCTGATATTGAGTATGCCTTTTTACTTTAGGATGCAACATGAACCAAGATGAATCGCCTATAAAAATTAAAATCGACACCCAATATTTAGAGCAACAATCAGATGTTGCCAATAATAAATATCTGTTTAGCTATACCATTACCATTATTAATCTGGGTGATAACAAGGTAACGCTTAAAGACCGTCATTGGATTATCACTGATGCCGACGGCAAACAGAATGAAGTAAAAGGCCCTGGTGTCGTTGGAGAAACACCCACCATTGCACCCAATACGGCTTATCAATATACCAGTGGCACTATGATGGAAACACCAGTGGGCTTTATGCAGGGATTTTATGGCATGGAAGATCATAAAGGGAAACACTTTTTGGCGACTATCCCACCTTTTCGTCTTGCTGTACCAGGGATATTACAATAACTTATGGCACACTATTTTGTTGGCGATGTTCAAGGCTGTAATGCTGAATTGCAATTATTATTGCAAAAAGTCGATTTTAATCCATCCAAAGATCAACTTTGGGCTGTTGGCGATCTGATTGCCAGAGGGACAGAGTCGCTAGCCACACTGCGGTTTTTCCAGTCATTAGAAGACTCTGCCAAAGTGGTACTGGGTAATCATGATTTACACCTACTCGCTTTGCACGGTAAATTAAAACGAGTTAGTCGAAAAGATCATCTTGAGGAATTACTCAATGCTCCCGACATTGATCATTTAGTCCATTGGATCCGCCAACAACCACTCGTTAGAACCTTGCCTGAGCATAACATTATTATGACCCATGCTGGCGTGCCTCCTCAGTGGGATATTGCGACCCTTGAACATGAAGCCAAACAAGTTAGCTTAGCTTTGCAACAAGATGATTATTTAACTGAATTAATTGCAAAAATGTTCACTAATGAGGCTGAACAATGGTCGCCAGCATTAACCGGTATTACCAGATTGCGCTACTGTATGAATGCATTAACGCGAATGAGATATTTACATCTTGATGGCCGTCTCGATTTTATGTGTAAAGTGCCGCCCAACGAACAACATTCTGCCCAATTACAACCTTGGTTTGAATTCCCGTCACGCACAGCATCACAATACACCTTAGTCTTTGGCCATTGGGCTGCATTAATGGGGCAAACAAACACAGATCGATTTATCGCATTAGACACAGGTTGCTGCTGGGGAGAACACTTAACCTTATGGCATCTTGAAAAAAATGAACTCATCACCCAAGAAAAGTTAATTTAACCTTAAACTAAAGTCCCATTTAGCCGATACAGAACTATCTCATCTATTATCTTCGCCAGAGAAAAAATATTCATTGATAATTCCATTTCAAAAACGCAATGCAATAACATAAAACTAATAGCACAATAGCAACAAATATAAAAATCAGGATCAAATAATAATAATAATAGTCGGAGTACTGTATGAAAATTAATGTAGCGACCAGAGTCATTGGCGGTTTTATCGCGGTGACTCTGTTACTGATTATCCTCGGAGGTGTCAATCTTCTGAGTAATAACAGCATTAAGGACGGAACCACCATTCTTAAAACGGTCAGTTTACCGGCGCTAGAAACCACCAGTATTTTGAGTGAAAACCTCAGTACTCAACAAAATGAAGCCTTGTTAGCCTATTACAGCAGTCATTCTTCGGACATACTGGCTATCAGCAACAAACTAACCGATCTTGATAACACCTTCGAAGCGGATCTCACTCGGTTAAACACTTTAGTGGCTTCTCAGTCACAGCTCACCACACCGCTTATCGGTCTCACCAAAAGCTATCGCGTTTATGAGCAAAGTGCGGTAACAATGCTCTTCGAACGTGAAAAAGCGCTCAGTCAGCAAGAGCAATTGCTTAGCCTACGCAGCAATTTTGAAAATGCCGCAGATGATGCATCATCAATCTTACTCGATATTATGGATCTCGAAACCAGTGACGATCAAACCGAGAAAAGCCTCGCAGCAACAGCAAATTCAATTGATGGTACTTTCATTAACATGATCACCACCATTTATGATCTCGTTGCCACTGCTGAACAAAGTAAATATGACCTTATCATCAATGAACTCGATTACATGACCAGTGAAGTTAAGGCTAAACTTGCCTACATTAATCGTCAAGGTAACGGTATTGTGAGCAATTCAATTCTTGGCGATCTCACCACTGAATCATCGAAAGTACTTAAATTACTTAACGGTGCAGATTCGATTCAGGCATTGAAACAGAAGCAGCTACAGCATGAATTTGCGGCGGAAAAACAACTTGCAAAGACCCAACGTGAAGTGAAAACCGTTAATAATAAAATGACCGTGCTAGCCAAATCAATCGATAAGTTTGCCAGAGAGATCAGTACCGCAGCCATTGAAATTATCGATTCAGCAACCATTAAAACCTTATTCGTGGTATTAACGGCAATCATAGTGGCAATTATTGTCAGTATTGCAGTGGTAAAACCGTTAACAAAGTCACTTGAAAAAGTAAACAAAGCATTGAATGTATTGGCATCGGGTGATTTAACTCATAAATTGGACGACAGTGGTAACGACGAATTTGCTGAGTTAGCGAAAAACTGTAACCGGCTAGTCGATAGTTTGCGTAGCCTGATTATCGGTATTATTGACCGTTCTAACCAACTGGCTGCAGCGGCCGAAGAAACCTCAGCGATTACCACACAAACAACGATTGGTATTCAAGAGCAAAAGAGCCAAGTTGACCAAGTGGCTGCGGCCACCACAGAACTGAGTTCAAGTGCACAACAGGTATCATTGAGTGCTGATCAAGCACTTAATGAAATAAAACAAGCCGACCAAGAAGCCCAGCACATGCGGACGCTGGCAGAAGAAAGTAAGAAGACTATTCTCGCGCTTGCTGAAGAAGTGACTAAAGCCGGTATTGTCATCAACAAAGTTCATTCCGATAGTGCCTCTATTGGTTCGATTTTAGATGTTATCCGCGGCATTGCCGACCAAACTAACTTACTCGCTCTAAACGCCGCGATTGAAGCGGCTAGGGCTGGCGAACAAGGTCGTGGCTTTGCTGTTGTAGCGGATGAAGTCAGAAACTTAGCCTCGCGCACACAGCATTCAACCAGTGAAATTCAACAAATGATCGAAGTCCTGCAAGTCGGTACACAAGAAGCCGTTGCCGTAATGGAATTGGGTCGCGCTCAAGCTAATAGCTGTGTTGATAAAAATGAGCATGCTAACTTAGCCCTAGAAACGATTAGTAATTCGGTACACCGCGCTTTCGATTCTGGTAACCATATTGCTCAAGCTGCGCAAGAGCAAAATATTGTTAGCCAACAGGTCTCAGAAAAACTCGAGCACATTGCGGCGATTTCCGAAGAGACATCGACAGGAGCAGACCAAACAGCACAATCGAGTCACCAAGTTGCTGTCCTTGCTGAAGAGCTACAAGCCTCTGTACGCGAGTTTAAAGTATAAAAGCAACCATAGGTATTGTACGACAACAAAAAAGGCCTACAAGGCCTTTTTTGTTTACTGGAATAACGTCGTGAAGCAAACGATATAGTCTAGATATAATACGACCCACTCATATATTAATATCTACTTATATAATGCGTTCTAAACATATAATACATTCTACGCATCTTGTGGTGATAAATGATTGCAGCAGCAGAATAAAAATGCCGACAAATAATGTCGGCATTTTTTTATATTATCCTACTCACTCGATAACTGATGACGCAGCATCAGAATCAATCAGCGGGGGCGACTTAACCGCCTATACGTTCCTTGATCACAGCACTAATGGCACTTGCACCATGGCCATTTTCTGCAGCCCAATCTAAAATGGTTTTACCATCGGCTTCAGGATTGGCAAGATCAGAAGAAGGTAAACGTTTAGCAATATACTCCCCGACTTCGTCAGCATTTGACTTGTAGGCAGTACGCAATAAACTGCTGCCATCACAATAAATATCTGAATAAATATTCCGTAATTTAACACGATGTTGTTTCATTTTTTTACGTAAACGATGTTTATCATCTGATTGTACATAATTACAAATATTTGCAACTAATTGATCTGTATCGGCAACAACAGGGGCTGACACAGAAGAGGCTACAATCAGGGCTGCAATTGCTACAGGCAATAGACGCATCTGACACTCCTTTATCTTTATAGTTATAGTTACAGTTATCTTTGTCGTTATCTTTATAGCTATCTTTATCGTTATAACTCAATAGCAATAAACTCAGCTTACGGTTTTAACTAAGCGGTTTATGTTAACTTCCAGATTTACCGGGCTAATTTAACACTTTTTGAATAAAGTGTTAAACCTATATTGCAATCCGTTGTCGTTTGTTGCATTTACTGAGTTCTGTAAAACCCAAGAACCATCGTCCCAATCAGGAAATACCGTGTCACCCTCCACATCTACATCAATAATAGTAAGATAAAGAACGTCTGCTTTAGGCAGTAATTGTTGGTAAAGCTGACCTCCGCCAATGACCACAATTTCATCACACTCACCAGCAACGGCAATCGCCTCATCGAGACTTGTCACACAAGTCACCCCTTCAATACTCAACTGACTATTACGGCTAATCACAATATTATGCCGTCCAGGCAAAGGTCGTCCGATTGACTCAAATGTTTTGCGGCCCATCAGCACGGGTTTAGACAAAGTCATGGCCTTAAAGTGGCGTAGATCTTCGGGTAAATGCCAGGGCATTTTATTATCTTTACCTATAACTCGATTGTTAGCCATAGCAGCAATCATCGCGATACGCATTATATCAAAATCCCTATCATTAAATAATTGTTCGATTGCGGTAGTAAAGTAAACTGGGTAAGGCTAATCCAACGGCAAGCGCACCTAGAATAAACACGGTTTTTAGCCCGTTGACAATGACCTGGGCACTGAGTTCTGGACTGATTTGGCTTTGAGCGGTTAATTGGATTAACGCAATGACGGTATTGAATGCGTAAGAACCTGGCACCATGGGAATAATGGCCGCAACGGCATACATTAAGGGGGGCGCTAAATGTTGCTTGGCAAACTGGATAGTGACCAAACCGACAATAGCAGCGGCGACAAAGGTCGCCCACTCAATTGGCATTGAAACATGCAGTAATATGGTTCTGGAACAATGACCAATAGCACCAGCAAGCGCGCAGTATTTTAAATACCGTTTGGGTACATTAAATACCATCGCAAAACCAATCGCCGGTATTGCCGAAAAAAAGGCATCATTGAGTAACAAACCGATAAACGACAGCATTAAAAAATCCCACCCAGTTGCATTGCAATGGTAATACCGATCACTGAGGCTAATGTCAGTAAACTTGCCTGACCCCAGCGAGAAATACCCACATTCATATGGCCTTTTACCATATCAGAAATAGCATTAATCATTGGAAATCCGGGAACCAGCATCAATACACTCGCAGCCATCGTGGCTTGGGGAGTATTGGTGAGCGGCCAAATGTAACTAATTTGCGCAACAACGGTGATCATAAACGCGGTAATTGAAAAGTTGACCAGTAGATTGAAATGCCGCGATGCCAGAAATAAACGAACCGTCATGCCTACTGTTGAAGCAAAAAAGGTGATCAAGCACGCCATCACATCGCCGCCAAATAAGTGGCAGAAGCTTGCAGATGACAAACCAATCATAGGAATGACGGCAATGGCTGGGTAGGTTCTAGGGGTAATACGAGCGAGGCGTCGACGAACTTCATCGGCACCATAAACGCCTTTTTCTGCCAATATACAGATTCGTTGCAGCTCACAAACCACCATCATATTAATGCCATGAGCACGAATTCGACGGGTTGTGGTGATACATCGGCCGTGTACCAAGCTAGTTAAGACTAATGCATTGGATGATATTGATAATTCAATGCTAGCAATACCGAGCGCTTTACCCAGGCGCTGACTAATCTCTTCAACAAGATCAGACTCAGCACCATAGGCCAATAGTAGTTGCGCACAACGTACTACAAGGCGGGTAATTTCATTTTGGCTATCTTCGTGCACGATGTCCTCAAATGAGTTCTTTAACGTTGATAGATAACTTCTACATCATAATCATCATCATCGAAATCATCGTCAAAGTCATCATTATAATCTGCATTGGCATTCTCATTAGCATTTTCATCTACATCACTATGATAATTATCCCATTTGAATTCAACGTCAGCATCTGGGGTGATTTCTTCAGCAATGGCCGGTAAAGTTCTAATAAAATCAAGCAATTTAATGCTTAACGCTTCAGTACCCGTTCTGTTGAACGCCGACATAGTGTACACATCACCCTGCCAATCTAATTCTTTAACAATATGGTCAATCTTTTGCTGAAGTTCATCTTCAGGTAACAAATCTGTTTTGTTAAACACTAACCAACGTGGTTTGGCGGCTAATTTAGGTGAATATTTTTCTAACTCAGCCACGATAGCACGTGCTGAATGTACGGGATCTGATTCATCAATTGGCTGAATATCAATAATATGCATTAATATTCGGCAACGTTCTAGATGCTTTAAAAAACGGATACCAAGGCCTGCGCCATCAGCCGCACCTTCAATCAAACCAGGAATGTCTGCAATGACAAAACTCTGGCCCGGACGTGGGTTGACGACCCCAAGACTAGGAACCAAGGTGGTAAATGGATAATCAGCAACTTTCGGTGTTGCACGAGATACCGCGCGAATAAAGGTTGATTTACCCGCATTTGGCATACCTAACAAACCCACATCAGCAAGCAACAAAAGCTCGAGCTTCAATAAACGGACTTCACCAGGTGTACCTAAACTCTTTTGGCGAGGTGCTCGGTTAGTACTGCTCTTAAAGCGAGTATTACCTAAACCATGAAAACCACCTTTCGCCACAAGCAGCTTTTGCCCATGAGTGGTTAAATCGCCCAGCGACTCACCGGTTTCTTGATCAATAGCGCGAGTACCGACAGGGACTTGAAGAACCAAATCTTTACCACCATGGCCAGTACAATCACGACCACGTCCATTGGTGCCACGCTCAGCCATATGAAAGCGAGTGAAGCGGTAATCAATCAGAGTATTGAAGTTTTCGTTGCCTTGCAGATATACACTGCCGCCATCGCCACCATCGCCACCATCTGGACCACCATCTGGAACATATTTTTCACGTCTAAAACTCATGCAACCGCTTCCGCCGTCACCTGCTTCAACGCGAATATTCGATTCATCAACAAACTTCATACTGACTCCTGACACCACTTAATCTGGAATTATAACCCCAAATCATTGGGGTTTGCAGGAAAGCGCTGAAGATAGCATTCATCACTATATCGCCTACTGCATATAAACAAAATCATCCAACCATCAATAACAGTCTAATGATATAAAAACACAAAAGCCCCACCATAGGCGGGGCTTTCGAGATCTAGCTTAGAAAGAATTAAGCTTCGATACTAATAAACTTACGGTTATTAGCACCTTTAACTTCAAACTTTACTTTACCGCTTGTTAATGCAAATAAAGTATGGTCACGACCAATACCTACATTTACACCAGCGTGGAATTTAGTACCACGTTGACGAACGATAATGTTACCAGCTAGTACCGATTCACCGCCAAAGCGTTTAACACCTAGACGTTTACTTTCTGAATCGCGGCCGTTACGAGTAGAACCGCCAGCTTTTTTATGTGCCATGAGTTAGACTCCCAATATTAAGCGTTGATAGAAGTAATTTTAACTTCAGTGAACCATTGACGGTGACCCATCTTCTTATCGTGATGCTTACGACGACGGAACTTAATAATAGTTACCTTATCGCCGCGACCGTGGCTAACCACTTCAGCTACGACTTTACCGCCAGCAACTAAAGGAGCACCAACGTGCACTGTTTCACCATCAGCGATCAATAAAACTTGATCGAATTCTACGGTTTCACCAGTAGCAACTTCTAATTTCTCTAAACGAACTGTATGACCTTCAGCAACACGGTGTTGCTTACCGCCACTTTGAAAAACAGCGTACATAGCTATTTTACTCCAAATGACTAACACGCTAACTCATCTATTCGACGAGACAAGGTGCTAAAAAACCTTTAATGACAATGGGCGCGGATTCTACGCGAAGAATTGGCAACAGGCAAGTCTTAATTTACAATCGAATAAAAAGGCCTTATTACTGCACACTATTCAACAATAGCTAATGTACCTTCTGCAAAATTTAGTTAACATGATCAAGTTCAAATTTAATTGATATGATCGTGTTTAAATTTAGTTACGTATTATGTGTATCTTGTTAATAACTTAGCAAACTTTCGCAAAATCAGAGTACTGCAAGCTCGATTGTAGAAATACATACTTTGAAAAATGGCGGTGATATCCTGTAAGATATGCGCTTTAAATCGATATAACTAATCAAGGGTGCAAACCCTGTCGCCCAACAACTAGAGACTATTATGGATTTAAACGCCATTCGTCAACTGGCTGACACTGATATGCAAGCAGTCAATCAGCTGATATATAAACAACTTGAATCTGATGTAGCCCTAATTAACCAATTAGGTTTTTATATTATCAATGGCGGTGGTAAACGTTTACGTCCGTTGTTATCCATATTAGCCGCCCGAACCGTTGACTACCAAGGTGAACATCATCTTAAACTCGCGGCGATTATCGAATTTATCCATACCGCATCGCTACTGCACGACGATGTCGTTGATGAATCGACGCTTCGACGCGGCCGAGAAACCGCCAATGCTTTATTTGGTAATAGTGCAAGCGTGCTGGTTGGTGATTTTTTATACACCCGTTCATTTCAGATGATGACCGAACTCGACAATATGAAAGTGCTTGAAGTCCTTGCTCATACCACTAACGTACTTGCTGAAGGTGAAGTATTGCAGTTAATGAACTGCAATGATCCCGATACCACCGAAGAAAATTACATGCGCGTTATCTACTGTAAAACCGCAAAATTATTTGAAGCGGCAACCCAGTTAGCGGGCGTATTAGCCGATGTCAGTCCAGAACAAGAACAAGCACTGGCAGACTATGGTAAATACCTAGGCACGGCCTTTCAATTAACTGATGATTTACTTGATTATACGGCTAACGCCGATGAGCTAGGTAAAAATATTGGTGATGATCTTGCTGAAGGAAAACCAACATTACCGTTAATTTATGCGATGAGAAATGGCTCAGATAAAGCTAAAAAACTGATTAGAGAAGCGATTAAGCAAAGCGACGGCTCCAAAGTGATTGATGATATTTTAGTCGCATTAGATGAGTCTGGCGCGTTAGTTTATACTCAAGAAAAAGCCCTAACTGAAGCACAAAAAGCCATTGCCGCGTTATCTATCTTTCCAGAAAGTGACTACAAACAGGCTTTAATCTCGTTAGCGAATTTGTCGGTTAACCGCAATAATTAACCGTAACGAATCACGACATCATCCATCATGAAATTCATGTTTTGATGACGATGCATAAAAAGGTGTGAAGACTAAATTCACACCTTTTTTTATGATCAAATTTGCCATTTTTTTATGATCAAATTTGCCAATTTATGGGTGGATTGCCTTGTTCAATTAATAATTGATTTATGCTTGAAAAATGCCCGCAACCAAAAAAGCCTCGATAAGCAGATAATGGCGATGGGTGTGGGCCGTTCAATACATGATGTTGCGGCGCCGTAATCAAACGGCCTTTCTTAATCGCATGATTTCCCCAACACACAAATATAATCGGCGATGATTGTTGGTCTAATCGCTGCAATACCTTATTCGTAAATATCTCCCAGCCTGATTTAGCATGTGAATGAGCTAACCCCTGCTCTACCGTCAATACCGTATTTAATAGTAAAACGTCCTGTTTTGCCCAAGCCGTCAAATTGCCGTGTTCGGGTGTCACAAAGCCTTCAATATCATTGGTTAATTCTTTATAGATATTCGCTAACGATGGCGGTGGTTTAATGCCTGTTTTTACTGAAAAAGATAACCCATGAGCTTGATCTGGCCCATGATATGGATCTTGGCCTAAAATCACTACTTTAACTTGCTCTAGTGGCGTTAACTGAAAAGCAGAAAATACCTCATTCTCAGGTGGGTATATCGTTTTGCCCTCATTACGTTGTTGTGTAATAAACGACTGTAGTTGCAGATAATAGGCTTGGTTCTGTTGTTGCTGGATAAATTCTTGCCAATGCTTGGTCATACACATTCCTTAAAATAAACGCCACACAGATAAAACCTATCTATCGATAGACAATTTGATTTATCATTGTCAAACGTCATAAATACACATGAAAATAAGTATGATGCCATTGAATATAAGTAACAACACCAACGAATCTGGATTTACCCTAATAGAATTAGTAGTAGTGATTATTATCCTCGGAATTCTTGCTGTCGTGGCATTACCCAAATTTTTAGATTTAGGTCAAGATGCAAAAATTGCTTCTGTTAAAGCAACCGGTGGAGCATTTTCTTCAGCAATAACATTGGCACATGTAAAATGGGCCGCGTTGGGCTATTCTGGCCCTGCTGATAATTTGGTTATTTTCAGTCAAGTTGGAACCGATGGCCAATTGGATATAAATTTATGGGGTTATCCTGCGCAACATTATACCCCTTATGAAGCCTCACCAAGATTGAATAATACCAATGATTGCCTCTCAGTCTGGCCGACACTGTTACTAGATGGTCCAAGCGTTTCGAATAGTGCAGCTGAAGATACATCTGATTACAAAGCAGAATATATCAGCCCAGATCAATGCCGTTATTACTACAACCCACTGCCGCTTTTATCAATATATTACGATTCACGTGATGGTCAAGTGTTGATAGATTCAGATCCCAATAGTTAATTTTTTACCTGATATTTTCAATTAAAAACGTTACACTCAATGGAAATTAACTCATCGAAAAAGTGGATCTGATGTCTGAACCAAAAACAGAATTAACAATGTATCAAATAGCTGACCAATTTATTGCCCTAGCCAATCAACTAAGCCAGCAAGAAAATGATATTGGCAAAGTCGGTACAGCAATGAGATTTGCCTCAGCCCGGTTTAACGCATTTGAAGCCTCGCTTAAATCAGCGGATCTCGCTGCAGAAAAAGATCATGCCCTCGCTTGGTTTTCTGATGAATTCAAAGCCATGCTAAAAGAAAACCTAGAAGACCATATTACTAACCCTCCGGTAGCCGCGAAGCAGCAAACACAAGCCAGCGAAGGTGATGATACAGTGCAAGTGTTTAAAGGTGCCTAAGGTTCATTATCAGCTCATCAGATGATTAGCGCCTATCAATAATCCCTACCAGAATACAGGTTGGGATTATGGTTAATCATAGGTTCATATCAAGATGAGCGACTATGCCTAAGCCACTATGCTTCAACCACTATGCATAGTCACGACTGATGGTCACTCTTTACTTCACTTTTTACTCAAAAAATACCGCTTTATCGCAGCGAATACGCTTTATCATTCCTAGCCAGCCTCAGCCTAAATACACACTCGACAACAGAGTGTAAAACACCCTAATAGCAAGTAAGATCAATATAATACCAGATAGCCTATCAATCAATTTGGCCTTTTCACGCAACTTAGGCAAGATGGCAGAATGCGATAACACGAACGCAATAAGGGTATACCACAAGCCATCAATAATTAACGGCGTAAACACGATTAAACTTTGACCCATCACGGTCTGAGCCGCTAAGACAAACTGACTGAATAAAGCTAAAAAAAACAAGAATATTTTTGGATTAAATAATGAAATAGCCATACCATCTCTTGCCGCAACCCAAAGACTCGTGGGTTTGCCCGCAGCCAATTTCTGTTGCATACCGCCTTTAGAACTCAGCGCCTGGATCCCCATCCACGCTAAATACGCCGCACCTATTGCTGCAATGGTATTAAACAGTACCGGCGATGCCTTTAATACTGCGGCTAGTCCGAGTAAAGTGACTAACGCATAAACACCAATCCCGATGGAATGCGCCCAAGCACAGACAACACCATGTAATCTCCCACCACTTAGCGTATGCCTAACGACCATGGCTAAACTGGGCCCTGGAGACATGGCTCCCAAACAACAAATGGCGAGAAGTCCCAGCCAAGTACTTAATGCCATACCACCTCTTTTTACGGTAAAAAATTCAAGTAAATGATTACAATATGCTTTTTAACAACCAGTTAAGCCGGCACTGCTAATGTATTGCCATGCCATGATAAAGCATTTACACGGAAAACCTATGACGACAATAATAATGATATTACTCTTGGTTGTTTTTAGTGCAGTAGCAGGACTTATCTGGGCAAAGAGTAAAGGCAAGCCGATCCCAATTTTAGTGATCATCATGCTCGCATTCATGGGGTTATGTTTTGCGGGTGTCATCGCCTTTGTTAATAAAGATGAAGACTACTTAGCTTATCAAACATTACGTTGGCAAGCGCTTGAACCTGAAAAAATCGCCGCTTATATTGCACAAGGTAATGTGGTTCTTGTTGATATTACCGCCGATTGGTGTGTGCCCTGCCAAACCAATAAAGCCAATGTGCTTCACCGAGAGCAAGTGGTAAATCGACTCAATGATCCCCATATTATCTTGATGCAAGGAAACTGGACCCAAGCAGATACTGTTATTGAGCACTATATGGCTCAACAAGCGGTTGCTGGCACCCCTTTTAATAAAGTCTATGGCCTAGCCTACCCCAATGGTATTGAGCTGCCTAAAGCGCTTATTATTGACGACCTTTATCAGGCATTGTCGTTAGCCAACCCAACTGGTGGTTAAGTGACGCCCACTTTACGACTTCTCTGCTCACATAATGCATGATGGGTATGATTCAGGGCCAATAAAAAAGACTGCCGTAGCAGTCTTTTTGTCATTGAGCCATTAACGCACATTGCAACGTCAATTCATTAGAAGCGATAATTAACCCGGCCGTAGTAGTAACCACCGTTGTAATCAAATGGACCACTTTCGTAGTACACCCCACCTAATGCACCTAACGTCCCGTCTTTTAGCTTCTGCGCTTCTTGATCAAAGAGGTTGTTTGCACCAACAGATACCGTTAGGTTATCCAATACGGCATAACTCACTTCAAGGTCAATCGTCACCGCAGCATCTGCCGTTTCAGAACCCCAATCAGACGTATCGTCAGCATGGGTCGCGTAGTACTCACCAAAGTAGTTACCACGTAAAGACAGACTTAGTTCATCCCAGCTTTGGGCCCAAGTAAGGGTTGTACGGTGTGCAGGGATACCATCTTCTAGGCGACGAACTTTACCCACATCCGTTGTTTCAGGATCATATTTATCAACACTGGTATCAGTCCAACCATAAGCCAAACTAAATTTGGCATCTCCTGACAGTATATCTGCAGTATAAGTACCAACAATATCAACACCTTGAGTCGTTGTGTCAAAATCATTGGTGTAGTAGGTTACCGCCGAAATTAATTCAGGAAACTCAACCCCAGCAGTCCTTAACGCATCATAATCACTGGCTTCAACTGCAATTTGGCTTGACTGTGCAATACGACCTGTCACTTCAATGTTGTAGTAATCAACAGTGACGAACAAGTTATCGTATTGGTAGACAAAACCTGCGGCAAAACTCACTGATTCTTCAGGTTCTAAAACTTCACCACCGTAGAATGCGGCTAATGGGTTAGTTGGTGGTGCAATAAAGGTTTGGATCAAATCACCATTAACAATCGATGTTTGAGTATTGACTACGTTTTCTTGACCCACTGTTGGTGCACGAAAGCCCGTACTATGGGATGCGCGAAAAGATAATTCATCCGTGACAACATATTGCGCGGTTAACTTGTAGTTTAATGTGTCACCAAAAGTAGAGAAATCTTCATAACGCAGTGCACCACCTAACAATAGGTCTTCAGTAAAATACGCTTCTACGTCGATATAAACACCAATATTGCTTCGGTCATTTTTACCGGCAGATTCTGGACCGAAGCCTTTAAAACCGTGTGAGCCAATGTTAAAGCCTTGCTCGGCATAAGGGCCAGCAATCCAAGATGCTTCTTCACCTTGACTAATTTCAAATGATTCTTCACGCCATTCAAAACCAGTCGCAAAGTTAATATCTTCAATACCGCCTAGGGTTATAAAGCGAGAGAGATCAACGTTAACCGTGGTTTCAACTTGCTCATAAGCACCAGTATCAAAATCTGTTGGCGTATCTAAACCCAGTGAAGGGTTTAATGAATTTTTTAACCCAAAGGTCGCTTTGTTGCTACCAGTACCTGCACTGGCATCGTACAGCCACTCGCCTAACTCACCTTTAACACCGGCGAAGAAAGACATATCTTCAATTTTACCAGTGAACTGAGGCGTATACCCGCCTGGACGAATTTGGTTCATAGAAAAACAGTTAGGATCGGCCACCATGGCTTGGTACTCTGGGGTATCAAGCACGTTAGGAACTTCCGCAGAAATAACACCACATGTTGACTGATCACCGTTTATCGCACCAACCAACAACTCTCTCGAATCATCATCTGGATCATTCGGATCATTTGGATTTATTTTTGAATAAACTAAGCTGCGTTCTTGTGGATTACGGTAGTAGAAACCACCGGTCGCTTTACGTGAGGATACGTTACCAAAAGCGTATAAATGAGTCTTATCATTGATATCAAAGCCTGAATTTACAAATACGGTAAAGTCATCTTTGATTTCTGGATTACCCCAAGTTTGCGCAGGGTCTTGAATGGATGTATTACCGGCGACGGCAATCGCGGCCGCATCTGGACGCTGTACACTGCGGCTAGTCTCATCGGCCGTTTTGTATTGGGCACTGATGTTAATAAAACCATCATCCGTCAATGGTAAACCAATGTTACCGTCAATGGTGGTTGCCGCGCCGTCACCTTCATAATATTCACCCTGACTGACAGTAATAGAACCACCTTCAGAAGCATCTTTTAATACGAAGTTCATCACACCAGCAATCGCATCCGAACCATACTGAGCTGCAGCACCGTCACGTAATACTTCAACTTGCTTTAATGCCACACCAGGAATAACAGAAATATCTGGACCTTGAGCCCCGTCGTTAATGCCACCACCTTGGAAAGCAATAACGGATGCACGGTGACGACGTTTGCCGTTCACTAAAATAAGTGTGCTGTCAGAGGGTAAACCACGTAAGTTAACCGGGCGAATTAGCGTCGCGGCATCACTGATAGGTTGTGCCCGTGAGTTAAAAGACGGTACAGAGGTCACCAACATGTCGATCATGTCTGTTGAACCGTTTTTCTTTAGGTCATCACTACTGATAATGTCAATGGGAACCGGTGAATCAGCCACTGAACGAGGGGCCGCACGTGAGCCTACTACGGCAATTTTTTCCACATTGTCTCTGCTAGCGACTTTGTCATCAGCTGCGAATACTTGAGTGCTAATCACAGATCCGGCAAGTGCAAATGAAATGGCTAAGCTCAAAGAGCTGACACCAAATTTAGATTTTTTTGATTGCATCATTATTATATTCCCAACTGCTTATTATTGTTGTTTATCGACGATATTGTTCACAAAAATAAGTGAAAAACACGCCTCTCTCTATTGAAATACGCCCTATTTCAATTACATTTTTATAACAATTTAAATACAATTGCGAACATTTTTTAGGTAAATAAGCATATACTAAAGAGATAATGGTAAAAAAATTATATAAGCAATTGATTTTTAAGTGATGCGCGTCACATAAAAAGATAATATTGAATAAGTAAATTTTTCAACATAAACGGCATAAAACTAAATGATAAGCATAATTTTAGGGTTAAAACTGCATTTTTTATCGCTGCGGTTTTAACTGAACCCTCTAATTTCGATTCAATTTCAGCGAACCTTTGCCAATTGATATTGACCCGTGTAGGTTAGTATTAATATCTAAACGAACGTTTGATTTATGATGGTTACTAATAACTAAAATCAATAACCAAAAATAATAACTAAAAATATCTAAGGTGGTATGCATGGCTCATGATGCAGATTCAGTACTTGATTTACACCAATACACATCCATAGTTGATTTAATCGAAAAAGCCTGTAAAAACTATGCCGCTAACACGGCGTATGCCTGTCTTGGAAAGGACTCCACTTTTGGTGAAATAGAACGAGACTCTCGCCATTTTGCCAGTTATTTACAGCATTGCACCACGTTGCAACCGGGAGACAGAGTCGCTATTCAACTGCCTAATATTACTCAATTTGTAATTGCAGCCTATGGCGTAATTCGTGCGGGCATGGTGTTAGTCAATACCAATCCTATGTACACCGAACGTGAACTTATTCATCAATTTAATGACTCTGGCGCTAAAGCCTTAGTGGTATTGTCGGATCTGTTACCCACATTAACTAAGGTGATCGACAATACGGCAGTAGAGTTAGTGATTTCGACTCACGCAATGGATTTGATCCAGCCACAACCTCAGCCAGAAACCCCCTTTAGTAAAGTGACGTTTATGACGGTTATCTCAGAAGGGGCTAAGCACCACTATCAACCCATAAAACCAACGCATGATGACTTAGTTGCATTGCAATACACAGGTGGCACAACGGGGTTATCTAAAGGCGCTATGCTCAATCATGGCAACCTTTTAGCCAACTCTGCTCAAGTAAAGTCGCGTATTGCCAGCACCATGACCGAAGGACATGATGTCTTTGTCGCACCACTACCGATTTATCATATTTATGCTTTTATGGTGAATTTAGTGCTGTGTTTTGAGTCGGGTGGTTGTTCAGTATTAATTCCCAATCCTCGCGATATTGCAGGCCTAATCAATACCATAAAAGTCTACCCATTTACGGGGTTTGCAGGCTTAAACACGTTATTTGTCGGTTTATGCCATCAACCAGAATTTAAAGCCTTAGACTTCAGTAAAATGAAAATAACCATTTCGGGTGGTACCGCATTAACCAGCGCCGCGGCTAACTTATGGCAGCAAACTACGGGCTGTATGATTTCAGAAGGCTATGGATTGTCAGAAACCTCCCCTGTGGTGAGCTTAAATGCACCAGGACATCAACAACTAGGATCCATTGGTAAACCGGTACTGGGTACAGAAGTGCGGGTGATCGACTTGGATGATAATGAAGTGGCTATAGGTCAAGCTGGCGAACTTGCCGTGCGCGGCCCACAAGTGATGCAAGGTTACTGGAATAAACCAGAAGAAACCGCTAACGTCATGACCAAAGATGGATTCTTTAAAACCGGTGATATTGGTATAGCCAGTGAAGATGGTTATCACACCATTGTCGATCGTAAAAAGGACATGATTATTGTCTCTGGTTTTAACGTCTACCCTAATGAAGTTGAAGACGTACTTTCAAGCCATGAGTTAGTTCTCGAGTGCGCGGTCGTAGGGATTGAAGATGAACGTTCGGGTGAAGCGGTAAAAGCGGTGATTGTGCTGAAACAACAATCGACTAATCTCGATGAGACAAGACAAGTGATTAAAGATTATTGCCGCAGCCAACTGACAGCGTATAAAGTCCCACGAATGATTGAATTTACCGAACAACTGCCTAAAAGCACTGTGGGTAAAATTTTGCGGCGCGAGTTACGTAAGTCAGTTTGATGTATCGAGCCGTGGCTTAGTGAGTCCGCCTTAAGGGGCATACTTATTGGTAACACAGCCTCAGGATAATGACAAAAAAAGATCCCTCGGGATCTTTTTTTTATTAAATGATGACGTTATTGGATCAAGCAATCAAGTCTTAACCTTATGGCGTCATCGGCTCAGCCGTTATCCGTTAATAACTGTAAACTGGCAAATTCACGATATAAGTCATTACTGTTCATTAATTCACTGTGGGTCCCGCTGGCCACAAGCTGACCTTTATCGATCACAAAAATACGGTCCGCATTGATCACTGTCGCTAAACGATGAGCAATGATCACCGTAGTGCGTTTGGCCATTAATGAATCAAGCGCCTGCTTCACTTTAATTTCGCTTACGGCATCTAACGCACTGGTGGCCTCATCAAGCAATAACAAAGGTCTATCCGCTAAAATAGCTCTGGCAATCGCGATCCGCTGCTTTTGCCCACCCGATAAACGCACCCCACGCTCACCTAAATAGGTTGAATAACCCTCAGTAAATTCACTAATAAATTCATCCGCTTTGGCAGCAATACATGCCAGCTTCACCTCTTGGTCAGTGGCATCTAAACGGCCATAACGCACATTCTCCAACACGTTCATTGCAAAAATCACCGACTCTTGCGGCACCAGCGCATACTGTTGACGTAAGTCAGCCAATGTCAGGGTGGAAATATCAATACCATCTAATAAGATCTGCCCGTTTTTAGGCTGATAAAAACGCAACATCAACTCAAACAACGTACTTTTACCCGCACCGCTTGGCCCGACTAACGCCACTCTTTCACCTGGGGCAATCGTCATCGACAACTGGCGGATCACCTCTTGACCCAGATCAGACGGATACGCAAAGCACACCTTATCAAAACAGAGTAACCCTTTCACTGGCATCACTAATCGATTGGGTACTGGCTGCTCAGGAATATCTATCGGTGTATTAACTAACTCAACTAACCGCTCTGCGGCGCCAGAGGCGCGTTGGATCTCGCTAAAGACTTCACTAATGGTCGCCACTGCGCCCGCAACCATCACAGCGTAAAACATAAAGGCTGACAGCTCACCACCCGTGATACTGCCAGCCATCACATCTTGGGCGCCAATCCAAGTGACAAAGACTATCGCCACTATGCTTAAAAACATCACAGTTGAAATCAGTAGGGCGCGATATTTAATCCGGCCTTTAGCCACCTCCATCACCGCCTCAACGCGTTCAGCAAACAGTTGCCGGTCTTGGGCTTCGTGGGTATAGGCTTGAACGGTATGAATTTCATGTAAGCTTTCATCAATATACGCACCAAGATCGCCTACCCTATCTTGGCTTTTGCGCGACAAGGTTCTGACTTTTCGGCCAAAAAAACTCACCGGGCCTAAGACTAAAGGCACAGCTAACATAACCAGTGCCGTTAACTTAACACTGGTAAACGCCATCATCACAATCCCGCCAACCACAGTCACACTAGAACGCAGCGCCATTGATAAACTCGACCCGACAACGCTTTGTAGCAAGGTACTGTCTGCGGTAAATCGTGATATCACCTCACCGGTTCGTTGAGTGGCAAAAAAGGCCGGCGATAACGACAATAAATGCTGGTAAACCTGTAACCGAATGTCAGCAGTGACCCGCTCACCGAGCCAGGTCATTATATAAAACCGGCAAAAAACAGCGGTACCACTGATAGCGGTGATCGCAACGATTAGCAGCATAATTTCATTTAAACGCCCGGCATTATCAGCAACAAAGCCTTCATCGACCATCAGTCGAACGCCTTGTCCAAGCGATAACCACGCCAAAGAGCCAATAAACAAAAATACGATTGCAGCGGCAACCCTCATTCGATAAGGGGACAAAAATTGTAATATCCAAGGTAACACAGGGTGGCGCAAGGGTGTTTTTTCAACAGAAGCAGGCGTAATTGAAGTCGGCTTTGAATTCGTCACAGTATTAACCAGCATACAAAACTAAGATGCATTGATAATAACAACAAAACACCACATTGTAGATGCCTTACCCACGAGGTATTGATCCCATAGGTAAACGAGCATTAACCAAGTGATATTAATATTTAACTAAAAAAACATAATATGAAGATCGCAATGGCAAAGAATATAAGTCAATCACAGGGCTTTACATTAATAGAGTTGGTTGTAGTCATTATTTTGAGTATTTTGAGTATTTTGGCCATTTTAGCTGTTTTAGCCCTTGTTGCGACCCGCGGTGACTAGCCGCCACACATCATAGCTAAGCCAATAAAAACCTGATCCATACCACCTGACATCCCACCAGCACAATTAAAACTAGCACCCCTTAACAACTATCATCCATGTAAAAACACTCTCATTTAAAAGCATTACCCTAATAAAAACAATGATTTAAATAAATAAGTTGATGTTGCTGAACCATATTGTGAATAGCCATCATCGCCATAGCATGCGTTTTTACCACAGAGTCATTTAATCGCCACGCTAAAATACCAATATCACCTAGTTCTGTCTTCAACATTTAACGCCAAGCTTAAAAATCGTGACCCCGTGAGGAAACCTAAATAACCAAAACACGCGCTACCCTGAGCCATTTGATGTGATTAACTAGTTTACGCCTAGGCCTCGCGCTAGTAGGTGTTATCTGAGATAATATTGCGCTATTTTATCGATATTCTTTTTATTAGGTCACCCAGTTATGACAACCCAATTTGCTTGTTCAGGTATCGCGCTTGAGCTTTTTCGTTACCCAAGCCAACAAGCCTCAAACTTACAAGCATGGGATGCGGCTGATGAACACCTAGTCAAACACTTAATCGACACAGACGTCGCCATAACCACCACCGCCATTCTTAATGACAGTTTTGGGGCGTTGACCTGTGCATTAGCAACACAAGCTCCAAACAGTGAGTTACTAGTTGAAACCGATGCAAAAACCAGTTTACTGGGTTGTCAGCAAAATTTATTAGGCAACAAACTGGCGCCCACTAATATTCATTGGTTTAACAGCCGCGATACTCTGCCAGACAATATTCAGTTAGTGCTGATGAAGCTACCGAAAAACTTACATTACTTTGGTCAGCAACTGGCGCGTTTATCAAACGTACTGCCTGCGGGAACCCAAGTCCTGATTGGTGCTAAAGCCAAGGCAATCAACCCTGCATTACTGGCGATTATCGAAAAAAACCTTGGCATCGCCTCAGCCAGTTTAGCGTGGAAAAATACCCGGGTGATCAGCTGTATTAGCGATGGTAAACCACGCCCATTAGCAAAAGCAGTGAGTTGGAATGTCGATGAGCTCAAACTCACTATGAGTAATCTTGCGAATGTCTTTGCCGCCAATAAATTGGATATTGGCGCGAGGATAATGCTCGACAACATGCCAAAAGGTGAATTCAATCATATTGTTGACTTAGGCTGTGGTAACGGCATTTTAGGATTACACGCCAAACAATGTTATCCAAATGCGCAGATTCACTTTGTCGATGATTCTGATATGGCTATCGCCTCGGCAAAACATAATTGGCAAGCCAACAAACTAGAGACTCAAGCTTTAGATCCACAAACTTTAGATCCTCAAGCTTTAGATCCTCAAGCTTTAGAGACTCAAGCTTTAGAGACTCAAGCTTTAGATCCACAAGCTTTAGATCCACAAGCTTTAAATCCTCAAGCTTCAGATCCTCAAGCCCAAGAAATGCCTCAAGCCTTTTTCCATTGGGACGATTGCCTAAGCCACTTACCCGCCGACATTGAACCTGACTTAGTCATCTGTAATCCACCGTTTCACCAAGGCGAAGCCATTACCGATCACATCGCGTGGCAGATGTTTGTCGACGCCCATAAACGTTTAAAAAGCGGTGGCATATTACATGTCGTTGGCAATCGTCACTTGGCTTATCACGTTAAAATTAACCGGATTTTTAAAAATTGCACTACCGTGGCATCCAATGGCAAATTTGTGATTTTACAAGCGATAAAATAAGCTCGTGATAAACAGCCGCTCAAACGGAGTCGCTTGGCCAATAGCAGCAACGACAATATCCTTGCAGCACCAGTGGTCATATTGACGCCATTAAGCAGGCTAAGACCATATAACACGGCATAAAAAAACAATCATGATGGACAACCGTATAATGGGATATCAAGGCCAGTTGATCTCCATTATCTACTCTATTAAGACAATAAAAGTAGTTTAAAAATAAACGCGTCGCCGCTTTAGGTTAGCTTGAAGTGGTATCGGTTCTTGTGGGTGGCTGTTGATGGGTTGCGGGCGCTGCAAATAATATTTGTAACCGCTGCCCTATTGATAATTGCGCTTGAGTAACATCGCGCCACATATCACGCCATTCACTAAAGGTGACAATCAAAGGATTAAAACTGTTCACGGGCTTGGTGATACCATATTCCACGGTTTCAACCTCAGGTTCAAAGGTACCAAACAGCTTGTCCCAGATGATCAATACCCCAGCATAGTTTTTGTCTATATATTGGGGATTACGCCCATGATGCACCCGATGATGAGATGGTGTATTGAGTATCCACTCCAGCGGCCCTAACGATTTAATCGCCTGAGTGTGAACAAAAAACTGCAACCCCAGGTTAAGCAATACCGCGAACACCACCCAATTAGGGTCAAAGCCAAGCACCACCAAAGGTAACCAAAATAGCCACATTCCGGCCAGCGGATACATTAAGCTTTGCCTGAATGCGGTAGTGAAATTCATGTTTTCAGAACTGTGATGCACCACATGTGCCGCCCACATCCAACGAACACTATGACTGGCACGATGAAACCAGTAATAACAAAAATCTTGGGCTATAATCAGTAAGCCAAAACTGATGACATTCATCTCAATATCAAATAAGCGCCAGCCAAAAAAAGATAAATACACCTTGGCAATAATCAGCCCAGTAATAATATCCGCCACTTGATGCATACCCGCTAAGGTTAAATTACATAACACTTCGGCGGGGCGATATTGTGCGCTTTTTGGCAAGCGCTGCGTGCGAACACCAAACCACCATTCAAGTAAAATACAGCCGAAAAAAATCGGTGCGAGCAACAGCAATAACCACTCTGGGTGAGCAATCAGTAAATCCATGTCCATATTTTCTTTATCCGTTGTTATTTATTATTGCTATGGCTATTACGCTGGTTATTATGATGATCGTGATGGTTCTTATTATGGTTATCATTATGAGCGTTATGCTTATGGTAACTATCCTGAACGGACTGAATTCGACTTCGCGTTAACTCAGCTTAAAACATAATCTTCGCTAGCGTTACCACTTAGCAAAGTGATCTTCTGTTAACCCTAGCTGATTATCGAGTCGATATTTGTTGCCATTATTATCCTTAATATAGCCATTAAAATAGCCAATGCACTGCCTAAAGTTATTCTTCAACACCCCCAAATTAAGCTTTTCACTGCGGTGATTTAATGCGTTAAAGGTTAAATCAACTTGGCCATCATTAGTGGTGATATGCCAATAACCCTCATTGGAATGGCGATCGAAATTAAATTGTGCCGATCCTAGCAAGTGGCGCTCACCGTTTATCCACATCACATTCTCTGTATAACTGGTTTCATTAACACCCGCGGATAAATTTAAGCCGATAATGCCTTGAGACGTTTGGGCATTAATCGACGCCCAACGCCAACTGGTTTCGCGGCGCATAAAGCCTGCAGAAAAGTCATAGCCCGCCAAGGCATATTGCAAGGGTTGTGGTTCATGGTGAATGGTCAACTGGCCTGTTACGGCTAAACCATTGTGCTTTTGAGTATAAGTCCAACCGTTATATCCCGTTGGCGTACATAAACTCATCGGTAAGCTTAATGGTGCCGGCTGGATATGCAACTTAGCTTGGATATCAGCAAGATTGATTTCAACCGACCATTGGCCGTCTTCAATATTAATCACCGCACCTTTGTGTTGATGACCCACACTGGCCCGGCCTTGTTTGGGGGAGTGACTCAATTGGCACCCCATCGCGAGTGGCCTTAGCCATTGGGTTTGAGTCAACTTATTGGTATTAATATCGTAAAGATAACAAAATCCATTACCCACATAACGAATATCTGCAATCGCTAACCCTACAATGTAATGAGGGGTGATCACACTGATAAACTGAAACTGCTTAAAATTAAAGTATTTAGCAAATGCCGAAGCTGGTTTGTCCATTACCGTTGTATAGGCAAACTGATTGACATTGAGTGAATCAACAATGCCATCAAATAAGCCAAATACAGGTCTACCATCGGTATTGATCAGTTTATCTGGGGCCAATTGGGGTTGTTCATGTTGCATAACATTACCTACATAAACTTATATTGCATAACACTAACCTGAATTGATCAGTCATTAATGTCAACAACCGAATTGATTGAGACCCATTACCGCAGCGGGTGCGTGTGTTCAACCCAGAATTCAATGTCTCAACCATAGACACTGATGATATTGCACACTAGTAAGCTTATGTTTATCAAAACAGTTATCTTGTGATACTGGAAACCCAGGCAGATTCTGGTATCCTTCACCTACCTATTGCTCGTTATTGCGGTCTCATGAAGTTATTGCTCCCCTTTTTATTGTCTACATTGTTATTAACCGCTTGTGCCAGTCATGAGCCGACTCACGTTGCGCTGAATCCGACACTCGGCCCGGTTAATTTACATACTGAAGTCGACTTCCCGGTACACGTCGACACCATCGACACTCGCGAAGCCAGTTTTGTGGTCCGTTTTAATGAAAAAGGTCAAGCGCCTAGGCTGGTCAGTACCAGTGAGCCCATACGTCCACAACTGGCAAAACTGTTCCGCGATGGGTTAAATAAAGCAGGATATGTGATTGACCCTGCTGCGGGCAATTCAGTGCAATTTCAACTGAATTATTTATTGGCCGATGTGACCGACACCACATTCAGTTTTGAATCAAAGACACACTTAGTCATCAACGTATTAGCTAAAAATTCACAGCAAGAATTTACCAAAAAATATAATGCTTATGGCTACTTAAAAGGTCCGTTAAGCCCTGATTTTGCCACGCTTGAATTAGATATCAATAAACTGATTGATAAGCTCACCACTGAAATTCTTAACGATGAAGAATTACATCAGTTTATTCAACGTTAACCCAACAGGCTTTATCAGCTATTGGCATCAACTGATGCCAATAAAAAAGGACGCTATATCATGTTGAAATGGCTCACCACTTTCCTATTGTTATTAACCAGTTTAAGTAGCAGCGCTGCGGTTGATATTCAACAAGACACCTTATACCCGCAAGTAGAATTTGACACCTCAATGGGGAAAATTGTGCTTGAGTTAGATCGCCCCCGCGCCCCACTTACCGTAGATAATTTTTTAACCTATGTAGTGAAAGGCGAATATGACAATACCCTTTTCCATCGAGTGATCGCCGAGTTTGTAGTGCAAGGCGGCGGGTTAACCCCTAAACTAGAAGAGCGGCCATCACGGGCTCCGGTAGTGAATGAATCAGGCAATGGTTTATCCAATTCTCTGGGTACTATCGCAATGGCTCGCGATAACGATCCTCATTCGGCCACGCGGCAGTTCTACTTCAACATGGGCGACAACAAGAAATTAGATCCATCAAAACGTCGTTGGGGCTATACGGTTTTTGGTGAAGTGACTCAAGGAATGGAGGTCTTAAACGCTATCTCATTGGTGCCAACCGAACACAACAGCAGCCTAAATTGGCCCGACTTCCCGATTAACAAGGTGATACTGAAAAAAGCCACTTTATTGCCTCGTTAATCTGCCGTTATTCGCCTATGATTACCGATGGCGATGCTGATACATGCCATCGACATTTGTGTTGTCTGCAGCAATATAATCTCGACCAATCTTATCTCAATCAATTTACGCCAAACTTGCTCAATATAGTGACGCCATAAATTGTTACCCTATACATTTTTACTAGCTGACAAATCAATGAAATAGCACTATAGCATGACAAAAATGACATTTTTTTTATGCTTAATACTTTCGACTGCTTGATTTACGTCTATACTTTACTGATTCACTCACCCAGTTAGCTGCGCAATTCTTGGCAACCACATTGAAAAGAGTTAAGGACGCACTTATGATCATGGCTAATGAATTTATCGAAACCAAAGCCCCACAATTGGCCTATTTCGGCAAAGCTTTTTTAAACAATCAATTAGATTACAAAGAAATCCAGCTTTATATGTGGGATGTGTTAGAAGAATGGCAATGCATATCAAACCGCCAGTTAAATGAGCAACCTAGCGATACAGAAAAAGTGTTTTGGCATTTATTGTATTGTTTTGATCATTGGTCAGGCTGGGCCATAAAAGGTAATCAGTATTTACGTCAGCAAATTCATGACTGTTGCGACTACATTAATATTGGCGGTAATATGCCCCAAAGCTGTATTGGCATCAGACCTTAAGATAAATTAACCTCATCTGATCGAATAAACGCTCCGAATGGCTTGAACCTAAACCTCCCGCAACTTAAGCTATAGCCATTCTCTTTTATCCAGTTGTCTTATGTCGGTTTTCTTGGCTCGTACCCGTGAAGCATTATCGGTTTATTACCATAAACGAGTATTAATCCTACTCTTGCTGGGCTTTTCTGCCGGCCTACCATTAATGTTAGTCTTTTCAACCTTGAGCTTTTGGTTACGTGAAGCTGGCATCGATCGGGCTGCAATTGGTTATTTTAGCTGGATAGCGCTGACATATGCGTTTAAATGGGCCTGGTCGCCATTAGTCGATCGCATGTCGCTGCCGTTATTTACCCGATTTTTAGGTCGACGACGTGGGTGGATGTTATTCGCGCAACTGTGCTTAGTCGGCGCCATTCTCGGAATGTCAGTCAGCGATCCTGTAGCCAACCTTGAACGTTTGGCGTTATGCGCACTGCTGTTGGCATTTGCCTCCGCGACGCAAGACATTGTCATCGATGCTTTTCGGATTGAATCCGCCCCTGAAAAAATGCAGGCTGCGCTCGCTGCGGCATACCAAGTCGGTTATCGCAGTGCGATGATCATCGCCACGGCAGGAGCATTAACCATCGCCGCCTGGGTATCACCAGGTGATGAGGCTTATCATTTACACGCTTGGCAGACCGCCTATTTTGTCATGGCCATGTTGATGGGTGTTGGTATTATTACCACGTTATGCAGTACAGAACCTCAAGTTGATACCAAACACGCGGATGAAAAAGAACGCCAATTAAGGGCAGAGTTTGCGGCTAAATACCCGGTAAAAGTAGCAGGTGCATTAGCTTGGTTATACAGTGCCAGCGTACTGCCTTTTATTGACTTTTTTAAGCGTTATGGCAAAAGTGCTATTCTGATTTTGTTGTTAATCTCATGCTATCGCATCTCCGATATTGTCATGGGCATTATGGCCAATGTATTTTATGTCGACATTGGTTTTAGTAAAGAAGAAATCGCTTTTATCAGTAAGGTCTATGGGTTAATCATGACCTTAGTCGGTGCCGCTTTTGGCGGAGTATTGCTGATACGTTATGGCACCATGAAGGTTCTGTTCTTGGGCGCATTTTTAGTTGCTGTGACTAACTTGCTGTTTGCTTGGCAGGCGTATATTGGCTATAACGTGCCGTTTTTAACCTTAGCCATATCGGTGGATAATTTTAGTGCTGGGATTGCGACGGCGGCGTTTATCGCTTATTTGTCGAGCTTAACCAGCAGTGGTTATAGCGCGACCCAATATGCCTTGCTGTCGTCGATTATGTTGCTGTTCCCTAAGTTTATCGCTGGATTTTCAGGCTTGTATGTTAATGCGTTTGGTTATATCAATTTCTTTATTGCAGCCAGTTTAATTGGCTTTCCGGTGTTGTTATTAGTGGTATTGGTTGATCGATCGCAAAAACAGGTCGCTGCTAAGGCGGCATTATCAGATGCTTCGAGTGATGTACCGATTGATGTGCCGATTGATGTGGATAAACCACCACGTTAGCTTTTTACTGTCCAAACTTCGTTTGGATTAAGGTCGTGGCGCTTCACCCACACCAGACCAAGAGGAAACCAACGGCTATTCCCTCTTTACTCTTTTTAAAAGAATTGGCCCAGCCGCCCCGCAATATTTTCCCTATTGACTTAAACAACAGATGCGAAAAGGTCGCAACGGAAATTGATCCAGTTTCTCACAGCGTATGTAACCGTCTTCGGCCCATCTTGTAGTAAAGAGTGAAAATGCTAACGCTTCCGATGGGGAGCTGATGTGAATGGATCCACGAATGCCGTGGTGGCATGGTCAATGATGTTCGCAACATCAGAATGACATTTCCCATATCCATATGGGTCAGATGTGCGAGAAAGGCCTGACAGGCTCACGCATTCTGTTGTAAAGAGTCTTCAACGGCCTTAAGTTCAGAGTTGAATTTAGGCATTTTCAATCAAGGCATCTAAATCATTTATGGACAGAAATGATTTAGTGCTTTTACTCAAACTTCAATATTTCAGATAAGAAAAAATATAATAAACGTAATAGGCTGGCTGTGCTGAGGGATAACTACGACGAGCCAAAAGTGGAATTTAAGATCCCGACCTAAATCAGTGTGAACTCTCACGCCACTATTTACTATATATATCACTTCCATCAAGCTCGTGTTTGTTCAACCAATGGGATAAGCACGCAGCCAAAGTGCTAACGTTCTGTACATATCTAGATTTTTAAATCACATTTGAGGCTATCATACATTTCACTAGCCGTTTCCTTTGAAGTTTTTTTAGATTTAAGGCTAGCTATATAACGATTCCTATCTGCAATAACATCAGTACGATAATCACGCATGATACTAGAGTTAATTTTTTCTGCCTTTTTTATTAATTTATGCGATTTGAATTGATCATACTGAACACCACTATCAATGTACTCCAAAAAAGCGGAGCAATAGATGGTTTCTACAGTTTCGTTAATTTCTTTTTCTGGAACTTTTCCAAAAACTTGGGGTGATAGTAATAATAAAATTAGAGTTGTGATTTTAGTCATGATATTCCTTTTGTATGATACATACGATTCAATGAATTGGCACTTATAGAGCGTATTAGCGAGAATTCATATAACCCCTCTAAAGCATCTCACTTTAAAGCTGTCGCTAAGTAACTATAAATATCTTTATTTTCAACATCATAACGCATTGTGGTCAACGGAAACTAAACACTGTTTTAAAGCCTTTCTAGCTTATTTCTGGACAACATCTGTTAGGATAATTACTGGAAAACAGATAAACACATTCGTTATGTATACTGCAAATGAGTTACCTAATGTCTTTTTATGTATATTCACCTGCACCAGATTGCTCTTGAATGACCTTTAATTTATCGAGTTGACTACCCTCGAATTTTACGAAATTAAGTGCTTCGACTAAAGCGGTTGTTGCGATGCCTAGCCTACAGAAGCTTCTTAGAGATTCAGTTCTACGATTTGTCTTCGGGCAATATTTAGTATTACAAACGTTTAGATGCCTTCATTGTTCACCTCTAACTATATGACCAAATTAAGCGTACCACTACTGCAGAAGTCGATTCAAGCTTCAATCAACTTAGACTCAGCCCCACGTTAACTTTAAGTGGGGAGGTACTTTGTCGCCCAGATACGGGTGATAATTTACTCTAATGAATAAGTCTCTCGAATAAGTCTGTCTATCACCGCTTCATTGACATCTTCATCGATATGTTCAGATTTTAGTTTGTCACACAATGCTTTTATTTTAGCTGCAACGATCCCGCCTTCTTGTTCTTTCCATTGCTCAACCTGCTCTAGAACTTTATGGAAAAGCTTATCTGGTAGGCGATTTCCCATCTGTAACCCCATAACGGAAGGAAATATTGATTTATAGGAATCACGAATATCTCTGACACTAGGAGATAGAGAAAAGAAATTAAGCAAAAATTCTGGCCTCATTATATACTTAGCACCTTGCTTTTGAACTAGGTCACCGGTGTGTCTTTGAACTCTCGACTCTTGAGTTAACCACCAAGTCTGAAAGCCATACTCTGGGAAAGTAGACCTTTCCTTTCCTTTTCTTCTAAAACCATAAATAGAATTAATTATCAATGAGATACCATATGCAAGTTCTTCTTTTTGCTTGATTGGTAATATAGATTCAGCGAGTGTTTTGACCTCTTCCTCATTTGTTACTTCTAACAGATCTTCATTTTCATAATATGTCATCCCAAATTGATGAGTAATGTAGGTTAGAAGCTCATCCTTTCCAGCTATAGTGTGAAGTTAATTGTCGCCTAAATAAGAACCGTCTATTTTAATATCCTTTAAAATACCTTTTGCTGAGCCATGTTTTTTCACAAAGGAAGTCCTCTTACAGTAATTATTTTTATTATAGGCATAAATGAGCTATTTCCTAAACCGTTTCTGTCGGATAGTCGGCACCTGTTACCAAGTACCGCCCTCCTAAGAACCGTACGTGCAACTTTCACTGCATACGGCTCAAGCATCCACTAAGGCGTGTTCTGTGTTAGGAAGAACGTCCTCAGACGATTCTGCTCTTGCCCACCATCTGGTGGACTTCGTTACATTGTCTGGCTCGCTACTTTATTAAGAGCCATAGGGTCACCTAGTGATACAGATGGTTCACTCTTATCGTGGTGAACAACGCTGTATACTATTTCACGTCGCACGTCGGATAAGCGGCACCTGTTACCAGGTGCCGCTCTCCTAAGAACCGTACGTGCAACTTTCACTGCATACGGCTCAAGCCTCCACTAAGGCGTACTATGTTACCCGGTAACCACAGGGGTTACCTTTGCAATACTCACTTGAAGCTTTGATACTTTCTGCTCTATGACTTTCCAATCTTTGGATTATCGTTGAGCAAAGCAAGGAGAGGCACTAACTTCAATCGAAGTCATCATTTGCGTTTCTCCATTAACAAAGTTCTTCTAACTTTCTTGCAACGGGAGACCAGCTGGAAGTGGGCTCACTTTCGTGCAAGACACAAGGTCTGTATCTGCATCATTACAATGCAGCATTGGCTTTCTCCAGCCTCCTTTACCTGCACCACTATCGGCTATCTTCACAGATAACTTTCCCAATGGGAGCGATACAGGCTTACCGTGTTCCGTATGAAGCGTAATGTCAGTTTAGATGCCCACTCTAGTGCGGAGAGCTATATGACCACGAAAGAGCATTGCCCAATCTCTTTCCAGCTCTCGTTGCCCTTTTTTTTGCGTATAAACCACTTCCGCTGCTTATCATATAACGCACCTTAGGTGGATTCACATATGTTCATCATACTGACTCCCTAGCACTTACCCGACTTGTGGTTATCAGGAAGAACGTCCTCTCACGATTCTGTTCCCGTCCAATGGACTTCGTTACATTGTCAGACTCGCTTCTTTATTCAGAGTCTTAGGGTCATCTGGTGATACAGATGGTTCACTCTTATCGTGGTGAACAATGCTTCATACGACTTCACGTCGCACGGGCAAAAATGAGTTAGTTTCTGATAAATGTGGTTCCAATGACAAGCTGTTGGCATATGTGCAAATATGGTCAGTGGAGCTGATCTGACTCTAGATCTGATATTTATAGTTAACAGATACAACCCAACAATCGGATTAGTATTAGACAAGTTTATTCATCCTCGTCGAATAACGGAGCACCAAAATCAATTTCTACACTTTCAACTAAACTTTCAGCACTTCTACGCATACTTGCTGTGAGCGGCTGTAGTTTGTCGGGGTGTTGTTGTATATCATTTGCAATAAAAGATAAAAAACTTTCCAAAATAGTATCTTCTTCTGTTGATGTACGAGAAATCAACACGTTAACATTTTCTGCAATGCTAGTGTGCGGTATAGGGGTACTAGACACTTACATCAGTTACAATGTAATAAAGTTATGAGCAAAAGGTATCCCGAGGCATTTAAAATCTAAGTAGTGAAGCCGTTCGCTGATTACTAACTACTTTTCCGTCATACAAAAATTTGGTTAACGACTTAACGGGAAATAACACTCTGATAAGGCCTAACAAGCATTAGGGCATAAGTGAGTCAGCGAAGATGCGCTGACTCACTTATGGACAAAACTTTGTCAGTGACTTTTCTAATGTAGACAAATGCGAATTACTTCAAGTATGGCAACTTTCGTATCATGTAAGTAATAGACCGTACGTATTGTTTAGTCACTTTTCCAATTATTAATTGGTTATATACTTACCACACTTCATGAATGATTTTTTCGTGAATGAACCGCTACTTACTCACTAACCCAACCCTGCTGAATTGAATAAACTTTTGCTTTTTGCGTTAGTAAGTAATATGTAGTGTTACCATTGAATACATCATTTTTGATCTGACTATTGATGAACTGATCTTCAATAAGTGATTCAACATAATTCTCTGCGAATATACGAGAGCTTCCTAAAGTTCTATAAAGGGAGTCAAATGTAAACGATGTATTTCCTTTGTTATATGCTTCAATCATCCACCTAAGTAATTCGATTTTTTTGTCAATCTTACTTTCTGCTGGCTTTTTTTTAGCTGTAAGGTAAGGATTTGAGCCTAGCTCTGGCTCCTTGTACAAAGGACTACCGTGTATTTCACGCATTAGCTCATCAATAACCGACTCAAATTCATTATCATTAGAGAAGTCGATATACAGCTTTGACTTTAAAAATGTTGGGACATCGTTAGTGCCTTGCTGGCGAATGATTGGAATGATTTTAATATCGTCAATGCTAGACATTAAAGAAGAAGTAACAATCATTTTTTCATAACCTACGCCTCCAGTACCTTTGTTGGCTTTCTCTACATACTTTTCAGTGCAAACCATGATTACTCGATCTACTTCTGCTAGCTGGGTTTCCATAAAGTGAGGCAAATCAGCGCCAGCACCGAGTCCCCAAGCATCTATTCTAGAGTCTATCCCTGCATGTTTAAGTCTTGTTGCAAGGTCTAAGACCCACTGTTTGTGTTCAGCACTATCATGAGAATAAGACAGAAAAACCTTTGGTACAGTCGTGCTCATAGAGTTCCCTTGTTAACTTATTTAAAGCAGTGAGGATAGCTATCGGGGTATCAATAGCTACTAATCGTAACCTCATAAACTTTATCACAATAATTACTTACAGTCCCACTACGGTACGGTAGCTGGAGATAGGCTTGGTTGATTTACAGTTTGAGCGCGATAGATGGGGGTTTGAGTGGCTGATTTACTTGTACTAATAATCTTTTCTTTATCACTCTTTGGCTCTGCGGGGACTCGCTTTTTGCTTATCAATTACAATATGTATTGCAAAGTTACCTGAACCCTCAAATCGATTCATTAAGGTGTAACTCACAATGGGGCAGAAATGAGTTAATTATACTGACTTTAAAAGGGCTGATTCAACTCTGAACTTGAGGACGTTGAAGAAAATAGCGTGAGCCTGACAGGACGTCAGGCTAGCTTTCGTTGGCCAAGGATGGCCTATCGGAAGCGTTAGCATTTTCGAATAAGGCCGAAGTAGGCTACAAATGAAGTTAAAAGCTGGATCAATCCCCATGACAATTTTTTCGCTCTGTTGTTTAAGTCAATAGGGAAAATATTGCGGGGCGGCTGGGAGTTCCAAGAGGGAATAGCCGTTGATTTCCTCTTGGTCTGGTGTGGGTGAAGCGCCACGACGTTAGTGGCCATAGGCCATAGACTAACCAAACCGTAAGATGGGCCGAAGTAGCCTACAAACGAAGTTAAAAGCTATTGGTGGCCGCAGGCCATAAAGGCTAAATGATAAATGATAAATGATAAAAATATTGCCAGAATGACGTTAGACTCTGCCTATTTAGGATGGAACCTTGCGCTCTCTCCATCTGGTTTGAGCGAAGCGCCACGACGTCAGTGGCCGTAGGCCATATCCTAAACAAACTGAATGTTATCGATCGAATCAATTTAACCAAAAAGCCGATAGGGTTTCCCTTATCGGCTTTGTTATCTCTACAGTATTTGTCTGTGCTGCATTGGTTACTCCAGGATTAATCTCTGAAGTTATCGAACTGGAATGGCTGGCCGAGGTCGGCTTCTTTGGCTAGGCGCATGACGGCTTGTAAGTCATCGCGTTTTTTACCCGTGATGCGTACTGAGTCGCCTTGGATGGCGGCTTGCACTTTAAGCTTGCTATCTTTGATGGCTTTCACTAGCTTTTTAGCAATCAGGGTGTCGATTCCTTGTTTGAAATTGACTTTTAAACTGAAGGTCTTGCCGCTGTGAACTGTTTTGTCATCGACTTCCATTGCCGACGGATCGACATTACGTTTACTAAGCTGAATGCGAAGAATGTCGACCAGCTGCTTACAAATAAAATCATCTTCCGCTTTTAGCGTGACCACATTATCTTTGTAGTCAATTTCAACTTCTTTACCCCGTAAATCAAATCGACCAGCAACTTCACGGCGAGAGTTTTCTACCGCGTTACGTAATTCTTCTTCGTCAACTTCTGACACAATATCCATAGATGGCATCTTGCTTTCCTCTTCGGTATATCAAACATTTATTGGTGACTATTTTACACTAGGAGTCATTATCAGGATAGTCGAGTACCACTTGGGTTCCATTAAGCCCATAACCTATCGTTAACCTTCTCTTGATTAACAAAAAATCATTCATAAACGCTTTATATTGGTAACCTGGCTATAAAGCCCATCCTTATTGAGTTTAACCGTTAACAACTTACCATTACTCAGCCTATAAATAGCCTTTTTTGAACAATAATGAGTTCCTATTGAGGTTAATTCGTGACAATTTAAAACAGGTTTCTTATTATTAGCACTATTCTCGTTTCACAAGGCTGATGTAACGCTCGTGATCACTTATAAAAATATTTTTAAACTTGCGTTAGTTGTTACCGTTATTGTGACTAGCTTTTTAGTATTCTCAAAACCGAGTTACCCGCAAACCTTCGCGAATATGGATAAAGTCGGCCATTTAGGCAGTTTTTTAGTCCTTGCCTATCTTGCGCATTATGCGTTCAAACCACGCTGGTATTTTTTATGCGCCTCTTTGGCTGCCTATGCGATTCTGATTGAAATGATCCAATCTCGTTTACCTTATCGTAGCGCATCCATTGCCGATGTGGCTGCCGATTTTACTGGTATTGCCCTGTTTTACTTGTTGAATTTTTCAATGCAACAATATCGTAAATTAAAATCAAATCGCTAATCAACCATTATAATAAGGCCCGCTAATATGGCAATGACAGACCCATCGTTCGCCCACCACAATGTTGCTCGTATTGCGATATTGGGTGCGGGCGCCATTGGCCAGTTGCTGTACCACAAGCTCAGTCTTAGCGCCCAAAAATCAGCGGAAAATGAGGTGGCCTTTATTGGCCGAGCATCACCAACTCACCAACAAAACCTGTCTTTTATTGACCCTTTACAGCAAATTCATGGATCAATCGCCACTGTGCTGAGCCCCGATGATGACAGCTTAGTACAGGTTGAATTGCTACTGGTGTGCGTTAAAGCTTATCAGGTTGAACAAGCGCTTATCCCCTTATTAGCTAAACTGTCACCTCGCTGCCATATAGTATTATTGCACAATGGTTTAGGGCCGCACTTACCTGTCGCACACGCCTTGAGCCAATTTCAACAGCAGGGATTAAGCTTAGGCACCACATCCCAAGCAGCATTAAAACTGAGTCAGTGGCAAGTAAAACACAGCGGCATTGGCGTAACACAGCTTGGACATTATTGCGGCACATCAATGTCAGCAGGGTTAAAGGCGCGCTTAAATGGCTTACAAACGGACACGCAACCCCTTGAATGGCATCAGCCCGTGTTACCCGTCCTATGGCAAAAACTGGCGATTAATGCGGTGATAAATCCACTCACGGCGCTCAATCATTGTACCAATGGTCAATTGGCTGCTCCCGAGTATCAATCACAGATCAGTGCCATTATTGATGAACTGGTGCAGGTGGCAAAACAAGAGGGAATTGCGTTAGACAACGCGGCCATTACGGCAAGGGTTTATCAGGTTATCAAGTTAACGGCGGCAAACTATTCATCAATGTATCAAGATGTCGCCCATAACAGAGCCACAGAAATTAATAACATTAATGGTTATATTTGCCAGCAAGCTCAGGTGCATCATCTTAACGTGCCCAACAACCAAGATTTAGTCTATAAGATGATGCAACTAAGCCAAACTCAATAACCTTAACTCGGGTTAAATAACCAAGCTAACTCCACATCACTAAAATGGCCGCAATGGCAATTAACAGTAACCCAGCGACAGCGTTGATTTTAACCTTCTCTTTTAGCCAAAATACCGCAATAATCAGGGTGAAAAAGACTTCTACTTGCCCTAGGGTTTTAACATAAGGCACGGCCTGTAATGACATGGCACTAAACCAACCAATGGAGCCAATACAGCTGGCAATACTGATGGATAACGTCAATGTTGGCCGTTGCCATAATGCCGTTAAAGTCGATTTATCTTTAGCCAGTAAATAACCTATTAGCACTATTGTTTGTAAACCGATAACCCACAGCAATACCCACGCGGCGCGATGCGTAAACGGGCCTTGTAGGGTTAAACTGGCTTGCCTCACCCATAGTGATGTCAGTGCAAAGGCACTGCCACAAGCCAGTCCGAGTAATATTGTTTTCAACGATAACTGTTTAAAGCCCTGTTTGCTGCTGAGCAACATCACGGCAATGCCACCCACAATAACCCCAATCCACCCCAAAACAGAAAGTTGAGTACCAAAAAATAACACCCCCAGTATTGCGGCAACTAAGGCTTCACTTTTGGCAAGACCTGCGCCTATGGCAAAGTCTTGCATTTTAAACAACTTAACCATTAGAGCGGTTGCCAGTATTTGCATGCTTGATGCGCCAATAACAAATCCCCAAAAGGCAGTGGTAAATTCAGGCATGGCAGTGGGTTGATATTGATGTAGTACAAACAGATAACCAGCTGCAATGGGACCCGCCCAAATAAACCGCGCTAATGTGACCCCAGCAATACTCACGTCTTTACTGAGTTTACTTTGAAAGGCATTGCGCCACGCTTGCATAAACGCGGCGAGGAAGGTAAACATGATCCACATAATTAACTATTGCTCTTTACATAAAAAAAGCCCTGAACTGTGTAAAAAGTCAGGGCTTATACAAGGGCAATTAGATTACTGTTTACGACCATTAAAAGACACTGATTAAATGTCTAATTGATTAAAAATCAACTCGCCGGTGTTTCAGTTATTCAATGCCATTGATGGTTTACTTGCTGGTATCAATAAACTCAAATGATTTCACCAAGTCATCAACCGCTTTCATCTGCGTGAGGTATTGCTCTAGCAGATGCAATGGCAATGCACATGGGCCATCACATTTGGCATTATCAGGATCAGGATGTGCTTCAATAAATAAGCCAGCTAAGCCTAATGCCATGCCACTGCGAGCAAGCTCGGTTGCTTGGGCACGACGACCACCTGCCGAATCGCTACGACCACCGGGGCGTTGCAGCGCATGAGTGGCATCAAATATCACTGGGTAACCGGTTTGCTTCATTTCATCCATGCCTAACATATCAACAACCAGATTGTTATAACCAAAGCTGCTGCCGCGTTCACATAACAGAATGTTGTCATTACCGGCTTCGTTAAACTTAGTAATGATGTGACGCATTTCATGTGGGGCTAAAAACTGCGGTTTTTTCACATTAATCACTGCGCCAGTTTTCGCCATGGCGACCACAAGATCGGTTTGACGGGCTAAGAATGCAGGTAACTGAATAATATCTACCACTTCAGCAACAGGTGCACACTGGGAGATTTCGTGCACATCGGTGATAATCGGTACATTAAAGGTGGCTTTAATTTCTTCAAAAATGCGCAAACCTTCTTCCATGCCCGGACCCCGATAGGCGCTAACCGATGAGCGATTGGCTTTATCAAATGAGGCTTTAAACACATAAGGAATGCCCAATTTTTGGGTCACTTCGACATAGTGTTCGGCGATCGACATGGCCAAATCACGTGATTCTAGAACGTTCATGCCGCCGAATAATACAAACGGTTTGTCGTTACCGACCTGAACATCATTAGCTAGCTGAATAATTTTTTGATCCATTTGATCCTCTTAGCGCATTACGCTCCGATAACTTGTAATAACTGACCACATAGCCATGCCATGTAAGTTCCTAATGCATAACCAAATACTGCTAGTAATACCCCAACTGGCGCCAACGCGGGATGAAATGCAGCGGCAACCACAGGGGCAGATGCGGCGCCGCCAACGTTTGCTTGACTACCAACCGCCATATAAAAAAGTGGGGCTTTAATTAACTTAGCCACGGTTAACATCAATCCAGCATGAACTAACATCCACACCACGCCGATCAAAAAGTATATCGGCGTATCCATTATTTTGGATACATCCATATGCAAACCAATAGTCGCGACTAAAATATATAAAAAGGCGGTAGCGATTTTAGATGCGCCAGCGGCTTCTAAATGACGAACCGGACTGAATGATAATCCTAGTCCAACGGTTGTCACAATCACCACTAACCAAAAAAACTTCGAGGTTAAACTGTAATCTTCGGTCCATGGATAATTGGCCTCAAAAAATGGGCCTAAAAAGTCGGCTCCGAAATGACCCAAACCTGTCACCCCAAAACCCACCGCCACAATCATCATAATATCGCGCAGTGATGGAATACGTGAGTTCTCAGCGTGGTATTTTTCCACTTTCAGCTTAAGTGATTCAATCGCACGAGTATCTGCCCCCGTATAAGTATCAATCTCTTTGGCTTTAGATGCCATAAACAACAACACCGCCATCCAAATATTGGCCACGATCACATCGACAGTCACCATCACAGAGAATATTTCACCCCCGACGGAGTAAATTTCTTTCATTGCGGCTTGGTTAGCACCACCGCCAATCCAGCTACCGGCTAAGGTTGTCATACCACGCCACACCGCATCGGGGCCATTACCACCAATCAATGAGGGGTCAATTATCGACACGGCAAATAACGCAAATGGTCCGCCGACCACTATGCCTACTGTGCCCGTTAAAAACATAATAACGGCCTTAGGTCCTAGCCCAAAAATGGCTTTTAAATCGACACTTAGAATGAGGAGCACCAGGCAGGCTGGCAGCAAATAACGTGACGCCACAAAATATAACTGCGAAGTACTGCCATCGATCACACCAAAGGTATTCAGTAATGAAGGCAAGAAGTAGCACAATAGTAATGCGGGGATGTATTTATAGAATTTTTGCCAAAAAGGATGTGCTGAAGAGCTAGTGTAAAAAACAAACCCTAAAATAACCGCGAGTATCCCCAGTGCGGTGGCATCATTGCTCACCATTGCTGATGTTGTCATGCAGAGTTCTCCCTTGCAAATGCATAAATTTTTATTTGTTATTGTTATTATTATTGTTGAGATTATTGAGACTGTTGAGACTTTTATTATTGTTGATCTGGTTGAGATTGTTGATCTGGTTGAGACTGTTGAGATTGTTAGAACGAAAATAAACTGATCTACAATTGCCAGTTTATTGATCAGTAAGTGCAGACTTAACTGGCGTTTAAAATCCTATTATTATAATTAAATCTGCAACTTACTTACTGTTGTTAATGATAAACTTGAGTGTGTTGGCTGAGTTCTTTCAATTGAATTTTAACCAGCTCAATAACCGGATCATGCGGACTCAAATCAATGAAGTGTTGTAAATCAGACATGGCGACCTTAATGCACCCTAATTGCTGGGCAATAAACGCCCGCTCACGATTGAGATGCACATCGTCAGGGTACCATTGCAGGATCAAATTACAGCACTCCATTGCCGGTTCAAATTGATGACTCACAATACAACCTGCTTTTAGTTCATGTAACATGCGACTAATTAAACGCTTTAATGTCGCCGTTTTAAGATGACTCGGTTTTAGCTTGGCGGCATTACCCAGTTCGCCGCGCACAAGCGCATGCAGCTGGTGATGACTCAGTTCATTACCTGTTAATGGGTCATGGTATTTAACAACATCATTTACTTGGCTTTTTAGTACCGTATTACCCGGTAATAAAACTGCCTCTAGGGGTAAATCGAGTTGTTTAGCCAATAACATTAACAATATTGATAGTGTCGTGCTATTACCTTGGCGCTGCAGCACGCAATAACTGAGATCTGCTGCCTCAACACTGAAATAGTCATCTCGCGCACAAAAACCTAAATCATGGTAAAACCACTTAAACAGACCCTCAAGCCGAGCTTGGGGATCAACAACATAGTGACTCAATACTGAACCGGCTATTTCATACCAGGCCCACATAGCGGGTTTGGACGTTGAAAAACCAAGATGTTCAGAGAGTTCAAATGCAGTTTCGGGGATCGAAACTGCATCATTAAGAAGATATTTTGCCATTAAAAATCAATTAACCCATTAATACGACTTGTTTAAAAATAGCCAGCTTGGCCGCTAATACGACCCAACCAATTGCGCCGATAAAAGCAAAAAACTTAAACAGCTTATTACGGTTAGATTTTAGTGCCATGGCACCTAAAGCAATGTATGCCACAACACAGATTATTTTTTCGGTCATCCATGGATCGACAAAAGGATACTGTTTGATCATAAAGCAAAGGGTAAAGCCTGACAGTAGTAAAAAAGTATCAATGACATGTGGCGCCACTTTCACAAACTTTTTTTCCATAATAGGAGACTGACGTAAATGCAAAACAAAACGCACGATAAAAAAGATCACACTCGTGCCAACTAACATCATGTGAGTATGTTTTAGCGCTGGATATAAACTATAAAATGTTTCCATTAATTAAGTCTCATAAGCTAATAAATAAAAAGACGGCTAGTTTAGCCTATCAACTAGCCGCATATCAATGTTGTGATTATTGTTTTCGATTCAAAAAGATAAATATCGCTAGACTGCTGGATTATCAATCAAGCCATTGACCTAAAGTACAGCGATCGTTACTGCCAAAGTCACGCACTGTCGCGACATCTTGATAGCCGAGTTCAGTGAGTTTCTCACGGATTTTGATTGCTTGCTCAAAACCATGTTCAAGCAATAAGTAACCACCAGGAAGTAAATGCGCCCGTGCTTGCTCGGCAATATAATACAGTTCAGCAAAACCTTCATTGCCTGCCGTTAATGCACTTTGCGGTTCAAAGCGAACATCACCTAAGTGAAGATGCTCATCCGCTTCATCAATGTAAGGCGGATTCGACACAATTAAATCGAAATCACGATGCTCAACGGCAGAGAACCAATCTGACTGAATAATTTCCACATCAGGTAAATTCAAGTTGGCACGGTTGGCTTTAGCCAGCTCGACCGCATCGGAAACATTATCAATGGCAGTAATACGCCATTGAGGACGCTCTGAGGCCAATGCCAATGCAATCGCTCCTGTCCCCGAACCTAAATCTAATACTTTGGCATTGTGACGCATTGATAAGTTCAATATCGTCTCAACTAAAATTTCGGTATCAGGGCGTGGAATAAGGGTAGAGTCATTGACAATAAACGGTAAAGACCAAAACTCTCGCTCACCAATAATATGCGCAACGGGCGTCCCGTGTTGGCGCTTGGCGATCATCTGGCTATAGGCTTTAAATTGTTTACTCGTCAACTTCCGCTCAGGCCAAGTATATAAAAAACTGCGATTTTTATTCAAACAATGCAATAACAATGCTTCTGCGTCAATATGCGCAGATTCAGAAGTTGCGGCTAATTGTGAATAAGCCCATTGTAGGGCTTCTGCAATCGTTGAATACGAAGACTCAGACAAGATCACTCCTTACTCGTCAGCCAATGCGGCAAGCATATCTGCCTGATATTCTAGCATGATAGGATCCAGTAACACATTTAAGTCACCTTCCATCACTTCATTCAAACGATATAGGGTTAAGTTGATGCGGTGATCGCTCACGCGACTTTGCGGATAATTGTAGGTCCGGATCCGTTCTGAACGATCGCCACTGGCCACTAAACTACGTCGCGTGGTTTCTTCAGCGCTACGTCTTTTTTCGTCTTCAACAGCTTGAATACGCGCAGCCAATACACTCATCGCTTGGGCACGGTTTTTATGTTGTGAACGTTGATCCTGACACTCAACAATAATGCCTGATGGAATATGAGTAAGACGAATAGCAGAATCGGTTTTGTTAACGTGCTGACCCCCTGCGCCAGATGCGCGGAACGTGTCGACTTTTAAATCCGCAGCGTTAATTGTAACCGCTTCGGCTTCAGGCACTTCATGCAACACCACTACAGTACACGCTGAGGTATGCACACGGCCTTGGGATTCGGTTTCAGGCACGCGTTGAACGCGATGTCCGCCTGACTCAAACTTTAACTTGCCGTAGGCACCGTCACCACTGACTTTAACAATAATTTCTTTAAAGCCGCCATGTTCACCTTCGTTAACATTCATGACTTCCATTTGCCAACGGTTGGCTTCACAGTAACGAGAATACATGCGGTACAAATCACCAGCAAAAATAGCCGCTTCATCACCACCCGCACCGGCGCGAATTTCAAGAAACGCGTTGGTGTCATCGTTTGGATCGGTGGGCAAGAGTAAAACTTGTAATTCATCTTCAAGTTTTTCTAGCACTTGCTTTGACTGCTTATACTCATCTTGCGCCATTTCGCGCATGTCAGCATCGTCTTCTTCAAGCATCTCTTTGGCGTAGTCGAAATCTTTTTGAGCTTGTTGAAAAGCCTGAAAGCTACTCACCACGTCTTCAAGTTGAGCATATTCTTTAGATAAGGCACGAAAGCGGTCTTGATCCGCAATCACGCTAGCATTACTGAGTAACGCCAATACTTCTTCATTACGCTCTAGCAAGCCTTCAAGCTTGCGGATAACGGATTCTTTCATTTAGCTCGCTAACCTTAGTGTTTATCTAAACCAAGCGCAGTTCTTAATTGGCCTACCGTATTCAAATCACCTTGACGGCTTGCAGACGTAAGCGCTTGGGTGGGTGAGTGTATCAAACGATTGGTCAGCCTATTGGCTAATTCAAGTATCACTTGCTCACTATCACCGCCTTGGGATAACTTGTTCAAGGCACGCTCAACTAATTCATCTTTAATCGCCAAGCTCTGGCTGCGATATTCGCGAATACTGTCGACTGAATCTAAAGACCGGATCCACTCCATAAATAGGTGTGATTGATCTTCAGCAATTAATTCTGCTTGCTCGGCGGCTTCTTTTCGTGAAGCCATGTTCTGTTCAATTATGCTATGCAGATCGTCAACAGTATAAAGGAATGCATCGTCTAACTCACCGACTTCTGCTTCAATATCTCTGGGAACGGCAATATCCACCAACAACATCGGTTGATGACGTCGCTGTTTTAGCGCTTTTTCGACCATGCCTTTACCTAAAATAGGTAACGGGCTGGCTGTAGAGGATATCACGATATCGGCTTTAGCGAGATAATCGGGTATTTGTTCTAAGGTAATGGCTGTTGCATTAAACTCTTGACACATAGCTTGAGCACGTTCAAGGGTGCGATTGGCCACCACAATAGACGCAACACTATTGTCTTTAAGGTGCTTAGCGACTAATTCAATAGTCTCTCCTGCACCTATGAGTAGCACCTTGGTGGTGCTCAACGATGAGAAAATATGTTTGGCCATGCTCACGGCAGCAAAAGCAACCGAGACGGCAGCCGCACCGATTTCAGTTTCGGTGCGCACTTTTTTAGCCACAGAGAAAGTATTTTGAAACAAACGGTCAATGGTTAACGCGATAGTGCCAGCTTCTTTGGCTTTTACAAACGCTTGTTTGACCTGCCCCAAAATTTGCGGTTCCCCCAGTACCAGGGAATCCAATCCCGATGCCACCCGCATTAAATGCTTGACGGCAACTTGTTCTTCATAGATATAGATGCACGGCATTAAATCGTCATGATCTATGTCGTGATAATCCTCCAGCCATTTAATAATGTCTTCCTTGTTGGCATTATTACAATATAGCTCAGTACGATTACAGGTAGACACAATAACAGCCTCACCCGTGCGGGTACGACTAGCCAAGCTTTTCATTGCGTCATGAATGCGGTCAGGAGAGAAAGCGACTTTTTCACGCAAATCTACCGTGGCGGTTTTATGGTTTATCCCGATTGTTACTAGGCTCATCTGCAGTTATCAAGTTCTTTTCCGTGACGTTAATTAGTCTATTCTACTGAATTGAACCAACTAAAAACACATTTGGCTTAACAAAATCGGATAAATGTCTAAATTTTTATTTTTTGCCCATCTAGATATTGCGTCAATCACTGCATTAATATCACATTAATTTTGATAAAAGCATTTTTACATAACGCCTTAAGCCCAGTATCATGGGGCCATCATAAGCAACTGTTAGGCAATCCATTGCATTTATCAGTCTCAGCGTGTCAAAGCATTTTATTTACAACACTATTGTTATTAGCTGGTTGTAGCGTCACTCCATCTGAAGATTTTATCCCCATTACGGTCAAAAACGCTGCCCAAGCTAAGGCCTGGGAGCTGCAAGGTAAGATTGCTATCAGAACATCCCAAGATAAATTTAGTACCAATTTGTATTGGTTGCATCAACCCGCAGCCAATGATTTACGCTTAACAACCGTATTAGGTACCACAGTGTTAACCTTAAAGACTCACCAAGGTATGGCAACGCTTAAGGTCGATGGAAAAACCTATCGCGACAGTAATGCTCAAGATTTACTAACAGGTATTAGCGGCTGGCCAATCCCACTCGATAGTCTGCCGTTATGGATCACAGGTCAAATTGGCAGCAATGATGAAATTGTGAGCGTTAATCCGGATGGCACCATTAAACAATTAATCAGTCACGATCCCCAAGCAAATTGGTCAGTGAATTTTCTCCGTTGGCAACATCAAAGCGGTGCCTTAGTGCCTCAGCTATTAACCATTGAACGAGAAGAGGTACAAATTAAGATCCAAAGTAGCCAATGGACGGCGGTAGAATCCAGAACGAAATAAGGGTTTAATCTTAATGTGATGGTTAATCAACTAGGTAATAAAACGAACATGACATCCATAAACTCACAAAAATCAGCGCGATCCAAAAGTTGGCCAGCCCCAGCAAAACTGAATTTATTTTTACATGTTACTGGCCAGCGGGCCGACGGTTATCACGAATTGCAAACCTTATTTCAATTTATTGACCATTGTGACTACCTTGATTTTCATATCACTGACTCGCCTGAGTTAATTCTACATTCGAATATTGGCGATTCTGTTGCTGACAGCGATAACTTAATTCTTAGAGCCGCAAAATTACTCAAACGTTACACCCAATATCCAGGTGGTGCGCAGATCTGGTTAGATAAATTGCTGCCTATGGGCGGTGGCTTAGGTGGCGGTTCATCTGATGCAGCAACCACATTAGTGGCCCTAAATGCCTTATGGAAGACCAATGTATCAAGCAGTAAGCTGGCCGAATTAGGCTTGACACTTGGTGCGGATGTCCCTGTTTTTATTAATGGTTTATCCGCGTTTGCCGAAGGCGTCGGTGAGAGGTTGATCGCTGTCGAACCGCCGGAGTTATGGTACTTAGTTATTGTTCCCAATGTACAAGTGTCCACTAAGGCTATCTTTCAAGATCCTGATTTGCCACGCAACACCCCGAAAATCGATATAAGTACCTTAATGACTCAACAATGGACTAATGATTGTCAGAAACTGGTCACAATAAAGCACCCTCAAGTTGCCAATGCCTTAAGCTGGCTGGTAGAATATGCGCCGTCGAGAATGACTGGAACAGGTGCATGCGTGTTCGGGGAATTTACACATTCGCAGCAAGCCCTCGATGCTTTAGCCGAATTACCGACTGATATGCAAGGCTTGGTAGTAAAAGGGATGAACAAGTCACCATTACAAATACGACTTGAGCAGCCCTAACAATATAATATCTTCTGGGTCAGTTTTGAGTGACAACACGTAAAATTGATCTAGCCTTTAATCGTAAAGCCAACACCTGAGGTTCATAAAGTGCCCGACATCAAGCTCTTTGCTGGTAACGCTACCCCAAATCTAGCCGCTAAGATTGCCGACCGTTTATTTTGCAAACTTGGCGACGCCGTTGTAGGCCGTTTCAGCGACGGTGAAATCAGTGTTCAAATAAACGAGAATGTACGTGGTGCGGATGTCTTTATCATCCAATCTACTTGCGCACCCACGAACGATAATCTCATGGAGCTTATCGTCATGGTTGACGCATTACGTCGTGCATCAGCGGGTCGTATTACTGCCGTTATTCCTTACTTTGGTTATGCTCGACAAGACCGCCGTGTACGCAGTGCACGGGTGCCTATTACAGCAAAAGTCGTTGCAGATTTCTTATCAAGCGTGGGTGTTGACCGCGTATTGACTTGTGACTTACACGCTGAGCAAATTCAAGGTTTCTTTGATGTCCCTGTTGATAATGTATTCGGTAGCCCTGTGTTACTTGAAGACATGCTCGCCAAGAAATTAGACAATCCTGTTGTTGTGTCTCCTGACATTGGCGGTGTAGTTCGCGCTCGTGCAGTGGCAAAGCTATTAGATGATACTGACCTTGCCATTATCGATAAGCGTCGTCCACAGGCGAACGTGGCTCAGGTAATGCACATAATTGGTGATGTTCAAGGTCGAGATTGCATTATTGTTGATGACATGATCGATACCGGTGGCACCTTATGTAAAGCCGCAGAAGCATTAAAAGAACATGGCGCTAACCGCGTGTTCGCTTATGCTACTCATCCTGTATTCTCAGGCAATGCGGCTCAAAACATCGCTGATTCTGTTATCGATGAAGTTATTGTGACTGACACTGTGCCCTTAAGCCCTGAAATGCTGAAAGTGGCCAAAGTGACTCAACTCACCATGTCTGCATTATTAGCCGAAGCGATCCGTCGCGTCAGCAACGAAGAGTCCATCTCTGCGATGTTCCGCCACTAATCACTTTTAGTTGGTGAAATAAAACTAGTTGCTGAAATAAAGCGAGTTGCTGAAACAATAACGTACTCTCATAAGTGCGTTATTGTTTATTGGTGTTAACTTCTGCGTTGCAACACCTTGACCCTTGTCAGCTCATACCCATAGTAATCATCTCTGATCATTCAGCCCTTTCAAGTCGAAGCATTCAAATATATCAATTTAAGCCACCTTTGAGTTGCTACGGTTCATGGCATGAGGGATTCATTCCATTTTAAATCAATATTATACTGCAGAGTCTTGTGTGAGGCGCCCAATGTCCGTCTTTAAACCAAACCCGCCAGATCGCATCAAGCCTTCATGTCTTGTTTGACCGTAAACGACTCGGTGTTCTGGTATAAAGGCAGTAGATTTGCGGAAAAATGCAGTGGATCTGGAGCATAAAATGCCGCTTGAGTGTGCAAAAAAGCCTTACCTGCAGCTAAACCAGTAAGATAATCATGATGTAAATCAACATCCGTACTGCCAAGCAATTTACTTTGGAGATCGTCATGAGCAAATATTTGCACAACCTCAACATCATCTGGGGGATGAGCGATAAAAGCCAGTTCTTGCTGATAAGCTTGTTCATGCTGAACCAAGTAATCAATGGTTTTGGGACAATACCCTGACACACAAATCCATGATTTGAGCTTATGTACCCAAGCTGATTGCGCCTGAAAGTCCGCATTAACCGTGCGAATAACCACAATTTTACGAGCGCCACGACGATACGCTTCACGCACAGGTAATGGTGCGGCTAGACCACCGTCTAGGTAGAAATCTTCCAAAGGGGAATCGTTACTGTCATGCGCTTGATTAGCAGCATCCGTTGTTAACCAGGGCGCGAGTTTAACCCCTTGCTTATATAAAAACGGTAATGCACTGGAGGCTTTAAGCAATTCGCGCCAGTGCTCGCTATCACCGCTTGGACGTAAGAAATACCCTTGCCGGTCCCGTGAGTTAGTTGCGGTGATGAGTAATTCGCGGGATCCCAATGATTTCGCAGCAGTGGTAAAGTCTAAGGCAAAACGACCTTGAGTCGTTTGATCAAAATACCAATCCAAATCGACAACATTGCCACCCACTAATCCTCGACCTAATTGATAAAAACGCTTATGACGGGATAAACCCCGGATCAAACGTTTGGCGTAGCCTTTTTGACGAGACAAAAAACTGGTGATGTTTTGCGAGCCCGCAGATGTGCCTATAAATAAATCAAAGGGATCAAAATCATCTTCTAACCACGCATCCAATACACCAGCAGTAAATATCCCTCGCTGACCGCCTCCTTCAGCAATAAGCGCCATTTTGGGTCGTGATGCTTCATAAGGATTAATTGATGCTAGGACGTTCATAGCAAGCCCTTCTAAAAATATTTACTGTATGAGATAAGCTTAAAGAACAGTAAGTAAAATAGATAACGGATAGAATCAATCGTGTTGATAGGAAAATACGCTTGAGATATTTTACCTATTGAATTAATTATTAGCCCATTTAGCGGGAATTTACAGCAGGCTAAAGTTTGATTCTGCATTGTTCTACACCCAACTCTGAGGGCTTCAATTGGGTTTAATGTGATTGGCATCTAAAAAAATCCAACAAAAAAGCCCGTCTTAATAGACGGGCTTTTCAGAATTTGGCTGGGGTACCAGGATTCGAACCTGGGAATGCTGAGATCAAAACCCAGTGCCTTACCGCTTGGCGATACCCCAATTATATGTCTTTATGTTAGCACAGAGAAATTATTAACTTTCACTAAATTTGATGGTACGGGAAGAGAGACTTGAACTCTCACACCTCGCGGCACCAGAACCTAAATCTGGCGTGTCTACCAATTCCACCATTCCCGCATCAAATTTAACTTATCGTTTATGCTGATAATTTCAGCGTCAACGTTATCTTTACTGATTAGGTAATTAACACTCACACTACCTAATAAATATGGTAGCAATGGCGGGACTTGAACCTGCGACCCCAGCATTATGAGTGCTGTGCTCTAACCAGCTGAGCTACATTGCCAAATATGGCTGGGATACAAGGATTCGAACCTTGGAATGCTGAGATCAAAACCCAGTGCCTTACCGCTTGGCGATATCCCAATAATCTTGTCTAACTTTATAAATGGCTGGGATACAAGGATTCGAACCTTGGAATGCTGAGATCAAAACCCAGTGCCTTACCGCTTGGCGATATCCCAATTAAACTTTTTTTTAAATATCCGCCTAAGCCAATATTTCTAATAAATGGTACGGGAAGAGAGACTTGAACTCTCACACCTTGCGGCACCAGAACCTAAATCTGGCGTGTCTACCAATTCCACCACTCCCGCACACGCTCTAGTTTAACATCTTGAGTAGATGGCTAAGAAATAGATGGTAGCAATAGCGGGATTTGAACCTGCGACCCCAGCATTATGAGTGCTGTGCTCTAACCAACTGAGCTATATTGCCAACTATTTCTTGCAGTTCCTCTTGGAGGGAACGGGGCGTATTATGCGTATTCAGCTTATCGAGGTCAACTGGTTTTTTCGCTATTGTCATCAATTCGTCTTGTTCGGTTATAACTTCACCAAACTGAATACCGAATCGACAAAATAAACCCAATAAACGCTTCGTAAAACGCCTTTACGCCCCTTTTATTATTTCTAATTAACGAACATGACGCTTATACATTAAACAAGAAATGCATGACATCACCGTCTTTCACTATGTAGGTTTTACCTTCCACACGTAATTTACCCGCGTCTTTCGCGCCAGCTTCACCTTTGAAGGTAATAAAGTCTTCATAGGCCATAACTTGTGCACGAATAAAGCCACGTTCAAAATCGGTGTGGATAACGCCAGCGGCTTGTGGCGCCGATGCACCAATAGGCACTGTCCATGCGCGCACTTCTTTTACACCCGCAGTAAAGTAGGTCTGTAACTTAAGTAACGAATAACCGGCACCAATAACACGATCTAAACCTGACTCTTCTAAACCTAAATCGGCCATAAACTCGTCACGTTCTTCAGCGTCCATCTCAGCCAGTTCTGACTCAATCGCAGCACAAACAGGCACAACCACGGCATTCTCAGTCTCAGCAATGGCGCGCACAACATCAAGATGAGGATTATTGTCAAAACCATCGTCAGCAACGTTAGCAATATACATGGTTGGCTTTAATGTTAAGAAGTTCAGATATGCGACTGCGGCTAATTCTTCTTTGGTTAATGCCATAGAGCGCAGCATTTTTGCTTCGTCTAATACCGGATGCATTTTTTCAAGCACACTGACTTCAAATTTCGCATCACTGTCACCGCCTTTAGCGCGTTTGGCTTGACGAAAAATAGCCCGCTCACATGCGTCTAAATCCGCTAACGCTAACTCAGTGTTAATCACCTCAATATCGCTAGCCGGGTCAATTTTGTTCGCCACGTGAACAACATTAGGGTCTTCAAAGCAACGAACAACATGACCGATGGCATCGGTTTCACGAATATTGGCTAAAAACTTGTTACCTAACCCTTCACCTTTGGATGCGCCTGCCACTAAACCAGCAATATCGACGAACTCCATTGTGGTAGGTAAAATGCGTTGTGGTTTGACAATCTCAGCTAACGCGTCAAGACGTGGGTCTGGTACAGGTACCACACCCGTGTTTGGCTCAATGGTACAAAACGGAAAGTTTGCTGCTTCAATACCCGCTTGCGTTAACGCATTAAACAACGTTGACTTACCTACGTTTGGTAGACCAACAATGCCGCATTTAAAACCCATATGCTTACCTTTATATATGTAAATTATCCCAGTGGATAATGATGTCGAAAGGGTGTTAAAACAAAACTCGCTAGGCTTATTCTGCTTTGAACGAATGTAATCTGTTCATGGCTTTCACCATGTCTTGCTTAAATAAAATCTCTGTTGAGCGCACCGCTTCATCAATCGCGGCATTTATCCGCTCTTGGTCACTCACGGGGGCTTTACCTAGGACGTAACCGCTGACGTGATTTTTATCACCAGGATGACCGATGCCGATCCGCAAACGATGAAAGTTTTTGTCATTACCCAAACAAGCAATAATGTCTTTTAAACCGTTATGCCCCCCATGACCGCCGCCTAATTTAAATTTAGCCACGCCAGGTTCCATATCGAGTTCATCATGGGCAACCAGTATTTCTTCGGGTAAAATTCGAAAAAAATTCGCCAATGCTGCGACCGATTTACCACTAAGATTCATGTACGTTGTGGGGATCAACAAGCGCACGTCGATGCCGTGTAACGTCGTCCGCGCGGTAATGCCAAAGTATTTACTCTCTGGCGTTAATTGAACATTGCAAATACGGGCCAATTCTTGCACATACCACGCTCCGGCATTATGGCGAGTTTGGGCATATTCTGCACCCGGGTTGGCCAGCCCTACGATCAGTTTAATGTTACTCATCACAACCTAATCAGTTTATCTGTGGATCATATTTAATAAGATAGGCATGACGACCTAAACGCCCGAAGTCTGCCACGCATCAGAACACATACGATCCAAAGCGCGGCATTTTAGCACTCAAACGCCCTGTCAACAAACCACAAGTTGATGCGCTCAATGGCCTTAACTAAGTCCAAGTGCATACTTCAAGACTTTGCGTTTAATTGGAGAATCAATATTGGCCAGTTTTAGCACGCCATTACGCAGTAATTTTAACGGCAACAGATTATTACTAAAACCAGCATAAAATGCATCCATTGCTGTCATCATCAATTGGTTATCAAAGTAACGAGATTGTTGATATCGCTTTAACACTGGCGTTTGCCACCATGTTTCGCCACACCCGATGGCATTAGCGATTTGAGCCACCAGCAGATCAACATCTTTAAAACCAAGATTAACTCCCTGGCCGGCTAAGGGGTTAATCGTGTGAGCGGCATCGCCAATAATGACCACATTATCTTGGTAATACTGCTGTGCATGACGGCGCGTTAATGGAAAACTGCCCCGATTTTCTACGGTAAAATGCGGATCTAATCGCGACGGGAAATGCAGCCTAATTTGCTCCGCAAGTTGCAGATTATTGAGCTGTGATAATTGTTTAATCCGATTAGCATCGTCATACCACACTAACGAAGCGTGATGCCCTGGCAAAGGTAATAAACTTCGGGGTCCTGCTGGCGTAAACTGCTGCCAAGTGACGGTTTGTTGTGGCGTTTGCGTGTTGATATTAACCAGCATAGCAGATTGCTTATAATCCCACCCTGTCACACCAATACCGGCCCATTGACGCACTTGCGAATGAGCACCATCAGCACCAACCAGTAATTGGGTCGTGAGGGTAGTGCCATTATCAAGCTCAACACTCACTTGATGACAATCATTTAAGCGAGATAATTGGGTCACGTTTCGCGGACACAACAAGGTGACATTGACCATTTGCTCGATTTGTTGCCATAAACTCAGTTGGATCAATCGGTTTTCAAAAAAATAACCTAAATGAGAATGACCAAGTTGCTCAGCACTAAACGCCGTTAGACACCCATCAAGCTCCCACGTTTCTAGACCCGTATAAGGCGCATGACGCATAGTCAATAAGTGGTCCATCACGCCCAAGCGAGTCAATAACCGCTCTGACGCGACACTAATAGCCGACACTCTGATATCAAGAGATTGCGCTGGATCATAAGCCTGCGGTTGGCGTGACTCAATCACCGCGACACTAAGCCCTAACTGACCTAAGCCAATCGCTGCAGCCGCGCCGACCATTCCGCCGCCAACAACGACAACATCGTAATCAATCGCATTATCCGAGGTATTCGTTGAAGTGAGTGATGCATCTTGCATTGTCTTTACATCCATAATCGTGAGATGACTTTATGCCCAACAGGGCTGCGAACGGGACGGCAATATAGGTATCACTATTTTTAAACCAGCTCACTATTTCTAAAACAGCAAGCTATGTCTAAAACAGCAAGCTATGTCTAAAGCAGCTAAAGCATAAACAAATGTTGCGGTTACACCTTTTGTTTACATCTGTTTACAATCCACAATAATAAACCCATAAACGGTTTATAGACTGAGACTGTCTCACTAATAGAGCCACTTTTATTAACCAAGAGAGGACATCATGAACAGTCACCATCAGCAAGCCGTACACTTGCAACCTGTACGACAGAAACCGGCACGCCATGACATCTGTTACGGTTTGATTGCCATAATATTAACTTGTTCGCTGGTATTATCGACCAACGCGTCGGCCAATAGCAAAACAAACCTACTGGTTACACCGTCAACGGACATAGCGGCAACCAATTCCAGCCCGATTGAAACGATTACCGTGATATACCGTAATCCATTCGATTATGCCCTATATCAACAAACCACGGAAATGTTGCTGAGTTTTAATCTTGAATTAAGCCAAAGCATTCCGTTCTATGCGCAACAGCAAAGTCGTCAAATGGCTGCTGAATTTGGTTTTTCCGTCGCCCAATCAACCTGGTTAACCCCAAACGATAAAACATTACTGCTTTCAGGGTTATCGCAAATTTCTAATCGAAATGAGTGAAATGTGCACTAGTGCTAGCCAGACAGTCTGACAACAGGTAAAATGTCAGGCTATTTGTACTATGTTTTACTGGCGAGCACTGATGAGTAAAAAACTTCATATAAAAACCTGGGGCTGTCAGATGAATGAGTACGACTCATCAAAGATGGCTGATTTATTAGACGACTATCAAGGGTATACCTTGACCGAGGATGCGAGCGAAGCCGACGTACTGCTACTTAATACTTGCTCTATTCGTGAAAAAGCACAGGAAAAGGTTTTTCATCAGCTAGGGCGTTGGAAAACCTTAAAAGATAAAAATCCTAATTTAATTATTGGCGTGGGCGGTTGTGTTGCCTCGCAAGAAGGCAAAGCGATTAAAGATCGCGCCCAATGTGTGGACATTATTTTTGGTCCGCAAACCCTGCATCGCTTACCTGAGATGATTGAACAAATTCAACGCGGCGACAAAAACGTCATTGATATCAGTTTTCCAGAAATTGAAAAGTTCGACCGTCTTCCAGAACCCCGTGCTGACGGTCCAACTGCGTTTGTGTCTATTATGGAAGGTTGCAGCAAATACTGCTCTTTTTGCGTGGTGCCTTATACCCGTGGTGAAGAAGTCAGCCGGCCATTGGATGACATTATTCTTGAAGTCGCTCAACTGGCAGCTCAAGGCGTACGCGAAGTGAATTTACTCGGCCAAAACGTGAATGCTTACCGCGGCGCAACCCATGATGATGAAATCTGTACTTTCGCAGAATTATTACGCCTAGTGGCTTCTATTGACGGTATCGACCGCCTGCGATTTACCACCAGCCACCCAATTGAATTTACTCAAGAGATTATCGATGTGTATGAAGACACGCCTGAATTGGTGAGTTTCCTGCATTTACCGGTGCAATCGGGTTCAGATCGTATTTTGACGCAAATGAAACGCGGACACATGGCGATTGAGTATAAGTCGATTATTCGGCGTCTGCGTAAAGCACGCCCTGATATTCAAATCAGTTCAGATTTTATTATTGGTTTCCCTGGTGAATCTAAAGACGATTTCGCTGCGACCATGAAACTGATTGAAGATGTCGGTTTTGACCACAGCTTTAGCTTTATCTACAGTGCACGTCCAGGTACACCTGCGGCAGATTTGCCTGACGATGTCAGCACTGATGAAAAAAAGCAGCGTTTAGCTATTTTACAAGACCGGATCACTCAGCAAGCCATGCGTTATAGCCGGCAAATGTTAGGCACGGTGCAACGTATTTTAGTAGAAGGTCCTTCGGTAAAAAATCCCATGGAACTTCGCGGTCGTACAGAAAATAGTCGTGTAGTTAATTTTGAAGCACCTTACACTCATATAGGCAGTTTTGTTGAGGTGAAAATTGTTGATGTGTATACCAACTCACTGCGCGGCGAGTTTGTGCGCGGTGAAGATGAAATGGATTTACGTCGCAGTTTACACCCGGCTGATATTCTAGCAAAACACAAGCAAGATGATGCATTAGGTGTTGTCCACTTCACACCGTAATTCCGGTTTGTTGTTTACACCGTCTTAGTTGTTTAAACCATATTAAAGGTGGCCTGTCCGCCTTTAATTTTGCCGAAAATTGGTCATATTATGGTAATTCAATCCAGAGACTCGTAAACTGTCATTATCCTAACATGGCATTTTTAAGCCCTTATGTTGTTGTTCAAGACCAAAAAATGGAGCCTTATTTGACCACTAAAGTCACCACCATGAACGTGTATCTAGAACCAGCAGATACTCGCCGCCTCGCCTCATTGTGCGGGCCATTTGATGACAACATCAAACAAATTGAACGCCGATTAGGCGTTGAGATTATCCATAAAGATAATCACTTCACTATTGTTGGACTGCCACGAAATACCCTCAATGCGAATAACTTGTTGCGTCAGTTATACATTGAAACCCGAACCGTAAAAGGCAGTACGCCTGACATAGAACCAGAAGTTGTGCATTTAGCCATTCAAGAAGCGGTTCACCTTGAAGCCGAGCAAGACTCAGACGACACGGGTATTCAAATAAAAACCAAACGTGGCGTGATTAAGCCTCGTACACCCAATCAAAGTGTGTACATGCATAATATCACTCGTCACGACATCAGTTTTGGTATTGGCCCAGCGGGTACAGGTAAAACTTACCTTGCGGTTGCTGCCGCGATTGATGCCTATGAACGTCAAGAAGTGCGCCGCATACTATTAACCCGTCCGGCGGTTGAAGCGGGTGAAAAACTGGGCTTTTTACCCGGTGATTTAAGCCAAAAAGTCGATCCGTATTTACGCCCGCTCTATGATGCCTTATTTGAGATGATGGGGTTTGAAAAGGTTGAAAAACTGATTGAACGCGGTGTGATTGAAGTGGCGCCACTGGCTTACATGCGTGGTCGTACCCTTAATGATGCCTTTATTATTTTAGATGAAGCCCAAAACACGACCATTGAACAAATGAAAATGTTCTTAACCCGTATTGGCTTTAATTCACGCGCCGTGATCACGGGTGACATTACCCAAACAGACTTACCTCGCAACCAAAAATCAGGACTGCGACATGCCATTGAAGTGCTCAGTGACGTGCCTGAGATCAGCTTTAATTTCTTTATTGCTCAAGATGTGGTTCGTCATCCTGTCGTGGCACGAGTTGTTGAAGCGTATGAAGCATTTGAACAACAAGAACAAATTGAAAAAGCCACCAAAGAACAAGCCTATCGCGAACGTGAGCAGAAACGCCAACAACTGGACAAAGAGGAAAATGCCTAATGAATCAACAAGGCATATTGGTCGATCTCGACCTGCAAATTGCAGTCAGTCATCGAGTATTACCCACTCAAGCAGAATTTGAAACTTGGGTACGTACCGCGATTGGTCAAACGATGGCCGAAGTCGAACTCACCATTCGCATCGTTGAGGTTGCCGAAAGTCAGCAACTCAATTTGACTTATTGTGGTAAAGACAGACCGACTAATGTGCTGTCGTTTCCGTTTGAAGCGCCACCTGAAGTCCAATTGCCTTTATTAGGCGACCTCGTTATCTGTGCGCAAGTGGTGGAGCAAGAAGCCATCGAGCAAAATAAACCGTTAAACGCACATTGGGCACATATGGTCATACACGGCTGCTTGCATTTGCTGGGTTATGACCATATTATCGACGAGGAAGCCGATGAGATGGAGTCATTAGAGACCCAACTTGTTGAAGGTTTACGTTTTACAGATCCCTATAAGGAAGCATAAATAAACAGCGGGTAGCAGATAGCCCTGTTTAGGTGAATATTATGAGTGACGATATCCCCCCGAGTACAAACGCCCACAAGAGAAGCTGGTTTGATAAAATTAACCAAATATTTCAGGGCGAACCTCAAAATCGCGAAGATTTAGTCGACGTCATTGCAGGTGCTGAAATGCGTGACCTTATTACAGAAGATACTCGCGAAATGATTAAAGGTGTATTAGAGGTTTCCGACCTTCGTGTACGCGACATCATGATCCCAAGAGCGCAAATTGTTACCATTCAAATAGACTCGACAGTTGATGAATTTTTAGAGATTGTCATTGATTCGGGTCACTCTCGCTTCCCGGTTGTTAATGAAGACAAAGATCATATTGAAGGCATTTTACTGGCTAAAGATTTGATCAAATACGGTTTTAAACAATCAGATGACCCTTTAACGCTAGCTCAAGTTATTCGACCTGCTGTCGTCGTCCCCGAAAGCAAACGCGTTGATGTATTACTTAAAGAGTTTCGCTCACAACGCTATCATATGGCCATTGTTGTCGATGAATATGGCGGCGTATCAGGCTTAGTGACGATTGAAGACATTCTGGAAGAAATCGTCGGTGAAATAGAAGATGAATTCGACCATAATTCTGTTGAAGACACTGAAATTAAAAAAATCAGTAATACCGTATTTATGGTCAAAGCCCTCACCGAAATTGAAGACTTCAATGAAGCATGTGGCTCCAATTTCAGTGATGAAGAATTTGATACTGTCGGAGGTATGGTGTCGCACGCATTTGGTCACTTACCCGAGCGTAATGAAAGCATCACCATCGACGATATTGAATTCAAAGTCATTAATGCAGATAACCGCCGTTTAGTTCAACTTCGTGTTAAACTGCCCGACCCTAATATTAGCGAAGAATTAGACGACTAAATAGTGCTAAACACTCACTCTGTATCTCCTTCCTTGAGTATTGTCCGTCTGGTAACTGCATTTATTGCTGGCGCCAGTACGGCATTATCGTTTGCGCCTTATGAAATTTGGGCCATCTATCCATTAGCACTCAGTTTTGCCTTGTGGCAAAGCCATAGCTTAACCGCTAAACAAAACGGGTATTATTGGCTCAGTTTCGGTTTTGGCTGCTTTGCTGTCGGCATTAATTGGGTTCATGTCAGTATTGACACGTTTGGAGGCATGCCCATTGTGGTGTCGATGAGCTTAATGGCTTTGTTGGCACTGTACCTGGCAATTTATCCCGCTCTTTGTGGCTATTTACTGCGTAAATTATCCCGTACCCGCAAGCAAACATTAACCCCTTACTTGACCTACCTTGGGCTATTCCCGGCGTTATGGGTTGTCACCGAATGGTTAAGAGGATGGGTACTCACTGGCTTCCCGTGGATTTGGGCAGGTTACAGCCAAACACTGGGTCCATTAAGTGAATTAGCCAGTTTTATCGGTGCATTAGGGTTAAGTTTTATTATCGCTTTAGTGGCTGGCTCACTCATGCTATTAAGCCAAAAACGGGTGATACCCGTGCTACTTATTTTACCCACGCTGGCATTGCTCGCTTGGGTAGCACCACAGGTAAACCCAATTTCCCCTTCGGGAATATCAATCAAAGTCGCCTTAGTACAAGGTAATATTGCCCAAAGTATGAAGTGGGAGCCAGATGCGTTGTGGCCAACCATGCTCAAATACATGGATCTGACTCGGGCCCAATTTGATGATGCTTCTAGCGTCGATATTGTCATTTGGCCTGAAGCGGCCATCCCGGCACCTGAAGCCATGGTAGAAGACTTTTTGAACAATGCTAATCAAGTCGCCAATATCAATAATACCGCGATTATTACTGGCATTATTAGCCACCAGCAACAAAAATTTTATAATTCATTGATTGTGTTAGGTAACCATCATGCAAAGCACCAGCAAAGTGCTGATTATATTGGTGATGGAACCAATGAATTCAAAAAACATCACTTATTGCCAATTGGTGAGTTTGTACCCTTGGGTGATTTTCTGCGCCCTATAGCACCACTGTTTAATTTACCTATGTCATCGTTTCAACGCGGTGATTACACGCAGCCTAATTTAACTGCCTTGGGTTACCATATTGCCCCCGCTATTTGTTACGAGATAGCCTTTCCTGAGCAAGTAAGGGCAAGTGTCACCGACGAAACAGATCTGCTTCTCACCGTCTCTAACGACGCTTGGTTTGGTGCCTCAAACGGACCATTACAACATATGGAAATTGCCCAAATGCGGGCAATTGAAATGGGTAAACCCTTACTTAGGGCGACCAATAACGGCATCACTGCAGTGGTCAATCCTCATGGGCGCATAACAGATGCTATCCCTCAATTTGAAACTGGGGTGCTTGTGACCAATATTCCGCTTTACCAAGGACAAACTTGGTTTCGAAAACTGGGCCAATTACCCTTACTCATACTGTGCGGTTTACTCACACTTTTAGGCGTTAGAAACTACTTTCGTCGCTAAAGGAATTGTAATATGTCGCAATCAACTCAACTTAACAGGCATTCACTTTCGCAAGGATTTACGTTAATTGAGTTGGTTGTGGTGATCATCATTTTGGCTATTCTAGCTGTTGTTGCTGCACCTAAGTTTATAGACCTCAGTACTGAAGCAAGAGAAAGCACGCTATCTGGCGTGATGGCCAGTGTTAAAACAGCCAATAACCTAGTGTATGCCCGTTCACAAATGACCAGTTTTCAAGTGCAGTCTGTAACCAACCGAGATGATTTAATCGATGTTGATCTCGACAATGATGGTGTCTATGAAACGCGGTTAAAATGGGGCTATTTAGATAACACAGATATTGAAAAATGGATCAATCTTGATGATGTTTTTACCATTCAGTATCAAGGGATTGCATTTACGTACATTGGCTATGATAAAGACGGTAATGGCCAAGTGGCTAACGATAATTGCTATTTTTTATACACTCAAGCAGCAAACGCTACCACACCACCCCAATATAAAACGGTGTTGAGCGGCTGTTAATCAAAAAGTACTTTTAGCGGATTTAAACATAGTGGTTAAAGAGTCAATTCTACTAAGTTTGCTGTAATATTAACGCTACCCCCTTGTAGAAAGTGGCATATAACAAAATAATCGGTAAAAATAATCGGTAACAGTAGCGTTAGCTGCTATTACCGAAAATATAATTGTTACCCTAAATATAATTGCCGAGTAATATGTTAATGAATTATGGTGTTAACGGCTCCCGTGAAAACTCATTAAAATCACATTTTGGACAGTCGGGGATCACCCCAGGAAAATTGATTTCCATTTGATGACCACATTTATTACAAGTCAGCTTACCTTGGTTAATAATTTCCCCAGACTTATAAACCCCATTATTTTTGAAATCTTGTAAAAGTTCGTGCCACTCCACTTGGCTACGATCGGTTATTTCGCTCAACCACTGCCATAATGTGTTCTCAATCCCAATTACCATTGGACTAAAACTCAAATCATCGGCATTTTCCTCATTTAAGAAGGCTGCAATGTCACGCTTTAAAAATTCTTCTACTAATGCGAGCTCTTCTTCATCTGAATGAGATTTAAGTGCTAAGTACTCTTTACACTCGGTCACCGACTTAAACAAACTTTTAGCTGTCAATGAGTTATCTTGATCAAACATGATTTTCACCTGTTCGAAAAGCGACTGATATAAAGCTAATAGTGCTGAACTTTTTCCACTCATAGTTAATACTCCTTAATACGCACCTTTTTAATAGATCACTTCTGGTTTACTCTATGCAGTTATAAATCGCGCTGTTGAGCGTGAGATCAGCAATGGGCGGCATGGCCGGAAATAGATTGATGCGAGAACAATATAATCCCTCAGAAATTGAAGCCTTAGTGCAAAAGCACTGGCAAGAACATAAAACCTTTGAAGTCACTGAAGATGAAAGCAAAGAGAAATTCTATTGTCTTTCAATGTTTCCATATCCTTCAGGTCGTCTTCACATGGGCCACGTCCGTAACTACACCATAGGCGATGTAGTGGCACGATATCAACGTTTACAAGGTAAAAATGTTTTGCAACCGATTGGTTGGGACTCATTTGGTCTACCCGCGGAAAACGCGGCGATCAATAACAAGACCTCTCCGGCACCCTGGACATACGAAAATATCGACTACATGAAGAACCAACTTAAGTTATTAGGATTTGGTTATGACTGGAGCCGTGAAATCGCGACATGTACCCCAGAGTACTATCGTTGGGAACAATGGTTTTTCACTCAGTTGTTTGAAAAAGGCTTAGTGTACAAAAAAACCGCCTCGGTAAACTGGTGTCCAAACGATGAAACCGTACTGGCTAATGAACAAGTCCAAGACGGCTGTTGCTGGCGTTGTGATACTGAAGTCATTCAAAAAGAAATTCCGCAGTGGTTTATTAAAATCACCGATTACGCTGAAGAACTGCTTAATGATATCGATACCCTAGATGGCTGGCCTGAACAGGTTAAAGCCATGCAACGTAACTGGATTGGCCGCAGTGAAGGGATTGAAATGACCTTTGCGGTGGCTGACAGTGATGCCACCTTTGATATCTATACCACTCGTCCAGATACCTTAATGGGTGTGACTTACGTTGCGATTGCAGCCGGTCATCCGTTAGCAGAGCAATCAGCACTGAACAAGCCTGAATTAGCCACATTTTTAGAAGAATGTAAAAATGCGGATACCACTGAAGCAGCGATGGCTTCAATGGAGAAAAAGGGAGTGGCAACTGGCTTACAGGCTATTCATCCTATTTCGGGCAAATTAGTCCCTATTTGGGTGGCAAACTTTGTATTAATGAATTATGGCACGGGCGCGGTAATGTCTGTTCCTGCTCATGATCAACGCGATTATGAATTTGCGCTTAAATACAAGCTCACTATTGAAGCGGTGATCAAGCCGGTCGCAGGTGAATTGGACATCAGCAAAGAAGCCTATATTGAAAAAGGCGTAGTATTTAACTCAGGTGACACTTTCCCTGAGCTGGACGGTTTAGACTTTCAAGCCGCCTTTGAAGCCATTGATGCTAAATTAACGGCAGAAGGTAAAGGTAAACGTCAAGTCAACTATCGTTTACGTGACTGGGGTGTGTCTCGTCAACGTTATTGGGGTACTCCCATCCCAATGATGACCTTAGAAGATGGCACAGTTATCCCTACGCCAGAAGATCAACTGCCCGTAGTGCTGCCAGAAGATGTGGTGATGGATGGCATTCAAAGTCCGATCAAAGCCGATAAAGCGTGGGCAGAAACCACATTCAACGGCCAGCCAGCACTGCGCGAAACCGATACCTTTGATACCTTTATGGAATCATCTTGGTATTATGCTCGTTACTGTAGCCCGCATGCCGATGAAATGTTAGATCCAGCCAAAGCCAACTACTGGTTGCCTGTAGATCAATATATTGGCGGTATCGAACATGCTTGTATGCATTTATTGTATTTCCGTTTCTTCCATAAGCTGCTACGTGACGCAGGCTTAGTCAACAGTGATGAGCCAGCGAAGCGACTACTGACTCAAGGCATGGTATTGGCTGATGCGTATTACTACAATAACGAAAAAGGTGCCCGTGTTTGGGTGTCGCCTTTAGATGTTACCGTAGTAGAAAAAGATGATAAAGGCCGCATCATTAAGGCGCTAGACAACCAAGGTCATGAAGTGATTTACACTGGCATGAGCAAGATGTCTAAGTCGAAAAATAACGGTATCGATCCACAAGTCATGGTTGAAAAGTACGGTGCAGATACCGTGCGTTTATTTATGATGTTTGCTTCACCACCCGAGTTAACCCTGGAGTGGCAAGAGTCTGGTGTTGAAGGCGCTCACCGTTTCATTAAGCGTTTATGGAAACTGGCCAGCGATCACCTTGCGGCAGGTAAAACTGACGCATTAGATACCAGTAAATTAAATGCCAATCAAAAAGCATTGCGCCGTGAATTACATAAGACCATTGCCAAAGTCAGTGATGACATTGCCCGTCGTCAAATGTTTAACACCGCAGTAGCTTCAGTAATGGAACTAATGAACCATTTACTTAAAGCTCCACAAGACAGCGGGCAAGATCGTGCCATACTGGCTGAAGCCCTGTCTGCAGTGACGCGTTTACTTTACCCTATCACGCCACATATTTGTTTTACTCTGTGGACTGAATTAGGTCATGAAGGCAATATCGAAGATAGCCGCTGGCCAGAAGTAGATGAGTCTGCACTTGTTGAAGACAGCAAGCTCATCGTGGTGCAAGTCAACGGTAAAGTGCGTGCGAAAATCACTGTCGCAGCGGATGCATCAAAAGATGATGTTGAAGCCTTAGGCATGAGTGATGAACATGTACAAAAGCACACTGAAGGGTTAACGGTACGCAAAGTGATTTACGTACCAGGTAAACTACTAAGTATTGTGGCTAACTAGTCTTAACATCAGCCCTAGCCAATAGCAGGTTAACACCACCTCCTATTGGGCTAAGCCACAACACCTTGCCGTGTCATAACTTACCGTGGATCACACCGCGGTAGGTTATTTATGTTAACCATACCAATAAACAAGGATGCCTACCCTCACTATGCTAGCCAAAAAGATTTGCTTGGCAATAATCACATTGGTAATAATCACCAGTGCAGGTTGCGGCTTTACACTCCAACGCAGTTATTCTATACCGGTAGAATTAGCCGAATTGTATTTAAGCAGCAGCGATGAATACAGTGAGTTAACTCGCTTAGTTCGTGACAGATTACGGATCAACCGGATCAGTATTGTCGATGCAGCGGAATCCACACCCACACTGCGATTAATTAATGACTCACTCGAACGCGCCACATTATCACTTTATCCAACGGGTAACGTGGCAGAATACGAGCTTATCTATTTAGTCCATTATTCGGTCACCTTGCCCGGTCAAGCACCACAAAATTTTGATACCGAAATCCGCCGAGACTATCAAGACGATCCCCGTACCGCATTAGCAAAAAGCCGTGAAATGGAGTTGTTGGTTAAAGAAATGCGCGTACAAGCAGCCGATTATATCATCCAAACTCTGGCGTCAATCGGAGCGGAGTAATGCGGGTATACCCAGATCAACTTAAGCAACACCTCAAATCCCTGCCCGATTGTTTTTTACTGTTTGGTGATGACCCATGGCTAATCGAAAACAGTAAACAACTCATTCTGAGCGCTGCTAAAAAACAGGGTTTTGAAGAACGGGTGCAATTAAGCCAAGAAACCGGGTTTAATTGGGGTGATTTGCTCCAAGAATGGCAAGCAATGAGTTTATTTGCTAACCGGCGGATTATTGAGTTAACCCTGCCACACGGAAAACCGGGAACCGAAGGCGCCGCGGCATTTCAAACGCTGTTACAACAGCCCAATTCAGATATGCTGCTCATTGTGCAAGGCCCTAAAGCCAGTGCAGAGCAAACCAAAAGCAAATGGTTTAAATCACTCGATGCCAAAGGTATATACTTACCCTGCACCACGCCTGAAGGAAAACAGTTTGAACGCTGGTTAGACAGTCGTATTACTCATTATGAACTCACGGTTAATCATGATGCTAAAGCCATGCTGTATACACTATTTGAAGGGAATTTACTGGCCGCAGAGCAAGCAATGCAACTGCTACAATTGCTTAGTCCCAAGCAGACTATTACCCCAGAACAACTGAGCGAATATTTCGAAGACCAATCTCGTTTTAGTGTATTTCAACTTTGTGATGCCATTCTAGGTAACCATCAAAAGCATGCACAACATATGCTGGTTCAATTACAGGCAGAAGGTACGGCTATGCCGATTATCATGTGGGCATTATTTAAAGAAATAAACCTGCTACTCAACATTAAGTTAGCGCTCCATAATGGTGAACAACTGAGTAATTTATGGGGGCAACACCGAATTTGGGATAAACGCAAACCACTCTACCAAGCCGCAATAACGCGATTGGATATCGAACATATCGAACATATGCTCGCTTTTGCGTCTACATTAGAGTTAAACCTTAAACAAAAAGGGATTGAAGATTGGGTTGGCATAAGCCATTTATGTCTCTTATTTGATCCTCGGGCACATATCCGTTTGGCCCATATTGAATTAACTGACTAAGACAGAAAGTAAGGACAGCGAATGCGGATCGGTATTTTAGGCGGCACGTTTGACCCTATTCATCTAGGGCATATCAATCCCGCTCTGGACGTAAAAGATCAACTTAATTTAGACCAAATTTGGTTAATGCCCAATCATATTCCGCCGCACAAAAAGACCACAATAGTCAGTAGTCATCATCGCCTTGAAATGGTGAGATTAGTTTGTGAGCAATACCCTGATGTTGAACTATGCGATATTGAAATCAATCGCGATACGCCTTCTTATAGCGTCACCACGCTGACATTACTGGTCCAACAGTATCCCGATGATGAATTTTTTTTCATTATGGGAATGGATTCATACATTCAATTGCCCCTTTGGTATCAATGGCAATCATTATTTACCTTGTGCCATATTGCACTTTGCCAACGCTCTGGCTGGACCATTGACACCCATAGTGAAATGGCCAAACAATTGTTATTAAGACAAACCAATGTTAACTATCTCGATTCACCAACCCATGCTAAACATGGAAGAATATTCCGCATCAACAGCCAGTTAGTCGATATTTCCTCTAGCGAAATACGGCAGAAATTAGCTAAAAATATTGAACTCAGCACAGTGTTAACTCAATCCACTATCGATTATATCCACCAGCATCAACTCTATCGCTACCACTACGATTAACATTCTCGTTGATCCAACAGCTAGTACTATCCGGGTAAACCACCGACTAGCACAAAATTAATTCTATTTTTGTTTTGCTGCGCTTAATTGCGCATCAACAGTGAATTTGAGTATAATACTCCGTTAATTTTTACTTATGAGGTACTTCGAGTGCAAGGCACCGAACTAAAAGATTTCGTTATCGACAAAGTCGATGATTTAAAAGCAAAAAACATTACTGTTTTAGACGTATCTAAACGGTCAACCATCACCGATACGATGATTATCTGTACTGGTACGTCAAAAACACACGTTCGCTCTATTGCTGAGCACGTTGTCGTGTCAGCAAAAGATGCTGGTGTGCAGCCTCTTGGGGTTGAAGGACGTGACAGCAGTGAATGGGTATTAGTTGATTTGGGCTCAGTTATTTTGCATGTAATGCAAGAACAAACTCGTGATTACTACGAGCTTGAAAAACTGTGGTCTGAACACAGCGCCTAATGAAGTTACAGCTTATTGCCGTTGGCACCAAAATGCCCGATTGGGTATCCCGAGGCTTCGAAGAATACCAACGCCGTTTCCCTAGGGATATGGCATTGGAACTCATCGAAATCCCCGCAGGGAAGCGCGGGAAAAATGCCGATATCGCCCGAATTTTATATAAGGAAGGCGAATTAATGCTAGCGGCAGTAGCCAAAGGTAACCACATTGTCAGCTTAGACTTACCCGGTAAAAACTGGATAACACCAGAGCTTGCCGAGCAAATGACAAAGTGGCAACTCGATGGTAGAGATGTCAGTTTACTCATTGGTGGCCCAGAAGGACTATCACCGGCTTGTAAAGAAGCGGCTAACCAAAGCTGGTGTTTGTCTGCCCTCACGTTACCTCATCCTTTGGTCAGGGTTATTGTGGCAGAAAGCTTGTACCGAGCTTGGAGCATCAATAACAATCATCCGTATCACAGAGAATAAACTCAGTCGCATGAATAACCAAGCTTATCGATAATGATTATCATGCAATTTTTTTTCCATGTTCATCTGCTGATACAGTGATCTTTTATCATCCAATCTTTCATTTGTTCACGACGGGGATAGCATAAGTGTCGCAAAAAAAGCGCATTACCATGCATGATCACGCCGCAGAAGCTGCATTATTTAAACGCCGTGCATTATTTACTTTTATTTGCGTGTTCTTGCTGCTCTGCATAGTCTTTTCAAACCTTTATCATCTTCAAGTTGTCTCTTACAAAGACTATGAAACTCGTTCAAATGATAACCGTATCCGTGTTGTCCCAACCGTCCCCAGTCGCGGATTGATTTATGATCGTAACGGCGTGCTATTAGCCGAAAATCAACCTTATTATTCCTTAGAGCTTATCCCCGAAAAAGTCAGTGATATCACGGCAACCTTAGATGAGCTTAATAGCCTGATTGAATTATCTGAAGATGAGCGCGAAAATATTACTGAAACCCTAAAGTTTCACCGCCGTTTTAAGCCGTTAACCATCAAAAATAAATTAACCGCCGAACAAGTCGCCATTTTTAGCGTGAATCAATTTAAGTTCCCCGGCATTTATGTTGAAGCCGGCTTGAAACGTCACTATCCCTATAATGAGCTAATGACTCATGTGTTGGGCTATGTCGGCAAAATTAATAGCCGAGATAAATCGCAGCTTGAAAAAAGCAACCAATGGAACAACTATGCGGCGACGAAAGACATTGGTAAGCTCGGCATTGAAAAATTTTATGAAAGTTTACTTCACGGCATGCCTGGCCACCTCGAAGAAGAAGTCAACAATCGCGGCCGAGTGATCCGGACCTTAAAAGTCACTCCGCCAACACCAGGACAAGATATTTATCTTACACTGGATCTCAAACTCCAGCAGAAAGCCGTAGAATTACTCGACGGTCAAAGGGGATCCATTGTCGCCATAGATCCTACAGATGGCGGCGTGCTGGCAATGGTGTCCAGTCCAACCTATGACCCGAATCCATTTGTTCACGGCATTAGCTCTAAAGCCTATAATCGCCTATTAAATGACAAATCACATCCATTAATCAATCGTTCAACCCAAGGGCAATACTCACCCGCATCCACTATCAAGCCTCATGTAGCATTACTTGGTTTAGAAGAAAAAATCATCAGCGAACGCACCCGCTTGTGGGACCCTGGCTATTGGCAAATGCCCGGAGTTGCACGCAAATGGGGCGATTGGAAAAAATGGGGCCATGGCTGGGTAGATATCTACGATGCCATTGTCCAATCCTGTGATGTGTTCTTTTATGATCTGGTCTATCACGTTGGCATTGATAAAATGGCTATTTTTATGGACCGTTTTGGCTTTGGCAGAAGTACTGGCATTGATATTTTCGAAGAATCAGATGCTGTTATGCCATCGCGAGATTGGAAAAGAATGCGCTACAATCAACCTTGGTATAATGGGGATACGATTTCGGTCGGAATTGGCCAAGGATATTGGACCTCAACGCCATTGCAACTGGTTAACGCCACCACTATTATGGCCAATGAAGGCAAACGTTTTACCCCTCATCTTTTAAAATCATTGAGAAATGGTACCGTTAAAATTGATTCACCAATTGATCAGCAAGCACCGATAGAGCTTAAAGATCCTCACAATTGGGACATCATCAATGAAGCCATGCGTCAGACAGCAAATAAATCTCGCTTTACTGATGCTAGCTATACCGCCGCCATGAAAACGGGTACCGCACAAGTATTTAGTGTCGATAAAGGTGAAACATATAATGCTGACACCATCTCAGAATACTTGCGTGATAATGCATTAGTTATTGCCTACGCGCCTTATGAAAACCCCCGTATAGTGTTGGCTGTTGTACTTGAAAACGCTGGTTGGGGAGGCTCCAATGCCGGGCCGCTGGCAAGAGCAATGCTCGATGAGTATCTTTTACGAGACGAATGGGCGGTAAAACCTTGAATCATTATTCTTATAAAAAATCATTTTGGCAGAATATCCACATAGATTTGCCATTACTCTTTGGCATTTTAATGCTTATGATATTTGGTCTTTTTGTTATCTATTCCGCCAGTAGCGAAGACCCCGCCATGATGGAACGCCAACTTGTTCGTATGGCACTCTCATTAGGGATGATGTTTAGCTTTGCCCAAATCAACCCAGAAATACTTAAACGTTGGGCATTGCCCATTTATATTGCTGGGATAATATTGCTGTTGGGGGTTGATTTATTTGGCACCATCAATAAAGGGGCACAACGTTGGCTAAACCTCGGGTTTATGGAGTTTCAACCATCAGAACTGATAAAGCTGGCCTTCCCAATTACCATGGCATGGTATATCAGCAAGTTTCCGCTGCCGCCCAAAAAGCGTTATCTGGCCGGTGGGGTGATTATTTTACTGATCCCAACGTTATTAATTGCTAAACAACCCGACCTAGGCACGTCTATATTGGTAGCGGCCTCTGGTGTGTTTGTGTTGTTTTTATCTGGCATGAGCTGGTTAATTGTTGGCGGCTTTATTACTGCCATTTTAATATTTTTACCTATTATGTGGTTTTTCTTGATGCACGATTACCAGCGTACTCGAGTATTAACCTTATTTAATCCTGAACAAGATCCTTTAGGCGCGGGTTATCATATTATCCAATCAAAAATTGCCATTGGGTCTGGTGGATTATGGGGCAAAGGTTGGCTTGACGGAACACAATCACAATTAGAATTTTTACCCGAACGCCACACTGACTTTATTTTCGCCGTGATCGGGGAAGAGTTTGGATTAATAGGTAGCTTAGTGTTATTGGTAATGTACTTATTTGTGATAGGCAGAGGTCTAGTTATCGCTTCACAGGCGCAAACCAGTTTTGCCCGCTTATTGGCTGGCAGTATCACCCTAACCTTTTTCGTCTACATCTTTGTCAACATCGGCATGGTATCAGGCATTTTACCCGTGGTTGGGGTACCTTTGCCGCTGATCAGTTATGGTGGCACCTCAATGCTGACGTTAATGACGGGCTTTGGTATTTTAATGAGCATTCACACCCACAGACGATTTGTCGACAGATAGCACCAAGGTTAACTATGAAAAAAATAACAGTTCAAATCGCCAGCCTAGCATTACTTATCAGTGTCATGTTCAATCTCAATGCTGCAACTGAAAATGATCCCCAAGCATTACAAAATGCATTTGTAAAAGAGCAGGTAAAAAAAGGCGCTAGCAAGGCTGAGGTGGAACAATTTTTATCCACTTCCACCTTCGACCAGAACATCATTGATGCCATGACTAAACCATGGGAAGCCAAGCCTTGGCACCAGTATTATCCTATTTTCTTGACCGACAAGCGCCTAGAAAAAGGCTTAGCTTTTTGGCAAGAAAACCATGCTGTGATTAGCCAAGCTGCTGAAAAATTTAACGTCGACCCCCAAATTATTGTCGCCATAATTGGTATTGAAACCTTTTATGGTGGCTACATGGGTAATTATCGTGTGCAAGACGCGTTGTACACCTTGGGCTTTTATTACCCACCACGCGCAACCTTCTTTCGCAGTGAATATGCCAATTTAATGTCGTTGATTAAAGAAGAAAAACTCGATAATGACACCTTAAAAGGTTCATATGCTGGCGCCATGGGCTATGGACAATTCATTCCTTCAAGCTACCGTCATTACGCGGTGGACTTTGATGGCGACGGTCGACGTGATTTGTTAACCAGTAAAGCCGATGCTATTGGCAGTGTCGCAAATTATTTTCATCAACATGGATGGCAACAAGGCCAACCCGTGGCATTATTGTTAAACCACACATCTAGCACAGCCCCTAAAGCGAATGTTTGGACCAAAGAGAAATTGCATTACCAAGTGTCTGATATTCTAAGCCCTACCTTAAGCTTGGCAAACAACCAAGATATTGATGCATCGCAAGCGGCCATGTTAGTCAAATTAGACCAAACACAGAACACCGAATATTGGCTAGGGCTGAAAAACTTTTATGTGATTACTCGCTATAACCGTAGCCCCTTGTATGCCATGGCTGTTTACCAATTTAGTCAACAACTTAACGACCAATATCATTCGGTGATTCAACATGCAGATTAATTATCCTTGTAGCCTGGTAATCATTATGTGCAGCTTATTACTCATAAGCTGTTCATCCAATGAAGTGGGGGAATCTGCTTCAGGGCAAAAGAGTCGCTATCAAATGGATAAAGACCGTTATCCCGATGATGCGCCAGATGTTAGCTTGGTTAAAAATGCACAGCCAAAATACGAGCCCTACAGCAGACAAGGCAATCGAAACTACACTGTGTTAGGCAAAGACTATCAAGTGCTCGACAGCGGCAAGGGATTTAAAGAGCAAGGTCATGCGTCATGGTATGGATCTAAATTTCACGGCCACTTAACCTCAAATGGCGAAACTTATGATATGTACACTATGTCAGCCGCGCATAAAAACTTGCCCTTGCCCAGTTATGTCAAAGTGACCAATCTAGATAATAATAAACAAATTATTGTTCGGGTAAATGATCGCGGGCCGTTTCATCAAGGCCGAGTGATTGATTTATCTTATGCAGCGGCTTATCACTTAGGCATGTTAGCCAAAGGCACGGCCAAAGTGGCCATTGAAACGGTTTTCATTCCCTCGCCAGAGGCGCGAGCTATCAGCGAATTAACCAACCACGACAATCATTTTATTCAGGTTGTGGCCTCTCAAGATATTTTGCGTATTAATATGCTCGCAAAGCAGTTAGAGACCAAATATGCCGTCACTTCGCGCGTAACATCTTCAAATGGGATCCACAGATTACAATTAGGGCCGATCCAACAAATTCATCTTTCCAATAAACTACTCGATCGTGTTCAGGCTGATGGCTATCCACAAAGTTTTATCGTACCGTAACCCATAATATTGGCAATATAGAGTAACATTAAGCTTCATTTACATCGGATGAATGAAGCTTAATGCGCAATGATGGCCTACTGATGTATAATCGCAAAATTGTACTAATTGCCTTTTGTCTTTTCTTCGACTACTAGAGACGTGCTAACTTCATGATGATTTCCAAAACTTCTCAATTAACAACGATGTTATTCGCATCAGTTGTGTCTTTTTATTCACTCGCAGCAACGCCACAACCTGATGCTCGTCCTACCTTTAATCGCGCACCTATGGTGACACCAGATGCGCCAAGTGTTGCGGCAAAAGCTTATGTGTTAATGGATTACAATTCTGGCAGAGTGATTGCGGAAGAAAATGCCTACGAAAGTTTAAACCCAGCGAGCTTAACCAAAATGATGACCAGTTATGTCATTGGTCATGAACTTGTTCAAGGTAATATTTCATTAGATGATGATGTCACCATTAGCAAAAATGCGTGGTCAAAGAACTTCCCTGACTCATCAAAAATGTTCATTGAAGTGGGTAAAACGGTCAAAGTACACGATTTAAACCGTGGCATTATCATTCAATCGGGTAATGACGCGTGTGTTGCCATGGCTGAACATATTGCTGGCACAGAAGGTGCGTTCGTTGATTTAATGAATTCATGGGCCAAACAATTAGGCATGAAAGACAGTTACTTTGAAAACTCTCATGGTTTAGACGCAGAAAACCACAAGTCCACCGCCTATGATATGGCTCTTTTAGGGGCAGCCCTAATCCATGATGTACCCAATGAATATAGTCTTTATTCCGAAAAATCATTTACCTTCAATGGCATTAAACAATATAACCGTAATGGTTTATTATGGGATAAAAGCTTAAATGTTGATGGTATAAAAACCGGTCATACATCAGGCGCAGGTTATAATTTAGTCGTATCTGGCACCAGTGAAGGCATGCGTCTTATCTCTGTCGTGATGGGTACTGCAAGCGAATCAGCCCGTAAGGCAGAAAGCAAAAAACTGCTTAACTATGGTTTCCGTTTCTTTGAAACCATCACCCCTTACAAAGCTGGCGATACCTTTGTGAGTCAAAAAATTTGGTATGGCAATAGAGACACGGTCGATCTTGGTGTTATGACCAATACACCTATCACGATTAGTCGTGGCCAAGCCAAAGACTTACAAGCTAACTTTGAATTAACCAAACCGTTAACGGCGCCGCTTGCTAAAGGCGAAACCGTCGGTCGGGTCTTTTTTCAGCTTGAGGGCAAAGACATCGCTCAATTCCCGCTGGTGACCTTAAATGAAGTCAAAGAAGGCAGCTGGTACAGCAAATTAATGGATTACTTCAAACAAATGTTCGCAAGTTGGATTGACTAATTTAACTCATTTGCTCATTAATTGATGAGTCAATGCATTAAAGCCGCCTCAGTAGCGGCTTTAATTTTTTCAGTTCCATTAGGCTTGAATCAAGTATAATCGCCACCATATAAGTAATACCCAATAAAAACGAGTCTGCCAATGTTAAACACAACTTTTGACCAAGTAATGGAATTCCCTAATTCGTGCCCTTTCAAAGTGATTGGTGATGCGGATGATACCTTAGCCGATCGTGTTGTTGCTGTCGCCCAACAACTGACTCCAGGTGATTATGTTCCAACTGTTAAAGTCTCGAGCAAAGGCAGTTATTATTCAATCACCATCCGCATTACGGTAACCAGCAAAGCGCATATTGAAAAAGCGTATACAGATCTTGCCGCAATTGAAGGCGTAAAACGGGTATTGTAAATGCAAAAAAGTCATCATTACCTATAAACTTGAGTATAATGCTCGGGTATTAATCCATTGACCCGATGGATACACAATTTATCTGGGGGAGGCCTTGCCCTTGCAAGCACAAACACTGCACATTCGCCACCTTGGCATGCAAGACTATCAGTCGACATGGCATGCCATGCAGGAATATACTGACACGCGTGATAGCGACAGCCAAGATGAACTTTGGATGGTTGAGCATCCACCAGTATTTACCCAGGGCCAAGCAGGTAAAAGCGAACACATACTCAACCCAGGCAATATTCCGGTTATTCAAGTAGACCGAGGTGGCCAAGTCACTTATCACGGGCCAGGACAATTAGTGGTTTATCCACTTATCGATATCAAACGTAATAAAATAGGCGTTCGTCAGTTAGTCAACAATATAGAGCAAAGTATTGTGGATATGCTCGCTTGTTACGCTATCAATGCGTACGCAAAAGCTGACGCCCCGGGTGTTTATGTCACAGAACGAAAAGTGGCCTCTTTAGGATTACGCATCCGTAAAGGGTGCTCTTTTCACGGCTTAGCATTAAATGTCGATATGGATTTAGCGCCGTTCCAGCGGATCAACCCATGCGGATATGCAGGTTTAGAAATGGTGCAATGTAAAACATTAGGTGGCCCCAAAACTGTGCTTGAAGCTGGCGATAAATTAATCCAAACCTTTAGCCAAATTATGGGCTATCAACAACTTGTACATCATCAAGGATTAGCAGAATAATGAATAGGCCTGAAAGATTACAACCAGGTGTCAAATTACGTGATGCCGAAAAAGTCGCGCGTATCCCTGTAAAAGTCGTGCCATCAGAGCGTGGAACTATGCTGCGTAAACCGGATTGGTTGCGAGTGAAATTACCTGCATCAAATCAACGCATTCTTGATATAAAAGCGGCATTACGTAAAAATGGATTACACTCAGTTTGCGAAGAAGCATCTTGCCCTAATTTAGCCGAATGTTTTAATCACGGCACGGCAACCTTTATGATCTTAGGGGCTATTTGTACCCGTCGTTGCCCATTTTGTGACGTGGCCCATGGCCGCCCTCTCAAAGCAGAGGCTGATGAACCCAAAAAGCTAGCGCAAACCATTCAAGACATGAAGCTAAAATATGTGGTGATTACCTCGGTCGATCGTGATGACTTACGTGATGGTGGTGCGCAACACTTTGCCGATTGTATCCGTGAAATTCGTTTGCTCAATCCTGAGATTAAAATCGAGATCTTAGTCCCCGATTTCCGTGGCCGTATTGATGCTGCCTTAGATATTTTAGCTACTGAGCCTCCTGATGTATTTAATCACAATCTAGAGACAGCACCGGCGCATTATCGCAAAGCGCGTCCAGGGGCCAATTACCAGTGGTCATTAAATTTACTAAAACGTTTCAAAGAACGTCACCCGAATATTCCAACAAAGTCTGGTTTGATGATGGGGCTTGGTGAAACAAACGAAGAAATCGCTCAAGTATTACGTGACTTACGCACCCACAACGTAGAAATGCTCACACTGGGTCAATATTTACAACCGTCTAAATTCCACTTACCGGTTGAACGTTATGTTCCTCCTGCCGAATTTGATGAGTTAAAAGTACTCGCTGATGAACTTGGCTTTACCCATGCAGCCTGCGGCCCATTGGTTCGTTCAAGCTACCATGCTGATTTACAGGCTCAAGGTAAAGAAGTTAAATAAATAGTGGCTCACCGCCAGATAAAAAAACAGCGCTTAATCAGCGCTGTTTTTTTTATAAGGCTTTATCCATTAAAATGGCGTCTTCATGACCCTCAGCGGTCTGATAGTAATGTCTACGTCGACCAGATCCTATAAAACCGACTTTTTCGTACAAGCCCATCGCCACCCGATTTGACTGGCGAACTTCTAACATGAGCACTACCGCATCAGCCTCTTTGGCATCTTTTAGTACTTGTCTTAGCAGTAATAAGCCAAGCCCTAAACCTTGATGCGCAGGGTCAATGCAAATATCGAGTAATGTCGCCTCGTCAATAACCTGTTGAACTATCGCAAAACCAAGCAAATTATTCTGTTGCCTAATCCCCACAACACGATATAAGGGGCCAAAACAGTCTTTTAAGCCGGCTTCAGACCAAGGATGAATCTGAGCTCTATTTTCAATTTTAGTCATCTCGGCGCTATGCTCAATGCCAAGAGGCACTAACAAGTAACCCTCAATGTTGCTCATTTAGCTCACCTTTACTCAACGGCTGAGTTTTATTCAGATACTGTGATATTTGCAGCCAAAGTTGACGTTTCTCATCAGCTTGAGCACGTAATATTACTAATGGAGCACTGACAATCCAAGCAACACGGGGACGGACTTTTGTCTTACGCATATCCCAAACGACCGTTGGCCCTTTAACCATGTCACAATCAAACTCACATTGATCAATATCAAGGTTCAATAAACCCAGTACATCATTAATAAACGTTTGATCAGATAAGTCGGCATCAAGATCGTGCAACACTAAGTAAGGTTTTAACGGTTTATCGGCACTGTGCCAGCGAGTAATATTCATCGCATCTAAAAAAGCAGATTTATCCATCGAACTCTCAAAACAAGGATACTCTGTTAAGCATAACAGCTAAGTAAACAAGGTTGTCAGGTAATTTAAAAATCAAGGTGTGTTGAGCTACAGTTTCATTAACACCACCTTCATTAAGGGAATTATTGGCATAACACCGCAACACATCAACGCCAAAAAACGTCTGGCACAGCAATACATGGTGCTAATCGATCCAAAAACCAATTAGACAACGACTCACTTCACTGTAGATAAAAATCAATCACTTAAATATCTATTACTGCCACATTTCTGCTTAAATTGACTGCATAAAATAATTGAGATCAACGCACTGTATAGTGATGGTAACCATAACAATATTGAGGTCACTCGATGTTAGCCCAAGTGAATACCTACGATAGAAAAGTGAGTGTGGTACCGACGATTGGAAGCAAGGCTAAATGAATATAAATGCAGGTTTGAATATTTCTTTTTCTACGCTTTATTCTACAGAATTGAAAACGACTCGCATATTTCTATGCAAGCCGTTATTTTATTTGGCAGGGGTGGCAAGACTCGAACTCGCAACCATCGGTTTTGGAGACCGCTGTTCTACCAATTGGAACTACACCCCTGTTGACGAGGGCATTATGCTAAAACCACCTCCAAAGGTAAAGTACTTTCTTAAATAAACCGCTCAATTGCAGTTTTTTCAAACAAGTCAGCAACTCTAATGGGTTTATGAGTAGATTATGCCTTTACACGAGGGTTCTGGGCATTGGTTAATTTCAACAGTGACATGGCTAAGTTGTGAAAACTGACTTTCAAGTTGTTGCTTTATTAGCACAGCATTAGTGTCATCGTGAACCAGAATCGAAACAATGGCGGCATAATGCTCAGCACTGACCTTCCAAATATGAAGATCAGTAACAAGAACACCATCATTTTCAATAAATTGCTTAATTTGAGATTTTTTAGTTAATGGTATTGAACTATCTAGCAAGATTGGACTAGTTTGTTTCATTAACCCCCATGCCCAACGGGTAATAATAACCGCCCCGACGACACCCATTACAGGGTCTAAAAAAGTCAGCCCCATATATTTACCAAATAATAGCGCCACGATGGCTAAAACTGACGTTAAAGCATCAGCAAGAACATGGAAATATGCAGCTCTTAAATTATAGTCATGATGATGTGTCGACTGACTTTCATGTTCATGTTCATGTTCATGTTCATGTTCATGTTCATGTTCAGCATGATGATGGTCATGAGTATGATGATTTTTCAATAAAAATACACTCACAACATTGACAGCAAGGCCGATAAAGGCAACAAAAATTGCTTGGTTGAAATAGATTTGTTCAGGATGAATAATTCTAATTAACGACTCAATTAACATAATCAATGCAACCATACCTAAAGCAATGGCACTGGTAAAACCGCCTAGCACACTCACCTTTCCGGTACCAAAAGCAAATTGTGGATTATTAGCATTTTTACGGGAATATTGATACGCGAATAACGTGATCAAGAAAGCTGCTGCATGTGTTCCCATATGCCAACCATCGGCCAATAGTGCCATAGAACCATAAATCGAACCGGCAGTGATCTCGGCTATCATAGTAACGATCGTTAATATAAGAACATAAAGAGTATTTCGCTCACCATCAGAATTGTTATGACTAAATTGATGATGATGTTGCCATTGCTTTATAGGATGAGATTGAGAAATCATGTCAGCAGTTTACAAGAGAAGTTGAGGCTGCATTATTTATGTATTTATGACTAATTATCAAGTCTAAACAACAGAAAATGGTATCTGAGTAACATAAATAACAACAAGAATAGTTATTATTTACAATCAGTGTTCGAATTATAGATATTAAATTTTATAAAAAACCATCCCATCAACTTACAAAACCAGTAGTAAAACTATTTAACATACTATTCTAGGTTAATTTTAAGGCCCGATATGCTTTTTATATATTCAAAGAGCATTTATAAATGCCAAAAGGCAAAAAAAACACCTTCTATTAACTGGCTTCTTCACAACTTTTAAAAATAATTTTGTTACTACTTTACACAAAGAGTGATGGTACCGACCCCATAGAGGCGCAAATGTATTTATTGCAGGGGGTAATATCAACACTGTGGAAGCGACAGAGCCTGCTCAGCGACGATGCAATATCTAGATAAGCATCAGGGCTCGGTTAAGTAAAAATGTCGCCGCAACCGATTAATGACTTATTTGAGGAATAAAGTGCGCTTTTATAAACAACAAAAAAATCTTTCTTAGATGGCTGGTCGACGACGTTTTCAAGCAGCTTAACGACAAATGGGTGTCTAGTAGCCTAGTAATAACCGACTTTTTATTATCCCCCCGAGGGATGCGTGGGAAAAATGCTAGCGCCATAGATACACCCCTATTTGTGTACAGATTGAGTTGACCACATCAGCGCTCATTTTACGATTAAAAGCGCTAACCAGCATGGATAATGGAATGTCGTTATTGCAGGATTTAAAAAATGTTCAAAGCGGGTGGCAAAATAGAGGAATGAGCAAAGTAGCAACAATGCATGGCGGTGATGATTAACCCGTTGATATTGACCCGTTCGTACTAACCCGTTCGGCGGCGGGTTGACATCCAGAGTGCTTTTGGCAGGACACAGACAACAAAAAGCCCTAGCAGAATATGCTAGGGCTTTTGCTTTATTTGGCGCCTGGAAATGACCTACTTTCACATGGGGAGACCCCAAACTATCATCGGCGATACTGTGTTTCACTGCTGAGTTCGGAATGGGATCAGGTGGTGCCACAGCTCTATGGTTTCCAGACAAATTTTGTCTAAAGACTGGTTAATTATCCGTCTAACGGCATTGTCTCCTCACTCTAGTGCTCATGTAGTGAACTACACTCCGCGCTTCGCTCGTCACGGCTTTGTTAGCCTAACAATTTCCTGCGTCTAATTACCAATATTTAATAATTCGGAAAGCTGATTTTTTTGAGTCTACAAAACACTGTT
>Ga0314771_100031_pt1 | contig 97378 bp, 89 predicted proteins | sample MetaGCB42018_FD_204522 | JGI IMG/M metagenome (GOLD analysis project Ga0314771, IMG submission 204522) | Cryopeg brine microbial communities from Beaufort Sea near Barrow, Alaska, United States - CB4 2018 | ecosystem: Environmental > Aquatic > Marine > Coastal | place: USA: Alaska | collected...
GAGGAAACTGCTGGGATAATGCTGTAATGGAACGTTTTTTTAGAAGTTTTAAAACAGAATGGATGCCTAAGTATGGCTACAACAATTTTGATGAAGCGAAGCTGGATGTGCTGAACTACATACTAAAACACTACAATATAAAACGGGGCCATAGTTATAACAATTATATGACTCCAACCGCTGCCGAAATGGCAGCATAAAGACGCAACCCCTGTTTGTGTACAGTTTTAGTTGACCACATCATGTCAACCCGCCGCCGAACCGGTCAATACGAATGGGTCAATCATCACCGCCATGCATTGTTGCTATTTTGCTTATTCCTGTGCTCTGCCCCAGGCTTCGACGTCCTTTTTGTTGCTCCTATACTAAATACATGGCCAGGCACCCATTTGTCGTTAAGCGATGCTCGAAACTGGTGCCAATAAGCATTTTTTGATTTTGGCTGAAAATAATATTCTAGCTGACTCCTAGCTCATTGCTTTATTTAGTTAAGGTGACTTATCCACATCTGGAGGCATAAATACCGATTTCATTGTCGACTAGTGGCAAAGCGGCTTTGTAAATCATCTTATTGTTGCTGTAGTAATGGCCTTTTCGCCATTCTTGCCACCGAATGCGATACATTTAGGGGGGTTGCCATCATGAGTCCACGTTGTAGATACGAGTAAGTCATTACAGGCACTTATTAAGTCAACATGTGGTATGAATTTTTGTTTTGGGATAAAAATGAACATGTTGAACTCGTAGCTTGAACAAATCCTTTGCAAATTCCTATGGATATACTTTATATGCGTAAATAAAATTACACTGATGAGCGAAACAAGGTAAAGTGTGCTTGGATTCATTTAAAGCTACTAATAAATAATAAGTTTTTATGTTATATCTGTTATTAGCATTCATGACTATTTCTTTATGTATTGATAAAACTACCGCTGGCATCTCTTTATAAATTTAATCGGGTGGGTGTATTTTGCCTCGTTTACCAAAAAATTCTCTGTCCATTCTTGTTCCTGCATGTATCTTTATCCTTTACCTTGGTTTGGTATCTGGGGAGTATTTTTATGAGCAGGCAGAACTAAACGAGCAGCTTACATTAAGGCAATCAGAGCAAATACAAAAAGATTTATTTAGAATGCGCCATGTGGTTGAATCTTCTCTGTTGACACAAGATTTCGAGCGAATAGAGCAGGAAGTGGCTTTAGTTTCAACCGATCAAAATATGATGGTCTATGTCATACTTGATTCGGCTAGTGATATTCAATTTGCCAACCATATTATTTGGCGTGCCAGTAATGCAACTAATGTGTTGGAAGGCTATTCGGCTGATTTACACCGAAGTGTTATTGCCAACAATAAACCCTCTTTAAGCGTTAACCTCGATCGCTTATCCATTCAGGCTTATTACCCTCTTAACGCAAATTCTCGTTACAATTATTCAAATTCAGTTGAGCTTATTTACGTCGAATATGACATTGCAAATATTTTATCAGAAGCAGTCGATAGTCTGTTAAAACGTTTCATTGATATATGGGGTATTGGTGCTTTGTTATTGTCGCTATTTTGTGCCTTGTTGCATTTTTTACTCATTAGACCGTTAACTCAATTAAGTCTAGCTGCAAAAAATATTGATTCTCCCGATTTCAATACCGATATCTTGTGTGCATCAACCGAGTTGGCCAACTTACGTGATTATCTTAACCAAGTTAATGGTCGATTATTTCGTAGTAAAAAACGGTTAAACAATGCTGAACAGCGCTGGCTTTTTGCTGTTGAAGGTGCTCGTAATGGCATTTGGGATTGGTGTATTGCTACTGGAGATGTGTTTGTTTCTGATCGCTGGAAAGGCATATTAGGCTACCAGTCTTATGAGCTGGATAATGACTATTCTGTTTGGGAATCTCGCTTACATCGTGATGATAAGGCTCAGGTATTAAGTTCTTTACAGAATTATATTAATAATCAACATGAACATTATGAAAGTGTTCACCGTTTGCGTCATAAAGATGGCCATTATATTTGGATTCTTGATCGTGGGAAAATAGTTGAATGGGATGAAGTCGGCTGTCCCTTACGTATCATCGGCACGATAACAGATGTCTCTGGTGATGTTAAAAGTCAGGGGGTGACAAATGATAAACAAAGTCATAATGGACTTACCGATTTAGTTAATCGAGAAGCCCTTGCTGATGAATTATATGATTTACAAGTATATAACCGTAAGAACGATCAGTTTTCTGCTCTGTTAATGATTAACTTAGATAACTTTAAACTGATTAATGAAGCATTGGGACGTCAATTAGGCGACCGACTATTAATGCAAATTGCTGCACGCTTATCTGGATCCTTTTCCAATGAGGGGTTGGTCGCACGCCTTGGCGCTGATGAATTTGTTATTCTCGCTAAAAATTTAGGTAATGAACTCGATCAAGCAAATAAGCGTGCCTTAGCATTGGCCAGTGAAGTGAGGCAGTTAATCGGTCGTAGTTTTACTATTTCAGAACAAAACTTGTCTATTTCGGCTCGAATTGGATTAGTGGTTTTTGATGGCATTGAGTCATTAGAACCTCAAGTGCTACTGGCTCGTGCTGACAGTGCTTTAGATCAGGCCAAGGATCGCCGCTCTAATGGTTGTGCTATTTATCAACCACAATTAGACCAGAATCAGGTTCAACCTTTTAAGTTACAAAATGAGTTAGCACTTGCCATCGGCAAGCAACAAATGTCACTGGTTTATCAACCCGTGGTGGATAAAGCAGGACAGTTAAGTAGTGTTGAAGTGTTGTTGCGTTGGTATCATCCTCAGTATGGCTATATTAGCCCACGTAAATTTATTGCTGCGGCTGAACTATCCGATGGTATTTTCGAATTAGAATTATGGGTTTTAGATCAAGTTTGTGATTTTATTCAACTTCTTAAACAATCAAATGCCACTGTTCCATTAATGTCATTGAATATTTCTTCGCGTCATTTTCATCAAGATTACTTCGTTGATGTCATTATTAATAAGATTAATAATGCGCAAATATCAGCCAAACTCTTCCAATTTGAACTATCCGAAGACGTATTTATGGTGAATGCTAAGCAGGCAAGAAACAAAATTGTTGAGCTACAGCGCTATGGTGTCAATATTGCGATGGACAATTTTGGCGGTGGCTCTTGTGCTGTCCATCAACTGCACGGTATTGGTTTTTCACAAGTGAAGTTAGCGGCTGTTTACCTTAACGATATAGAGTCTAACCCTGAAACCGTTAATATGGTCAATGCTATAGTTGAGTTTGCGGCAAAATTGAACTTCCCCGTGGTTGCGAAACAGCTTGAGAATAAACAACAGCTCAATTTATTGACTCATGCTAAGTGCACTTGGTTTCAAGGTTATATTATTAGTCGGCCCTTAGAGCACGACGATATTATTCAATTAATTAAGACGCAGTTATCTTTGAGTGTTGTGACATAAAATCAATGGTCTGAGACAGTGCAATATTGCGGATAGCATCAATTTCGAAAAAAACTTCATGATAAGCATCTTTAATCACCACTTTAAGACAATGAGCACTTAAAGCCTGATTTTGTGCAGCATTACTGACAACCTTATCTTTTTGCGCTTGTAGGATGAGGATCGGGGTTTGGCTATGTTTGGCATAGTGGATACTTTTTTCTGCGGCGATCATGGCTTCAAGTAACCAACGGTTGGTTGGGGATCCTAATTGTGCTTTGGTTGTTTGTTCAAATAGGTTGCTATAGTGCTGATAGCGCGGCTGACTATGTGTCAGTCGGTTGTGCTTAAAGCTATCTGGCCGATAATCTGTTCCACCCAATACAAATGTGCTGTGTCGTTTTTTTGCCTCAAGGCGGTTGTTATCAAGTTTTTCGGCTAACCAGCGGATAACCGGTTTGGCCACAGGCAGTCTAATACCAAACATTGGAGCAGAGAATACTGCCGCCGTAAATGTTTCAGGGTATTGATTAAGATAATCACTGGCGATAGTACAACCCATTGAGTGAGCAACAATAAATAATTCATCGTGTTGTGGTTGACGGACTATTTGGTCAATAAATTGAGCTAAATCAGCTGTATAATCAGTAAATTTATCGACATACCCTTGATGAGGATTATGCGTGAGCCGGTCGGATAACCCTTGACCTCGATGATCTAAAGCGTAAAGGCTAAACCCTTGTTGGTATAAATCAAACATCAATTCTTGATACTTGATATAGGACTCTACCCGGCCATTGCTGATGACGATGGCGCGTTGATTATCAGGATGTTGGATCGCCGCATACGCGATGTTTATGCCATCATGGGTACAGAAACTCGATTGCTGTACTTGTTGCCAAAAGTGACGCTGCTCACTGGTGTCGAGCGTTAATTCGGATGAAAATTTCATAGAATGCATTTTTGTTAAGCCAGCTTATTAAAATATAAAATGTTGTTTAATTTCGATGCGTTAATTTGTCTTGCTACACCTTACTTGTCGCACTTATCGCGACTTGCTGGCGAGTAATAAAGGCATCAATCATTTGTTCTAGCACCGACATCGGGATTGAGCCATTTTCGAGTATGGCATCATGAAATTGCCTAATATCAAAGTCTTTACCTAAGGCAGCCTCTGCTTTAGCGCGTAATCGTTTTATGGTGAGTTCACCTATTTTGTATGAGAGTGCTTGCCCTGGCCATGCAATATAACGATCTATTTCTGTGGTGACATTATGCATTGAAAGTGCAGTATTGCTGGCCATAAAGTCGATAGCTTGTTGGCGGCTCCAACCTTTAGCATGCATTCCGGTGTCGACAACTAAACGCGCGGCACGCCACATTTCATAAGTGAGCCGACCAAAATTGCTGTATGGATCTTGATAAAACCCAGCTTCAACACCTAAATATTCTGAGTATAATCCCCAGCCTTCGCCAAAGGCGGAAATATAGCTGTAACGTCGAAAGTTGGGTAAGTTATCCAGTTCTTTATTCAGTGATATTTGTAAATGATGTCCAGGAACCGCTTCATGTAAGGTCAAGGCTTCGAGTTCATATAGCGGACGTTGATCAAGGGCGTAGGTATTGACCCAATAATAACCGGGTTCATCGTCACGGTTTGAGCCTGAATAACGTCCAGTGGTATATTTGGGGGCAATTTCTGCGGGTACAGGAGCTATGCCATAAGGCGCACGGGGTAATTTACCAAAATATTTAGGTAATATGGCATCGGCTTTTTTGGCAATAAATGCGGCTTGTTTGAGTAATTCATTTGCCGTTGTAGGATAAAATTGCGGGTCGGTGCGCAAAAAGGTTAAAAAATCAGCAAAGCTTCCTTTAAAATCGATATCGGCAATCACCTGTTCCATTTCTGCTCTGATACGGGCGACTTCCTGTAAACCAAGCTGATGGACTTCTTCGGCTGTCATTGGCAGCGTAGTGTAATATTCAACTCTGTTTTGATAAAAATCTGCGCCATCAGGTAACGCCGAGGCTGCGATGTCGGTTCGTGCATTGGGAATATATTCTTGAGTCATAAAATCATAAAACTGCTGATACAGAGGTAACACGATTTGCGCTATGGTTGTTCGACCTCGTTGCGTCAGAGTGTTTTTTTCTGCTGTGGTAAAATGAGCAGGATAGTGGGTAAATGGGGCAAAATAGCCACTGTCTTCCACTGGGACAATAAAGGCACTAATACTGTTTTCAAACCCATTGAGGGTTACTTTTGCAGGTGTTATACCACTGGCTAAGCCCTGTTTGAGCCAATAGGTTTGTTGTGAAAAATAGCGAGGTAACTGCTTAAGTTTAGCCAGATAGTCTTGATAGTCAGCAAGACGACTAAAACGGGCTTTGGCCATTGATGCGATATCGGCATGAAAACCACTTTCAGCGCTAATGGGTAAATAGTGATCGTGGAAACGATACATGTCGACGTCATTTTGCAGCTGGTCTTGCAACATTTTGGCATTAATAATATCTGCTTTTGCCCATGATTTTTGATCAAGTTGTTTAAGAGTATTCAGTAGTAGCAGAGTTTGTTGGTTTTTTGTCGCTAATGTTTGTGTGGATAAATCATCGAGTTTTGCTGCTGCCGTGTTATCGCCTAAACGGGCGGCCAGCTCGGGTGAATAAGCTAACTGCAGCGCCCAACTCTGGTCTATTATGGTTTGTAAATCTGTCTCGACTTGTATTGTTGGCTTCGTTGTCGCGCCATCAACTTGAATTGTGGCGTTATTGATATGACAAGCCGACAAACTTAACATGACTAGTGCAGATAGGATCAGTAAGCGCATCAAATGTCCTTTATAAGATATCAATCGGTTTGTTCGCATAAGAGTATGCCCGATTTAAGCAATAAAAAACACATCGTAAATCAGCCTGTTCTTGGGGCGGGTCGATTTCAGAATAAAATAGTGGTCGGCAGAATTTGGGTCAATACATGGTAAACTAAAATCTATTCTCTGACCGACAAATCAATGGCAGAGTAAGTTTATAGGGTTTAATTATGATAGATAAAACGATTCCGCTGGTTGATTTACATCGCCATTTGGACGGCAATGTTAATGTAAAAACCATTTGGGAATTAGGCCATCAACACGGTATTCAATTACCCGCGAATTCATTAGAAGAGCTTGCGCCTTTTGTGCAAATTCAAGGTAAAGAAAACAATCTATTGAATTTTTTGAAAAAACTAGATTGGATGGTGGCAGTATTAGCCGATCTAGACGCTGTTAAACGCGTGGCTTATGAGAACGTTGCCGATGCTGCTTCGCAAGGGTTGGATTATGCTGAATTACGCTTTAGCCCTTACTACATGGCGATGAATCATAATTTACCCATTGAAGGTGTTGTAGAAGCCGTCATTGATGGTGTACGTGCCGGGGTGAAAGAGTACAAGGTTAAAATTAACCTTATTGGCATTTTGTCGCGTTCATTCGGACAACAAAAATGTCGTTTAGAACTCGACGGGTTACTGACTCACCGCGATAGCCTTGTGGCGATGGACTTAGCTGGTGATGAATTAGGTTTCCCGGGCGATCTGTTTACCGAACACTTTAAGCGTATTCGAGATGCCGATCTGCAGATCACCGCTCATGCCGGTGAAGCAGCTGGAGCTGAAAGTATGTGGCAAGCCATTAACGTATTAGGTGCGACGCGCATTGGTCATGGCGTGAATGCGATCCACGACCCTAAGTTGATGGAGTATTTAGCCAAGCATCGTATTGGTATTGAGTCGTGCCCAACGAGTAATTTACATACCTCAACGATTAAAGATTATGGGGTGCATCCTTTGGGTCAATTTATCGACGCTGGGGTATTAATTGGATTGAATACCGATGATCCGGGTGTGAGTGCGATTGATATTGTTCATGAATACCGCGTGGTTAAATCTGAAATGGGCTTAAGTAATGATGCTTTAGCACAATTACAGCGCAATGGTGTTGAGATGGCATTCTTGTCCGCTAGCGAACGTAAAGCCTTATACGCGGCCAAAGTAAAGTAAGTGTCTGAACATAAAAATAGCCAGCATTTGCTGGCTATTTTTGTTTTCAGCGGTTGATTGTTATTGTTAAATAACGCGAGAAAACTGTTGTTGACGGGCTTTTTGGCGATAATACACGTCAAAGCACATACAAATATTACGGATTAATAGACGACCGGTCGTGCTAATGGTCAGCTTGCGATCGGTAATATCGACCAGCTTATCATCGACAAAGGTTTGCAGCAGTTTAAGGTCTTCTACAAAATAATCCTCAAAATTAATAGCAAACTTTTGCTCAATTTTACTCATGTCTAATTCAAAGTGGCAGATCATTTGTTTAATTACCGCCCGGCGAATTTCGTCATCTTGATTTAAGCTACAACCTTTCCACAGTGCATGACCATTGGCTTCTACTGACTCATAATAGGGACGAATGTCTTTTTGGTTTTGAGCATAACAATCGCCAATTTGGCTGATTGAAGATACCCCTAATCCAAGCAGATCACACTCCTCTTGAGTCGTATAACCTTGGAAATTGCGGTGTAATTTACCCGCATTTTGTAGTTTTGCTAGCTCGTCATTAGGTTTGGCGAAGTGGTCCATACCAATAAATTGATAACCCGCACCCGTTAACGATTCAATTGTTTGACGCAGCATATCTAACTTCTGCTGTGGAGCCGGCATATCGGTTTCTTTTATTTTACGCTGCGCAGCAAAGCGCGAAGGTAAATGGGCATAGTTAAAAATAGATAACCGATCTGGTGAAAGCTCAATAATGCGCGCAATCGTTTTGGCAAAAGATTCTGGTGTTTGCAGTGGCAAGCCGTAAATTAAATCGACATTGGTCGATACAAAACCAAGCGCTTTAGCCTTTGCAATCAAGTCGAAAATAAATTGCTCGTCTTGTTCACGATTAACGACAATTTGAACTTCTTTATTAAAGTCTTGCACCCCAATTGACACACGATTAAAGCCAGCTTCTTTCAAGGTGTCCAGCATACTAAGCTCTATTTCACGCGGGTCAACTTCAATAGAATATTCACCGATCTCAGCAAAATTGAAGTGTTGTTTTATCAGCGCGGACAGCTTTAGTATTTGCTCTGGGCTTAGGAATGTTGGTGTGCCTCCACCCCAATGCATTTGCGTTACTGTGTAATGTTTAAATAACGGTGCGCGTTTAATAATTTCGGCCGCTAAATATTCAATATATTGATCTGCTTTATGTGGATGGCGAGTAATAATTTTATTACAACCACAGTAGTAGCAAAGCTTGGCACAAAAAGGAATGTGTACATAAAGCGATAATTTGTCGGATTTACTGTTTTTAATTGATGTGAGTAAATCATGCTCAGTAAAGGCATCGTCAAATTCTAGTGCCGTCGGGTAAGACGTATAACGGGGACCGCTGTAATTGTATTTTTCGATCATCGACTGATCCCAGCTAATCTGAGTGGGCTGCTTCAAGGCGTGTCCTCCGGTGGTAAATTAGCAACAGGCAAAGTATGCAAGGTTCGAAATGAAATAACCATGATCTAGGTTGTAAAAATGAATTTTGCTTTGGCTATTCTCGAGGTTTAGCGAGAGCTTATATGGATTGGACACGAGACTGTGCAACAGATCACAATTTGTGTATTGCTAATAATATTGAAGTAAAGCGAACTGTTTAGCCAAGATGAAGTCGTTGGGTACCTAAATTACGTGCTTTGCCATCATATCTCACTTCGGTAAATTGCACGCTACCATTGCGATGTTTTAACACAATACTGGTTGAACGAGTACCGTATTCTTCATGTTGGATAAAAATGGATGAGAGTCTGCGTTCCCACTCAAGGCTGACACCCGTTTGAGGTAAATCTTGATCCCTTGGTTGCGAGGTGTCTCGCATGATAGCGAGTAATGGGTCTATACAAGGTGATTGCATCTGGTTGATGTAGTGTTGAAGCTGCTGTTGACCTGTGGCCATCTTAGGCCATACGTCATCTAATGCCCCGTTGCTCACAGCGTGAAAACCAGGCATAAGTTGAGTCGTGGTTAACGTTTTACTGTTAAAGCAAAAGAGTTGATTGTGCTGCTCGAAGACTAAATTAAATGGATTGTAATTGACTGAATGTTCAATTAACCATTGGCTATTAATGTGATGTTTTGTGAGTGCATCAACGACTAATTCACCGCGACTGCGGATGCCATCTTGCTGAGCGATTACCCGGAGATTGGTGAGGCCAGCAAATTGGCCTTGTTCATTTACCCCTAACCATGTTCCGCCCGCTTGTTTGTCTTGTCCTGCGATAATGGCCGGTGTTGTCATCCAGCGATGAGCGGGTTCGGTCGCTCTGTGATGAAATTCATCGCGATTTGCACAGACAATTAAGGGGTAGTCAGGATGGGCCTCAACGGCAATAAATAAAATACACATAGCTTCCTCCCTTAATACGTCATTAATTAATCATAACCTAATACCAAACCTATGGTTGCCGATTAATGATGGTGCTTATGTGCCGCCTCTGAGTCGTGATGATGTGATGTCTTTTGGTCGGAGTGCTGGGCGTTATTATGCTCATGGCTGTGTGGTGCTGATTTGAGGTTGATAATTAAGCGGCTTAAAAACTTTCGCGGTCCAAGTCGCAATAAACTGGCACCAAACAATAAAATGATGGTGACTAACCCGACAATATTGGCTGACTCGGGCAGCTGCAATGTTAATGCTGAGCTCAAGGGTAATTGATCTGCCACCATCAGAGCGACCAGTAAAATACCGCCTAACATAAGCCCTTGTTTCCAATTCATTAACTTCAGTTGACCAATACTGATTACTGGCGCGGCCAATAAGGTAAAGGCCACCGCAATTTGGCTCCAACCACTGTACGCTAATGCTAGGGCCAAGATAGCGGCGCCTAGGTTACAAAATCGCATCGGTAAAAAAACTAATAACAGCAGAAACACCTGCAATGCTGGGTTTTGTAACGGAACGGATGGATGACCAATAAGGTTAGCTAATACCAAGCTGAGGATAATCCATGGTGCACTGCGGTCGATTAATTGGCTAAAACCAAAATGCCATGCTGATTGAGATAACCTTGGATGCGGATCCGTCAAGTTAACCTGTGTCAGCGTCATTACTATGCCAATGGCTAATAAACCGAGTATTTGATAAAGCGCAAACCAAGGACCTAACAACAATAAGGTAATTAATATGGCTTCTGGACCGGCTAAACGTTGTAACCAACGTAATCCTAATAACGGATGAGATGGGCGCAGTCCTAGGGAAAATCTAGCCGTAGCAACAAGATAACTGCCTAATAAAATAGGTGAAATGGTTAACAACCAACTCAAAAATTGTTCTGAACCATGATGAGCATGCTCGTGCCCTCCAGTGTCCATTAAGAGTAATAAAGCCAATAGCCCTAGGCCAAGTAAACTGCCGATACCTGCTTGATACTGATATTGGCCTTGTATATCTTCATCTTGGTGGCCGTGGGGCTGATGTAAGACAACATGCAAGATTGAACCTGTTACAAATGCCTGTAAATAGACAGTATTTTCGATACTTAATTGAGTCAATAGATGTTCACCGGCAAAGTAACCCAAGCTGGTTAATATCATCATTGCCACTAAGACTGCGCTAGCCCATCGTGTGCCGACTTGGGGTTTGAGTAACCACCAAATTGCCACGCCAACAGGTAAGCGATGCATGATCACACCTAAAGCCAGGAGTGTTGAATTGCCTTGTTGTTGCGCCAATATCATGGCTCCACCGTCAGTCATGGTGTGCAGCAGTAGCCCGCCGATGCCTAATGTGAGGGTGATATTGTGGGTGATCTCTGAATATTGATGAAATAGCTTTTCACTGGCGGTCGGCCCCCAAACACCAAGCATGACAAACAATAGCGTGATAAACCCACCATGTTCTAACAGTTCTGGCAAAATATGGATGAGCACTAATCCGCCAAGAGAGACGAAAATAAATCCGTCTAAGCCCTTTTGCAGCCCGCTACCTGTTGATAAGTAACGATAAAAAATAGGCCCAAACAGCAATGCAATACAGCTAGCGATTAGATAGAGCATGTTATCCAGAAAAGAATTGAAAAAAAGCATCGCAGTATAACATTTTTAACCTGTGTTGTAGTAAGTGAATATCTGCAGCTGAAAATTTACCGAGAGCAAAATGAGAATATTAATTTAGTCTTTGAAAAGAAGAGTAAAAAAAGTCTGTGGATATTTTTTTAACTCTTTGGGTTCTTTGTTAACTTATTATGTGATGACGATTTAAGCGGCTCAGTCGTTTGTGTATCCCTGTATCTGTGGTCCGAAAAACAATGAATAAATTGGCCCTTTCATCGCTTATAGTGCCGTCTTTAGTATACAATAGTTTAAATTTTGTTGATTAAAAGATTGTTATTCATGGATATTTCTTCTGCAACCGTTATGTTGTTCTTGATTATGGACCCGCTGGGTAATTTACCTCTATTTGCTTCCATATTGCGCCACATCGATCCGAAGAAACGTCGTAAGGTATTAATCCGTGAACTGATATTTGCACTGATCATCATGTTGTTATTTTTGTATGCGGGTGAAGCTATCCTTAACTTTTTGAACTTACGTTCTGAATCCGTCAGGATTGCGGGTGGAATTATCTTATTCTTAATTGCGATTAAAATGATTTTCCCCTCGCCAGGTGGGATTATCGGTTTAGCAGCAGGCGAAGAGCCTTTTATTGTGCCGATGGCGATCCCCTTGATGGCGGGCCCATCTATTTTAGCGGCGTTGATCTTACTGGCGCACAATGACAGTAATCGTATGATGGATTGGACTATTGCCTTGGTATCAGCTTGGGCCATGAGTGCCGTTATTTTAATGAGTTATAAACTGTTTACTCGCATATTGGGTGAAAAAGGTTTTACAGCTGTAGAGCGATTAATGGGGATGGTATTGGTGATGATATCGGTACAAATGCTCCTTGATGGCATATCAAATTATCTCAAGACCGCCGGCTAGTTATTTACGTATTACCGATCCCGAAAAGCCGACTAGATGAATTTGGTCGGTTTTTTTGTATCAAGATTTTATGCCAGCATCAAATCTTATGGCAAACTTATGACTAATGTTGGGACGTGTGGCCAATAGTGCAACCAAATGGCTTGTTAAACCGCTGTGATTCTAATGATGAATGATTTTTAATTGTAACCCTTGGGTTGCAGCTGTTAGTGTCTTGTAATGATTGGTTGGGGTATAAAGATGAGATATAGTCACATTCTGCTGAGTTGTTTGTTAATGGTGTTATTAGGCTGCCAAAGTCAGCCGTCTGAGTCAACAGCAGATCAACAAGCGAGCAATCAAACCACAATCAAACCGATGTTACAGTGTGGTGGTATGCCGCCTTTACGTGATCGCAGCAAATTAACTGAAAATTTGCGGACCAAAGGCTTAATTAGCGGCGATATGGATCAAGCTCAAATAGATAAAGTGGTCGCAGATTATATTGCGAAACGTCAAAAAGCGTTTGAAAAATGCCACAAACCAACGCCTAGCTAGGAAAATCGTCATGAAAAAATGGATCCAATATTATGGGACGGCAGCCACAGCGTTACTGATGGCCTGTAGTAGTTTATATGCCTTTGCAACCCCACAACCCGTCAGTACACCTGCAGATGGTGCGTTGATCAATCAACAGCAAGTGCTTTATTGGTTAATAAAGCGTGGTGAAGTGGCCGCGGATGCTAGCGATGCCGTTAAAGACGCTGCGGTAGAGGCTTTTGTAAGTCGAGGACGTTACGCAAGGTTTAAGCCTGCTGCTATTGAAGTTAAAGCTGCACAAATGCGCATTAAACAACAAGCGGCGCAAAAAAACACCAAAAGTGCACAATATGTTGCCGCTAACACTAAAGTATTGGCCGACCAAGATATCACTAAAACCGTTAAGGTCTTAGCTGTGTTGGTGGATTTCCCTGACTTACCGCATGATGCTAACCAGCTCGAAGCGATGGATAGCGATATGTATTACAGCAGTTACCCAGCGTCGCATTATCAGCAGTTGTTGTTTTCAAAAACCGGTTTTACAGGCCCAAGTAATCAAACTCTGCAATCGGCTTACCAATATTTTCAGGCGGTGTCGGGTAACCGTTTCTCTTTTACCGGTGAAGTACAAGACTGGGTCACCGCAGACAACAATGCCGCTTATTATGGCGGGGATGACTCAGATGACAATGACAAGGCAGTACCTGAGCTCGTCAAAGAAGCCGTGACCAAAGCCGTGCAAAATATGACTGATCTTGAATTAGCCCAGTATGATATTGAAGACCCTTACGATTTAGATGGTGATGGTGATTACGATGAAGCCGACGGTATTATCGATCACGTGATGCTATTTCATTCTAGCATTGGTCAAGAAGCCGGTGGTGGCGTGTTAGGTGACGACGCAATTTGGTCACATCGATATTACGTAGATGCAAACCTCAACGGTTACGCTATTCCGGGTCGGGGCGGTATCAAGGTGTTTGGTTATACCGTGCTACCCATAGATTCAGCTGTTGGTGTGTGTGTTCATGAATTTGGTCATGATTTGGGATTACCGGATGAATACGATACCAGCTACAGTGGTGATGGTTCACCCGTTGGTGCTTGGTCACTAATGTCTGGCGGTAGCTGGGCCGGTAGCATTGCGGGCGCTCAACCTAGTGGTTTGAGTCCGTATGCGAAATCCTATTTACAGCAAAAGTACCAAGGTAAGTGGGTTAATGAACAACAGCTATCTCTGAGCGATTTAACGAGAAGTGGTACGGCAGTGCAGCTTAATCATGCGATTAATACCGATGCTGTTAACCAGTTATCCATTGCCTTACCGGCTGAAAATGTCGTGTTTAAGGCACCACTAACAGGTCAATACCAATATTATTCAGGCCAAGGCAATATGCTCAATAACGCCATGTCATTTGAAGTGTCATTACCATTAGATAAGCCGTTATCCTTATCTTTTCAAGCTCACTGGGACATTGAAGACGATTATGATTATGTGCAGGTATTGGTTGATAGCGTAGCGATAGCCGGTAATAACACCCGTACTACCAATTCAGTTTATTCTACGGTAAAACACTTTATTAGCGGTAAGTCGAGCGAGATCAGTACCGCATCTGGCGCCGATGCTTGGGTTGAGCTTAACTTCGATCTGAGTGCTTACGCGGGGCGCGATGTTCAAATCAGTATCGTTTACAAAACCGACGAAGCCTTGGGTGACTATGGTATGGCGATTGATGATATTCAATTAACTAATCAAGGCGCGGCGTTTTATATTGATGGAGCTGAAGAAAAGGGCGTGACAACCTTGGCTGGTTTTGATCGTATTGACGCTAGCTTTCCTGGTAAAGCAAGGCGCTATCTTGTGCAATTACGCAGCCATCAAGGTGTCGATGCTGGGCTGGTGTATGAAAAATACGAACCCGGTGTATTGTTGTGGTTAGAAAACTTTAATCAAGACGATAACAATGTGGCAGAACACCCAGGTAAGGGATTAATTGGGGTGGTTGATGCGGACCAAAACCTGATTGACAGCCAATCAACCGATGGCCAAATTCGCGACGCTGCATTTAGCTTATTTGCTCAAAATGCTTACCGTGGTGACAGCCATTTAGCCGCCGAGTCGCTATTTGACGACAGTCGCGACTACAGTGCCCCGTTAAAACCCCAGAGCGGGATGATTTTGCCTGAGTTAGGCTTAACCATGCAAATCACCGAGCAAGCAATAAACAGCAGCACAGCTACGCTTGAATTTGCATTGTCTGACAGCAGTGTCTTGCCACCAGTGACAGAGGAAACTGTGACAGAGGAAACAGTGGTAACGCCGACGTCGACAAACAGTGGCAGCGGTGGCGGCAGTTTAGGCTGGTTAAGTTTGGTGATGCTAGGTTTACTCGGGTATTACCGCCAACGGGGTTAATATCTGCAATACAAAAACGCCCAATGACGGGTGTTTTTGTTGGGGCAGAGCACTCGATTATCTCGGTTGGGTTATCTCAATACCGTAGATTATGTGCTGCGGTTAATGTATTCAACTGCGGCAGGTAAAAAAATTTCGCTGACAATCAGCTCTGAGTCACGCAAATGAAAATACCGTCTGCGGCCCCATAAACTGTGGTTTACGGGCTGATTTAAGCTGGTGGCTAACGCCGCTAAACGACCACAGGTTTCAAATTGAGCTACTTCGATTTTCCCCGGAATGATCTCTGGGCTGGTGAACAATAATTCACCCAAAGGGCGCGTGCCAAGGTGTGTAAAATCATACTGTTGAGTGTCTAACATGGTCTGGGGGATCAGTGTGCGGGCAAAGACCCATGGAATACCATTGAGGCACAATAATACTTCGCGGATCCAAACTGGATGAGTCTGATCTGGGCATTCATCCGCGAGAGGGGTGAGTAAATGTTCGCCTAGCACTTTTACTTCAAAGTGTTGACAGTGTGTTTTGAGTCGTTGGGTTAAACTGCCTGTGGCTAATAACCACTCTTTAAGTTGGCTATGGGGCAATGAATCGATTTTTTGTGGCGAAAACCAACGAATTGATTCACCATAAGGAAAGCTAACACTGGTTACATTCATCTAAAACTCGTTACAATATCTCTCAACGGCAAGAGTCTATCATGCCAAAGATGAGCAGACACGCTTAAGGGAGCGAGTCACACGGCTTACTTAATAAACATTATACATTTAAGGAGGGTATCTCATTATGACAAAATTGGTTTCATCGTTAGTTTTGCTGTGTTGCTGCGCATTAAATGCCCATGCGGCAGATGAACCCAGTGTCGAAGATTATGCGTATTATGGTTTTGAACCCGACATTGTTACCAACTATATTTCTAATCATAAAAAATTAGGTTTTGTTAAAATAAGTGTTGAGTTGATGGTGAAAAATCCCGACGATTTAATGAGCTTAGAACATCATGATCCTTTGTTACGCTCAGCTATAGTTGAAATTTTAGGTAATCAGTCCGAAGACAAAGTGAAATCGTTATCGGGGCGTGAAGACATTCGCCGTGAATGCTATCAGACTATCAATCGTTTAATGGAACAAGAAGTGGGCCATTCGATGGTGGTTAATTTATTATTGACTAAGTATTTATACGATTAATGACCCGTTCACCTCCCAAGCCAGTGAGCGGCAAGCATCATAGTGCTAAACGCTCGCCAAGCCGTTCTGCGGCCAAGGTTAACACCGTCGCCTTAACGCCAATCAACCCCGTGTTATCAAAAGCATTGCATCCACGCAATGCTCATCAACAGGGCTATGACTTCGTTCGTTTAGTCGATAGCATGCCAAGGTTAGCGCAATTTGTTCGCCCTAATCCTTATGGTAATCCGTCTATCGATTTTGCTGATCCGCGAGCCGTTAAGTGCCTTAACTCGGCGCTATTATTAAACGAATATAATATTACCGATTGGGATATTCCTGAAGGGTATTTGTGCCCACCAGTGCCCGGTCGAGTGGATTATTTACATTACCTTGCAGATTTATTGGCGGTTAAAGGTCATGGTGCTAAAGGGCTCGGTACTAAAAGGCAAGTGGCTAAAGGAGCATGCATTCGCGCATTGGATATTGGCACGGGGGCCAATGGTATTTACCCTCTTTTGGGCATTCAGCATTACGGTTGGCAGTTTGTTGCTTCTGATATTGATCCTGTTTCGATAGCGAATGTCGCCAAGATTGCGCAGAAAAACCCGCAAATTGCGGCTAACTTACAATTGCAATTACAGCATCGACCTGAGCATATCTTTAAGGGCATAATTGCTGCTGATGATCACTTTGATGTCAGTATGTGTAATCCGCCATTTCATCGCTCACTTGCTGATGCATCAGCGGGCACGCGACGAAAAGTCAATAATTTAGCCAAAAATCAGCAACAAAAACAAGGGCGCAAATCATCAACATTAGCGCTAAACCAAACTAAACCGACACGTAATTTTGGTGGTCAACAAGCAGAATTATGGTGTGAGGGCGGTGAGCAACAATTTTTGGCCACCATGATCAAGCAAAGCCATGAGTATGCCAAGCAAGTGTTATGGTTTACCTCATTGGTCTCAAAGTCAGAAAATCTCAAACCTTGTTATCAATTACTCAAACAAGTGAATGCCGTTGAGGTGAAAACCATAGAGATGATCCAAGGGAATAAAGTGACCCGCATATTAGCATGGAGCTTTTTAAGCCCAGCATTGCGTCAACAATGGGCCACACTGCGCCCTTAATCTTTACCCGCATCAAAGGTTATCGTTTCACTACCGTGATACACCAAAAAATGCCGGCCTTTGGCGCGGGCGACTATGGTAATACCCATTTTCTGGGCTAAATCTAGGCCCATTTGGGTTACGCCACTGCGCGACAGTAGTACCGGTATTCCCATTTTAGCGACTTTGATGACCATTTCTGATGTTAGTCTGCCTGTGGTGTAGAAAATTTTATCGTGTCCCGATTGCTGTGCTAACCACATATCACCCGCTAAGGTGTCAACGGCATTGTGACGCCCAACATCTTCAACAAACGCTAAGATATTCTCGTCTTGACATATTCCACAACCGTGCACCGCACCGGCATTTTTGTAGGTTTCATTATAAGCATTGATATTGCCGAGTAAGGCATAAATCGTCGATTGCTTTAATGCGGGGGTTGGTAATACTATGTCGTCTACACCTTGTAAAAAGTCACCATAAACTGTGCCTTGACCGCAACCTGAGGTCACGGTTTTTTCAGTTAATTTCTGCTCAATGTCCTCAGAGATTTCTTGGGTGATCACCGCTGCCGAACTAACGTCCCAATCAACAATAACCGACTCTAATAAGCTACGATCACTGATAAACCCTTGGTTTTTTAAATAACCAATCGTCAGTGATTCTGGTTTAGCACCTAAGGTCATTAAGGTCACGATAGGGCGCCAATTTAAATAGACAGTTAATGGGCGCTCACAGGCGACAAATTTATCGACAATTTGACCTTGTTCATTCACTGCTTTGACAGCAATGGTCAGCGGTACCTGAGTATTGGTTTTAACAAACTTGATCGCATTGTGATGTAAGGATGTGGCTGAAACAGATTGAGTCATAAGCGAGTTAGCCTTTTGGTAGTGTTACATTGAGTCATTTTAACGAGGGTCGGTATTCCGCATCATGTCAACATTTGTTATTAGCATAGCAATAATTATTCCCCAAACTTCAAAGATGTTGGTTAATGCGTGATCTGGCGCAAATCTTCATAAATTCAATGTTTTTGACGTGTATTTATGTCCCACCTAATGTTGCACTGTGGACATATTGTCCTATCCTTACTAAGAATTTTGAGATCTAGTTCAAAGTTAGTTTTACTTTTTAGTTGGCATCATTTTTGCTGCTAACTTAATAATAGAGAAATCAATAAAGTGTATTTATATACACATATTCATGTCAGAGGTAAGCATTATCATGCAACACACCGACACGATTTGGCCAATGTATGTTTCACTGAAAAAGGTGCAAACCCAGGTAGGGCGTTGGACATCAGTCCGCTGGGAACTTGACCAAATGGTTCCGGCATCACAGCCGCAGCCAGACAATACTGTGTTAATTCCGCTGGAATTACACAAAGATCAGCGGGGTAGTTATCGTATCAATCTTGATATGGATAACTCAACGCTCTTCATCGTATGCGATGAACTCATTGATGGCACATGGGTGCCTGCGATGATTTCTGCCGATCAACATGTCAGTGCCGGTTGCCTAGAATCAGATACGCCAGTGCTTAACATTCTAATGCCCAGTGCCATAGCGTGTTGGATAGAAGCATTTATGACTCGCCACGGCGAGGTAGAAATCAGCGCTCATCGGCGTAAACATGTTAATCGTCGTAAAAATGAAGGGCCGAGTGCTAATCGTACAGGAAAGATGGAATGAGTGATAAAGGCGAGGGGTTAATTAGCCGTTGGGGGCTAAGGCGTCAGCGAGTAGCTGAAGAGGCTGAACAAGAAGCGTTATTGCTGCAGCGTTCATTGGATCATGCTGATGACAAGGCCCCGGTAGCCGTCGAATCAACTCAAGATGTTAGCACACTAGACCATGAGCCTGATGAGGTGACAGAGTCCGAACCGTTGCCCGATCCTGATGCTATCGAAGTTGGCGGCAGTTTTGCTCGTTTTATGGCTAAAAATATTGATCCCACTACCAAAGCGGCAGCACTACGAGCATTATGGAAACAGCCGCAATACGGCCATATCGACGGGTTACTGGAATACGCCTTGGATTATACTAATCAACCGTTATTATCAGCAGATGTTTCTGCCGAGCTGGCCAGTAAAGTGTTTCGTTATGTCATTGAAAAAGATGAGCCAGAATCAGAATTAGACGTAGAATCAGAATTAGCACAAACCGATTTAGCACAAACCGATTTAGTAGAAACAGAACTGGCTGAACAAACCGACTCGATAGCCGGAGAAGAGCAAACTCGTTTACCCGACGATAATGAACCACAGACTGTGGCGTTATCGCCTGAAGAACAAGGGCTTTCCCAGAATGAAGATCGGCTAACGCAAGTCGTTGTCAGTGATGAGGCGAAAATATCATAACGACTGTCAGCAGACCCATGTGACATCGAGTAAACCGTTATATGTCAGCTAATGACGAGTAATAAGCGTGAGCAGTGAACTGAGTTATCACTGTTAATGAGGTATAAAAACCGACAATTAGGAACGCAATGAGTATTAGAAAAAACCAACCACAGCTGAAACAAGCGCGACAACAGGTGATGGCGAATACGCAGATTTTGCAAAATTTAATCCCGCCGACTGTCAGCTACACCACCCAAGGGCATGTGCTTATTATTGGGCCTGAAGATCTAGCGCGTTTAGCAGCGGACAAATTATCCACTATGGCGAGCCGGGTGATTTTGGCCAATGAAGCGGTTACTTGCCAAGATGAAGCTCATCTTGACGCTGTGATGAATGCCGCCGTTGATGTTGAAAGTTATTACAATAAATTGGCCAGCTTAAAAGGGTTTTTAGGGCAGTTTCAGGTTAAAATAGAAGGTGAACGCGGCATCACTGATTTAAGTGTGGTTGCCATTCGCCAAGCGCATTTTGATATTGTACTCGATTTAAGTCATAGCCCATGTATCAACCTTGAAATGCTGCCTGTGGGTTATTTTTATGCTGGCCAAGACGCGGCTTTACTTGCCGATGCCATTGCCAACATTCCAGAGTTAATTGGTGAGTTTGATAAACCGCGCTATGTTCGGGTTAACAGCGATATTTGTGCCCATGACAAACACGGTTTAAACGGTTGTAACCGTTGTTTAAATTTTTGCCCAGCCGATGCCATTAGCAGCGTAGCGCATAAAATTGAAATTGATCCTTATCTTTGTCATGGCGCAGGCAGTTGTACCAACGCCTGCCCAACTGGGGCGATAAGTTATGATTTACCGACCCCAACGTCACTGCATACTTACCTCGAAAAGTTAGTTAGCCGTTATCGTCAAGAAGCGCAAACCGCCCCAGTGATCTTATTTCATGATAATGAAGCGGGCGCCGAGTGGATTAATGAACAGTTAAGCGGTGACGTGTTACCAGTGGCAATGGAAGAAATTACGGTTGCGAGCATTGACCATTGGTTAGCGGCATTAGCGTATGGCGCGCGTGAAATTTTAATCTTACACACTCAGGTTACGGCACCGACATTACTGCAAATGCTTAAAGGTGAATCAAGCTTAGGCAATCGTATTCTCGATCAAATGGGGCAACCACAACGGATCCGTTTGGTTACACCGGAACAGCTAAACCAATTAGATGAAACACTCGCTGTCAGCTTAGGTTGGCCCGTTATTATGCCAATGGCGTTAACCGCTATTGAGCCCAATACCAATGCCAAACGCAGCATAGTGTTCCAAGCAATTGATCACCTTAATAGCCAAGCCGCAGCCGTCGAGGATGTGTTAGCACTGGCTAATATTCCATACGGTATGGTGAGCATAAACAGCGACAACTGCACCTTATGCATGTCGTGCGTGTCAACATGCCCAACCCAAGCGTTAAAGGATGGTGGTGATTCACCAGCACTTAAGTTTGTTGAGCAAGATTGCGTCCAATGTGGATTATGTGAAGCAGCCTGTCCCGAAAAGGTCATTAGCTTAGTGCCACAAATCAACTTCAATCAGGCTGCAAGACAACAAGTTCAAATATTAAAGCAAGAGCCTCCATTTGAATGTATCCGATGCGGGAGTGAATTTGCGACCCAATCCATGATACATAAAGTAATTGAAATGGTGGGTGAACATAGCGCATTTAGCGCTAATATTGAGCGTTTGAAAATGTGTGGCGATTGCCGTGTAAAAGACATGTTTGAAGACATCCTTGAAGATCCAGAAAAGCAATTGCGATAAGAGATCTGTTATGACAGAAACAGTAAGACAAGTAAGCGAGAATGATCAGCTAAGAGCCGATATCTATCAGTTACTCGCCGCGTTATTACGCCGCCACCCCAGCGCTGAATTGTTACAATTTTTAGCTGACTTAGAGGTAGAAGCCGAGGATGGCAATACCATGAGTCAAGCTTGGTGTGCGTTAAAAAACACTGCAGCAAGCAGTGAAACCACAACCTTAGAAGATGAATATTTCAATATTTTCTTAGGGGTTGGCCGTGGTGAGATTATGCCTTATGGCAGCTGGTTTATAACGGGTTCTTTAATGGATACCCCCTTAGCTGCATTGCGTAATGATCTGATGCAACTGGGTTTTGAACGTGAAGAAAACGTCAAAGAGCCAGAAGATCATGTCGCCGCGTTATGCGAAGTCATGGGCTGCTTAATTTTAGAGGCGCCAGGTTACCGACAATTAGCGTTTTATCAACGCCATATTGGCCCTTGGATTATGCGTTTTTGTGACAATTTAGCCAAAGCGCCCAGCGCTAATTTTTACCTGAGCGTCGCGCAATTAGCCACCGCATTTTTTACCGCTGAAGCGAATGAATTTGAACAACTGAGTTTAGATATCCCGGTCAATTGTCCAGGTAGTACTGACTTAGATCCGCTTGAAGAAGAGGCTGTCCAAATTAACTAAACCGGGTGATGGCTTAATCAGCCTCATCTTTTTATCAACAAGGAGACACTATGAAGAAGCAAGCTTCCGACATGGGCCGTCGTCAAATGCTTAAAGCATTAGCGCTCGGCAGTGCGGCAGGTGCAGTGGCCAGTGTAAGTGCACCCGCACTTGCGCAAGTCACTAAACCGTCTACAGAGCCTACGGGCAATAACTATCGCGAAACTGAGCATATCCGTAACTACTATGCTTCGTTGAGTAAATAATAGAGGAGAGTGTGTGATGCGATTAACCCGCAAAACAGACACGGCCGTCAAAGCTGAAAAGCCAGGTCTAGGTCTTAACCGACGTCAATTCCTAAAGTCTGCCAGTTTGGCGACTGGTGGTATTGCAGCGGCTTCAATGCTTGGCGCAGGAATGATGCGTAAAGCAGAAGCTAAAGATGTACCCCATAACGCACCGACAGAAATCAAACGGACTATTTGTTCACATTGTGCGGTAGGTTGTGGTGTGTATGCCGAAGTTCAAAATGGGGTGTGGACAGGGCAAGAGCCTGCGTTCGATCATCCATTTAACCAAGGAGGACATTGTGCCAAAGGCGCTGCACTGCGTGAGGCAGGTCATGGTGAAAAACGCTTAAAGTACCCAATGAAGCTCGAAGGCGGCAAATGGAAGCGTCTATCATGGGAACAAGCCATTGATGAAGTGGGCGACAAAATGGCGTCTATCCGCCAAGAGTCGGGTCCTGATTCTGTGTACTTCATGGGCAGTGCAAAATTTTCAAACGAACAAGCTTATATGTATCGCAAATTCGCAGCAATGTGGGGCACCAACAATGTCGACCACTCAGCGCGTATTTGTCACTCTACCACGGTAGCCGGTGTTGCAAACACTTGGGGCTACGGTGCGCAAACGAACTCGATTAACGATATTCGTAACACAAAATGCATGATGTTTATTGGTTCTAATCCATCTGAAGCTCATCCAGTAGCGATGCAGCACATTTTGACGGCTAAAGAACGCGGTGCAAAAATGATCGTTGTCGATCCACGCTTTACGCGTACGGCGGCTAAATCTGATGAATATGTCCATATTCGTCCAGGTACTGACATTCCATTTATTTATGGTTTGTTATGGCACATTTTTGAAAACGGCTGGGAAGATCAAACTTTCATCGACCAACGCGTATACGGCATGGAACGTATCCAAGAAGAAGTGAAAAAATACCCGCCAGAAGAAGTCGAACACATTGCCGGTGTGCCAAAAGCACAAATGTACCGTGTGGCGAAAATGATGGCCGAAACTAAGCCTGGTACTATTGTGTGGTGTATGGGTGGTACTCAGCATCATATTGGTAATGCTAATACCCGCGCTTACTGTATTTTACAGCTTGCCCTTGGCAACATGGGTGTTGCTGGCGGCGGAACTAACATTTTCCGTGGTCACGATAACGTACAGGGTGCGACCGACTTTGGTTTGTTATTTGATAACTTACCCGGTTACTACGGTTTAACCTCAGGTGCGTGGGATCATTGGGCTAATGTGTGGGATCTTGATCCAAAGTGGGTCAGCGATCGCTTTGACCAAGGTGAATACTTAGGCCAATCACCACAAACATCAGCAGGTATTCCTTGTTCGCGTTGGCACGACGGCGTGTTAGAAGACAAAACTAAGATTGCTCAAAAAGACAATATTCGTCTGGGATTCTTCTGGGGTCAGTCAGTTAACACCGAAACCCGTGGTCGCGAAGTACGTGAAGCGCTGAATAAAATGGATACCGTTGTGGTTGTTGATCCATTCCCTACCATGGCAGCAGTAATGCATGAACGCCAAGATGGGGTGTATTTATTACCGGCGACAACTCAGTTTGAAACTTACGGTTCCGTTTCAGCCTCTAACCGCTCATTACAGTGGCGTACACAAGTTATCGAACCATTATTTGAGTCATTACCTGATCATACCATCATGTATAAATTGGCCAAAAAATTGGGTGTCGCTGACCAATTCTGTAAGCACATCAAGGTTAATGGTGATGAGCCATTGATTGAAGACATCACTCGTGAGTTTAATACGGGTATGTGGACCATTGGTTACACAGGTCAAAGTCCAGAGCGTTTGAAAATGCACCAAGAAAACTGGGGCTCCTTCGACGTTAACTCGCTGGAAGCACCCGGCGGACCAGCTAAAGGCGAAACCTATGGTTTACCTTGGCCATGTTGGGGTACTCCAGAGCAGAAACACCCTGGTACGCAAATTTTGTATCGTACTGGACGTGAAGTCAAAGACGGTGGTGGTAACTTCCGTGCGCGTTATGGTGTTGAACATAATGGTACTAACATTCTTGCAGAAGGCTCTTTCTCAAAAGGCGCTGAAATTCAAGATGGTTACCCAGAGTTTACTGCCGACATGCTAAAACAGCTTGGCTGGTGGGATGACCTCACTGCTGAAGAAAAAGTTAAAGCTGAAGGTAAAAACTGGAAAACCGATATTTCAGGCGGTATTCAGCGTGTGGCAATCATGCATGGTTGTATTCCTTACGGTAACGCTAAAGCGCGTTGTGTTGTATGGAACTTCCCTGATGATATTCCATTGCATCGCGAACCGTTATACACCCCTCGTCGTGACTTAGTGGCTAAATATCCTACTTATGAAGACCGTATGGTGGCTCGTCTACCAACGCTTTATAAAACCATTCAAGATAAGGATTTTGCCAAGGACTTCCCATTAGCCGTGACAACTGGACGTTTAGTTGAATACGAAGGCGGTGGCGAAGAAACTCGTTCGAATCCATGGCTTGCTGAATTACAGCAAGAAATGTTTATCGAAATGAACCCTGCAGATGCTGCCGATCGTGGTTTGCGTGATGGTGACGACGTATTTGTTCACAGTCCAGAAGGTGCCAAAATTACCGTTAAGGCAATGGTGACACCGCGTGTTATTGCAGGTGAATGCTTTATGCCATATCACTTTGCGGGTGTGTTTGAAGGCAAGAGTTTAGTCAAAAACTACCCCGAAGGCACTGTGCCTTACGTGATTGGTGAGTCTGCCAATACCGTCATGACTTATGGGTATGACGTGGTGACGCAAATGCAAGAAACCAAATCTAGCTTATGTCAGATAAGCAAAGCTTAATAACACTTGATGAGGAGATAAGCCATCATGGCAGTCATGAAATTTCTGTGTGACACCAAACGCTGCATCGAGTGTAACGGTTGCGTCACAGCATGTAAAAACGAAAACGACTCTGCTTTAGAGTGGGGTATTCAACGTCGCCGCGTGGTGACACTTAACGACGGAGTTCCAGGAGAAGCATCCATCTCAGTTGCATGTATGCATTGTACAGATGCACCCTGTATGGCGGTTTGCCCGGCAGATTGTTTCTACCGTACCGAAGACGGCATTGTATTACACAACAAAGATACGTGTATCGGTTGTGGTTATTGCTTCTATGCTTGCCCATTTGGTGCGCCGCAGTTCCCTCAAAAGACGGCATTTGGTAGCCGCGGCAAAATGGATAAATGTACTTTCTGTGCAGGTGGCCCAGAAGAAGATCATTCTGAAGCTGAGCGTCTAAAATACGGGTCAAACCGCATTGCAGAAGGCAAATTACCCATGTGCGCCGAACTTTGTTCAACCAAAGCGTTATTGGCCGGTGATGCAGGCATAGTGTCTGATATCTACCGCCAACGTATGGCGACCCGTGGTAATCCCAATGTGATTTGGGGCTACAATCCTAAAACAGGTGAGATGATCTAACCCAGAGCAATGGCTGCGATATTTTCGCAGCCATATAAGGAGTGACAATGTTAACTTTAACGTTAAACAAATCACTGCGCAGGATGTTTGCTCTGTTGGTTCTGTGTATGGGATTGGGGGTTGTTACATCGCCGGTGTATGCCGCCGATGAACAATCGAGTCAGCAACAAGCAAAGTCGACAACCAGTGATGCAGATCTCTGGCGCGCAGTAAAAGCCGGCAAATCAGGTAACAGTACATACAAAGGCGTAGATGCTGATGTGCTGATTAATGTCGCGGGTAATGAAGGCAAGATATTGCGAAATACTTACCTAAAACCCGCACTTGGCTTAGCCGTCGTAGGAGTATTTGGCGCCTTTTTAGTGTTTTACTTAGTGAATGGTCCAGCTACACTGAGTAAAGGCTTTTCGGGAAAAATGGTACTTCGTTGGAAAAAAAGTGATCTTTGGTTACATTGGATTATGGCGATATCTTGCTTAACCATGATGCTAACCGGTTTGATCATTATGCTGGGACGCCATTTCTTAGCCCCTTATGTCGGTGACGGTATTTGGGCTGGGGTTATCGCCTTTAGCAAGTTTGCTCACGACTGGTCTAGCCCCATTTTTATGGTGTCTTGGCTGTTGTGTATTATCAAGTGGATGCCACTACAAACCTTAAAAATGTATGATTTGAAATGGTTTTTAGTGGTCGGTGGCTACATTAATTTTGGCCCGTTTAAAGGCAAACACCCAGACAGTGGTTTTGCTAACGCGGGTGAAAAACTGTGGTTTTGGACCTTAGCTCTTTTCGGTCTTAGCATCAGTATTAGCGGTATAATACTCGTGTTTCCCTTACTTGATTTACCACGCGAACTGTCGATATTAGCCTTACTTGTACATGGCGTAAGTGCGACGATATTAACCGCATTTACCATAGTACATATTTGGATGGCGACCGTCCTCAGTGAAGGGGGTATGGAGTGTATGGTATCGGGCTACTGTGACGAAAACTGGGCTTCGCAGCACCACAATGTGTGGTACGACGAAATCAAAGCCGATGGTACATTGAAATACAAAGAGTAAACCTGCATTACTGGCGTGAATACGCCAGTTGATCGCTGATATAAAACACCTTGTTAGGTAACTGACAAGGTGTTTTTTATTGCAGTTGGAACGTTAATAATTTGTGGATGCAAGGGCCTGTATGAGTGGAATTGCTTGCAGTTGATGATGGCGGTTTAATTTGAATCACTGTTCAAAGTCAGTTAGTGTTCAGGACATGATTAAATTCCCAGAAAACGAGTCATTTTGCAGGCTCGTTATGTGAAAACACTAAAAGACAAACAATGGTAGCCATTTCACGAAATATTCAATTTTTACTCTTTGCCTTTATTTTGGCCGGTTGTGCTACGATTCAACCTGGTGCAGCTAGCAATAGGATTGGTTTCACTGAGTCTGGCCAGGCCTCGTACTATGGCGATATATATCAAAACAAGAAAACCGCTAGCGGTGATCTATATCAGCACAATCAAAAAACAGCTGCCCATAAAACATTACCATTTGGATCCAATGTCAAAGTGACTAATACCAATAATGGTAAAAGTATTATCGTTAAAATTAATGATCGTGGTCCATTTGTTAAAGGACGCATCATAGATCTTTCAAAGTCTGCCTTCACCAGTATTGGCACTATATCTACTGGTGTAATTAACGTTAATATTGAAGTTGTCCGCTAGCACTTTGCTATGGTGCTATATGTCTTGCTGACCCGGTATCGCAGGGGCTCCTAGCTTGAAACCAAGTGGCGTATCGGTGGGCTTTACAGGCAAACACTTAGCCTATTGTTTGGTTTCACTTGCTTTTATTGAGCTTTTATAAGAGATAGTTAATAGTTGATAGTTGATAGTTAATAGTTAATAGTTAAGTTATTGTTTAAAATGCAATTATACGGGGTGTAAATTTAACCCGATTAAACGACTATTGGGAAGTATTGCTAAAGATATGATAGAGATTGAATATTCTATTGGTGAATTAAAAACGTCGATGTTTGTTGCAGAAGAACATCGTTTTTACCTTATTGCCGAGGCTTGGATAAAGGCGATAGATCTGCATGTGGGTGACAAAATAGTAGCCTGCAGCCATGCCGTCGCTGAGATAGAAACCATAAACAACGTCGAAGATTCACACTATTGCCGCGATTTAAAAATAAGCCACAATCATAATTATTTTGTCACCACAGCGCGCCCGGCGTTTCACGATACTCTCTGTGATAGCGCCCCAATAGACAAGCTTGAACTCATAGCCTACGAACAGGCAAATAGGCCCTCAAATTTTCCTGATGGCAAGCCAACGGGTTACCACGGTGGTCCTTGGGTTGCGGCTAGATATTTACACAGTGATCCCAGTAAGGAAACTATAGGTTGGGGGTGTGCCAATGACAAGATGTGTGCTGAAGATGTCGCGGTAAGTGATTTGAGGCAAAAATTGGGCGATGCTATTGGACTGGATCGAGGCAATGTCGAGATTTCACATGCTTATTTGAGAAAGTATACTAAAAAAGGCCGTTTTGTGAACAAAATGAGTCCTTGTGTTCATTGCCGTGATAATTATGGCAGCGCGCTAAATGACGAGACTGTAGGCGTGAGTAATTTAGCTAAAAACGGTCGTGGGTATTTACCCCCATAGGAAAATGACTTGGCCTCTCTAACCCATATCTCCCAGTGGGAGGTATGGGTGACAATATCCCCGCGTCACAGTACTAACAATATATAGATCTAGCGTCAACGCCAAATTTTGTCTTTTAGACGGAATTACTCGGTGTTTCCACATCAATGAACCGACTAAATTTTACGATTGAGTGTTGTTTCTAAAACAGATCTCGCCTGGTGTCGATCATTGAGCCATCATGATAGACAGTAAAATCTCGAACAAAACATTAAAACATTGCAACAGCAAAACATTGCCACCCAAGATGGTTAGCTTCATGTTTAGCATCAAAAGCTACATAGTGCTGGTAGACGATACGGGCCGAATTATCCCTGAAGATAAACGCTCAAGCAGCCAACCTATTCTAGATAGGCTCAACATCCCAGTAGAGAACAGGCTTAACATTATCATCGATTTGGGGCGTTTATTTAACGGTGCGGTTGGGGCTTGACGGCATTAATTGAGTACAATAAGCATTTAGATCGAAAACGACGCTTCAAATTGCCAACCTTGGTGGTGTGTTTTATCTATAATACCTGAAACCAGTAACCCCATTTCTATTTGATTAATATCAAGTATCTTCAGCTAAGTTGCATCAGCCGTATTACTTATATTTATCTGTCTATACTCCATTTATTGATAACTCCTGTTCAATTTGTACGTTTCAAAAATCGTAAAAGATTATCGTAAAAGACTGTCGTAAAAAAACTAGCGTAATAAATGTACAAAAAAGCAATGTTATTTCATTAGAAAAGATGGGCTTATATAAGTCGTTCCGATGGCGCCCTCGCTTGACACTTTAAATAATTGGATGGGGCAATAATTTTTCAGCGCGTGTCGATGAACGCCTAGCGTATATCAGGATCAATATATCATCCAAGGTTTAGGATGAGTCTGTTGATGCGGTAGAGGACAAACTAATTTATAACGATCAGATTGATGAAGCAGAAGGTGATGGCATAGTCTATTCTTTTTAAGGGTTTGTCTTCTCGTCGGAATGTCACATTCAGATTGCAGCGCCCTCACAACCGGTGCAGTGAACATCGGCGTTAGGCTTACTAGAAAATGGAGATTTCTGTTATGAAAAAAATACCTAGTAGACAATTGTTATTGACTTTTATTGCTTCTATATCTGCGTTAGTGGTGGTAGCAGGGATGAGCTTTATTTTAGGCGTTGATATTCCTCTTATGACGCGAGATGTTGCCGCGATAGGTAACATCCATCCTCTTTCTGGGTTTCTTTCAAGTCTTGGCATTCTTCTGTGGTGCGCGGTCGTGTCAATATGCTTTTTTATGGCAAGGGTGCTTCGCCATAGCAACCAAAGAGAGATAGTTAACTTTTTATATTATTCAGCCCTATTGACGCTTTATTTGATGCTTGACGATTTATTCCAATTTCATGACTCATTGGTATCTCAGTATCTTGGATTGAATGAAAAGCTGGTCTACCTGATTCTGGGCGTTGCGGTATCGGCTTATCTACTCACTTTTAGAGCGCTTATTTTGAAAACAAATTACTATTTTTTATTGTTGGCGTTAGTATTTCTTGGTTTATCTGTTGTTATTGACACTATTCTTCCGCCAGAGTTGTGGCTGCTTCTTGGTCATTGGGAATATTTTATCGAAGACGGTGCAAAATGGTTAGGAATTGTAGCTTGGTGTAGTTACTTCGTGAATACATCTCATCAATTTATGGAGAGTGAATTCAGCTCAACAGATCCATTCAAACGGATGCTAGTACCTAGCGCCGCTGACGGCGGCATTGATGGCGAACTTGGGGTTAATCAAAGTCTTTTGCAATGATCATTGGCTTAAATCCATCAACAATAAATGAAGTTGAACACCATCCTACCATTACACGTGGTATCGCATTTTGCGAAGCCATAAGGCTATAGTGGTGTTTGGATGACAAAGTTATTTGCATATCGTGCTACAGAGCCAAGTGAGATCAAAATACAAGGTGATCCCATTGGTATAGGCAACGATAGCTGTCTCAATTAGCTAAGATGCCGGTGTTGTCGTCTTATAGGGCAATGAAGACGGTCACTTAAATTGTGCTTATGCCGTTAAAGTATGCTGCCAAACTTCATCTGCTTAAGATGAATTAATCTAGCGGATCTGCACAGGCATTTTATTTAAAAACGGATTTAAACATTGATTTAAAAACTGCACTAATGGACGTTTAACAAGTTAATTAATTGGAATAAAAACCGCGGGCTATTGTGCTTCACTTCATTTTAGCCCACAATTTTTCGCCAGTTATTAGGTGTTGAGCAATATTAGGCCACAGATATTATGAATACAGATACAGCTTCTGAGAGCACCAGCGATCTAGAAGGGGCGACAGTTGTCATTACCCATAGAGTGCGTGAGTGCAAGCAAGCTGAATACGAAAATTGGTTTAATGAAATTGCGCCGCTTTGCAAAGCCTCGCCAGGCCATCTGGACTGGCACATCGTCCGTCCGATTTCTGGACTAACCGGAACATACACGATCATTATCCGATTCGACACACGGTCACATTTGCAGCAATGGATGGAGTCGCCGACTCGCTCTCGTCTGATTGAAAAGGTTAAGCCGTTATTAGCTACTGGCGACGACTTCTTTATAAGTAGTGGACTGGATTTCTGGTTTACCCCAGAAAGGGCCAAAGCTAAAGTACCCGTGCGCTGGAAACAGTACATAGTGACATGGTCGGCCATCTACCCTTTAGTGCTGGGTGTTCAGATAGTTATCGCACCAGTGTTGCGACTCTTGCACGTTCCCGATAATCATTTTATAACGACGCTTGCCGTAACAGGGACCGCGGTTTTTTTCATGGTCTATTGGGTCATGCCTCGTTACACGCGACTTATCCAGCGATGGTTATTCCGTTGAGACACTCTATGGCCCAACGGAGGACTCATATAGTCTGAAGCGGAGCGGGCACTATAAGAGTTAGATATGCACTTTGAAAATCGAAAATACATTATCGGTAATGCATTGAGCATCGCAGATCTCTCTACCTAGGGGGATTGATAAAGCAAAGGCGGTACTTGGCGATGATGGGTTAGCGCCTTACCTAAATTTTCAGCATTAGTTTGCTGGTGCGAACAGTCGTGTTGCGGGAGACAAAAGCGCGCAAGATTGGTCAGGGCATTGAATTTAAATATGATTTTGACTCTGTTGCACAAAGCTCTTTTTATCCGTAACATTTTTCTAAAGCATCGTTTCAAGAACCAATGCAAAAGGCTTTGAGGTAAGGCTAACAACCGCTATCCGCTTCATTCAGTTAAGCTTCATTCAATTAAGCCCCCCCATGCCTTTTTTGTCAGCCCAGGTTTTCGAATTGCCAGACTGGCTTCATGATGGCAGCCCAAGTATCGCCTGCTGCTTATTGCTTAAATAAGAGATAGCGTTTATCCCTGCCATACTCAAGTTAAAATTTAATACTTAACATAAAAAATAAAACATAAAAATGGTAGCATTTATCTGCCATTTTTATTCAAAAAATTGAGTCGGATAAATTGATAGGTTTTTCATCACTGTAAACATTTGATTGATCATCGGTTGAGCTAATGGCTCAACGCCAGGGCGGTTAACGTAGCCGCGTAATCCGGTAAAATTAACCTGAAAAAAACGAGCATACTCTATTGCCGACAGCTTATCGCTTAGCTCATTATGTTCAATGGCTTGCTCAAAAAGAGCCGTAAGATAGCCTTCAAACTGAGCGGCTAAATCTACACTCAGTTCATATAAATGGCTGTCTTTATCGACAAATTCACTGTTTGCTTTTACTAGCATGCAAATAGCACTTGGGCTGCAAGCTTTGGTTTTAATCAGCACATTTTCTACAAATGCGTGCAACCCACCGACAATAGAATCGGAAGTCGATAAAAATCCTTCTATTTGGTTTTTCATATCTAGGGTGTAGTCTTTAAGCGACTCACAATATAGCCCTTCTTTAGAGCCAAATGCCGAATAAATACTGCCAGGACGCATGTTAATGGCGTCTTGTAAATCGCGCGTAGAAGTAGCATGAAACCCTTTTTCCCAAAACAGTTGGCTAGCTAGGCGAATGACATTCTCGCGCTCAAATTTAACCTTGTTTACCATGTTAATACCAATCATTTTGAACACTTGTTCAATTTTAACTTGAGCATCCGCTCAAAATCAAATAGTATCGTTGTCGACGTTACTTATATTTATATTTTTATTGGAGCCAAACATGGCAGAATTTACGTTATACACAGCCGAGACCGCACCAGAAGAAGCAAAACCTTTACTCGTCGATTCGGTAGCCGCATTTGGTATGTTACCTAACCTACATGCAATAATGGCTGAAGCACCGACCTTACTTAAAGGTTACCAAGTACTGCATGAGCTGTTTCAAAAAACATCATTCAATGCACAAGAGCTAACCGTGGTATGGCAATCAATTAACGTTGAGCATAACTGTCACTACTGCGTCCCCGCTCATAGTGGCATTGCAGCGGCAATGAAAGTAGATCAAGACATTGTTGATGCACTAGTTAACAAAACCCCACTTGCTAACCCTAAGCTTGAGGTTTTACGTGAAACAACACTGGCAATGACGCGCGAGCGCGGTGTGATAAGCGATGAGCAAATAGAAACATTTTTTGCGGCAGGTTATGGTAAACAACAACTTTTAGAAATTATTGTTGGCTTATCTCAAAAAGTAATGAGCAACTACACTAATCACTTGGCAGATACGCCGGTTGATGAAGCCTTTAAAAAATACGTAAAATAATGACATTTTTTTAAATAACGAAAGGCAGCCTAGGCTGCCTTTTTAGTATTAGCACTATTCCCAGTATGCCGAAGATAGCTTATTGCCGTGACAAGGCGCCTAGTGAGTTACCTAGTTACCGAGTTACCGAGTTACCACGGGGGCGCAACAAGACAAGAACGTATTTTACGCGACTAATAAATTGAGCCATATATGGACGCTCTCGGTGAGTCTAGCAACCGTTTTTGGCCTTAATCTTTTATTCAACAGTTCAGTCTTGTCATTGCTTTTGATACGACTCATAGCCCGCTAAAAACGCTTGTACTGTGCTGATGTTTATAATAAATACTGGCTTAACAGTCTAGCTGCCCCTAATGAAATCCGATCCACTACGCCTAAAAATGTGCAACACCCTTGCTACGCAGATCAGCCTTTGCCAATACACTTCTAACCTACGCCTCATAGAATGTTCATCAGCTCGCACTCTTTAAACATTTATCGTGCAAGCGGCTCAATCCGTTATCGCGGTCAAGCCCATGCTGGACGGACATCAGTCAAAGCCGCATTTTTTATTTCCCAAAAGCCGCCAACGTCAGCAAATTGGTGTTTGAAGTGCTAGAAGGCGATGAAAATGCGAGCATTTACAGATAGAACTTTCCAGTCCAAGGTTAAAAATCTCTATTCTTGAAGCCATCTCTAAATTCTTGAAGAAATCCAGAATATCGATTGATGTACACTATGATTCGATATCCAATAACGCGTTATGTAGTACTTGTCAGTGATATGGATGCTTATTACTCGGACATTGACAATGATTAATTACCCAGGAGAATGACTCTGTCAGATATAAAAAATAGCAGTGGACGTTGCCTTTGTGGCACCGTTAAATTTTCCGCTCAAAGTGGCAATAGCGTGGGTATTTTCCATTGCAGCATGTGCCGTAAATGGAATGGAGGACCACAAATGGCTGTTTACTGTGGTGATAGTGTCTCGTTCGAAAATGAACAGAGTATTTCAGTCTATAAGTCGTCTGAATGGGCGGAACGTGGGTTTTGCAAAAATTGCGGTAGCCATTTATTTTATCGATTGCAGGGTGATCAGCATATGATCCTAGCTGGTTCTTGTCATAACATTGAATACGTTTTTATCGATAATCAATATTTTATAGACGACAAACCTTCGTTTTATCGGTTCGCAAATGAAACGGTAAGCCTGACCGGTGCCGAAACTGCAGAAACAATGGGGCTGATTTAATAGACCGGTCGTCTCAACAGGTTGTGTCGAAAGTAATGCAAGCGTAAAGGAAGCATAATTGAGTATTGCTTATCAATAATTGATGCGTCAATGTACTTCTAACGATAAGGATAGGCCGCGCGAAGCCGCGTCCTTACCCGAGAGCTGAACATGCCCGACGTGGGGCGTGACTAAAAGGCTTTATTATGTCACTGACCGAACGAGAGCTCGACCGATTTGACGTGACATTTTTGGATACAATTTGCGTGTAGCAGCGCTTCCTTAGCGGGTTGCTAAGGCTGATTTTCTCTCTGGTAATGATGGAAAAATCATGCCTGCGATAGCCAGCATCAGTTGAATACGCAATGCAGAACCGCGTGCTTGTATTGCTTCACCACGAAGGGGGATCATTTGAATATTTCAGAACCACATAAAAAAGAGCTGTTAATTGCCAAATCGCTATTAGAAAATCCTGGTCTGGCAGTAAAAATAACGCATTATATCGGCACGCCTATTGAAAAGGGTTTAGATTTACTGCCTGATAACTGGAATAAAAATATTGCTAAAGTGACCGAAAAATCGCTAATTAAAGCATCTGAAGCGGCAATATTTACCATGAAAGGGATCCCTGGAGAAGGAGCGTCGAATCGTTGGCATAAAGTCGGCGTCGCCGTCAGTGGGGGTGTGGGTGGTTTCTTTGGCTTGGCCGCGATAGCTGTTGAGCTGCCACTTTCGACAGCAATCATGTTGCGCTCTATAGCTGATATTGCGCGTAGTGAAGGCGAGTTGATCACCTCGCTGGAAACAAAAATGGCTTGTTTAGAGGTGTTCGCATTGGGAGGCGAAAGTGATTTAGATGATAGTAGTGAATCTGGCTATTTTGCAATAAGGGCGGCTCTGGCAAAATCAATCTCTGAAGCGGCTCAATTTACGGTCCAAAAAGGGATTTCCGATGAAGCCGCGCCGATGTTAATCAAGCTCATTTCTAAAATTGCTGAAAAGTTTGGTGTTCAAGTTACTCAAAAAGCAGCGGCACAAGCGATACCGGCTATCGGGGCCGCTGGTGGCGCCATAATCAACACGTTATTTATCGATCACTTTCAAGATATGGCCAGAGGGCATTTTATTGTGCGAAAATTAGAGCGGGTATATGGATATGAGGCAGTAAAGAGTGCTTATCAGTCGTTACCTAAAAAGGGTAATCAATAACCACCATTCGTGATAGTAAACCGTCTTTTATTCGGCTAACAAATGACAAGTTTACTTTGAATTTGGTCAACGATTTTGATTTAGATTTACTTATTCCCTCGGTTAATCCGAGTGGAGGTTCAATAAGCATCGCCCCGCAGTACACATCAATATATGACCTATTAATAATGTATTGATAGGTCATTAGTGGAACGTCAGCGTTTGTTGAATTGATGATATAAAGTATCTATTCTTTAAGCCAGAAAAGGGTATCAATATGACACAGCACGGACCGGAACAGACCGAAAATACCCAATCGACAATAACCAGTGATTTAAAGTGTGGCGACAAGGTTGAGAAGCGTGAAGTACGCGAGAGTCAGCCGACGCAACCAGAGATATCTCTGACAGGATCTGAGCGTGACGCGGTGATTGAACATGGCAGTCTTTCATCGCTTACGGTTTATTCTATTATTTTGCGTGAAGGCCAGGAAGAACTAGATCGGCCGTTGATGTCGTTGTGGTGGTCCGGAATAGCGGCCGGTATCGGCATTTCAGCGTCTGTTTTGGCCGAAGGTATTATCCGTAGCAATATAGGCTCCGATCATCCTTATTTGTCTATTATCGAAAGTCTTGGCTACACTTTTGGTTTTGTCTTAGTCATTCTCGCAAGACTGCAACTTTTTACTGAGAACACCATCACCGTGGTGCTGCCGCTACTCGCCAACACTACAAAACATCGTCTAGTTTGCACCGCTCGCTTATGGGGGATTGTGTTAGCAGCAAATTTTGTTGGCACGTTTTTCACGGCGGCAATTGTCGTGCACGGTAACATACTGACAGAAGACATCCTTGCCGCTATCCTCCAGATATCTCGCCATGTTGCAGAGTTGACGCCTTCAGAGACATTAATGCGCGGCATACCAGCGGGCTTTTTTATTGCCGCACTGGTGTGGATGCTACCCTCGGCAAAAGGGTCTGAAGTGTTGGTCATTATTATGTTTACATGGCTCATTGCTGCTGGAGAATTTACTCACGTTATTGCTGGGTCTAATGAAATATTTAGTTTGGTACTTAATGGCGAAATGAAATTTTTTACGGCACTGTCGCACCATATTGGCCCTATGTTAGTGGGTAACATCATTGGCGGTACAGGGCTGTTTGCGATGTTAGCTTATGGCCAAGTTCGACAAGAGATGTAGGTTTACGGTTGAAAAAAACGATGTTGTTTTAAATCAAAATGGCTGTCATGGTGCGTTTTGTTGTTTGTGAATGATTTATTTGAATGAGGGTAATATGAAGAAGTTTTGTTTGGTATTAATGACGCTATTTGCTGTGGTATCACAGGCATTGGCTGCAAGTCCGGTTAAGTATAATAAAGAGTTAGATGGGTTTGATTATCCCTTTGACGTTAAAACATTTAATGTTAACTCGCAAAATAAAGATTTAAAAATGCGTTACATGGATGTGGGCGATAAAAATGCAGAAAATGTCATCGTCTTATTACATGGCAAAAATTTTTCAGGCTACTATTGGGACCGCGTGGCAAACGACCTGCTAAAAAGAAACTACCGAGTCATTATTCCAGATCAAATCGGCTTTGGTAAATCTTCAAAACCAGATGCTTATCAGTATAGTTTCGGTCAATTAGCCTTAAATACCAAGTTATTATTGGACAGTTTAGATATCAAAAAATTTGATCTTGTTGGTCACTCAATGGGCGGGATGTTAGCGACGACATTTGCGGCTAATTATTCTAGTGCGGTTAATAAATTGATTCTGATTAACCCTATTGGTTTAGAAGATTACGGCAAATATGTGCAGTTTAAAGATGTTAACTTTTTCTATAAAAATGAGCTCGCTAAAACACTCGATAAAGCGAGAAACTATCAGAAGAAAAATTATTATGATGGCAAATGGTCAAGCGAATACGAGAAACTTTTAGTGCCTTTGAAAGGCATGCTTGCAGGTGATGATTGGAAAATTGTTGCTTGGAATAATGCGTTAACTTATGGTCCGATTTTCTCAGAAAACATTGTCGATAGGTTTTCACAAATTAACAATGAAACTGTGCTGATTATTGGCACCAGAGATAAAACCGGCCCAGGTAGAGGGTGGTTAAAAGAAGGTGTAACCAGACAATTAGGCGAATATCAAAAACTCGGCGTTAATGCCCATAATTTGATTAAAGGCTCAGTGCTTATTGAGTTGCCAGGATTAGGTCACATGCCACAATTTGAAGACTATGATGCTTTTATAAAAGCATTTCACCAGGCTCTTGATCAATAATAAACATAAAACCTAGCTTAAATCTCTAGGATATTTTGTGTCTTCGCTGCACTTATTATTGCCAAAAATGGTTCCATGATTGTATGGCTTAAACCTGTTATGGCAAATTACTGCGGCGTTATACCTTTTAAAGGAATAAATCATGTCTTTGCTGCTAACTGTTTTAGCAACCACACTGCTTGCTGGTTTGGCTATGCCGTTAGGTGCTTTAATTGCCCATTTTGAGAACGTGAGCAGTGAGTGGCTTGAACAGGAATTTAGGCACAGTGTCATGGCTTTTGGCGGCGGGGCTTTATTGTCAGCGGTTGCTTTGGTTTTAGTACCAGAGGGCATAGCGCATCTTGATCCATTACCGGCTTGTATGTGGCTTATGGTGGGCGGACTTAGCTTTATGGCCCTTGATATTTACCTTAACAAAATAGATACCCCAGCCTCTCAACTAGCAGCCATGCTGGCAGATTTTATTCCTGAATCAATCGCTCTGGGTGCAGCATTTGCGACAGGAAGTAACAACGCGTACTTACTGGCAGCGTTAATCGCGTTACAAAACGTGCCAGAAGGGTTTAGTGCCTACCGTGAATTAAATGCCTCTTCTGCTTATCAACCCCAAAAAATAATCATCATGTTTTGTTTAATGGCAGTGCTGGGGCCTATAGCTGCAATGTCTGGCTATTTGTGGTTATCAGAGTCTCCAGACATTATTGCGGCAGTGATGCTTTTCGCATCGGGTGGTATCCTCTATTCAATATTTCAAGATTTAGCGCCTCAGGCAAAACTAGAAAATCGTTGGGCCCCGCCAATGGGGGCGGTATTTGGGTTTGGCCTAGGTATGTTGGGGTTAATGTTAACCACATCATGATCACAGTGCTACATAGCATTGCTAATTAATTCTGCAAGCATCAATGTCGCTAACGGGGAGTAAAACAAAATGGATTACATCAACTTATCCCATCTGCATTTAGTTACTGTAGTGCCGGCATTTTTCATTGGTACTGACTTTACTGCTTGTTCGAAAAGGTACGCTTAAACATAAGGCATTAGGCAAAATTTATATGGTGCTGATGTTGTTTACCGCCATAGTGTCACTGTTTATGCTTGCTCAACGTGGAACCCGTTTTTTGAATCACTTTGGTTATATTCATTTGTGAAGTCTTCTAACGCTTTATGCTGTTGCCTATTTTTATCGTAAAAAAGCAATGTGTGAGGACATAAACGAAGCATGATTGTATTGTGGTGGCCTCATTGTCGCGGGGACCTTTGCTTTTATGCCTGGTCGATTATTAAATAGTTGGATTTTTAGCTAACTTGTTGATTGACTGTCATAGGTTTTTAAACATCATTATCCATGATGAGTTGAGATCTGAAAATGAATGATATGGTGTGCAATAAACGTTAAACACAATGCATAGATGGTGGACTCATGAAATACCAATTTGGTTCAGGGACGGTATCAGATGTTTTGGACGTCTTAGCGTTAACCCCAGAGTTTGCAAATGTCATATTTTCAGACAGCATTGGTAACAGATTGGCTGGGAGAAACCATTTAATTCTAGTTGCTCGATTTGAGTCCAAGCCTGTTGGCTTTAAAGTGGGTTATGAGCTGGCTGATGGTCAGTTTTACAGTTGGTTAGGTGGTGTTATTCCTGAACATCGCCAAATGAAAGTGGCCTCTCAATTGCGCCAACTTCAAGAATCTTGGGCTGTTGAGAATGGTTTTAATTCTATTAAGGTTAAATCCATGAACCAATTTCCGGCAATGTTGCAGATGCTGATCGGAAGTGGTTATCAAATCTGTGGTTATGAGAATAACGGTTCAATAACCGACAGTAAGATCGAATTTATTAAATTTTTGCAGCCACAATGAAACAAGTAAGCCGACGAGAATTATATGACTTGTTACTCAGACTCGCTATTAGGTAAATGAACATTAAACACCATGATGAGGATCCCAGGTAAGTTAACGGTTGCCACGATTCACTCAATGGTATGACTTCTGTGCAGGGTGGTAATAATTGCTGTAGGGTTTGACTCGCCTCAAGTAGAATGCCGCTACTGAGGTTTCTTCATTTTTTTGGATATATTCTAGATGAAAATCAATCGTGTACTTCTAATCGCTGTCGCTAGTGTTTTGCTGGCTATGGTGACCATTCAGTCCGGCGCGTCTTTAGCTAAACAACTTTTCCCCTTGGTTGGGCCTGAAGGCACCACAGCACTGCGTTTAGGCTTTGCCGCGGCCGTACTTTGGTTGGTGTTTCGTCCATGGCGGGCATTACCTCAAGGCAGAGATTGGCAGAGCATCATTATTTATGGTCTGTGTTTAGGCGGGATGAATATCTTGTTTTATTTAGCCATTGAACGTATTCCGTTAGGGATAGCCGTTGCGCTTGAGTTTACCGGTCCTTTAGCTGTGGCCTTATTTTCGTCTAAGCGAAAAAGCGATCTCTTCTGGGTTGCTTGCGCCATTGCGGGGATTTTACTGCTACTGCCCGATTTATCTAGCGCACAAGGGCTAGATATTGCTGGCGCATTAATGGCATTAGGGGCTGGGGCGTGCTGGGCTGGTTACATCTTGTTCGGCACGCGCACCGGCAAGCAAGCCTCCGGTGGTATTACAGTGACACTTGGCATGACGGTGGCGGCCATAGTGCTGGTGCCGATTGGCGCTGTGAGCCAAGGCTTAGCATTATTGAGCTGGGAAGTGTTACCGCTGGGGTTATTGGTGGGGGTGTTATCCAGTGCCTTGCCTTATTCCTTGGAAATGGTGGCGCTTAGAAATATGCCCACCCAGGCCTTTAGTGTGTTGATGAGTTTAGAGCCTGCCATTGCCGCATTGGCTGGTTTTGTTATTTTAAGTGAGCAATTGACCTTGTTGCAGTGGTCTGCCATTGGCTTGGTGATTATTGCTTCAGTAGGGAGTAGTTTTACTCCTAAAAAAGCGATTGAGATAGGGGGATGATTTTGGTTGGTAATTCTTGTGTATTAACCTTGCCTTTAAGTTATAAGCAATTGTTTAAATTCTAATTCTAATTCTAACTCTAAAATAATATGGACAGTGTTTTAAAAACGGTGTCGATAATTTTTTAACCAAATGCCGCAAACATTTATACAGAAATAAGCAGCAAGGCGCTGTAAATGGCCAACGCTGGCTATGGGGTTAACTTTCCAACTGAACCGCGCGCTTAATTAACATGCTACTTTGTTAAGAATGAAAAATATCATCAAGGATATTCAATAACCATCGATGTAACGGATTTTTTTCTGAACGTGGGTGCCAAGCGACAATAACATCAAAGCTGGGAGGGCTCTGTTCAATTTCAATGGCAACCAACCTAGGGTCAGGTAATAATCTAGCCGGCAGGAAAGCAATCGTATTTGTGGCCTCTATTATGGTCGATGCTGATGAAAAACTGGGTACTGACATTAAAATATTCCTTTTCAGGTCTTTTTTTGCAAACCAAGCATCATGAGAGCCTTTCAGATTTGGTCGAGAAGGTGAAATAACGATTTGCGGTAGCTGCGCGATTTCTTTCAGACTGTATTTCTTATCACGATAGATTGAGTTTTTTCCTGTCACACAAACATGGTGATCTTCAAATAAGCGCATATTTGGGTAATCTTGCGGAATAAATTCTGGGAAGGTGAATACGAGATCAAGCTCACCAGTGACCATTAGCTGATTTAAATTGTCCGATTCAAAATCCCTAATGATAACTTTCAGGTTCGGAGCTTGTTTATTCACCTGTTTAAGTAACATTGGCAAAATAGTCACTAAGGCATAATCCGAGGCACTTATCTGTAAAACCCCCGATAGTTCAGCCGGGTTAAAGTGATCACCAGAGATTAAATTGTCAATATCAGCCAGTATATTATTGACCTTATGCTCCATTTCTTCCGCAACATGGGTGGGCGTCACGCCATTGCTGGTTCTTATAAACAGTTCATCATCAAAGGTATTTCTTAGCTTTTTCAGTTGCTCACTAATGGCTTGCTGAGTTAAGCCCAATAAATTTGCTACTTTAGATAAATTTCTTTCCTGAAGTAACAACTGGAGAATACGCAGTTGTTTTATATCAAGCCTATTGATACCACTAATATTTGTATCCCCAACAAGTTTATATTGTTTTTTTTTGTATTGAAGAGAGTTTAGCATACATGCCATCGAATTCATTAGCGGCAGTATTTCGCACAGAGGAGCCATTATGTTGTTGGATGGGGTAAGTCAAAAACAGTCATCAATTAAAGCAGAAATTAATTATATAAAATCAGATTCTAGTGCCATTTTTGATTTATCAACCACAGCAAAAAGTGCGAATAAGCTAACGGAACATGTTGATACTCGACTCGTTGAAATAGCTAATGCGCGCTTATTGAATAACCCTCCATCACTCAATAATGATGGCTTTGGTTTAGCTAAAAATGATTATGTTGTTTCGAACTATTTTGACGATAACCTTGTTCAAACAGAGCTTTATCCACAAATAATAAAGCACCTCTTGGATCTAACCAATGCCAGCCAATGTCTTGTTTTTGACCATACCATTCGCTCGGTTGAAGATCATTTAACGCGCACAGAAAAGCGCGCTCCTATTCACACCGTACATAACGATTACGTGGCGAGTTCAGCAGAAAACCGTCTTAATATAGAACTGAAAAAAAGCGGCCTAAATGCAAGTGATTATAAAAAATTTCAGTTTATAAATACTTGGATCCCTTTAGTTGATGAAGTAATCGATAGTCCTTTGGCACTTGGAGATGCAAGAACATTTCACCCCGAACAATCTCGAAAGTTACCGGTGGCTTATCCTGATCGTATCGGGGAAATAGAAGCTTTTAGTTATGACGACAATAATCGTTGGTATTTTTATCCTCGAATGACATCGCAAGAACAACTCAATTTTAAAGTCTTTGATAGCGACTTAAATAGCGCTATTTCAAGGACTCCTCATAGCGCGTTTTCATTGCCAATGAGTGATGAAAAATCAGCTGCGCGGATAAGCATTGAAGTAAGAGGCATTGTGCTATTCGACTAAGCTCGACCCTTTTTCCGTTGTTTGGTATGACACATTAGGTATTGGTCGAGAAACTCATAAACCTATGCTTGATGCATATAGCCAACAGAAAAATAGCTTGATCAGCTTACATTGTTCACCGATAGGTCTATTGTAATCACATTCTCGGAGTCACATAAAATGAAGTTCTCTCACTTATTTAAACAAACCCAATTAGGTCCATATACCTTAAGAAATCGTATTGTTTTACCACCACTGACACGTTCACGAAGTGATCAGCCTGGGAATATTCCTAATCAACTGATGGCGCAGTACTATGCCCAACGCTCGGGCGCTGGTTTCATGGTGACAGAAGGAACGCAAATTGAACCTAGAGGGCAAGGATATGCGTGGACACCGGGCATTCATAGTGCCGAGCAAATTGCGGGCTGGAAACAAGTCACCAAAGCCGTACATGATGCAGCTAGTATTATCTTCTGCCAATTGTGGCATGTTGGACGCGTCTCTCACACCTCATTACAGCCAGATCAGCAAGCACCTATTGGCCCATCTGACCTTATAGCAGACACAGTTAAGGTGTTTATTGAAACGGCTCCAGATCAAGGCGCCTTGGCCGATCCAAGTGAGCCAAGAGCACTGTCTACCGCCGAGGTTGAAGAGCTTGTACAGATGTATAAACAGGCGGCAATTAACGCCAAAGAAGCTGGATTTGATGGCGTTGAATTACACTGTGCGAATGGCTACCTTGTTAATCAGTTTATCTCTGAGCATACTAATAATAGAACCGATAAATACGGTGGTACTTTAGCGAATCGTTTACGTTTTCTAAAAGAAATAACCGAAGCGGTTGCAAGTGTTATGGGGCCAGCTAAAGTAGGAGTAAGGTTTGCGCCATTATTTGAAAGTACCGATGAAGTCAGAGTGTATCTAGGTTTAGTTGAAAGTGACCCTCACCTAACCTATATCGAAGCGATTAAAATTTTAAATGAGATTGGCATTGCTTATTTATCGCTTGCTGAAGCTGATTGGGATAATGCTCCAGATTTACCTGAAAAATTTTATCAAGAAGTCAGAGCAACCTTTGATGGCTTAATTATGTATGCAGGTAAATATACCCCAGAAAAAGCGCTTCGAATATTGACTGAAGGTCATGGTGATATTTTTGGTTTTGGCCGGCCATTTATTGCTAATCCAGACTTACCTGAACGCATTAAATATGAATGGCCATTAAATGAAGCCGATCCAACGACTATGTACGGCGGAACCAACAAAGGCTACACAGATTACCCCGTATACATAAAGTAGATAGCTTGTTGCTCAATGCTGAGAACAGCTGTAGCACTAACGCTGCTATACATTTCCTATACATGAAATAATTAGAGGACTTAATATGAAAAGCATGACCCTTTCTACACCGGGCGGTCTTGACCAGCTCAAGCTTAACCATAGCGCGGAACTTGGCGAGCCGGGGCCTGGCGAAATACGAGTACGTATTCGAGCCTGTTCTCTCAACTTTCACGATTATGCAGTGGTTGTCGGAGCCATCACGACCGAAGACAACCGCATCCCTATGGCTGATGGCGCCGGCGTTGTAGAAGCCATCGGTGAAGGTGTTAGCGAATTTAAGATTGGTGACCCTGTTGTGTCGACATTCTTCCCTGATTGGCTGACTGGCCCCGCTCTTATTGGTAACTTCAGTACCACACCCGGCGATGGCCAGGATGGTTACGCCCGCGAGCAGGTTGTCCGCCCAACCAACTGGTTCACCCATGCACCAAAAGGCTACACCCATGCCGAAGCCGCCACATTGACCACCGCAGGCTTAACCGCATGGAGAGCGCTTGTTGTTGATGGCGGCCTGAAAGCAGGCGATACCGTGCTCACGATGGGCACCGGTGGTGTGTCTATCTTTGCACTGCAGTTTGCCAAGATGATGGGCGCTCGGGTTATTTCTACGTCGTCTTCAGACGAAAAGCTGGAACGGCTCACCGCACTGGGTGCCGACCACACCATCAATTACAAAACCACTCCGGCCTGGGGCACTAAGGTTCAGGAAATAACTGGCGGCAAGGGCGTCGACCATGTTATTGAAGTGGGTGGCCCTAGCACTCTGCCAGAATCTATTGATGCCGTGTGCATTGGTGGCCATATCGCGCTCATAGGGGTGTTGACTGGCTGGGCTGGGGATATTCCAACCGCAAAACTGATGGCGAAACAGGTCCGCCTGCAAGGACTGATTGTGGGCAGCCGAAACCATCAGCAAGAAATGATCCGCGCGATTGAAGCAAACGACATGCACCCGATCCTTGACCGGTCATTTGCGCTGGAAGAGATCGCTGACGCGTTCCGCTACCAAGAGTCCGGCAAGCATTTCGGCAAGATCTGCCTGGCGTTTTAATCCGAGCAATATATGGCCAGCCACTTGTGAAACCATTTCTTTGCATCTACCATTTCTTTGCATCTAATGGGGGGGATGCACAAGTTGGTTATGGCGGCCTTAGCCAATCCAATCAGCTGCGGCTTATGGACAACTGCGGCCTTATAAAGTCGGATTGAGTCTGCGCCACAAGGCAACTATTTTTGCCGGGTGTGGCGCTTAAACAACAGCATCGATAATTTTTTACCGAATGCCGCTAACATTTATGCAGAAATAAGTGGCAAGACTATGCACATTGTCAGCACAGGCCATGTGCTTAACTCTTTAACTACAGAGCGTCATTCTCGATTAATAGCTATCAAGCCTCTGTTACTGTTTTGAATGAGTCATAATGTTTACATTTAATAGGTTAAAGCTTAATTCATCGAGAAACGAATTCAATATTTTTTGTGTCAAGAGTCAAAAAAGTTATGTTCTTGATTAGATAGTAGAGTGGTTTCGTGAGGTAATATGATGACTAAATGTACAGATAATCAGACATAGACATAACATGCTAAGCTGTTTTTATTATTATTTAGTCTTTATACTGAGAGGCTGTTTTGTCTGCGTAGAAAGTAAAAATGAAAAGTTGGATATTTTTAAGTGTGGCCATTTTAACTGAAGTAGTGGCAACTTCTGCGCTTAAAGCAAGCGATGGATTTTCAAGAATAATGCCTTCAATCGTGGTTATTGTGGGGTACGTATTATCTTTTTATTTTTTATCCCTGGCGCTTAAAACCATTCCAGTCGGTGTCGCGTATGCCACTTGGGCTGGATTGGGTATTGTGCTAATTACGGTGATCGCTTGGGTGATGTATGGGCAAAAATTAGATTTAGGTGCGCTAGTGGGAATGACGTTAATTTTAGCGGGTGTTGTGGTAATGAATTTATTTTCAAGCGTTACTCCGCATTAATATTAGCGTTAGTACACAACCAATAACATAGACATTGCGAAGCCCAATCCTGGTGTTTTTATTCAAGTTTTTCTTAACTTTTTTCTACAAATTTCGAACCGACGGTGCCCATTTCTCGTTAATAGTGCTAATGCGCTGCATTTTTAGCCGCAACTAAAAAGGGGCTTAACAATGATAGTCATTGTTAAGCCCCTTTTGTTTAGTGTTAGTCATAGTCTTGGATATAGCCGCTCAAGCCTAAGCGATGAATGGGTTCATCGCTTAGGCTGTAAGCGTTATTACCACGCCATGTCTAAAATCTTACGGCTGGTGGCTAAATCGACTTTGCCACTTTCTGATAATGCGGTCATGCCGTGTGCGGCTAAAGCATCGATGACTAGGCTAATTTGTTCTTGGGTCACACCGTGATCGCGTAAACGGGTTGATAAACCCACTTGCTGGAAAAAGGCTTCCGTTTTGGTAATGGCTTGCTCAACTCGGTTGTCTTCATCACCGTCAGTAATGTCCCATACCCGTTCGGCGTATTGCAGCAGTTTGGCGTGTTTTTGATCTTTTAACACGCGCCATACTGATGGCAATACCACCGCTAAGGTTTGGGCATGGTCGATATCAAATAATGCCGTTAGCTCGTGGCCGATCATGTGGGTGGTCCAATCTACTGGAACGCCAGTGCCGATCATGCCATTAAGGGCAGATGTGGCACTCCACATTAAGTTAGCACGGGCATCGTAGTTGCTTGGCTCTTCAACGGTAATAGGGCCAATCTCAATTAAGGTGCGCATAATGCCTTCTGCTGTGCGGTCTTGTACGCGGGCATCAACAGGGTAAGTCGCATATTGCTCAATAACGTGTACAAAGGCATCGACAACACCATTTGCCACTTGGATTTTAGGCAAGCTGAAGGTGAGCTCTGGATCAAGCATGGCAAACGTTGGGTAAACACATGGATGGTTTACGGGGAATTTACCCCCTTGATAGCTCACTACGGCAAAGGCATTCATTTCTGAACCCGTAGCCGGCAGGGTGGCGATAACGCCAAGCGGGATCACTTTATCGTCTGCCACCGGGGCAGGGGTAAAGCCGTGGTGTAACAAGCTTGCCGTGTCGCCGTCAAACTGAGTCGCTAAGGCGATAAATTTGGTGCCGTCCATAACCGAACCACCACCGACAGCTAACAAAAAGTCGATTTTTTCGACGCGAGCAAGCTCAACGGCTTTGACTAACGTGGTGTATTTTGGGTTCGCCTCAATACCGCCAAACTCAAATACAATGCGGTCACCTAATGCGGCTTTGACTTTGTCTAAGGTGCCGAAACGTTGCACGCTGCCACCACCGTAAGTGATTAATACTCGTGCATTAGCTGGAACAAGTTGGTCAAGTTCTGCGATACGGTCTTTACCGAAAACAACATGAGTAGGATTGCGATAATTAAAATTAAGCATAATGGGCGCCTTGGGGTTAACGGTGAAACAAGGAGTTCGCTGGCATTTATGTGTCTACGCTGGCAGCGATAAATTATGTGGTTATGATAGGCTATTGGGTCAAAATAACCATACACATAGCTATTACTTTTATGCCTATTCCTGTCATTATTGGTCAAATAGAGGGTGATTTTAGTTAAATTGATACCTTTTGCTGCTTTTTTGATAGTATTTATGTTGTGGTTAATTTAAGGGGGATAGCATGACAGAGGTTGCGACATTAATGGCACAGCTGGCACCGAATGAAGGGGTCAATAAAACCCACTTAGCGGGGGTGCATGTGTTTCGTAGTGCTATGTATGGCTCGCGGGGGCCAATATGTTACTCCCAAGGGGTGCTCATTGTTGGCCAAGGTAAAAAACGGGTGTATTTGGACAATCAAACCTTTGATTATGACCGTCAGCATTCATTGGTTATGACAGTGCCTTTACCCCTTGAGTGTGAAACCTTTGCCAGTGTTGCCGAGCCGGTCTTAGTGTTGATGGTTGATATTAATTTAGTGCAGCTCAATTACATTATTCGTTTAATGGATGAGCATCATCAGATCCCTAAAGATTTAAATGAGTCGCGTCAGACAGGATTTTTTGTAGCAGAAAATACCGAAGACATGGATTGTAGCGTGATCCGACTGTTGCAAGCGTTACAATCACCACTGGAAGCCAACGTGATGGGTGAGGCGTTAGTGCTGGAATTATTATATCGTTTACTCGACTCGCCCAACGCCGCGCCGCTTTACGCCTTGTCACTGAGCCATACTCGACTCTCGAGAGTTGAAAAAGCCTTAAGTTATATCCATAAACATTATGGTGAGTCGGTTGAAGTCGATACGTTAGCGGGGTTGGTGAATATGAGTCCATCGGCGTTTCATCGTTGCTTTAAAGAAGTTACCGCATCTTCACCTATCCAGTATTTAAAGAAGATCCGCTTAAATAAAGCCAAAGAACTACTGCAGTTACACCGATTCAAAGTCAAAGAGGTGTCTACTCAGGTAGGCTATGAAAGTACGGCTCAGTTTAGTCGAGAATTTAAACGTTATTTTGACCTAAGCCCTAAAGAGATCGCGAGACGCTAATTTGGTTGTTTAATGGTATAAGGCCTCTATTGAGCTTATCATTCATGCACCAAGCTTGGTATTACGCCATTAAAGATCGATCGAATAAATTGGATGCTAAATCGCCAGCGAACTGACGTCACCCCTTCACCCATGTCATTTTGAGATCGATATAATAAATCATAACTTACTAAAGTATGATCTGCTTAACAAATGGGCAGTCAAAAGCATGTTAGTTTGCATATCTATCGTTTAGTTCACATTTTGTTTATTAGCAAGGTGATATTTTTGTTATTCGCTTACAGGATGTATCTTTCTGTTTATTGCTTTATAATCAATGGTTTTTATCAAGACCTCGTTTTAGTTAGGATTTTTTATGTCTTCAATTATTCAACCAACATCCGCAGCATTGATTAAGCCTTATCAAGCCAATATCACCATACCGAACTGGATGATTAGTTCGATGGAAAAAGTGATGCAGTTTTATGTCGATAAAAATTTACGTCTCGATACTATTTCGACGGACAGAATGCCCAAGCCGGTAGAAGGTAAAAAGTATATGCTGTATGCGCATATTCCCTTTTGCCATACTTTATGTTCATTTTGTACTTTTCATCGGTTTTTATTTCGTGAAGATAAGGCCCGTGAATACTTTGTCGCGCTACGAAAAGAAATGCAAATGGCCAAAGATTTAGGCTATGATTTTGAGTCCATGTATATCGGTGGCGGCACCACAACTGTGCTCGAAGATGATCTTGCTCGCACCATTGAACATGCAAAAAACTTATTCCCGGGCATTAAAGAAGTGTCATGTGAATCTGACCCACAGCATTTGGCTAACCCTGAGTTTAAGCAATTAAAAGGCTTAGTCGATAGAATGTCAATTGGCGTGCAGAGCTTCGATGATGGCATTCTAAAAATGACCGACCGCTTAGATAAATTTGGCTCAGGTCAGCAAACGTTTGACAATATTATGGCGGCTAAAGAGCTATTTCCGATCATTAACGTGGATTTGATTTTTGGTTTCCGTGGCCAAACCAATGAGATTATCCAGTCCGATCTGGATATGGCGTCTAAACTCGACCCGCGCCAAATTACCACTTACCCATTGATGATCACCCATCAAACTCGTAAGAGTGTTAAAGGTACGTTAGCTGCCCCTCAGGGCGAAATGATGGATCAATATCGCCAAATTTTAAACAGTTTAAACGGCCAATATACCCAATTATCAGCATGGGCATTTGGTAAAACCGATAATGAAGGTTTTGATGAATATGTGATTGATTTTGATGAATACTTGGGCGTTGGTTCTGGTTCGTTTAGCTTTTTAAATGACACCTTATATGTGAATACCTTTTCACTGAAAAAATACCAGCAACGCATTGCTCAAGGTCGAATGGCCGTCGAGCAACAGAAAAAATACCAGTTAAAAGAAGTGATGCAATATCGTTTCTTACTCGGTATGTTTTCCGGACGTTTATCGCGTCAATATTTCCGCGATACCTTTAACGTTAATTTAGACACCGCCTTATTTAAAGAAATGTCATCAATGAAAGCCATTGGCGCCCTGAAAAATGACCCTGTTAACCCGGATGAACTTATCGTGACCGATAATGGCAAAATGATGGGGTTATTGATGATGAAAGAGTTTTACTCCGGCATGGACAATGTTCGCGCCCAATTGCGTCAACCACTTGCTGAAACCGATATGTAATCGCGTGTCGATAACCCAAGGCCGTGTTTATCACGGTCTTTTTTGTTTTTTGAGATATCAATTATAGTCGTTATATAAATTATCTTGTCATGCTGCGGCAAATTCACATGGCGTTAATCACGATGTGAAGACAGAGTCTTGTACGTCGAAAAACGGCAACCCTCAGTTAAGTGATTTGAACCCCATCCGTGGGTCGCGACCCCAAGCTTTTTACTTCAACGTTGTGTTAATTTAAATGGCAATATTCATTTCCACATGAATGCGTCTTGAATTGAAAAGCTTGAATCGCTCTGAACGGTACAGATAATTAATGTGATTGGTATTATACTCAAGGTTCTTTTTTATCGACGTTTTTCTAGGTGAGTTGCATGGCCAATATTCTTTTACTTGCCAATATCAATTGTGATCGCATTCTCAAGCTTGATAAGCCACTGCAAATGGGTGGCCGTTTTCATTATCAAGACGGAGGCTTACGTTTAGGCGGCGGCGGGGCGAATACCGGATTGGGGTTAGTGTGGGCGCAACATAATGTGGCCTTGGTGAGTGAAGTTGGCAGTGACGACATAGGTGATTGGATTTTAGCTAAAGCAAGTACCCAGGGGCTTGATTGTCGTTTAGTGCAGCGTTTTAGTGGCAATACTTGTGAAATGTTACTGGTGATGACGCCCGATGGTGAACGGACGATTATTCGACCACAACGACCTATTTTTGAGCTGCCTTCGCCCCCAAATTGGCTGCATTGGGATGCATTTTACATTAATTCATCGGCAAAAGGTGCCGGGGCTTGGGCGGCTAATGCGATTGCGTCAAATCCTAAGTGCAAAGTGATCTCACAATTGGCCAAAGATGAGCGAACCCGTCCTTGTCATGTGCTGATAGCGTCCATTACGGATATGCAAGGGCGCTGCGATCAAGCCCCATGGCTATTTGCTCAAGCTATTGCTGGTGATGCATTGGAACACTTTATTGTTACCGATGGCGACCAAGGGGCTATGGTGTACAGCGCTGCTGGAGAACAACATGTGCCAGCTGTTATTGCCGATGTGGTCGATACCACTGGTGCGGGTGATGCTTATGCTGCAGGCATTATTGATGGTTTATGTCGACAGTTGCCCATTATCGATGCCATGCACGAAGGCGCGTTGTGGGCATCATTTGCCGTGGCAACCCAAAGTTCAATTCCAGGAGATGCACTAAAACAGCATTTAGCTTAGTTGTTATCATTTATGTTAACCATTCATCTGGGCATGAATGGTTTAGAAGGGCCGCTATTTATCATGTCATTGTTGGCGCTGACGGTGAGCCATCTATTCAGCTTATTCCTAGTTCAATGTTGAGTGCTCAATGGCGTGGATCATGGTTAGCTATTATTTTTGCTTTATTATCGGCCATTTTTTTATTGCCTTACACTTTCTAAGCGTAAGGCTTTTTTTTGGCATAAAATTGGGTATATTGGCACTGTGTAATCATACTTAAGCAAGGACATGCTGGATGAGTGAGCGATTGGTAAAGTGTATTTCTGGGCTGTATTTAGGTGACCAAGTGCAAATGCATAACGGAGTTGCCAGTTGTATTAATCAAAAACATGCCGTTAAGCTATTGACCGTGCAGTTTGATCGGGTAGTAGGCAATCGTGAGGCTGACCCTAAACATCACGGTGGTCTCGACAGAGTGCTACATCATTTTCCTCGTGAACATTATGGCCAATACCGGCGCTGGGATTTACTGTCAACGTGTCACGATGCACCGTTAATGGGTGAAAATATCAGTACCCTTGGCCTCAATGAAGCGCAGATTTATATTGGTGATATCGTGCAAATTGGCGCGGTGACGTTACAAGTCACTCAGCCTAGATCGCCTTGTTTTAAGCTTAATTTACAGTTTGATCAGCCAAAATTTGCCTTGGCAATGCAAGAGAGCAAAATGTGTGGCTGGTTCTATAAAGTGTTGTCTGAAGGTGATATTCGTTCCAGTGATAGTATTGTACTACTGGAGAGAACAACCGACATTAGTGTTGCCAAAGCGATGCAAATTTATTTTTTAGCCGAGTTTGATGCCGCGCAATACCAGATGTTGCTTGAATGCGAGGGCTTGGCCCAAAGTTGGATTGATTCACTACAGCGCCGACTTGAGCAACAAAGCATAGAAGATTGGGCGATGCGCTTATATGGCAAGGCAAGCCATTAATATCATGACCATAACCATAAAAAGGTAGGGAACATCTAATGACCGAACTGAAAACCGAGGTCACCAAGCAAGCGAAAGACATGGGATTATTAGTGCATGCCGCGAGTTTTGCGGGGTATGTTGTTCCTCTGGGCAGTGTTTTAGGACCGCTAATCGTTTGGTTAATGAAGCGTGATGAATTTGAGTTCGCAAATCAATGCGGTAAAAACTGTCTTAATTTTAAGTTGAGCTTACTGATTTATGCCATGGTGTCGGCAATCTTGATTTTTGTTGGCGTGGGGGTATTGTTGTTAGCTGCGCTGGCATTATTCGATATTATTTGTACGATTATTGCGATGATGAAAGCCAATGACGGCATTGCTTACCAATATCCACTAAGTATTCGATTTATTAAATAAAGAACTGAATAAAGAACTAAATATATACGCTTAACGTATAAAAACGCCACTCAAATGAGTGGCGTTTTTATTAGCGCAATATTTAAACCAATGTCATTAAGTCTGTGATCAAATAATGAGTGAATTTGATCTTACACTTTAAAGCGAGCCACGAGCGTATCAAGGCGACTGGCCAATTGGTTCAATGACTTACTAGCATGTGCCGCCGCATGTGCGGTATTTGCTGTTCGCTGACTAATATCGTTGATTTCGGTCACATTGCGATTAATGTCTTCAACGACAGTCGATTGCTCTTCTGTTGCCGTGGCGATTTGAATGTTCATGTCGCTGATCAGCGCAATACGTTCACTGATCCCACTCAACGACTGACTTGCCTCATCGACAGCGGTCACACCTTCGAGTGAGCGGCTACGAGACTGCGCCATGGCACTCACCGCGCGACTGGATTCTGATTGCAGTTTATCAATCATATATTGCACTTCGTTGGTCGATACCGCCGTTCGAGAAGCTAAGTTTCGCACTTCATCTGCAACCACAGCAAAGCCTCGTCCTGCTTCGCCAGCGCGAGCCGCTTCAATCGCTGCGTTAAGCGCCAGTAAGTTAGTCTGCTCTGAAATAGCCCGAATAACATCTAAAATACTGCCAATCGATTTAGTGTGTGTCGCTAGTGACTCAATCACTTCACCGACTTGTTCGACGTCTTTAGATAATTGATTAATGGTGGTACGTGCCCGAGTGACCACTTTTTGGCCATCAATCGACTCCGCATCCGCCTCGCGCGCGGTGACAGCGGCTTGCGCCGCATTGGTGGCAATTTCGTTAACCGTGGCGCCCATTTCATTAATTGCGGTGACGACCATGATGGTGCGATCTTTTTGTAGCTGACTATCATCTAGCGTCTGGTGGGATTGGTTGGATACATCAAGTGCCGATAAACCTAGCTGCTCACTGGTTTTGGCAACTTCGACCACGGTCTCTTGGATTTTGCTGATGAAACTATTAAACCCACGGGCAAGCTGGGCGATTTCGTCATCACCATTGACGGGTAGCCTTTGGCGTAAATCGCCTTCGCCTTCACCAATGTTACGAAATAGCTCGGCAATATGGGCAATAGGACGACTAATCGAACCGGCAACGGCAATGGCAAGTGCAATCAATACCACCGCGATAAGTATTGTCCACAGTAAAATCTGATACGCCGACTCTTGTAGCAGGGCAAAGACTTCTGCTTCAGGCACTTGAGCAATTAAATACCAGTCCATAGACTTAATGTAGCTGCTGGCGATCAACATGTGCTGCCCATCGACATCGGCTTTGACTAAATTAAAATCACGCTTATTTAATAACAAATTAACGTTGGCGTTAGGGTATAAGTTGCTGAGTTTGGCTTTACCCACCTTGCGAGTGTCTGGGTGCAGTTTGACGTCGCCTTTAGTATCAACTAAATAAACAAAACCAGTGTCTTCTATTTTAAATGAAGTCAAAAAATTAACCATGTCATCTAATGATTTGGCTAAACTAACAAGACCACGACCATTAGGTTGCTGGTAGTTTATAAATAATTTCACTTCACCGTTAGGTTCGGTGTACACATCAAACATGTGTTTCTGGCGGCTATCACGAAAAGGAAAGAACCAGGCATCTTGATCTGAATTCAGAATACGAAGAAAACCATCCTGATTGTAATTAGCACCAGTCTGTCGGTCGGTATACGATGTTTCAACTAAGCCGTATTGATTTTTTACGTCATTAATCTGAGCGATAACGAGGCTTTCTTGGTCCGCAGGGCGACCATTTTGAAGCCAGGCAAGCAACATTCGGCTATTGGCGAGTTGTTCGGCTGCATTCATCAAACCACTGATTTCGAGGTCGACTTCATTACGGATTTGCATGAGTAAGCTCGGCATTTCCGAGTTTAGCATCCGTTGTTCAATGACGTGTTTGGCACTTCGTTGGCTAAGCAGTCCAACTAATATCGTCGACAACAGCACCGCGAAGGTTACCGTTAGCAAGATTTTTTGCTTAATAGTCATGGTCTTAAAAATATTCATCTACAACAACCTCTTGGGTGTATCTTTTAGATCGATTGGATAAAAGGGCAAGACATTGATCGTTTTGTTGTCTTCAAACTCATGGAGTCATTGCCACTTGGATAATAGGCTGATTAAACGGCTGGTTCACTGTTAACAACGCTGAATTGACGGGCAATATACTCGTTATTGATGGGGAAATCAGTCAAAACGTTCAATAGTGAATAATAAGCTTAACGCTAGGTCGATTTGACCCTGTTAATTCACTTCTCTTGTCGAGGTTAGGTCAACAAAATAGTTTTTGCTGCAGCTATGCTGATTTGATGTGGCCAATAATCGTCGATAAAACAACAAAATGAACCACTAATGGGTGGGCGTTGTTGACACTGGTGAGGGGAGGTTTATTTTTGGTGAGTAAATGTTGTTCGAGATAAAGGAGTGTTAATAGCGGCGCAAGGTGTGACGCCAGTCATTGTCAGCAAGGACCTGGTAACAAGGACCTGGCAATAAAGACCCTCGCTGACAACTAAGCACACCCGTTTAGGTAACCCCTTTGAGCTGCGTTTGTGGCGTCTTGCTGCCGCGTATCGACTCTTTATACAAAACAACGTCTTATGTAAAACAACGGCTTAGACAGAAAAATGACTTAGTTAAACAAGGTTTTGTCATCTGCTCTGCCTGGTATAAAGAGCCATAAAATGCGGCAAGATCCCTCTTGGAAGGTCACCGACCCTAATATCATCACTCTTGCTGAGCTTACATATTAGGGTAGTTTGGTCCACCACCCCCTTCTGGTGTGACCCAAGTAATATTTTGGCTCGGATCCTTAATGTCACAGGTTTTACAATGAATACAATTTTGGGCATTAATGACAAATTTCTTGTCACCTGCTTCCTCGACCACTTCATAAACACCAGCTGGACAATACCGTTGCGCGGGTTCATCAAATTTAGCTAAGTTAACCGAAATAGGAATGCTTTGATCCTTAAGGCGTAAATGACAAGGCTGATTTTCTTCGTGAGACGTATTGGACAAATACACCGACGATAATTTATCAAAGCTCAATTTGCCGTCAGGCTTAGGGTAATCAATTTTGTTGTAATCGCTGGCTAATCCCATGGTGGCATAGTCTGGCGTGGTGTCTCGGAAGGTTAGCGGGAACTTACCACCAAACCAATTTTGGTCAATATAGTTAAAGGCACCACCGAGAAAAGTACCAAATTTATGCAGCGCAGGACCAAAGTTACGTGAGTGATATAATTCTTCATATAACCAGCTTTGTTCAACTCGGTCTTGCAAACAATCAAGATCTTTGCCGCCTTCGAGCCCCGAAATTAACCCTTCACCGAGGACGTTGGCTGCAACTATTCCGCTTTTAATGGCGGTGTGTATCCCCTTAATTTTGGCGAAGTTAAGCGTGCCGGCATTACAGCCAATAATCAAACCACCCGGGAAACTCATTTTAGGCAATGAGTTTAAGCCACCTTTGGTAATGGCTCGCGCACCATAGGATAAGCGTTCACCGCCGGTTAATGTTTTGGCAATAAGTGGATGAGTTTTATAACGTTGGAATTCATCAAATGGGCTGAGATGAGGGTTTTTATAATTTAAATCGATAATTAACCCCACCGCGACTTGGTTGTCTTCCATGTAATATAAGAATCCGCCGCCAGATGAGCCATTCACTAATGGCCAACCGCCAGTGTGAACCACTTTGCCCTCTTGGTGTTGTTCGGCAGGGATCTTCCATATTTCTTTAAAGCCTAAGCCATAATGTTGCGGCGTTTTACCATTGTCTAAATGATATTTTTGGATAAGTTGCTTGCCAAGATGACCACGGCAACCTTCTGCAAAAACAGTGTATTTAGCATGTAATTCCATCCCAGGCATGTAGCTGTCTTTGGGTTGGCCATTTTCGCCGACCCCCATATCCCCGATTAAAATGCCTTTAACGCTGTTGTCTTCATTAAACAGCAATTCACTAGCGGCAAATCCAGGGAAAATCTCTACCCCCATGGCTTCTGCCTTGTCGGCAAGCCAGCGCGCTAAATTACCGGCACTGATAATATAATTACCCTCATTGTGCATTGTTTTAGGCACTAAGCTGTTTGGTATTAAGCGAGATTGAGTTTCAGAATTAAGGAGGTAAACCTCGTCATGATTGACTTTAGTGTCTAGTGGGATATCAGAGTTACGCCAATCATGGAACAATTCGTCCAGGACATCGGGCTCAAATATAGCGCCAGATAAAATGTGTGCGCCGACTTCAGATCCTTTTTCAACCACACACACGGTGATTTCTTTTTCGGCATCTTTTGAAATTTGCATTAAACGACAAGCGGTTGCTAAGCCTGCAGGGCCAGCACCGACAATTAGTACGTCGAACTCCATTGACTCACGTTCCATGTTCTCACCTTTCAAAGTTTCCCGTTCATTGCGGGTTTTATTGTTTTTATATCACGATAAGTAAACGATCGTTTATCCTTTGGTCACTTTACCGCAAAATTGACGTTTGTCACAGTGGCAAACGCAATCTTGTGTGCGTGAGACGAGTCACAAATCGTTACCGATATTAGCTTTTTCCTTACGATATTTACTAAAGGGGTATTTGTCTGCGGGTATTTAAGCCTATAATTGCCAATGACGGTTCTCCGAGCTTTTTGCCCTACGTCAATGATATGGGTGATTCGCCGTGGTAATTTTGCCACCGGGGTGAGTAAAGAAATGCATTCACCTCCCGCACTTGGAAAGGTTAACATGTCCCAATTACAAGACAGTTTTGGTCGAAGATTTCACTATTTGCGCATGTCAGTCACTGATGTATGCAATTTTAAATGCACCTACTGTTTGCCCGATGGTTATCGGCCAGAGGGTAAACCGAGTTTTTTAACGCTTAATGAGATTGAAAATCTCGTCGCGGGATTTGGCGAAGTAGGTACTCAAAAAGTTCGTATCACCGGCGGCGAGCCCACTCTGCGCAAAGATTTTACTGATATTGTGCGTATCGTTGCTGCAAATTCCAATATTAATACCATAGCGATGACCACCAATGGCTATCGTTTACAGCAGCATGCTAAAGAATGGTATGAGGCCGGTTTACGGCGTATTAATGTCTCTGTCGATAGCTTAGACCCCAGAATGTTTTATCAAATTACCGGTGAAAATAAATTCGATCAAGTTATGCGCGGTATTGATGCTGCGCTTGAAGCGGGTTTCGAGCGGGTTAAAATTAATGCTGTGTTACTTAAAGGCATAAATGATAAAGATTTACCGCGTTTTTTAGAGTGGATTAAGCATACACCTATCGATTTACGTTTTATTGAGTTAATGGAAACGGGCTTAGGGCGCGATTATTTTAACGCGCATCATTTAGCGGGCATAGACATTAAAAAGAAATTGGAGCGCGAAGGCTGGTTATACGATTTACCTAGTGTTGATGATGGTCCTGCGCAAAATTTCAGCCATGCAGATTATCAAGGTCGCATTGGGTTAATTATGCCTTATGCAAATAATTTTTGCGCCAGCTGTAACCGTTTACGCGTGTCGGCTAAAGGTAAGTTGCACTTGTGTTTGTTTACTGAAAATGGCGTCGATTTACGTGATTTACTTCAAGATGCGTCACAGCGAGACGAATTAATTAGTCGCTTACACGGTCAATTAGCCCAGAAAAAAGAAACGCATTATTTACACCAAGGTATTACCGGTGTGACTCAGCATCTGGCTTCTATTGGTGGTTAAGTGACGATTGAACCCAAACCGATTGAGGTTACCGCCACAAGGTTAGTGGCAGTGATGCTCAGTCGATAGACATTGAATTTGATTAAGGCAGTAATAGCATGAGCAATCGTTTTACCCACGTTAACGCCGATGGCAATGCCCATATGGTCGATGTTACTGAAAAAACGGTCACCGAGCGTGAAGCCCGTGCTGAAGCCTTTGTTGATATGGCGCCTGAGACTTTAGCCATGATCGTCAGTGGCAGTCATCACAAAGGTGATGTGTTCGCCACAGCACGCATTGCCGGGATCCAAGCCGCAAAAAAAACCGCCGATTTAATTCCCTTATGCCACCCCTTGATGCTTACTAAAGTGGAAGTGGAGCTTGAAGCCCAATCTGAACATCACCGGGTCCGCATTACCAGTTTGTGTAAATTGTCGGGCAAAACCGGTGTCGAAATGGAAGCCTTAACTGCGGCGTCTGTTGCGGCATTAACGATTTACGATATGTGTAAGGCGGTACAGAAAGACATGATTATTTCTCAGGTTAGATTACTTGAAAAACGCGGCGGCAAGTCAGGCCATTTTCAAGCCTAATCTACCAATCTTAACGTCCATGAACTTAAATACGTTTTATTAATGCATACAGTGAGAAACCACTATGATCCAAGTGTTATTTTTTGCGCAAATTCGTGAATTATTAGGCACAGCTAACGTTGAGCATACTGCCGATAATATTGATACTGCTGAAGCGTTACGCGTTGCCCTCGCCGCCACCGATGATAAGTGGGCGAAGGTATTGGCATCAGACAAATTGCTGGTGGCCATTAATCAAACCATGAGTCAGTGGGACTCGCCAGTGAAAGACGGCGATGAAGTGGCCTTTTTCCCGCCAGTCACAGGGGGGTAAAATGGATAACCAGAATATGCTACAAGTGAGTGTGCGGGTTCACCCGCAAGACTTTAGTGTCGCCGATGAATATGCCTTACTTGCCTGCGATAATCAGGACGGTGCTGTGGTTAATTTTGTTGGCAAGGTGCGTGACTTTAATGATGGCAGTGCGGTAACCGACTTAACCCTAGAACATTATCCTGGGATGACTGAATCGGTATTATTGCAGATTAGCCAACAAGCGGGTGAACGTTGGCCATTAAATAAAGTGACCATTATTCACCGTGTCGGATCGTTGGCTCTGGGTGAGCAAATCGTCTTTATCGGTGTGACAAGCGCTCATCGTAAAGCCGCTTTTGCAGCATGCGAGTTTTTAATCGATTTTTTAAAAACCAAAGCGCCTTTTTGGAAACGTGAAGCGGGTGACACCGGCCTTAAATGGGTTGAAGCACGTGACAGCGATCAACAAGCAGCTAATATATGGAAAAAGTAATCCTTATCCCTATTGCTCGACAGACCTAGGATAACGCCTCAATGTTTTTGCGAAACATCATCAATACTCAGTTTTTTTATCCGCTTGTGCGTCGACTTCGCGCGGGCGGAATTTCGTTATTGTGTGCTGTTATTGGTTTAGTGGGGTTCAGTTCAGTCAGCGTAGCCAGTGACGCACCGGCCATTGCCGCTGCGGCCAGCATTCAGTTTGCGATAACTGAAATTGCTAGGCGTTTTCAGCAGCAAACTGGTTTGTCTGTGCGGATAAGTTATGGCTCGTCGGGTAATTTTGTGACTCAAATTAAGCATGGCGCACCGTTTGAGATGATGCTCAGTGCTGATGAAGTTTATATTAACCAGTTGCATCAAGCCGGCTTTACCCAAGATGAGGGGGTCATTTATGCCATCGGTCGACTTGCACTTGCCGCGCCTAAGGGCTCAGCGCTTATTTTGGACTCTGATTTAGTCGGGCTAACGCAATTAATCGAAGACGGCAAGCTGTCACGTTTTGCGATAGCCAATCCCGATCATGCGCCCTATGGTGAGAGCGCGCGTGACGTGCTCAAAGCAAAAGGCTTATGGGACGCGCTGCAGCCAAGCCTTATTTTAGGCGAAAATGCTGCCCAAGCCGCCCAATTTACCATTAGTGGCTCTACTCAAGGCGGTATCTTGGCGTTATCATTAGTGCTGACGCCTGAGTTTACCAAGCGCGGTGACTATGTTGTTATCCCTGATGCCTTATATCATCCTATCAATCAACGGATGGCATTAATGCCTCATGCTTCTGCAACCACAGAGCGTTTTTATCACTATATGCAATCACCCGCAGCACAGGAAATATTAACTCAGTTTGGGTTTAATTTACCCAAAACAGTTACTGAGAAGGGTGATTAATGGATTGGCAAGCTCTGTGGCTGTCGGTTAAACTGAGTTGTTTTACCGTCATATTATTAATTCCGTTGGCCATTATAGTTGGGCGATGGTTAGCCTACCGCCAGTTTAAGGGTAAGTCATGGCTTGAGGCTTTGATTATGGTGCCGCTAGTGTTGCCACCCACTGTGATTGGCTATTACTTGCTGGTGGGGCTAGGTAATCAGAGCGTGATTGGTCAATGGGTTGAGCAATTAACCGGCCAACAGCTAGTGTTTCATTTCTCCGGTCTGGTGATCGCCTCTATCATAGTCAATATCCCATTTGCGGTTCAGCCCATTCAACGTGCTTTTGAAACCATTCCCATGGATATTCGCGACGCTGCAGCTTGCTGTGGCATGAGTCGATTACGTATTTTTTTTCGGGTCGAATTACCCATGATATGGCCTGGCGTACTCACTGCAATGGTGTTGTGTTTTTCTCATGTGCTCGGCGAGTTTGGCGTGGTGTTAATGCTGGGTGGTAATATTGCTGGCGAAACCAAAACTATCTCGATAGCGATTTATGATAGTGTGCAGGCGTTCGATTTCGATTCGGCAGGAATGATGTCTTTGGTATTATTGTTGTTTGCGGTGAGTGCTTTGGCACTGACCACGAGTATGTCCAAGCGTTTAGGAGGACATAATAGTGCCTCGCAACGTTGATCTTATTTGTGATATTTCACAAATCTCTCCCATTCCACTTGAAGCGCATTTTAGTTGCCGAGCGGGTGAAGTGTTAGCCGTGGTTGGCCCTTCTGGTGGCGGCAAAACGACCTTGTTAAGAATGATAGCCGGTTTGACCTTACCTCAGCAGGGGCATATTCACTGTGGTGATGTATTGTGGTTTGATGCCAAACAATCTATTTCATTAACGCCGCAACAACGGCATATCGGTTACATGCCGCAAAACTTTGGTCTGTTTCCGCATTTATCGGCGTTAGATAATGTCATCTCAGGGCTTGACCATGTACCCAAAGCGTTAAGAAAGCAGCGGGCGGTAGATTGGTTAGCGCGCGTCAACTTACATGGTTTACCGGATCGTTTACCCGCTCAATTGTCTGGCGGGCAACGTCAACGGGTTGCGCTGGCTCGTGCGCTGGCGCGCGAGCCAGCTATTTTGCTGCTTGATGAACCCTTTTCTGCGGTAGACAGGGAAACCCGTGAGCGCTTATATATTGAGTTAGCCCGCTTGAAGCAACAATTGTCCATTCCTGTCGTCATGGTAACCCATGATATTCACGAGGCGTCGTTATTGGCCGATAAGATGATACTGATTAGCCAGGGTCAAATGCTGCAACAAGGCAAACCTTTTGAGGTATTGTCTCATCCTAATAATGAAGCCGTTGCCAGGCAGATGGGGTTGAGAAATATCTTTGATGGGCAAGTGGTCGAGCAAGACATCGAACGTAATATGACTTGGTTTACACTGGGAGATGAGCTTATTGTCAGTGACAGTGTGCCCGCGCTAACCATAGGCCAATCCATCCGCTGGGTGATCCCAAACCAAGGCATTCGCTTTAATGCCATTAGCAGTGCTCGTTTGTGTAAGAGCTTAAATAAATTGGAGGTATTGATTGAGTCTGTGCTGGTGATGGGTGAATCATCGCGGATCATCGCATCGGTGGTGGGCACTGGCTCGATGATCAATGCCGATGTGCCAACTCATTTGGTGCATAAATTAGCCTTAGGCGCAGGAATGAAAACCTCCATCGCACTAAAGTCAGAACAAATTCATATTTTAAGCAATGGCCGTGAATCATCACAGCACTAGTTAGGTCTTTATGATCAATTATTAATCTTAGTTTTCTTGGGACTTTGGTTGCTCTTAGGTAGAGTAGTGGTGTAATAAAAATTTCAATTATGTAGAGGCTTGTGATGGTTCGGTTGCTGTTAGCAATATGCTTTCTTCCTTGTGCTGTGATGGCGACACCATCTATGCACTCTTTATTGATCGGTGGTGAGTTTTTAAAACCAATAACGGTCATGGAACAATTAGAGCAACAAGATGAAGGCACCATTTGTGACTTTGATGTTGACGTTGAAGAAGGCCTGTTGGTCTATAAAATTTCAATGATAAACATCGACACCCACAAGATCAGTCGATACGAGTATCGGGCGTTAGACGGTGAATTGTTAACTCAAAAGTCATCTACCTATGCCTCTGATGTCATAGGTCAAGTGAATGCGGCAAAGATGCTACAATCTAAGCATATGAAGTTTTCAGAGCTCGTCACTCTGGCGATTAAAAATCAACAAGGATATTTAACGCAGGCGGAATTGGACCACGATTTATCAATTAGTTATCTCGAACTAAAATTACTCAATCAAGAGAGTAAAAATACTATTGCTTTCGATATTGAAACCCTACGTCCACTGCCACTGCTTAAATGGGATTAAAGACTCTATGACTATGCGTATTTTATTGGTTGAAGATGATGCTACTACGTTAAAGTATGTAGCCGATGGATTTACTGCTCAGAAATATCAAGTAGATAGCGCAACCGATGGCCAAGAAGGTCTGACGTTAGCCAAACATAACCAATATGATTTACTGATCCTCGATCGCATGCTCCCCAAGCTCGATGGCTTAACATTATTATCGGCTTTGCGTACCAGCGGTAACAAAACACCCGTATTGATTTTGTCGGCATTAAGTCATGTTGATGAACGTGTAAAAGGGTTGCGCGCGGGGGGGGATGATTACATGACCAAACCCTTCTCCTTTGCTGAATTATTAGTGCGTTCTGAAAAGCTTGCGCAACGCAATGTGGTCGAACCCGCTGCCACTGAGATTGAAGTGGGCAGTTTAAAGATGGAATTATTGACCCGCAAAGTCACTCTTGATGATAGCGAGTTAATGCTACAACCAAAAGAATTTCAATTGCTTAAATATTTAATGGAACATCCTAATCAAGTGATTAGTCGTACATTATTGTTTGAAGCAGTATGGGACTACCATTTTGATCCTCGTACCAATGTGATCGATGTACATATTGCCAAGTTACGTCGCAAGTTTGAAGAGCTTGGACACGGTGAGTTAATTGAAACCGTGAGAGGGGCTGGTTATCGCCTTTGTAAAAGGCATTAAGCCTTACCAAAGTAGTGCGTGGCGGATCACGCTGATTTTCTCGACATTAGTCACAATACTTATTGTTATGTTGGTGCTCAGTCTCTATCGACAGTTAGTTATTGAGCAACAAAATCAAGTAGATAAGCACCTTTCTTCTGAGATGCAACGCTATCAACAGTTAGCCTTAACGGTTAATCGTCGCAGTTTTGCGGCTCAAATTCGCGCCGCGGATCCTAAAACCGCACTGATCGCTTGGCGAAACAGTGTTGATATGGTGGGCGCGTTGACCTTCTTGCCCGATAATATACCGCAACTGCCTGAAACCAAAGATTTCCCCATTTTTACTGGCGGCCCAGATAAGCTGCATATTCTCACCGGCGGATTAGTCATTACTCGTTATGGTCCGGTATTAATTGCTACGCGTACCGATCAACTCGCGGCCTTAATCGAAAAATTTATCAACGCCGCTTTTTGGGCGGTGGCATTCACCTTAGGGCTCACGCTGGCGTTAGGTTATATTTTCTCAAAAGCCATTCTTAGACGACTGGTCGAATACAATCGTTTGAGTGAACAGATTGAAGCTGGACACTATGAAACGCGGCTGCCAGTGGGTCAAAGCCAAGATGAGTTTGATATGCTCGCGCGGCAATTTAATTTGGTGCTCGACACGTTAGAGCAAAACTTACGTGCAGTACGTGGGGTGTCGGATAATATTGCCCATGATTTACGCACCCCGCTATCGCATTTACGCATAGGCATAGAACAGTTGTCGCAAAAGCCTACGTCTGAGCTTGCTGACGCCACCGCTGAGTTACTCGAAGAGTTAGACCACTGTCTAGGCACATTTGATGCAATGCTATCGTTAACGCGCATTGAAGAAGGTCAGCAAACGCTTGATGTACAGCCAGTGAGTTTACAGCAAATCTGCCAAGATTTATTTGAAATGGCGGAGGTCATTGCCGAGAGTCGCGATCAAGTGCTGCTCATTAGTTTGGCAGAGGATGTGCTGGTCAATGGTGATAAATATTTGCTGTTCCAAGCCTTGTTTAATCTCGTGGATAACGCGATAAAGTATTCACCCGAGGGTGCCACAATCAGTATTATTCAGCATGGTAAACATATTCAAATTAGTGATAATGGACCGGGTATTATTGACGAAGATAAAGAGCGGGTATTTGATCGGTTAGTGCGCTTAGATCCAAGCCGTCACTACCAAGGTACCGGCTTAGGCTTGTCGATGGTAAAGGCTATTTTGTCGCGTCATAAAGCAACGATTTCATTACATGATAATCATCCTGGTTTATTGGTGAGTATTCACTTTAAATAACCCTGCCAGCCGGCCCTTTAATCCTTATTGGATAATCTATGTATCAAGTGCTCAGTGATCAAGCAGACTTTATTATTATCAATAAATCCGCAAATGTTCATTTTCACAGTCAAGATGGTAATGCTGGGGTGATTGCACAAGCTGAAGCGGATCTAAGCTTTAAGCTTCACCCCGTTCATCGCCTTGATACCCCGACATCAGGTTTATTGATAGTGGCTAAATCACCCCAAGCCGCGAATGTGTTTACCCAGATGTTTACTGAGCATAAAGTCCAAAAATATTATCTGGCAATCGCGTCTGGTAAACCTAAAAAGAAACAAGGTTGGATTATTGGCGATATGGCTAAGTCGCGCCGCAGCATGTATAAGTTACTGCGAACAATGGAAAATCCAGCCGTGACGCAATTTTTTAGCCAGAGTATTGCCCAAGGCATACGGATGTATTTACTGAAACCGCTCAGTGGCAAAACCCATCAATTGAGAGTGGCCTTAGCCAGTATTGGCGTGCCTATTTTAGGCGATAAACGCTATGGCCGTGAGCTCAGTGATCGATGTTACTTGCACGCGTATAGTTTGCATTTCATCTACTTAAATCAGCGTTATTCTTTCCAGCAACCGCCTTTATTGGGCCAAGAGTTTATGCTGCCAGAAGGTCAACAATTGCTCTTTAATCAATGGCAATCACCTGATAATTTACCCTGGCCCAGTAAACGCTAGCGGCTTGTTGTTATTCTCAGTTCATCCTGATGTTGGTCAGTATTAAACGGCGGTCGGCTTTTTAGCGTCCCACAGGCAAGTGACCCAATTATAAATCGTACCAAGAAAATGAATCAAACCCTTAAAGGCAATGATAAAAAGGAAGACTAAGGGCCATGCAACTAATGCCCCTATAAATCTTAACAAGAGAATTAATCAAACCCTTAAAGCAAAAGATTAAGATAAAGACTAAGCGCCATGCAACCAATGCCCCCTATATGTTGTTGCCAAGGTTGAACGCGCAAGGCTTGCGCAGGCTAGATCCGTGGCAGCTCCCTTTGTGCCATCAGTGGACTTTACCGATAGCGCAAAAGGGCTGAGCGGTTACCCCGCCGGAGTCTCTTGTTACCTTAGCGCATAGCCCACCCGAAGTGTTTACGCTTCAGCGCTACAGACGTTACAGTGGGGTTGTTTAGGTAAGCGCATCTGCCTGAACTCCATGGTCATGGCATCAATCATTAACAACTTCCCCGTTAGCGCCTGACCAATACCTGTGATGACTTTAATGGCTTCTGTTGCTTGAATACAACCAATCATGCCAACCACTGGGGCCAAAATACCGGCCTCGACACAGGTTAATTGTTGTTCGCCAAATAAAGTACTAAAACAGTGATAGCAAGGGCTGTGTTGTTGGTAGTCAAATACAGTGACTGTGCCTTCCATTCTAATGGCGGCAGCAGACACCAAGGGGACTTTGTGTTCAAAGCCGCTCTTATTGAGTTGTTCACGCACTATCATATTGTCGGTGCAATCAAGGATTAAGTTATGCTGACTCACCAGAGCATTAATCTCATCATCATCTAATAACGCATTAATGGTATTGATGTTAATTAGCGGATTCAGTTGCATCAGCGTCTGTTTCGCGGACGCCACTTTTGGCTGACCAATATTGGCGTCATGATGCAATACTTGACGTTGTAGATTAGACAGCTCTACCGTATCAAAATCAACTAAGGTTATTTCACCAATACCTGCAACGGCAAGATATTGGCTTGCTGCACAGCCTAAGCCCCCAGCGCCAATAATCAGGACCTTAGCGAGCTTCAGTTTTTCTTGGCCATCGATATCGATAGCTTTAATGGAGATCTGACGGCTATAACGCAACATTTCAGTGTCAGTCAGTATCTCTTGATCAAGTGAGTCCATACTTTTTCCTAACTCAGCACATGATTAAATGGCTCTATGGTGACCGGGGTTCCTTTGAGGGTGTCACCTTGGAATTGATCTAATATCACAAAGCAATTGGCTAAACTCATTGAGGTGAGCATGCCAGAGCCTTGACCGCCGGTAATTGCAACCTCGAGTTCACCCGCCCCATTTCGACTGACTATGCCGCGTTGGTATTCGACTCTACCGGGGTATTTACGAATATCGGTCATTAACTGAGCTTGGCAATATAAAGGGGTAACAGGCTTAAGGCCCTGCATTTTGGTTAAAATAGGCAACACCAGTTTATAAAACGTCACCATCGAAGAGACTGGATTGCCCGGTAAGCCGCAAAAGATAGCCTGGTCTATTTTGCCAAATGCGAAAGGTTTACCCGGTTTAATGGCCAGTTTCCAAAAGGTAATTTGACCTTCTTCCGCTAAAACCTGCTTGATAAAGTCAGCTTCACCAACCGACACCCCGCCCGACGTTATCACCATATCAGCCTTACTTGCGGCTTCTCTAAATGCCCCGCGAATGGCCTCTTTGTTGTCGGCGATCACGCCTAAATCAAGCCATTCAACATGGCTCTTTTTTAATAATCCTTGGATTGAATAGCGGTTTGAATCATAAATTTGTCCTGGCGCCAGTTCACTCCCCACTGGGCGTAATTCGTCACCAGTGGAAAAAAAGGCCACGGTTAAGCGACGTTTAACTCTTACTTGGCTAATGCCAATGGTAGCAAGGACCCCCATTTCTGCGGCGCGGATGATAATGCCACGGTGTAATACTTTAGTGCCAGCAAGTAACTCTTCACCGCGACGGCGCACATTAGCGCCTAATCGATGTGGATGCTCAAGGGTGATGTGACTTTCGTCTACTTGGGCTTTTTCCTGCATTTGCACGGTATCAAACCCTACAGGCACTGGTGCGCCTGTCATAATACGAATACAACTCTGGGGGGGCACAGGGCCTTTAAAAGGGTGGCCGGCAAAAGAATTACCCACTAAAGTCAGAGTTGTTTTATCCTGTGATGCGACTAAGTCTGCAAAACGAAATGCGTAGCCGTCCATTGCTGAGTTATCAAATGGGGGTAAATCAAGACTAGAGGCGAGATCTTCAGCGAGTACTCTGTCGATAGCTTGGGTTAATGTAACGAGCTCGGTATCTTCAGTGGCTTCAACTTGAGCTAAAAGTTGCTCAATCGCTTGATCGGGATGAAGCAATGCTGGTTGAGCGCAAGGGTCTTGATTATTGGACATCAGCACTTCCTTAATGAATAGTTAACAAGACCATTAGTCGTATGTTGGCGCAAATAGGTCTTCGATTTTTAATGGTGTTTAGTATGCCATGATGGCACAAGCGTTTTTATGATAACACTTAAGGTTTTAATATTTTATGTCGCAAACTAACATTAGTCGCACTTGGTATATGTATATTATTCGCTGCGGCAATTCACATTTGTACACGGGTATCACCACAGATATCGCGCGCCGTTTTGCCGAGCATCAAGCGGGAGGCGCTAAAGCGGCTAAATACCTGAAAGGTAAAGGTCCGTTAACCCTCGTTTATCAAGAGCCATTAGCGGGTCGAAGTGAAGCATTAAAACGTGAAATTGCCGTTAAAAAACATTCTCGGCAACAAAAGTTATGCTTGATTGAACAGTATACTTTAGCATGCCAATCGGTAGGATAAATTAGCGATAGTGGTGAGTTTTTCAATCTGCTTTTACCGCAGAAAAGATCACGACAACGCTAAGCATGATAATTGAGCTACCCCAAGGCACTACCAACGCCGCCGCGCTGGTAAAATGCTATGGGGTGTCTTATGTATTATGTATTACTGGGACGCTCGTAGCACCGGATATTTCATGTATTCGTTGTCGTAGTATGGGCTGCGTTGATAAAACCAGCGTAATCTGGCTTGGCTATCTTGAGCAAATGCCGGATCCTTCAATGCTTGCTCAAATTCGATTTTTAGCGCTGGATTGTCGCGGAGCATTTTTGCGGCTAGAGGCTCTACTACATAGTCTTCAATGTATTCTGTGGGCGTAAAAATGGTATTAAAAAATCCCCAGTAAAACAATGAATCCTCAGCTTGAGGTTCTAGCAATAGCATGGCTAAATCACCTAAAGGCTGGTCGGTTTGGATCCGCACAGTACCAGCAGGAAGATGGGCGGTGATTTTGTGGCGGGTCGTTTGCGCCGCCACGGTTTGATGGCTTTCATAATCAGTGCTTGAAAATATGGGATCGCTGAATTGATATTGTTGCGCCATTATCGACGTTGGTTTCTCCAGTCGCGTCATTCTGATGCCATGTAATGATAAACGTTCAATGACCTGGGTCCACTGCGGCGGGATGTAATAAGCGACAGGACGAGTGACAGTGATCAGCGGCTGAGTGTTCGCAATAACCGGTAAATTTTTATATAGCTTAGGTTCTCCAGTCCAACGAACTACCTTGTCGCCACTGATAGGGCTGTGCTCGATATGGTAATCAATACCCTTAACGTCTCGACCTTGTGCCAAGGTTTCATTTTGCCAACGGATAGTTAACGTGCTTGGATTACGGTATTTGTCTTCAATAATGGCGGTTTTTAGCTTAGTGCTGTTTTGCGCCACGGTTTTCAGGGTTTGTTCCAACATCACATAGGTGCCAAGGACCCTTTGTTTATAGGGTTTAAGGCTATGATTTTCAATTAAAATGGTCGGTAAATGGCGGGCATCACCATAGCCATTAGAAAAGCGCGGGCTCGGATTCCATAATGATACACCTTTGCTCATGTCGGCGTTATTGTTAGCAAACAGCAAGGGTCCCGGAATATGGCCTTGTTTCGTTAAGGCTTGTTCAACTGCCGGGCGATAAAGCGTGTCTAGCCATGCAAAAATATGGGGGCTATACCCTTGTTTGACGTTGTAACCGAACGTGATGTCATATTGATAGTCAATACCATCGGTCACGTGCACGTCAATGTATAAGTCAGGTTGCCAAATATTGATGGTGCGGATCATGTGCTGCATTTCTAATGCATCGGCTTTGGCATAGTCACGATTTAAATTGAGATTATTGGCCGTAGTGCGCCAGCCCATATTCACCGGGCCGCGTTGATTGACACGACTAAACTGACTGCTTCGTTCATGAGCATCAACATTGAAAATGGGCACAAACAGTAAGTTGACGTTTTTAAGTAAATTGCGTTTGTTGCGATGGCTGATATCACGCAGTAACATCATGCCAGCATCTTTACCGTCAATTTCACCAGAATGAATACCGGCTTGCACCAAGACGGTGGCATTACCGTTATCGCTTAATGCTTGTGCCGTCGATGCGCCTTCTCGTGACGCGACAATCATCCATATATCACGTCCTTGGGGGCTTTTACCTATACTGACTTTTTGGAGTAAATCACTACTGTCGACCAGTTTATCGAGCCATTCCATGGTGTCGTGATAGTTTGGACTAGTGATATAACCCTCTTGCTCAAACGGGGTGACCCAAGGCTGATCTGCGCTTAACAGTAACGCCTCACTTGCGCCTGACCAGGGATGAATTGGAGGCAGTATGCTGTCATTTTCTAAATACGTCGTTGGCGCTGGCGGTACTTGGGGCGTCGAAGGCGCAGGATCGTTAGCATGGGCAAGAGTGGAACAGATGAATAACGAACTAATCATTAAACGTGTAAGCAAAATGCGGCGCATGAATACCCCTGTGAACTGTGACGGTGTTGAAGCAATAACGTTAATGACATCATAGCATTGCGCATTAACAGTTTCAGTGGCTTTTATAGGATGAATATTTTTTACTGATAAGCAGAATGCATGTGGTGAACGACCCCGTGACTTCAGAGTATATAGTAGAAATCATGTTTATTCGCTTGGATGGTGGGATTTAGTCGGCAGATCGATAAAATCCCAACCGAAGTTGGGATTGTAGGCATCACATCACATTGGATTAAGTGAACGGCGAAGTGTCGAGATATGGGTTACACGTTAGGACCCGCATTTCTAATTGCATCAGACACGTGGTATTTTGCAAAGTTATCACTGAACGCTTGCGCTAACTGCTGTGCATATTTGTCATATTCTACTGTATCCGCCCAGGTGTTGACTGGGTTTAATAATCCCGTATCGACGCCTGATACGCTAACCGGCACATGTAGATTTAGCTTATCAAGGTGTACAGTGGCAACATCTTTGAGTTCGCCGCTAACAATAGCATCAACAATGGCACGAGTGGTTGGAATATCAAAACGTTGGCCAACACCGTGAGGCCCACCTGTCCAGCCAGTGTTGACCAGATAAACTTGGCTGCCAAATGACTCAATACGAGCCATTAATAATTCGGCATACACTCCCGCAGGGCGTGGGAAGAAAGGTGCACCAAAGCAAGTAGAAAAGGTTGATTGAATCGCCGACGTTGAGCCCATTTCTGTTGAACCTACTTTAGCGGTATAGCCTGACAAGAAGTGATACGCCGCTTGCTCCTTGGTTAATACCGACACTGGCGGTAACACCCCAGACACATCACAAGTTAAAAATACCACCGCATGAGGTTCTGCCCCACGATTGTCTTGCTTACGTTGCGCAATATGCGCTAAAGGATAAGCGGCACGACTGTTTTCCGTCAGACTGGTGTCTTTATAATTAGGGACGCATTTGTCATCGAGTACAACGTTTTCTAACACTGTGCCAAAACGGATAGCATCCCAAATAACAGGTTCATTTTTTTGGCTTAGGTCGATGCACTTAGCGTAACAACCGCCTTCGATATTAAATACGCCGCCGGGCGCCCAACCGTGTTCATCATCACCAATTAAAAAGCGTTTCGGGTCGGCAGAAAGCGTCGTTTTACCGGTACCAGAGAGGCCGAAGAATAATGTGGTATCACCTCCGTGACCGACGTTAGCCGAACAATGCATAGGTAACACACCTTTGGCTGGCAATAAGAAATTCTGTACCGAGAACATGGCTTTTTTCATTTCGCCGGCGTACTTCAAGCCCGCAAGGAGGACTTTTCGTTCGGCAAAATTAAGAATAACAGCCGCTTCAGAATGGGTACCGTCGCGTTCGGGGTCACATACAAAGCCTGGCGCACTGATAATTTGCCAGATGTCTTTGTTACCGCGATTAAACGTGTCTGGGGTGATAAATAAATTACGCGCAAAAATTTGATGCCAGGCGTACTCAGTAGTAACCTGCAGCGGAATATAATGTTCGTCATCAGCGCCCACTTCGAGTTCAGACATAAAGCATTCTTTGTCTGCAAGGTAAGCTTCTACACGCTCCCATAATTGATCAAATTTACTGGCATCAAATGGGAGATTAACCTTGCCCCATTCAATGTCGGCTTCAGATCCTGCCTCTTTGACGATAAATCGGTCATTGGGTGAACGACCTGTTCGTTGCCCCGTTTTGGCCACTAAGGCACCATTTGCGGTAAGCTGACCTTCGCCACGAACAAGCGCAATTTCGACTAACTGTGCTGTCGTAGGGTTGAGGTGAACCTGGTGTGATGCATTCGCCATAGTGTTGATCTCCATGTCTTTTAGGCCGTTTTTGCTATCAATCATCATTGGGGGTTAGGTGTTCAAACTTAGCTTGGTATTGTTTTTTTGCTAGGTGACTAAAAGCTTTACTCAGTGACGATAAGCTTTGTTCAGGGACGATAAACGTTACTCAGTGATAATAATCAAATGTAAAGGAATTGTAACGCAAGTTAGTGTTTTGGCAACAAACAGTTTGGTCATTATGTTGAAAGTTTTTGCTGTTTAATCTTTTTTATCGGAATTTAAGACGCAAAAAAAGCGCCTAATGCGCTTTTTGTTGTCATTGATGACCTAGGTTGGATCGGTTTAGGTTACTGTTGTGATTGACTGCTGTGGTTACCTGAATATAACGCTGCAATATCGATGGCATCAAAAGAGTACGTGGCGGTGCAATACTCGCAACCCATATCTATTTTCCCCTCTTCGGCCAAAATCGCTTCAACTTCAGTTTGCGGTAGGGTTTTGATTGCTGCGCCACTGCGCTCACGAGAACAACTGCATTTAAACGTGACATTAACCGGATCGAATAAGCGCACTTCTTCTTGATGATACAAGCGATGTAATACTTGTTCTGCATCAAGAGTAAATAACTCTTCGGCTTTGATAGTAGACGTCAATGTTGATATATGTTCAAAGTCCTCATTTTGCTCCGACTTTGTTGGCAACACTTGCAGAAGCATACCTGCGGCTTGTTTACCGTTAGCAAATAACTGTATTTGGGTGGGTAACTGTTCGGATTGGTTAAAATACTCTTCTAAGCAAGCCGCTAGGTTGTGATGTTCCATCGACACTATGCCTTGATAACGCTCGCCTTCATCGGGCGTTAGGGTAATGACCATATAGCCTTTACCCAACAGTTGTTGCAAGCTTGCATCTGCAGCAATATCGCCATTCCAACGCGCTACACCGCGTAATACTTGTTGGTTGTTGCCATTAATTACCGCTAAAGAGACTGGGCCATCGCCTTGTAACTGTATGCTGATGTCACCCGTAAACTTAATGGTGGCCGTTAATAATGATGTTGCCGCCATTAACTCACCGAGTAGATATTGTAATGCAGGCGGGTAGGAATGTGCAGCCAGCACTTCTTGATAACTGCTCTCTAATTGGACTATCTCACCGCGGACATCGGCATTATCAAAAAGGAAGCGATGTAAAATATCGTTGTTCATTTATATTCTCATACTCTGTGGGCGCTTAGTAGTTTTTAAAGCGCAAAATCTGTCGTCGTTGTTTTTTATCCGGCTTATGATCTGGCGTCGGATTGTTCAACATATTTAGCCGTCGGGCTTCTGCATTGATAATACGTTTGCTAATGCTCTCTGGCGTCTCTTCGTATAGGGTTTGAGCCACACTCGCGCTTTGTCTATGGGCTGATAATTGGCTGATGATAACTTCTCGATCGTCATTACCTTGGCGAACGCGGACTATTGCTCCGGCTGCTGCATTCTTACTGGATTTAATCCGTTGGCCGTTGTAATGTACTTTACCGCCATTGATCATGTCTTTAGCGATAGCACGAGTTTTATAAAATCGTGCTGCCCATAGCCATTTATCGAGCCGAAGCGTGTTGCTTTTGGGCTGAGTTTGAGTCAAATAACCTCCAAAACTGGGATGATTTCACAGATTGAGAAACCTAATTGTCATACAATGTGCATATTATCGCGAATCAGGCAATATGATGGCTCTTTTTATGGGCGCAAAGTTAGCATGTTTGATGGCGATCCGCCAATGGATATGCGCTGGGGTTGTTGCTTTATCTCGTGTGCGTTAGCATGACAGCGGTGTGCATTAGCATAACGGCTATACATCGATTAGCGCATTTTATTAACAGTTAAAACAGAGACCTGTACCAACATGTATAGAGGGTCCAACAACATATGGATTTATTAGATAAACTGATCACCCACGCCGGAAAAATACCACATAAGCAATTGAGTATTATCGTATTTTGGCTTGGATTGATCATAGTGTTGCTGTTAGCCGCACAGATTACATGGAAGTTGATGCCAGTATCATCGCCATCAGCGGTGTGGCAACCTTCCCCCATTTCAACCGACACTGTCAAGCGTATTGAGCTTGCCGATGTGCGTAATTTATGGCTTTTTGGCCGCTTAGATAATAAGACCAATAAACCCAAAACTGAAGTCGTAGAACAAATCACTGATGCGCCTAAAACAAACTTGTCTATTCAGTTGACGGGGGTGGTTGCATCAACAGTTGCAGAGCAAAGCTTAGCTATTATTGAGTCCAGCGGACAGCAAGAAACCTATGGTTTAGGCGATAAAATCAAAGGCACCTCGGCTTCTTTAAAAGAGGTTTATGCTGATCGTATCATCATCACCAATGGTGGTCGTTATGAAACCTTGATGCTAGATGGGCTTAAATACATCACTCAAGGCGGCGCTAACAAGCAGTTACAACAAGCGAAAAGGGATCAACAGGTGACCCGAGTTGATCGTCGCGACAATCAGCCTTTCTCTGAAGAGTTGTCGAATTCGCGCGATGAGCTGTTAGCCGACCCAAGTAAAATCACCGACTTTTTAGCGATATCACCTGTCCGTAATGGTGATGAACTCGCGGGCTATCGGTTAAACCCAGGTAAAGATGTCGCCTTGTTTAAGCAAGCGGGTTTTAAGGCTAATGATTTAGCCAAATCAATAAATGGATTTGATCTGACCGATATTGGTCAGGCATTAGAAGTGATGGCGCAACTGCCTGAGCTCACCGAAATGGCTGTCATGGTTGAGCGTGAAGGGCAGTTGGTCGAAATCATGTTTAGTTTGCCAGAATAATTTGGCGTTAGGGGATTGAGTAGAATGAATCATAAAGGGATCCGACATAAGATTATTGCTGGGATGCTCGTAGGCGCTGCAATGATAGCCGCACCGAGTGCTTGGTCGGAGCAATATGCCGCCAATTTTAAAGGCACAGACATTCAAGAGTTTATTAATATTGTCGGTAAAAATCTCAATAAAACCATTATTGTTGATCCAACCGTGCGTGGCAAAATTAATGTTCGTAGCTACGACTTATTAAATGATGACCAATATTACCAGTTCTTTCTTAACGTGTTGCAAGTGTATGGCTATGCGGTGGTTGAAATGGAAAACCACGTCATCAAGGTCATTAAAGACAAAGACGCGAAAACTTCAGCCATTCGGGTTGCCGATGATAAGGCTCCTGGGATAGGCGATGAAATGGTGACCCGAGTGGTGCCATTGTATAACTCTGAAGCCAAGCAGTTGGCACCCTTATTACGTCAGCTTAATGATAATGCAGGGGGTGGCAACGTAGTGAACTACGACCAAGCCAATGTATTGATGATTTCTGGCCGCGCAGCCGTGGTGAATAAGTTAGTTGAAATTGTTCGTCGCGTCGATAAACAAGGCGATACTGCAGTACAAGTGGTGTCATTAGACTATGCCTCTGCTGGCGAAATCGTGCGTATTATTGACACCCTATATCGTACCAGCGCCAACCAATCGCAATTACCGGGTCAAGCGCCTAAAGTGGTGGCTGATGAGCGCATGAATTCTATTGTTGTTAGTGGTGATGAAAAGAGCCGCCAACGAGTGGTTGAGTTAATTAAACGTCTCGATGCTGAACAGGCGAGTACCGGTAACACCAAAGTGCGGTATTTGCATTATGCCAACGCGGAAGATTTAGTTGAAGTGCTAACCGGATTTGCGCAAAATTTACAAGACAGTCAAGATAGCGGCACTAGTCAGCAAGGCAGTTCGAGTAAGCGTCGTAGTGACATTAACATTATGGCCCATAAGGACACCAATTCGCTGGTTATTAGCGCCGAACCTGATCAGCTGCGCACGATTGAGAGTGTGATAAATCAACTGGATATTCGTCGTGCACAAGTACTCGTTGAAGCTATTATTGTTGAGATTTCCGAAGGCGATAATGTTGGCTTTGGGGTGCAATGGGCCAGTGAAGCCGGTGGTTTAACCCAATTTAATAACATTGGCTCAACCATAGGTGAAGTCGGTGCCGGTGTCTGGGCGGCGCGTGAAACCGATGGCACTACGGTAACCACTACTTCTGGTACGGATTCTAATACTGTCGTTAATCCAACGACTGAAGGTGACTACACCTTGATTGCCCAAGCCATCGGTAAAGTGAATGGCATGGCGTGGGGGGTGACCACAGGCAACTTTGGCGCATTAATCCAAGCTGTGTCGAGTGATACCAATTCAAACGTGTTAGCCACACCATCGATTACGACCTTGGACAACCAAGAAGCGTCGTTTATTGTCGGTGATGAAGTGCCGATCCTTACCGGTTCAACCTCAAGCTCCAGTAATGACAACCCCTTCCAAACCGTAGAACGTAAAGAAGTGGGCGTTAAGCTAAAAGTGGTGCCACAGATTAACGAAGGCTCATCGGTTAAATTAACCATAGAGCAAGAAGTCTCTGGTGTTAATGGTAATACTGGCGTAGACATCAGCTTCTCAACTCGTCGTCTAACGACCACAGTCATGGCCGATTCTGGGCAAATTGTGGTATTAGGTGGCTTAATTAGCGAAGATGTACAGGAAAGTGTGCAAAAGGTCCCTTTCTTGGGTGACATTCCTTATTTAGGTTGGTTATTTAGATCTTCTTCAAGTAGTACAACCAAGAAAAATCTGATGATTTTCATTAAACCAACTATCATCCGAGACGGTGTGACGATGGAAGGGATTGCGGGTCGTAAATACAATTACTTCAGAGCATTACAGCTTGAACAACAAGCTCGTGGTGTTAACTTAATGCCTAATACTGACGTGCCTATACTGGATGAATGGGATCAAGATGCTTACATACCCGATGATGTCAATGACGTGCTAGAGCGTTATAAAAACGGTCAAGGCTTAGGTACAAAAATGCGTGAAACCGATCCTGCATTGCGATCAATTAATGAAAGTATGCAAAAGGACAAGGCTGAAAAAAATGACTGATAGCGTTATGGCAGAGCCATTAGCCCAAGTTTCTAATGATGTCGCTATGGACGTTGTCGAAGGTGATGCGGTTTTTCACTCGAGTAGTAAAGAGCGTTTGCCGTTCGCCTTTTCACATCGATTTCAATTAGTGTTAGCCAAAGAAAACGACCAACTGTGTCTTTTCTATACCGACAGCACCCCGCTGAGTGCCATGTTAGAAGTGCGGCGCTATGCGGGTGCTGAGTTACCGTTAATTAAACTCGAGCTGGCTAAGTTTGAGGCTAAACTCACCCAGGCGTATCAAGCCAATTCCTCTGAAGCACAGCAGCTTATGGAAGATATTGGTAACGAAATGGACTTGTTTACCTTGGCTGAAGAGTTGCCACAAACCGAAGATTTGCTTGAAGGCGATGATGACGCACCGATTATTAAATTAATAAATGCATTGTTGTCGGAAGCCATTAAAGAAGAAGCATCAGATATTCACATCGAGACCTATGAGAAACAGTTAATTGTTCGTTTCCGGGTTGATGGTGTATTAAAAGAAGTATTAAAACCGAACCGTAAATTATCGTCTTTGCTCGTGTCGCGCATAAAAGTCATGGCCCGTTTAGATATTGCCGAAAAACGCCTACCACAAGATGGTCGTATTTCATTACGTATCGCCGGTCGTGCTGTGGATGTGCGGGTATCAACCATGCCATCGAGCCATGGTGAACGGGTGGTCATGCGTTTATTGGACAAAAATACCGGTAACTTAGACTTAGAACAACTGGGGATGACCCACAGTATTCGCGAAATATTTGATGAGTTAATTCGTAAACCCCATGGGATTATTTTGGTGACCGGCCCCACTGGATCGGGTAAAAGTACCACGTTATATGCCGGACTCACTGAAATTAATTCTAAAGATACCAATATTTTAACGGTTGAAGACCCGATTGAATATGAGTTAGAAGGCATTGGTCAAACTCAGGTTAACACTAAAGTAGACATGACCTTTGCCCGCGGATTACGCGCAATTTTACGTCAAGATCCTGATGTGGTGATGATTGGTGAAATTCGTGATTTAGAAACCGCTCAAATTGCCGTACAAGCGTCTTTAACGGGTCACTTAGTGATTTCAACCTTGCACACCAATACGGCTTCAGGTGCGATTACCCGTTTGCAAGACATGGGGGTCGAGCCGTTTTTAGTGTCATCAAGCTTGCTTGGGGTATTAGCGCAACGCCTCATCCGGACCTTGTGTCCAAAGTGTAAAGAAGCCCATGAGCCTGATGAACGTGAGCGTGAATTACTGGGTATTACCGCTAATGATACGCGGGTTATTTATCGTGCTAAAGGCTGTAAAGCCTGTGGTCAGAACGGGTATCGTGGTCGAACGGGTATTCATGAATTACTAGTCGTTGATGACAATGTCCGTGAGTTAATTCATGGCGGCAGGGGTGAATTAGCCATTGAAAAGTATGTGCGCAAATCGATCCCCAGTATTCGACATGACGGCATGAGTAAAGTGCTAACCGGCGTTACTACGCTAGAAGAAGTATTACGCGTTACTCGCGAGGAATAATCAATGGCAGCGTTTGAATACAAAGCCCTTGATAGTAAAGGCAAACAACAGAAAGGCGTGATTGAAGCCGATACCGCTCGTCATGCGCGAAGCCAATTGCGTGAACAGCACCTTATGCCGCTCGAGCTTCAACCTGTAAACGAGAAAGAAGCGCGTTCCCAGCGGGGCGGGTTTAGTCTCGCGAATTTGTTTAAAAAGCGTATTTCTGTCGCCGAACTCGCGTTGCTCACTCGCCAAATCGCGACACTGGTGGCGGCGGGCTTACCCATAGAAGAAGCGTTAAAAGCGGTGGGGCAGCAATCAGAAAAAGATCGCTTAGGTAGCATGATTATGGCGGTTCGCTCTCGGGTAGTCGAAGGCTATAGTTTGGCCGATTCGATGGCAGAGTTCCCGCATATCTTTGATGATTTATACCGCGCCATGGTGGCGTCTGGCGAGAAGTCAGGCCATTTAGAAGTGGTACTCAATCGATTAGCCGATTACACCGAACGGCGCCAACAGCTCAAGTCTAAGCTGACTCAAGCGATGATTTATCCCATAGTACTCACAGTGGTCGCCGTGGGCGTTATTGCTGTGTTGCTGGCGGCGGTGGTGCCAACAGTGGTCGGGCAATTTGAGCACATGGGCCAAGAATTACCTGGGTCAACCCAATTTTTAATTCTCGCCTCTGATTTTGTACAGCATTGGGGCGTGTTGGTTGTGCTGCTGATCTTTGCTGGCATGGTCGTGTTTCAGCGTTTGTTAACTAATCCCGCTATGCGGATGAAATTTGACACCGCACTGCTGAAAATGCCGGTTATTGGTAAGGTCAGTAAAGGATTAAACACCGCCCGATTTGCACGGACCTTAAGTATTTTATCGGCCAGTTCCGTGCCGTTACTTGAGGGGATGCACATTGCCAGTGAAGTATTGCAGAATGTCAAAGTCCGTGCGGCAGTAAATGATGCAACAGCGCGAGTGCGTGAAGGAACGAGTTTAGGCGCGGCGTTGACTAACACTAAGCTATTCCCTGCAATGATGTTGTATATGATTGCCTCGGGAGAAAAAAGTGGTCAGTTAGAGAATATGCTTGAGCGCGCGGCAGATAACCAAGACCGAGAATTTGAGTCGAACGTGAACATCGCCTTGGGTGTCTTTGAGCCCATGCTAGTCGTCAGTATGGCATCGGTAGTATTATTTATTGTGATGGCCATTTTACAGCCTATTTTAGAGCTCAATAACTTGGTCACTGGCTAAGCGTATTAATTAAGAGCGGCATCCATGTTACGTGGATGATAGAAACAATTTTTTTAGAGGAAGTAATCAATGCAACATAAGAATAAACAACGTGGTTTCACCTTACTCGAAGTGATGGTGGTGATTGTTATTTTAGGCATTTTAGCGTCAATGGTTGTCCCCAATTTGATGGGCAACAAAGATAAAGCCGACCAACAAAAAGCGATATCCGATATTGTTGCGTTAGAAAATGCATTGGACATGTATAAGTTAGATAACAGTATTTATCCAACCACAGAGCAAGGTCTTGAGGCATTGTTGCAAAAACCTTCGTCGTCACCTGAACCGCGTAATTTCCGTGAAGGTGGCTATGTGAAACGTTTACCTCAAGATCCATGGCGCAATGATTATTTACTGCTCAGTCCAGGTGAAAATGGCAAGATAGATATTTTCAGTGCCGGCCCAGATGGACAGTCAGGTTCAGAAGACGATATCGGTACCTGGAATTTACAAGATTTTCAATAAGATGAATCAATATCGCCAAAACGGTTTTACCTTGTTAGAGGTGTTGATCGTGGCATTACTAATGGGCTTGGTTGCCTCTTCGGTGGTGTTAACTATCAATGTCGCGGGGCCGGAACAAATCCTCAAAAAGGAGGCGCAGCGCTTTATGTACGCGACTGAAATGGTGCTTGATGAAAGTGTATTAAGCGGTCAGTTTATTGGCATTGTGATTGATGAAGATGAATATCAATTTGTGTTTTACCAAGAAGGCCAGTGGATGCCTGTTGAGCATGACCGGTTATTATCGGTCCAAAAAATGGATGCAGGGATCACGCTCGATATTGTGATTGATGGTATGCCATTAGTGCAAGAAGATGAGCAAGATGAGTCTTGGTTTGATGACCCGTTTATAGAAGAACAGAGTGAAGCACAAAAAAAACAACATCCTGAGCCACAAATATTATTGTTTCCCAGTGGTGAAATGACACCTTTTGAACTGAGTTTCATCACTAGCAATGACGCCCAGCAACCAGTGGATGTGCGGGTTGTGGGGGATGCGTTAGGCCGTTTGACGTTAGGGCGCACAGATGAATAAATTACCCTCACCACGACGCCCTATCTGTTTGCGCGGTAACCATAGTGGCATGACCTTACTTGAGGTCATGGTTGCTTTAGCTGTGTTTTCCATTGCCGCGGTATCGGTCACCAAAAGTTTGGCGCAACAAATGGCGAATATGCCTATTCTAGAAGAGCGTACTTTAGCGCAATGGGTGGCGAGTAACCAAATGGTCGACGTCCGATTGCCTGGTACGTTTCCTGACATAGGCCAAAAAACGGGTCAATCAGAACTCGCGGGGCGTGAATGGTATTGGCGCCAAGAGGTGATTAAGACCACAGATGATAAATTTAGAATGATCCGCATTAGTGTCAGTGACGAAGATAAATTTGAGCGCGTTGTTGCCCAGGTAAGCAGTTATGTCCATAACAAAGAATAAGCATTTAAGCGGGTTTACCTTATTAGAAATGCTGATCGCTATTGCGATTTTTGCCATGATAGGTATAGCCGCCAATTCGGTGTTGTCGACTGTGATGAAAAATGATGAGGTCACTAAAGAATTTGCGACTCGGCTTAAGTCATTGCAACAAGGTTTTGGCGCACTAGAACGTGATTTAGGCCAAATGGTCGCGCGTACGCCCAGATTGTCTAGCGGTGAGCGCGGTAGTCATTTTTTTCAAGCGGGCGATAATATTCTCGACTCAGAGACTGAGGCCTTAGTGTTTTATCGCTTAGGTTGGCTTAATCCTGATGGCATGTTGCCTCGAGGCAGTTTGCAATCGGTTGCCTATGTTGTTCAAAACGGACGCTTAGAACGCTGGTATTACCCTTATCCTGAACCAGTATCAGGTGCTGAACCCTTAAAAAGTCTAGTGATTGACCATGTATTGTCGATTGAATATTCGTTTTATATGGATGATAAATGGCAGCAACAAGTTGATGGAACCGTGATGCCGAAGGGGATTGCGATGGAAATAGAATTAGAAGGTTTAGGTAAAATTCAGCGCCGTTTTCTATTGCCTAAAGGTGCACCCGCGGTGGCAGTCGATGATGGGGAGTCCTCATAATGGGTGGCCAAAAACAGCGTGGTGTCGCCCTTATTGTGGTGATGTTGATTGTGGCCATGATGGTGATTATTGCCACCAATATTAGCAGCCGTAATCAGTTGTCAATGCGCCGGACCTTAAATTTAGCCCAATATGATCAGGCTTATTGGTATGCGCTTTCTGCTGAAGAATTAGCGATGAAAGTACTTAAGCAAGACTTTGAAGATTCCGAGGGTACGGTACATTTACAACAGTATTGGGCCTTAGCCAATGTCGTATTTCCGGCTGAGTATGGTGAAATCGTCGGTGAGATACATGATATGCGTGCTTGCTTTAATGTGAATGCCGTAGGGCAAGCATCAAATGTGACCGATAATGGTCTGCCCAAAATGACGTTAGTGGCAAGGCAGTTCAAAGCGCTGCTTGTCAGCTTAGGGGTGGATGATTTTGGTGCTGAGCAACTCACCTATACACTTAAAGATTATCTGGATGATGATACGATCACTAGTCCATATGGTGCTGAAGATGCTGAGTATGAGTCACGTAATGTGCCGTATCGTGCAGCCAATACGTTATTGCAGCATCGCAGCGAATTACGATCCGTGCTGGGATTTAACCAAAATGTTTATCTGAATATTTTACCTTATGTGTGTGCAATACCCGGTGAAGTGCGTCAATTATTGAATGTGAATACCATTAAAGTAGACCAAGCGGCTTTGCTTGCTGGGATGCTAGAAAATAAAATTTCTGTCAGCGAAGCGGAAAATATTATTAATAACCGCCCAGCTGAGGGCTATGAAAAAATTGAAGCGTTTTGGGAAAGTTCGTCACTGAGTGGCATAGAATCCGAAGCGAATGTAAAGTCGAGTTTTGTTGTCGATAGTCAGTATTTTTTATTAAATGCGGGCGCTAAAGTGGACAATGCTCTGTTTCGCATGGAAAGCGTATTTAAGCGCAATGGTAACAATTTAGATGTGCTCACCCGGCAGTATGGTGGTCAACGTTAATAACAAATTCATTGCGTAACAATACGTATTGAGATCGGTGGAGAAGAACAGTGTCTGAACGGCTATTTATCCGGTTAGGAAAAACATCAGAACAACCTTGTTCGTGGCTTGTATGGTCAGAACAAGAACAAGAAATCATTGCGTCTGGTGAATTGTCTGATGCCGCCAGTCTCAGCAGTTTAACTGAGCGTGCGGGTAATCGTCCTATTGATGTCCTAGTGCCTGCGGCCAATATGACATTAACAACAATTGTGTTACCCGAAAAAGGTCAGCGCCAAGCCTTAAAAGCCCTGCCTTACATGTTAGAAGAAACATTAGCGACAAACGTCGACAATATGCATTTTGTTGTTGGGCCAAGAGAAGGTGAACAACTCAATGTGGCTGCCGTGGCGCATGAGCAAATGCAAACATGGCTTGAATGGCTGCATCAGGCCGGGTTGAAAGTGAAACGGATTGTGCCAGATTGTTTGGCATTGCCATTAGATCAATGTCGTTGGGCGGCGATGGATGTTGGCAATGAATATTTAATTAGAACCTCCGAAGGTGGCGGTATCAGCTTACCTAAGGCATGGTCTGCAATGGCATTACCGCAGCTATTGTCTCAAGCGGTGCAGGGCAGTGATGACCCTGAGCCCATTCGTATGGCCAGTTATAGCGACGATATCCATTTTGCTGGGGTACAAATTGAATCCAAGCCTTTAGATTTACCTATGATGGTATTAGCAAAGGGCATCTTAAATGCGCCAATTAATTTATTAAGTGGGATATACAAGCCTAAGAGCGAATACAGCAAACAGTTATTAACCTGGAAAAATGCGGCGATAGTGATCATACTTGCCATCGTTTTAGCGCTGGTGAATAAAGGCTTGGCAATACATCAACTCAACAACCGCACGGCAGCATTACAAGCTCAAAGTGAAGTTATCTTTCATCAGTCGCTGCCAAGCGTGAGTCGCATTGTGAATATGCGCTCGCAAATGGACAGTCAATTGCGCAGTATGCAAGGGCAAGGTGGGGGGGCAGTATTTTTTGAAATGTTAAACGGCCTGAAATCAGCGTTTAGCAAAGTGCCTGAATTAAAACCAACCACAATGCGTTATGACGCTAACCGTAATGAATTGCGTATGCAAGTGACCGCAAAAACCTATGCCCAAATTGATACATTTAAAGAGTTTGTCGCCAAAGACTACCAACTAGATGGTGGCGCCCTGAACAGTAACGAAGACAGTGTCACCAGTACCTTGACGTTAAGGATCAAATAACATGGAAAATCTGCGTGTTTGGTGGCAAAGTTTAGCCATTAGAGAACAACAATTGGTTGGTTTTTGTGCCGCAATATTGGCAATAGGCCTGGTTTATTGGGGGGTTTGGACACCGATTTCTAATGCCCAAGAAACCGCGGTGCGTAATCACACAGTGGCACAGCAAACGCTAAAATATGTTAAACAAAGCGCCAATAAAATTGCCGGTTTAAAACAGGCTGGTACGCAAGTGAAAGTGCGCGGAAGTTTAAGTTCTATTGTGAACCAGGCGGCTGGACAATATAACTTAGAGCTTACCCGTATGCAGCCACAAGGCGATAAGATCCAGCTATGGATGGATGATGTGCCATTTGATGCATTACTGGGTTATTTACATGACTTAGTCGAGCAAAAAGGCTTAACGCTGGACAGTGTTGATTTGACTGAATCAGATGTTTCTGGTTTTGTAAAAGTTAGACGTATTCAGCTTTCTCAGTAAGGATTTTTTGTGAGCTTATTTTCTAAAATAGTCATTGGCATCATTATTTACATGATGTTTTTATTAGTATATTTACCTGCAAATTGGTTAGTCAGTATTGCTCCGTTACCGAGTCATGTGGTCATCAGTGGTGCAGAAGGGACGCTGTGGCAAGGAAAAGCCGCGTTAATCACAGTAGACCAACGTCAGATTGAGCAGGTTAGTTGGCAATTGAGCCCATGGGGGCTATTTGTTGGCCAAGCCAATATCAATTTCACCATAGGTAATCGGGCTACACCGGTTAGTGGTAAAGGCAGTCTTCGTTGGTCATTAGCTGGGGTGAGCGCGAAAAATATTCGCCTAGATCTACCCGATAGCTTTTTATTAGCGGGTACTCAGTTACCCTTTAAAACCCATATTAATGGCGATGTGAGTTTAATAGTAGAAACATTAGCGCAAGGCAAACCTTGGTGCGAACAATTAAATGGTAAATTGTTTTTAAATCACACCAATGTTAAAAATCAGTATGGTGTGTACCCTTTAGGCAACATCACCTTGGGATTAGGTTGTCTTGATGGACAATTACAATTAGCCACAGATGAAACCCAAAATGTATTAGGCTTATCGGGGACCGTGATTTTAGGCGAGTCAAATCTGGTTAAGGTTAGCGCTAAAATCAAACCGACCGATACCCAACCTAAAGATCTACGTGAATCGTTAGTCTTTTTAGGCCGCCAAGATAGCCAAGGGTATTATGCTATCAATTATCAAGGGATTGTCCCTGGTCTGTAACATCCACATAGATATGAATAGCTAACGCCTTGATACTCATATCAAGGCGTTTTTATGTCAGTGATTTTTGCTTGTTGATTGTTCAATCTTCAATATTAGTCTAGACAGAAAACTCATTGTTAACCTAAGCGGTCACGCCGTGCTTATTCAATACTGAAATTGACTGTGATGCGGATTGAAGTGCCTGTCATCACAGAATGGTAGTCTGCAATTGCTGGGAAATCGGTAAAATCAAGCTGAGGCTGTTGACTATCGGGATTGTTAATCCCGAGTTGATACCCCCCCGACTTTTTAGATGCGACTAGAATAATGTCGCTGTCATCAATAAATAAACACCTCGATGTACTTAAGTAATATTTATCAAAAGCAGATTGCCAACATTATGGATGCTCCTGAGGATAACCGTGTTCATGGCTTGATAATACCTCATTTAAGCCATGGGTTAAGTAAGTATGAGTTAACGTAATGGCTAAACGTTGTGGATGAGCATGGGTCAATAATATTCGCTGTTTACTGGCCTTTGCGAGTATTTGCAAAAATGGCATGCTGTCTTGGCGTGGCTTAATTCTGGCTACTGATGCATGATGTAAAAACCAAGATCTCGAGATTTAAAGCGCGTTGTCAGTGATCAAGGCAATACCATCTAAGGTGCCGACAACATCATGGTCGTCTTGTTAACTCATGCATTGGCATCATCTAGGCTTATTTGGCGTTGTAGACTGAGCTGTTGAGGCATTAGAGGTAAGCCAAAAGGGTTATCAAAATGAAGATCAGCCAGGGTGTTATCCATGTCAGGTATGACAGTGTCTATCTTATACCAAGGAAACATGTAAATTCCGGTTGTAGAATATACCTAGAATAGTAAGATTGTACTTTGTCTATCTTAATTCATCACATGGGGCTGCAATGACACAGCGGCATAAAAAGCCGGAAATCCTGCATACTGAAATGGTTGCTAAAAGCCGACTGTTTCAAATCGAGCAGGTACACCTTAAGTTTTCTAATGGCGTTGAACGTCAATATGAAAGAATGAAAGGTGGGAGTCGAGGCGCTGTGATGATAGTACCTATTCATCAAGGTAATTTGTTATTAGCCAGCGAATACGCAGCGGGCACTGATAATTATGAGCTCGGCTTCCCCAAAGGATTGATTGATCCTGGCGAAACAGCCATTGAAGCCGCCAACCGAGAGTTGCAAGAAGAGATCGGTTTTGGCAGCTATCAATTGACGCATTTAAAAGTGTTATCTCTCGCTCCGGGGTATTTTTCCAGCAAGATGTATATTTTTGTTGCCGAGCAATTGTATCCCAGCCGTTTAGAAGGTGATGAGCCTGAGCCGATTGATGTGATCCCTTGGCCAATATCCGATTGGCAGTTATTAATCGACAATGTTGATTTTTCAGAGTCTCGAAGTGTAAGTGCACTATTTTTAACCCAACAATATTTAAGTTCATCAACACATAGCTTTATTAATGAGAACCAACCGAACATGAACGATGCTGGGTAAATGGAATTATTTACTCGGGGTATTGGTTTAGGCATGCAGCCGCATTATAAAAAAAAGCGCCAGCCTTGTTTACCGGTGTCCATGTTAGGTCATCCTTATTGAATCCAGCCATTGGAGTAGTCATGAAGCCAGAAGATATTATTGAACAAGTTATAGTAATTGCCACGACAGCTGGGCAAACAATTCGCGATATTTACCTTAAAGGTGATTTTAAGTGTGAACTTAAGTCTGACAATACCCCGGTGACGTCTGCCGATTTCGCCGCCCACGACATTATTTGTCGTCAGCTAGCTGAGTTGACACCTGATATTCCTATTCTAAGTGAGGAAGCGGCGGATATTCCATTAAGTGTGCGTGAAACATGGAAACGCTATTGGTTAGTCGATCCATTAGATGGTACTGGCGAGTTTATTGCGGGCAGTGGTGATTTTTCAGTCATTATTGCCTTGGTTGAACATAATCGTCCTATCATGGGTGTGGTTTATGTGCCGATGACGAAAGTGTGTTATTACGCGATCGCGGGGTTAGGAGCTTATAAGCGTGATGGTAAGAATGAGCTACGCATTACCAGTAAACAATTAACCGGTGATGAACCAGAGCATTTGCGTTTAGCGGTCAGTCGTCGTCAAGATCCGCAATCGGTATTAAAGCTACTCAATAAACCCAATCATTGTGAGTTAGTGGTGATGGGAGGCGCTGCATTAAAAAGTTGTTTAGTGGCCGAAGGGCGTGCAGATTGCTATGTCCGCTTAGGGCCAACCGGCGAGTGGGATACGGGCGCCGCGCAGATCATTATTGAAGAAGCCGGTGGTGAACTGATGGATATTAACTTGCAACCTATGACCTACAATGAGCGTGAAACGCTTGAAAACCCCAATTTTATTGTGGTCGGCAGTGCCAACCTTCCTTGGGATATACTGTTAACTAGTTAATTTATTAGATTTAAATGACTATAAACCAGGAATACTACCATTGGTGGTATTTCGAACAATTATTAATAATGTACTGTGATCTTTCACTCCGCGTGTGATTGGCCACGATGGCTACCTGAAACTAGGTTGGCCCTGTACCTAAGTTAATTTAGCCATAGCTAACGTTGGGTGAGTATCCGCTTTATTGTCAATACGGGTATTAGTTTGACTGTGGTGGCTCGGCGGCATTAATCACAGTGCTGAAGATCACCCGATACACAAATAAAAATGCCCTCAACATGAGGGCATTTTGTTGAAATAACTTATGATTTATGAAGATCTAGCCATTGGTGTATCGCCTGCCGACTGCCTTGGAAGACCACTCTGTCTTGTTTCTTTTCAAGTTGATACTGATACATAGGATCATAATAAAGATCGAGTAACAGACTTATCCAGTCTAGATGTTTACTGGTATCATTTTGGTTTTGTTGCACGTTAAGTGCATTATCAACCAAATCTTGTAATTCCTGATGTTGTTTACCGCCTAAGCGTTTACGGATCCCCAATAAACTTTGAGTTAAATAAGCTTTAAATGCATCAAAACCAGCTTGCTCACCAAAGCGAGAAACATAACTGGCGAGTTTTTCAACAACATAATCATTCAATAAACGCGATAAACGCGCGTCTAATGGTTCATCGAGAACGATAATATCGGCTTGTTGCATGGCGTGGTAAAAATGATGTGGCAGGGCTGAGCGGCCTATAAGCACACTTTCATCTTCTAACAGTAAGTGACTGTGTTGCTGTTGTTGATGCTGCAGTATTGCCACGGATAAATTATTTTCAAAATTAATTTGACTGGGTTGCGGGTCGATATTTTTGCCAAAGCTCGACCCCCGATGATTGGCAATGCCTTCAAGATCAACAGACTCATCACGTTGGTTGATAACTTCCGTTTTACCACTGCCGGTTATGCCACTTAAAATTAGCACCTTAGATTGATTGGGTGCTTGCTCGATAGTATTAATTAAAAAACTGCGCATGGCTTTATAACCCCCTTCAATATAAGGGATATTCATGCCAGATTCGTTAATCCATTGCTGTGATAACGTTGATCGTAAACCACCACGAAAACAATATAAATAACTGTCAGGGTGTTGTGACAACTGCGCGAGCCAAGCATCTATACGCTGTTGCTTAACAGTACCGTTTACCAGCCTATGACCTAATGCTATCGCTGCCTCTTGGCCATTTTGTTTATAGCAGGTGCCTACTTTTTCGCGTTCAGCATCTTGCATTAACGGTAAATTAATTGAGTGACTAAAGGCGCCTTTAGTAAACTCGATAGGCGCACGGACATCGATTAATGGACGATTTTCTAACAGTAGCCTGGCATATTCTGAGCTGGGGATGACCTCGCTCATTAGCTTAATTCCACAAGAACATCGTGGCCATCAGAGCTCGGTTTATAGGTGTTGAGCATCCCGATACAAATTGCTTCAATACCATTGGTTTCTAATAATGCTTTAAGTTTATCTTCCGCTTCTGCACTCACTGCAACTAATAATCCGCCGCTGGTTTGTGGATCGCAAATAATGGCTTTTTGATCATCAGTTAAAGGCGGTAAATACTCGCCATAGCTGTCAAAGTTACGATGGGTTCCGCCAGGAATACAGCCTTGTGCGAGGTAATCACTGACTTTTGGCAATAGGGGCACTTTGGATAACACTAAGTTAGCTTTAAGTTGTGCACCTTGGCACACTTCAATTAAATGACCGGCCAATCCAAATCCTGTGACATCAGTTAACGCATTAACGCCAACAATTTTAGCGATATCAATACCAATCGTGTTGAGCTGACACATAGCATCAGGTGCTATTTGGCTGTCTTCATCACGCAGCTTTTTCTGTTTTTGTGCTGTTGTCAGAATACCAATACCAATCGGTTTGGTGAGATATAGACGGTCATTAGCTTGGGCCGTGTTGTTTTGCTTTACTTGTTCAAGCGGAATTTGTCCTGTTACGGCTAAACCAAAAATAGGTTCAGGAGCATCAATACTGTGACCGCCAGCCAACATAATACCAGCATCCGCACAGGCTTGACGTCCGCCATCCACTACTTTTTGGGCTACTTCAGCAGGTAATTTATTAATTGGCCAGCCTAAAATGGCAATCGCCATAATCGGCGTCCCGCCCATGGCATATATGTCGCTGATGGCATTGGTTGCAGCAATTCTGCCAAAGGTAAATGGGTCATCCACTATTGGCATAAAGAAGTCTGTGGTACTGATAATACCTGTTTGCTCATTCAGCTTGTAGACGGCGGCATCGTCACGAGTTTGATTACCGACTAATAAGTTAGGGTCAGTAAACACTGGGAGTTGTGACGCAAGAATAGTACTTAATACTTTAGGTGATATTTTACAGCCACAGCCTGCGCCATGGCTATATTCGGTGAGTTTAATTGCTTGATCAGACATGGTTATTGATCTATTGCTGGGGTATTGAGCTGCAATTATAATGTTTATCAGTGAGAATATCTTGTATTTTAGTCAGTCATTAACGTGATGGTACCAATGCGAAAGAATAAATAATAATTATGAAGGCGGTTGTCTATTTTGATGACTGCTAGTTTATCAAGCTATAAAGATAACTTGGCGGTGTAGGGCATTATCGTGACAAGGCGCAGACACACAAATAAGTAAATAAAAAATGGCAATAGCCGTGGTGATGATCCCTATACAAGATGAGGCTGCCGACAAGCTGAGCTTAACAAAAGTGGCTAGCCAAATAATAGACTGCGCACCGAGTGCTTTGATACATATCTTTGGCTGTAATCGCTATTTGTGATTCGGTTTTCTGAATCAAGACTATCCGAACTAGTCGCCTAATTAACCTTAACGATGAATGCTGATCAATTGCTTAATATTCAATAAGATGTATGAGTTTAGCGTGTGTTTACCTGGTTGCATCGTCATAGTTTTCGGCTAATGTTTGAGTTAAATGTGCCTGATGGTGACGTTGACGAGTGTAAAACGAGGTATTGATAAGAGATTACCGCGCGATGCGGTGTTAATTATTCCATTAGCATTGAAAGGACTGGGTCGATAATATTCTAGTCATAAAGGCGGACATTTGACATAACAACATCAAGTGACTCAGCCGTTTGAGTCTTAAGAAATGAAAAAGGCCATGTATTGACATGGCCTTTTTATCATATGGTCCGGTTATGCGTAAGCTGCGGTAAGGCTTTTCCAATTACGTTGTTGTTCCAGAAATTGGTTACGTAATAATTGCACTTGCTGTTTCAGGTTATGAACCGCAAGTTGCTTGCGTTTCGCTTCTAATAAACTCTTTTTGGCTTGATAATATTCAACCAAATGTTGCTTCATAAGCTCATATTCTGCTTGGAATTTTTCAATTATCTCATCACAGTTAGGCAAATGAGCAACTTGAATTTGTACTTGTAACAGCTGCATTTGCAAACGAGTACTTTCAATACGTTCTTGTGGGACTTTGCGTAAATCACTCGTTAAGCCAAACCAACTCATCAGTTTGATTAACCATTTGGTTGGATCGTAATCCCACCATTTGATGCCATTGCGGTAATCATTTTCAAAAAGATGATGGAAGTTGTGATACCCCTCACCGTATGTCAGTAGTGCTAGAAAGGCATTGTCTCTCGCGGAATTTTTATCTGTATACGGTTGCTTACCCCAGATATGGGCTAATGAGTTAATGAAGAATGTGCAGTGATGTACTACCACTAAACGTAATAGGCCAGCCATAAGGACCATGGATAAAATATCGCCATTCAACCAGCCTAAAAATGCCGGTAAGCCGATATTCATTAAGAGCACTAATACTAAGTAGTGTTTGTGTTGCCACATAACGATGCCATCATTTTGCAAGTCTCGCACGTTGTTGTAGTCACTATAACGACTTGCCTGATACTCACGTAACATCCAACCTATGTGACTATACCAAAATCCCATTTGGGCTGAATACGGGTCTTTATCATTATTATCAACATGTTTGTGATGAACACGGTGATCGCTACACCAATGTAGTGCACTATTTTGCAGTGCTAAAGCGCCGCCTAAAGCGTATAGGAAACGGATAGCGGGGTGAGCTTTATACGCTTTATGTGACCATAATCTGTGATAACCCGCAGTAATCGATAGACCACTTGCGTAAGCGAAAACAACAAATGCAATCCATTCAATGCCATCAAAGCCATGGGTAAGACCACGCCAAGGAATTAATACCATGGCGCCCAAAAAAGTAATGGCAAATAGCAGAGTATTAAGCCAAATGATTGGAGGTTTTTTCATTTAATAGGGTTCCAATAATAGGGTTAAATGAGTTGAGCGTACAATTGTACGCTAATTTAACTTGGGGAGCTAGCTCTGGTCAAGCTTAACAATGCTGTGTTTCTGTTTTAAAAACGGTATTATCTGCAAATTAATATTGACTGAATGGATTAGCTAATGGGTGTTAGAGCACAACAAAAGGAAAAAACCCGCCGTGCAATAGTGGATGCTGCATTTAATCAACTCAGCGCTGAGCGTAGCTTTTCAAGTTTAAGCTTACGTGAAGTAGCTCGCGAAGCGGGGATTGCGCCTACATCATTCTATCGCCATTTTAAAGATATGAACGAATTGGGTCTAACCATGGTTGATGAAGGGGGATTAACCTTACGTCAAATGATGCGTAAAGGCCGCCAACGTGCTGAAGCTGGGGGGAGTGTGATCCGTATTTCAGTTGACACTTTTATGGAAGTGTTGGAGTCAAACCCTAACGTCTTTCGGATCCTCTTGCATGAGCGTTCTGGCACATCGGCCGCATTTAGAGCCGCGGTTGAACGTGAGATTGAACATTTTATTTCTGAACTGGCTCATTACACTGAAGCCCAAGCGAACCGTACGCCTGTGTTAGCCCGCGCCCAAGCTGAAGCTCTGGTTATTTTGGTGTTTAATGCCGGCGCATCGGCGTTGGACTCAAAACGCAGTGAACGTAGGTCATTGGCCGACCAGTTAGTCTTGCAGCTGCGCATGGTCGCCACTGGGGCCGAAGCGTTACAGCATAAAATGGATAATCGAGCACAGTCATAAACAAACAAGGCGCTAATGGTTAGCGCCTTGTTTGTTTCACATGTCGTCATTATTTGCGCTCGAGTAATACTCCCGATTCCATGTGGTCGGTATAAGGAAATTGGTCAAACAGCGCGAAACGAGTCAGGTTATGGGTTTGACTTAAGGTTAATAAATTGTCTTTTAGTGTTTCTGGATTACAGGATATATATAAAATTCGCTCATAACCTTGAACCAGTTTCAACGTTTCAGGATCAATACCCGCACGCGGTGGGTCAACAAAAATAGTATTACAATTGTAACTGTCTAAGTCGATACCTTCTAAACGTCTAAACTGACGCTTCTTAGCCATGGCATCACTAAAGTCTTCGGCCGACATACGAATAATTTGCACATTAGTGACGTTATTAATATCGATATTGTACTGAGCGGCGTCAACCGAGGGTTTGGCCAGTTCGGTGGCTAATACACGATTGAAATTTTGTGCGAGTGCAATTGTAAAATTACCATTGCCGCAGTACAGTTCCAGTAAATCACCTTGGCTGTTTTTAGTGGCGTCGATAGCCCATTCCAACATCTTTACTGAAACGTTTGTATTGGGTTGAGTAAAGCTGTTTTCAATTTGCTTATATTGCAATGTTTGTTGGTTAATTGTTAAGGTTTCAACAACGAAATCTCTATCGAAATCAATTCTTTGCTTTCTGGCTCGGCCAATAATGTTGACATTAAATTGTGCCATTAACCGTACTTTTAATTGAGCGACTTGTTCGCGCCATTGATCATCGAGTTGACGGTGGTACAGTAAAGAAACCAGAATTTCACCACTTAACGTCGACAAAAAATCGATTTGAAATAATCTGTAGCGCAAAGCGGGGTTGGGGATTAACTCTTCAATTAAGACGGCCATCATTTGATTAATCAACTTACCAGCGGGTAAATATTGGTCGCAACGCACTTTTGCATTCAGTGCTTTATCAAACATGTAGTAATATAGATCATCGCCTTCGTGCCACATTCTAAATTCTGCACGCATACGATAATGTGCTGGTTTAGAAGCAAATACCTCAAGCTCGGGTGGATTGAAGTCGGCAAAGGCCTGCTCTAGCTTGATGCGTTTTTGCTGTAACAGTGCATCGTAGTTGTTAGGATCCATTGCAGCTAAATTCATATCGTCCACCTAATGCTGTAAAAAAGGGCGCAAATATTATACTAAATGACACTGATGTCTAGTGTAACTCGACGAGGCTTACGATTACATAATGATTAATGCTGGTATGGTGACGTTGGAGACCTTATTGTCTGGACCTATTTTAGTTTTTGATTCTGGTATTGGTGGCTTGTCGGTGATGAGTGAAATTAGAAAGCTATTGCCCCAGTATGATTACTGTTACTTATTTGATAATGCACGCTTACCTTACGGTAATTTATCAGAGCAAGAATTAATCCAAGGGTGTGTTTCGTTAATTACTTATCATGCGAAGCGACTCAATGCCTGTATTGTGGTGGTTGCCTGCAATACTGCAAGTACTTTAGTCTTACCTGAATTACGCCGGCAATTATCCATTCCCATCGTGGGCGTGGTGCCTGCCATCAAGCCTGCAGCAATGCTATCTAAGAAAAAGCATATAGGTTTACTTGCTACATCTGGAACAGTCAAACGTGACTATACTCATGAGTTAATTCAACAATTTGCAGAAGGGTGTAAAGTTGAGCTGTTTGGCTCATCAGAATTAGTACTACTTGCAGAGCAATATGTTGGGCAGATACCGATAGATCGCTTAAAGTTAAAGCAACTTTTATTACCCATCATCGCGACCGATATTGATGTATTAGTGCTTGGCTGTACTCATTTCCCAATGATAGCGGCAGAAATTAGCCGATGCTTAGGCACTCATGTGACCTTGCTTGACTCAGGCGAGGCGGTTGCAAAGCGAGTCAGGTTTCTATTGAGCAAAGAACAACAAGGAAATAAGTACTTGCATGCGTGTTATACGAAAGGGATTAGTGCTGGATTAAAAGAGGCATTAGTCGATTATGGGTTTAGTGATTTTTCGCTGGTGTCCATAACCGACTAACAATATTGCTTAAAACAGTGCTAAGAATCTGGCTCAATAACGATTAGCTATTCTCTGAATCAGATTCTTGTGATTTAGCTTCTCTTACTTTTAGTGTGCGCTCCTGAAAACTGTAGTCATTTAATTTCGACATGGCCTTTTGTGCACCCGCTTCAGACATCTCAACAAAGCCAAAGCCTTTACGACGTCCTGTTTTTCGGTCTCGCACTAAACGAACTGAATTAACCGGTCCGTACTCACCAAATAATGCCTTTACTTCTCCCTCATGTACACGGTACGGCAAGTTGCCAACATATAGTGTCATTGTCGGACCGACATAAGGCTCATCAGTTGAACTTGAACTAGTAGATGGTATAAAGGTGAAAATTAACGTCGCAACGACTACACCAGCAATAAACGCTACCGAAGATGATGTGCCGCTAAACTGGAAAAAAACAAAAGCGCCAAGAAGCGCCGCAATAAAAACAATCACGAATGATTTCTGCATAAAATAATCTCTAATGAATATAAAAATGATAAATAACTGTTAAAAACGATTACATAGTAATTAAATTTTGACAGATAAACCAGACTGCTGTCGAAAAAATGAGCTTAACATTGATTAAATATCAAAAATAAGTATTTGGCTATTTAGGTAAAGACGGTTCTTTGAGCAAAAAAGCTAAAAAAGAATCGATCTGCACAAAAGTTCAACATTCAGTTTATTTCTTGCATCAAGGCACTTGCACTAAATCTTGTGGTGTCTATAATGCGCATCCACTGACACGGCAGACAGCGAAAGCGGTCACCGAGTTGGGTTGAATAAAGTGCTTCAAAACACGGTGTTCAGCAGCGAAAAGAAGTTTGAAAAAACACTTGACGCGAAACGGGAAATGCGTAAAATACGCAACCCAAGCCAATGGCCTAGCGTCTTACGGCTGCTAAATGAAAAATCGCAAGATGTTCATATTAGCAACGCTCTTTAACAATTTATCAAGTAATCTGTGTGGACATTCACAGGTATTGAGTTATTCGAAATTGTCTTCTGTT